>Ga0209256_1000575_pt1 | contig 52523 bp, 60 predicted proteins | sample AraplaCol_mCL_r2_2_FD_184270 | JGI IMG/M metagenome (GOLD analysis project Ga0209256, IMG submission 184270) | Arabidopsis root microbial communities from North Carolina, USA - plate scrape MF_Col_mCL_r2 (SPAdes) (version 3) | ecosystem: Host-associated > Plants > Roots > Endosphere | place...
GCCGCTGGTCCCGCCACCCTGCCGGAGGCGGTGCTGCGCCAGGCGCAGGAGGAGATGCTGGAGTGGAACGGCGTCGGCGCCTCGATCGTGGAAATCAGCCATCGCGGCGCGGAATTCATGGAAGTCGCGCGACAGGCCGAAGCCGACCTGCGCACGCTGATGTCGATTCCCGACGATTACGCGGTGTTGTTCCTGGCCGGCGGCGCGACGCTGCAGCAGGCGCTGATTCCGCTGAATTTCGCCGAACCCGGGCAGGCCGCCGATTACGTCGTGACCGGCCATTGGGGCAAGACAGCGATCAAGCAGGCGCGTACCTACGTGGACGCGCGCGTGGCCGCCGATGGCGAGCCCAACGGCTTCCACGATCTTCCGCCGCGCAGCCAGTGGCGCCTGACGCCCGGCGCGGCGTACGTGCACTACACCGCGAACGAAACCATCCACGGCGTGGAGTTCCGCGATATCCCCGACGTGGGCGATGCGCCGCTGATCGCCGACTTCAGTTCCTCGATCGCCGCCGAACCGCTGGACGTCTCGCGTTTCGGCGTGATCTACGGCGGCGCGCAAAAGAACCTCGGTCCGGTCGGCGTGACGGTGGTGATCATCCGCCGCGACCTGCTCGAGCGTGCCGGCCAGCCGCGCGCGGACATCTTCAACTACCGTTCGCACGCGGCCGGCGATTCGATGCTCAACACGCCGCCGACATGGAACTGGTATCTCGCCGGCCTGGTATTCAAGTGGATGATCGCGCAGGGCGGCGTGGAGGAATTCGCGCGCCGCAACGCGCGCAAGTCGGCGCTGCTGTACGACGCGATCGACGGCTCCGGCGGCTTCTATCGAAACGAGGTCGCGCCCGCCGCGCGTTCGCGCATGAACGTGCCGTTTTTCCTGCACGATCCGGCGCTCGATGCCGCGTTCCTGAAGGAATCCAAGGCCGCGGGCCTGCTGGCGCTGAAGGGCCATCGCGTGCTCGGCGGCATGCGCGCGTCGATCTACAACGCGATGCCGGAAGCCGGCGTGCAGGCGCTGGTGGATTTCATGCGCGATTTCCAGGCGCGATATTGACGATGCCTTTGTAGCCCGGGTAGGTGAAACGCACCCGGGTTCGGCATCACAGGTCCCGGGTGCGCTGCGCTTACCCGGGCTACGCAAAGCAAGTACACGGATACTCCCCCATGAAGAAGACCGGCAAGGCCGCACCGAAGAAGCAGGCCGCGAAGAAGACCACCCAGGCGAAGGCCGCCGCGACCGAAGTCGCGCAGATCCCGGCAAAGCACGATGCCGCACCGCTCGACCTGGCCTCGTTGCGCGAACGTATCGACGGCATCGACCGGCACATCCAGGAACTCATCGGTGAGCGCGCGCAGTTCGCCAACCAGGTCGGCAAGGCCAAGGGCAAGCTCGCCGCGGCGGTGGACTACTACCGGCCCGAGCGTGAGGCGCAGGTGCTGCGTCGCGTCGTCGATCGCAACGATGGCCCGCTCAACGACGAAGTGCTGGTGCGACTGTTCCGCGAAATCATGTCCGCCTGCCTGGCGCAGCAGGAGCCGCTGAAGATCGGCTACCTCGGCCCGGAGGGCACGCATTCGCAGCAGGCGGTCTACAAGCATTTCGGCCACTCGATCCATGGCCTGCCGCTGGCGAGCATCGAGGAAGTGTTCCAGGAAGTGGAAGCCGGCCACGCCGATTTCGGCGTCGTGCCGGTGGAGAATTCCACGCAGGGCACGATCCAGTCCACGCTCGACATGTTCCTCACCTCGAAGCTGAAGATCTGCGGCGAAGTCGAGCTTCGCGTGCACCAGCACCTGCTCTCGCGCAACGGGCAGATCGATGGCATCGAACGCGTGTACTCGCATCCGCAGTCGTTCGCGCAGTGCAAGGCGTGGCTGCGCCAGTACCTGCCGAAGGCCGAGAAGATCCCCGTTTCCAGCAACGCCGAAGCCGCGCGCCGCGCGCGCAGCTCCGACGATGCGGCGGCGATCGCCGGCATCAGCGCGGCCAATGTGTACGGCCTGAAATCCGTCGCCGGCCCCATCGAGGATCGTCCCGACAACACCACGCGCTTCCTCGTGCTTGGCCGCGAGCTGTTCCCGCCGTCGGGTAACGACCGCACCTCGCTGCTGGTCTTCATCAAGGACCAGCCCGGCGCGCTGTACCACGTGCTGGCGCCGTTCGCGAAGCACGGGCTGAGCATGAACCGCATCGAATCGCGCCCCGGCCACACCGGCCTGTGGCAGTACGGATTCTTCATCGACATCGGCGGCCACGTGCAGGAAGAGGCGATGCGTCGCGCACTGGACGAGCTGGCCGATTACGCGCAGGAAGTGAAGGTGCTGGGTTCCTACCCGGTCGCCATCGCATGAACGCCGTGCGGGATACGGATACCGACGCTGCAAAGGTGACGCGCGACGAAGCATGGTTCGCTGCGCGCGCCTCGCGTGGCGTGCAGGGTTTGAAGGCTTACGATCCGGGGCACGACCTGGTCGCGTTCCGCCGACGGTTCGCCGCACAGGGTGCAAGTGCCGCGGGAGGCAGGATGCCGGGAGCGGCCGGCGAAGCGAACCTTGTTGAACTGGGTTCCAACGAAAACCCCTATGGTCCGTCGCCGGATGCGCGGGCGGCGATCCTCGACCAGCTGCATGCGCTGCATCGTTATCCCGATCCGCTGGGCGCCGATCTCAAGCGCGCGCTGGCCGGCAAGCATGGCGTGGATGTCCCGCAGATCCTGCTCGGCAACGGTTCGCACGAACTGCTGATGCAGCTGGCGCAGGTCTTCGCGGGTGCGGACGACGAAGTCGTGTTCTCGCGCTATGGCTTCGCGGTGTTCGCGCTGGCGACACAGGCGGCGGGTGCGACGATGCGCATCGTGCCGGCGCTGCCGGACGATCATCCGACGATGCCGCTGGGCCACGACCTGGATGCAATCGCCGCGTCGATCACCGGGCGCACGAAGCTGGTCTACCTCGCCAATCCGAACAACCCCACCGGCACCTGGTTCGGCCGCGTGGCGTTCGCCGACTTCATGGCGAAGGTGCCGGCGCACGTCATCGTCGTGATGGACGAGGCGTACGCCGAACTCGCCGATGCGCAGGCCGACGCGGCCACCGCGTTGCCGTTGCTGGTCTCGCATTCGAACCTCGCGCTCACCCGCACCTTCAGCAAGGCCTACGGCCTGGCGGGCCTGCGCGTTGGATATCTCATCGGCGCGCCGGGGCTGGTCGCGGTGATGGAACGCCTGCGCGAAAGCTTCAACGTCAACGGCCCGGCACTTGCCGCGTGCGAAGCGGCGCTGGGCGATACCGCGCACCTGGAATGGGCGCGCGAACGCAACGCCGAACAGCGCGTCGCGCTTGGCGAAGCATTCGAACGTCGCGGCCTGCACGCGATGCCGTCGCAGACGAATTTCGTGCTGGTGCGCTTCGGACCGGAGACGGTGCGAATCGAGGCCGAACTGACGAAGCGCGGCGTCGTGCTGCGTCCGATGGGCGGTTACGGATTGCCGGAGTACCTGCGCGTCACGGTCGGTACGGTCGATGAGAACCGCCGGTTGCTCGCGGCGGTCGACGAAGTGCTGGCGCAGGTGCGCGCATGAGCGGCCCAAACAACAGCACGAAGCAGTACTGGATCGCCCGCGCCGGGCAGCCGCTGCGCGGAAACGTCCGCGTGCCCGGCGACAAATCGGTCTCGCATCGCGCTGTGATGCTCGGCGCGCTCGCCGAAGGCGTCACGCATGTGCGCGGCTTCCTCGAAGGCGAGGACACACGCGCGACGGCCCGCGTGTTCGAACAGCTCGGCGTGCGTATCGAAACGCCGAGTGCGAGCGAGCGCATCGTGCACGGCGTCGGCCTGCACGGACTGCGCGCGGGCAACGCGCCGCTGGATTGCGGCAACGCCGGCACCGGCATGCGCCTGCTCGCCGGCGCGCTGGCGGGGCAGGCATTCGACAGCACTCTGATCGGCGATGCTTCCTTGTCGAAGCGCCCGATGCGGCGCGTGATCGATCCGCTGGCACGCATGGGTGCGCGCATCGAGGCGGAAGAGGGCGGATTGCCACCGCTGCGCATCCACGGTGCGCAGGCGCTCACGGGCATCGATTACACGCTCCCGGTCGCGAGCGCGCAGGTGAAATCCGCGCTGCTGCTCGCCGGGCTCTATGCCAAGGGCGAAACCGTCGTGCGCGAACCGCATCCCACGCGCGATTACACCGAGCGCATGCTCGCCGCGTTCGGCTGGCCGATCGAATTCTCGCCGGGCTACGCGAAACTCAGTGGCGGCGGTCGCCTGCGCGCGACCGACGTCAACGTGCCGGCGGATTTTTCTTCCGCAGCTTTTTTCCTGGTCGCCGCCAGCATCGTCCCCGGTTCGGAACTGCGGCTCGAAGCGGTCGGCATGAACCCGCGCCGAACGGGCCTGCTTACCGCTTTGCGTCGCATGGGCGCGGACATCCGCGAGGAAAACGCGACGGAGCAGGGCGGCGAACCGGTTGCGGACCTGATCGTTCGACATGCGCCGCTGCACGGCATCGAGGTGGACGGCGAACTGGCGCCGGACATGATCGACGAGTTCCCCGCGCTGTTCGTCGCTGCCGCCTGCGCGCAGGGCGCGACCACCATCCGCGACGCCGCCGAACTGCGGGTCAAGGAGTCCGACCGCATCGCCACCATGGCGCAGGGGCTGCGGGCGCTGGGCATCGAAGTGGATGAACATCCCGACGGCGCGACGATCGTTCCCGGCCAGCTCGGCGCGGGCACGGTCGACAGCCATGGCGACCACCGCATCGCGATGAGCTTCGCCGTCGCCGCGCAGCGGGCGGCGGGCGAGGTGCGCATCGAGGACGTCGCCAACGTCGCGACCTCGTTCCCGGGCTTCGATACGCTGGCTCGTGATAGCGGTATCTGGCTGGCCGGGGGCGCGTGACTTAGACTCACGCCTCCCCCGTCCAGCGCCTTCCCCAAACCGACGTGCATCGTTCCGCCACCGACCCCGACGTACGCGATTCCCTCGGCGGTCGAGCCCCGGTCCTCGCAACTCCGGACGCGCTGGGCGTGTCGCGCGTGCTGGCGTGGATTGCCTTGGCCGGCATCGGGTTCCAGGCCTTCTTCGCCATCAACGACCTGGGCCGGCATGTTCCTAACATGCATCCGGAATACGGCACGTTCGTCGCGATGCTCGCCCTGCTGTTCGCCGGCGCCCGCCCGTGGCGCGAGCTGGCGGCGCATCCGGCGGTGCGGCTGCTCGGCGTGCTGGCGGTGTTCCTGATCGCGCATGCGGCCTACACCGCAACCCTGGTGCCGGACATGCGCTGGTCGAACCAGCTGACGGTGGTGGCGAAGCTGCTGCGCCTGGGGTTCCAGACCTGCGTCATCGGCTGGTGGATGTCGGTGAGCCCGCAGGCGATCCCGAAGCTGCTGGGCGTGCTGATCCTCGGTCTGCTCGCCGCCGTGCTGTACCACATGCCCTGGGCGGACATGCCCGCGATCTGGTCGGGCGAAATGCGCCCACGGTTCGGTATCTCGCAGAACCTCAGCGGCATGGTCGCCGCCGTCGGTGGCTGGCTCACGCTGTGCCTGCTGATCGGCATCTGGCGCGACTACCCGCGCGGTACGCGTCGCACGTGGCTGCTCGCGGTGGCGTTGCTGGCCTTCGCCGGCTGCTTCTGCGTGCTGCTGTTCTCGCAGTCGCGCGGTGCTTGGTTGTCGTTCATGGTTTCGGTGCCGCTGGCGATCGTCGGGTATGCGTTCACCCGTGGTCCGCGCCGCCGCCCGCTGCCGTGGCAGCCGATCGTGATGGCGGCGCTGGTCTGCCTCGTGCTGGTGCTCGCCGCGCATCGCATCTTCGCGTTGCGTTTCGATGGCGCGAACCAGCTGATGCCGGCATGGGTCGAGGCGCTGGTCGACAGGAAACACGCGGACCATGCGAGCGCTCCCGCATCGAGCGTCGTGCCGGAAGGCGCGCCGATCGCCGCACCGGCGATCGCACCGACGCCACCGCCGCCGGCGGCGCAGCCCGCTGCACCCGCTCCTGTGGATGCTCCGGCCGACACGGCGATCGCGCCGACGCCGGAACCGTCCACCGGCCGTGCACCCCTGCCGTCCGACATCGACGGCCTGGACACCGCGATCCCCGGCAACAAGGCCGTGGGCATCCGCATGCTGCTCTACCGGATGGGCGTGGAGCGTTTCCTCGAGCGGCCGTGGCTTGGCTGGGGCCTGGACACGATTCCAGTCCTGATCGAACGCGCGCGCCTGCCCACCGGCGGCGAGCAGTTCGTCCACCTGCACAACGCCTACCTCGATGCGCTGGTTGGCCTGGGCGTCATCGGTGCCGCCCTGCTGTTCGGCGTGTTCGCGCTGCTCATGCGCGAACTCTGGCTGGCGTGGCGCACGGGCATCGTATCCACCGCCAGTTTCTGGGGACTGGCCGGTTGCGTCGGCATCGTGCTGATCGCCAACAACTTCGATTCGCTGCTGTGGCGATTCGAATACGCCCGCGCGCCGCTCGGCCTGCTGTTCGGCTGCTGCATGGCCTACGGCCTGATCCGCGAGCGCCGCGCGCGCGGGGGATAGCGCGAGGGATCGACCGGCAGTGCTGGATCAGCGCTGCGCCTTGAACTCGATCGGCACCATCACCGTACCCGTCGTCGGCTGGCCGCCCTGTGTCGCCGGACGGAAGCGCCAGCGCTTCACGGCGTCCACTGCCGCGCGATCCAGATATCGCGAACCGCTGCCGTTGGCGACCTCGACGTCGCTGGGGACGCCGTCTGGCCCGATCTGCGCCCGCACCATCACCGTGCCGCTTTCGCCGCGACGCAGCGATTGCGTGGGATAGCGCGGCGCGGGCGTCTGGCCGGCCAGAGGTTCGGGTCGCGAAGCGGGCCCGGAAGGTACGGCAGCCGCGGGAGCCGGCAGCGACGGCGGTGGCGTCGCAGGGCGGGTTTCGACCAGCCGCGGGCGTTCTTCCTCCTCGCCCGGCGACTGCCCGGCGGGAGCGCCCATGCCGCTGGCGTTGTCGCGCTGCGCCGGCAACGGGGCGGGCAGGGGCGCGTATTGCGGGGCATCACTGGTCGGTGCGGTGCCGGCACGGAACAGCGTGTCGTCCTTGCGCCCGACCGACAGCACCAGTGCGAACAGCACCAGCCCGACGACAAAGGCGAGCAGGACCCACAGGAACGAGCGCCCCGCGGGCAGCCAGCGGGTCAGGTCGAAGGGGGGACGATGCGGCGCGGAGGCGGGTGTCGACATGCGTGAACCGGTGGGAAACCTTCCCCGATTCTGCCCACGCCGGCCCTTCGGGAAGTGAACGTTTCGGCAATCCGTCGCCCTGAACCGCGGTTACACGCGATAATCGCGACTTCGATCACTCGTTCGTGCCACGCCCCCATGCTCGATCCCAACCTGCTGCGCCACAACCCCGCCGAACTCGCCGCGCGCCTGCGCGAAAGCCGGGGCTACGAACTCGACGCAAGTGCGCTGGAAGCGCTGGAGTCCGAGCGCAAGCAGATCCAGGTGCGCACGCAGGAACTGCAGAACCTGCGCAACACGCGCTCCAAGGCGATCGGCCAGGCCAAGGCCAAGGGCGAGGACGTGGGCGCGCTGATGGCCGAAGTCGCCGGTTTCGGCGACGAGCTCAAGGCCAGCGAAGTGCGGCTGGAGACGATCCGTGGCGAGATCGAAGCCATCGCGCTGACGATGCCGAACCTGCCGCACGAATCGGTGCCGCAGGGCAATGACGAGAACGACAACGTCGAGCAGCACCGCTGGGGCACGCCGCGCACGTTCGAGTTCCCGGTGAAGGACCACGTCGAACTCGGCGCGCGCAACGGCTGGCTCGACGGCGACACCGCGGCCAAGCTCAGCGGCGCGCGTTTCACCGTGCTGCGCGGGCCGCTGGCGCGCCTGCATCGTGCGCTCGCGCAGTTCATGCTCGACCTGCACGCCGGCGAGCACGGCTACCAGGAAACCAACGTCCCGCTGCTCGTCAACGCCGACAGCATGCGCGGCACCGGCCAGCTGCCGAAGTTCGAGGACGACCTGTTCGCCACCGCCATCGGCGACGGCGAAACCGCGCACAAGCGTTACCTGATCCCGACCTCGGAAGTGCCGCTGACCAACATCGTGCGCGATGAGATCGTCGAAGCCGACGCGATGCCGCTGCGCATGACCTCGCATTCGATGTGCTTCCGCGCCGAGGCCGGCAGCCATGGCCGCGACACGCGCGGCATGATCCGCCAGCACCAGTTCGAGAAGGTGGAGCTGGTGACGATCGCGCGTCCGGAAGAAAGCTACGTCGAGCATGAGCGCATGACGCGCTGTGCCGAGGTGGTGCTGGAAAAGCTCGGCCTGCCGTACCGCCGCGTGCTGCTGTGCACGGGCGACATGGGCTTCGCCGCGACCAAGACTTTCGACCTGGAAGTCTGGCTGCCGTCGCAGGACACGTACCGCGAGATCTCTTCGTGCTCGAACTGCGAGAGCTTCCAGGCCCGCCGCATGCAGGCGCGCTGGCGCAATCCCGCCACGGGCAAGCCGGAGCTGGTGCATACGCTCAACGGCTCGGGCACGGCGGTAGGCCGTGCGCTGATCGCGGTGATGGAGAACTACCAGAACGCGGACGGTTCGATCACCGTGCCGGACGTGCTGCGGCCGTATATGGGTGGGATCGAGCGGTTGGCCTGATCGCCTTCCCCTTGACCGGCAAAAGACGAACAAAAAACGGGCCCGCATTGCGGGCCCGTTAGCGTTTGCCGGCTCAAGCGGGGAGGGGTGGGCCGGCTCGCGTCTGCTGGCTGCCTGCTCAGGCCGCCTTCGCAAGAGGCGAACGGATGGACGCGTGCGCGGCGGCCAATGCATCGGCGCGGTGCTGCGGCGAGTACGCCACGCCCTCGGCGCGGACGATCTCCACATCGGTCACGCCGATGAAACCGAACACCTGGCGCAGGTACGCCTCCTGGAAATCGGCCGGGCTCGTGTCGCCGTACTGGCCGCCACGGCCGCTGACGATCACCACCTTCTTGCCGCCCGCCATGCCTTCCGGGCCGGCTTCGGTATAGCGGAACGTGCGGCCGGCGACCGCAACGCGGTCGATCCATGCCTTCAGCGTCGAAGGGATGCTGAAGTTGTAAAACGGCGCGCCGATCACCACTACATCGGCATCGAGGAACTGCTGCAGCGTCGCCTCGTCCGCTTCGGCCTGGGCCGGATCGGCCTTGGCCAGCGAGCGACCGGTGAGGTGCGGCAGGGGGTTGGCGTCGAGATCGCGGTACTCGACGGCGAGGTCGGCCTGGGCGTCCTGCCAGCGCGCCACGACGGCGGCGGTCAGTTCGCGGGTGACCGAATTGGTGCCAAGGGCACTGGTATCCAGGTGCAGGAGCTTCATGATGGGCCTCGAATGGAACGATCGGCGGGGGTGCCGGTTCGGAGACCAATCTAGGTCGTTGCGGTAATGGAATAAATCTGGTCAAATGTCACTAACTGTTCTGGGATTGGAATTATGGCCATGCAAGACCTGAACGACCTCTACTACTTCGCCATGGTGGTCGAGCACGGCGGTTTCGCCGCCGCCGAACGCGCGCTCGGCATTCCGAAGTCCCGCCTGAGCCGCCGCATCAGCCAGCTCGAAACCGACCTGGGCGTGCGCCTGCTGCAGCGTTCCACGCGCCGCTTCGCCGTCACCGACGTCGGCAACAGCGTCTACCGGCATGCGCAGTCGATGCTGGCCGAGGCCCAGGCCGCGCACGAAGTCGTCGACCGCCTCAGCGCCGAACCGCGCGGCGTCATCCGCGTCAGCGTGCCGGTGGGGATGGCGCAGCAGCAGATGCCCAAGCTTCTGCCGGAATTCCTCGCGCGCTTCCCGCAGGTGCGGGTGCAGCTGCTGGTGAGCAACCGCCGCGTAGACATCATCAACGAGGGCATAGACGTCGCCCTGCGCGTGCGTTCCAAGCTCGACGACGATGGCAGCCTGGTGATGCGCAGCTTCGGCCAGATCCAGGAATTGCTGGTCGCCAGCCCGGATTACCTCAAGCGCATGGGCCGCCCGAAGAACCCGGACGAGCTGGCCGACCACGTCACCCTCAGCATGAGCGAGGACGACGCGCGCCAGCGCTGGGAACTGCACGGCCCCGACGGCGATGTGCGCCGCGTCGAGCTCAAGCCGCGCGTGATGGGCTTCGATTTCCCCATGCTGATGCAGCTCGCGCAGCAGGGCGTGGGCATCACGCTGCTGCCGGAGACGATCTGCGCCGAAGCCGTGCGCCGTGGCGAACTGGAAGTCGTGCTGCCCGACTGGCGCCTGCCGCAGGGCATCTTCCACGCCGTGTTCGCCTCGCGTCGAGGCCTGCTGCCGGCGGTGCGCGTCTTCATCGACTTCATCGCCGAGAAGGCCCCGGGCCTGGTCGAATCCGCGCGCCTGCAATGCAGCGAGATCAAGGGCAAACCCTGCCCGGAAGACACGGCGAAGCATTCTCCGGCGGCGCTAACCGCACCGGCGCCCCGAATCGTCACCGAGGCATGAGAGAATGCGGCCCGCATCACGCGGGCCGCTTCTTCTGGACGGCCCATCGCCGCGCACCGCGGCGTCGATGCAGGGCGCACCGCCCGCACGGAGAGATGGCCGAGTGGTTTAAGGCAGCGGTCTTGAAAACCGCCGAAGGGTCAAACCTTCCGTGGGTTCGAATCCCACTCTCTCCGCCACTTCCCACCACCCCGAAGCCGCATTCACGGCGACTTCCAGCCTTTGGTGGCACAACACAGGCGCAGCCGCGCCCCGGGAGCTCCAACGCGATGCCGGATCGACAACGAAGCGCCACCACGCAGCCCAGCGCCCATCTGACCGGGCCGGCGGACTGCGCGCGGTGCGACGCGGTTTGCTGCCGGCTGACGGTGGTGGTTCAACCCGAAGACAACATCCCCTCCCACCTGACGACCCAACTCCCCAACGGTCCGGTGGTCATGGCCAAGGATGAGGACGGCTGGTGCGTCGCAATGGACGGCGCGCGCATGAACTGCGGCATCTACGAAAGCCGGCCCGAGGTGTGCCGCCGCTTCGTCATGGGCGGCCCGTACTGCGAAGCGGTCCGCATGGACTACGCACGCGATCGCGCTCGCGAGATCGAGCTCGTCCTTCAATGATCCCAACCCCCGGAGGCATCACACATGTCCACCTATCGCCCGAGCGGTTCGGACGGATACTCCACCTCGCCGTTCGGCAAGCCCGCCGCCGACAAGGCCCTGACGCATGAGCGGATCGCCGCGGACATGGAAGCCTTCAGCAAGGCGGGCGGGCATGTGGAAGTGCTGGGCGTGACACCATTGCGTCGCAAGGCCGGGAAGGACGCGGCCCCCGTCGCGGCTAACGGAGCATCAGCAGGGAAATCCGCTACGGCACGCCCCAAGGGCGACTGAGCAGACAGCACGCGACGACGCGCGTCGTCATCGGTCCACTTTCAAGCAATCCCTTCAACACAGCAGAGTGAGAAACCCAATTGGCAAAGCCCAACTACTCTTTCGAAAAGCGTCAGCGCGAGATCGCGAAGAAGAAGCAGCAGGACGAGAAGGCTGCGAAGAAGGCCGCTGCGCGCGAGGCCAACAAGCCCGCCGCCGGTAGCGACGACAACAATAACGATCGCGAACCGCCGTCCGAGCAGCAGTAGGCGCGGCTGATGCCGCCCGGCCCTCGGTTGCAAGCGTCGTAGGATGGGTTTCGCTCGCGAAACCCATCCCCGCCGCGCGTCGGGGGTTGCAGCGACAGGTTCCGCAGTGCCCATCCGACGGCGTCATGTCCGCTCGAAATCCCCCGGTCGCCACGTCCCGTCGAATGCCGCCGCTTCCGGCCCATAGATACGCAGGTAGACGAACCATCCCTTGCCCGGGATCGTCCTGATCCACCGCGAAGCCGCTTCGCCCGTCGGCGCCTCAGGGCCGAAATGCAGCTGCGCATGGTCGCCGCTCGCATCCTTCAACTCGAACAACGAACGCAACGCGGCCTTGGCCTGTTCGGTCTCGATCTGCGAACGCGTATCCATGTCGTAAACCGTCACCGACCAGAACAGCCTGCCGGGCACGGGCAGCGGAATGCGCAACGTGTACGCCTTGCCGCCGTCCAGCGGGTTTCCATCCTTGTCGCGCAGCCCGAGCCAGTAGAGCGAACCGGCCTGCGCATCGCGGCGGAACATCGCGGGCGACGCGCCGACGGCCTGGTAGAACCACTTCTCCCGCGCTTCCAGATCGACGTGCGTGGCGGCATTGAAGTCGCCGTCCTCGAAGCGCAGCGCGGCCCACTGCCATTGCCGGTCGTCCCACACGTTGCGATCCGGCCGCCGGTCGGCGAACGACTGCACACGCATCAACGCGTTTCCGGTGATCGCCCCCTGTTCGAGGATCGCGCGCATGCGCTCGTCGGGTGCGAACGGCTTTCCCTTCTCGATGCCCAGCGCCGACAGCAGCCCGTAGTACGCGCGATAGCCTTCGAACACCGGTTCGCTGTCGATGGTCTGATGCAGGATGTTCCAGTATTCGAAGTTGGTTTCCCACGGCACGGGCGTGGTTTCCTGTGTCACGCCGGTGACGTCCTTCCATTGCGGTTCCGTCCATGGCGTCTTCGGATCGAACGGATACACCTTGATCGTCGACAGCCGCTCCTTCGCGCCTTTCACGTCGCCGTTCACCGGTAGCGAACGTGCACCGACGATCTGCAGGTTGCTGCTCGCACGATGCACGTAGTAACCGTCTTTCGGAACCGGGCCGTCGTAGTCCGGCGGCAGCAAGAGGTGCTTGCCGCCTTTGCCGGCGTCGGGCCCGGGCAAGCCCATGTCGGCCACCCAGCGCTGGTTCACGTCCATCGAGCAGACGATGAGCGGACCGGGTTGCAGTTCGACCACGAGCGGACCGACGCCCAGGTCGAGCATCAACGGTCCGTAAGGCGTATCGGAGTTCGCGGTGAACACGTGCTGCGCGGGCGCGCAATCGAGAATGCCGAACACCTTGTTCGCGACGATGCCGATCTGATGGTTGCCACGCACGATCGCAGCGCCGGAGACCGTGGGATAGAAGAAGCGATATGCCTCGATGGCGCGATGCAGGTCGCTTTCGTCGTAAGCGCGTTTGGCCGTTTCCGCGGAAGGGTGCCCCAGCGTGAAGTCGTGATTCGTTGCAATGGCCTTGTCTGCCATGACCTGCTCCGTGTGTCCCGCCGGACGGCGGCGCGAAACGTGATGAACGCGCTGGGGGCGTTAGGTGGCAGTGAAGGGTCGATGTAGCTTCGAGGCACGCCAAACGAGATCGCGCATTCACCCGAAAGTCCGGCGGAAATTGGCCGATATCTCCATCAAGTCAGGAGAGTCGGCCCATGCCCGATACGTTTCCAACCCGACGCCAGCTGGTGCTGGGTGTCATCGCGATCGCCCTGCTGGCGACGCTCGGATCGATCGCCGTCCAGTCGCGCGCGGCGGAGGAATGCCGCTCGGCGGTGTCGCAAGCCAGCACGTCGTACAAGGTGGAGAAGGCGATGCGCAGTGCGACGTGTCTGGAGGCGCGAGGGCACGGCACCGGGCCTTGACTCGACAGGCATGCGGACGCCAGTGTCTCGTTTCGAATCGGAAGGACCACCGGCGACGTGCGGATGCATGCTGGGTTCCACAGGAACGACTTGCCTTGAATGCCCGGAATTTCCATGTGATCACGGGCGCATCCGGCGGCGGAAAATCGACCCTTGTCGACGCACTTGGCGCACTGGGTTTTTCCGTCGTGCCCGAGGTCGCGCTCTCCATCGTGCAGGAGCAGGAAGAGAGCGGCGGGGATCTCCTTCCATGGACCAACCTCCAGGCCTTCATGGAGGAAGTGTTCGAGCGCAATGTCCGGGCGTACGACGCGGCCCAGGCGCTGCCGCCGCCCGTGTTCTTCGACCGGGCGATCCCGGAGTGCCTGGGGCACATGCGCCTGCTGGGCCTGGACATCAAGCCGGCGCATGAGGCGGCGCTGCAGCAGCGTCGCTATGCGGGCACCGTCCTTGTCGCGCAACCGTGGCCGGAAATCTACGTTCGCGACCGCTGGCGACAGGCAGACTTCGCACGGGCATCGCGATCGTTCGAACCGACCGTGGCGGCATATACGGATGTGGGATACGACACGCGCGTCATCCCCCAGGTATCGCTGGAAGAGCGGGTGGCGTTCGTGCTTCGGCAGATTGAGGCTGGCTGACAGATCGCTCGGCCGCGCCAGCTCCCGGCAGGTTGCGCACGGGAACGGCCATCAGCTCACGCCCGCAAACGCGCTGGTGTAACTTGGATCGGGTCATTCGATCAGGGAAGGGGAAAGCCTTGAAATCGATCTGGAACGATCGTTGGGCCCGCATCGGGGCATTGTTGATCGTGGGTGGAGGCGCCATCGCATTGGCGCTGGAAGCCTCGCCGTTTGCCAGCGCGGTCATCGACATGATCGGCCCCAAGGGGGTTGCGCTGCTCGTGCTCGGCGGATTGGTGGCGGCGGTCATACTGCTGCTTCCGGGATGGTGGCCCCTTTGGCGGGCGCGTCGTGCCGGCCTGCCCAATCCATGGGTGTTCGCCCTCGTGACGTGGGGATTCACCACCGCGAGCCTGCAGGTTGCCATGGTGCTGGTCGTGGTGCCCTTGTCGGTTTTCCAGGTTTTCTTCGCGCCGCAGCTGGAGGAGTACGGTGTGCTGTCGCCACACCTGTCGCCCTATCTGACTTACGTGACCGAGTACTGGTGGGGGGCCTTCCCGTTGTTGCAGGTATTCGCAACGGTATGGGCGGCGCGCGCGCTCGCGCGCCCCTGGTCTTCGATCAATCGTGCGATGAGCGGCGGACGCGATTCAACTGTGATCGACGCGGAGCTGCCCGAACGATAACGCGACCAACCTCTCCGCTACGGCTGCGCCGCCGTATCCGCGCGGCGCGTCGTGGCGTGACCGTTGCGAGAGGCGCGCGGCACCAGCATCGGCACCTCGCGGCGATACTGCGCATACTCCGGCAGCGCATCGAGCAGGTCGCGTTCTTCCAGCCGGATGGCGATCAGGATGTAGGCCGTCGTCATCAGCGCGAACACCAGGTGCGTCGCGGTCATCGTCGGCGTCGCCCAGAACGCGAAGAACCAGCCGACATAGAGCGGATGGCGAACGATGCGGTACAGGCCCGGTGTCTTGAAGGGCAGCGGACGGTAGGCGCGACCGCGGAACTGCAACCACACCTGGCGCAATCCGAAAAGGTCGAAGTGGTTGATCAGGAACGTGGATACCAGCACCAGTCCCCAGCCGAACGCGAACGCGACGTACAGCAGGGCGCGACCGGCTTCGTTCTCCACCTGCCATACCACGCCGCCCAGCGGCCGCCATTGCCAGAACAGCAGGATCAGCGCGAGGCTGGACAGCAACGTGTAGGTGCTGCGTTCGGCGGATACCGGAATCACGCGCGTCCAGATGCGCTTGAACGCGGGTCGCGCCATCACGCTGTGCTGCAGCGCGAACAACGCGAGCAGGGCAAGATTGATCGCCAGTGCGAGCGGCACGCTGGTGTCGCGCGCCGAATCCATCGACTTGGGCACCCACAGGTTGCCGACGAAACCGATCGCGTAAAGGAACGTTGCGAAGAACACGACGTAACAGGCCACGCCGTAGAGCAGGATCAACCATCGCTTCATGACAGCCTCGAAAGCCCGTGGGGGAGGGGCGGGGAAAGTGACGGCAGCATCCGCTGCGGCGTCGCGGGCTCACAGGGGACGGACGTCCCGCCGTCGGCCCTGCGCGCGCGCTACCGGGTGAGCTTTGTCCCGACTAGACTGGCGGCAGGCACGCCGAGGGCGTTCGGCCATGAAGCAGTCGATCCGCTACCTGACCAGCCGCGAGGGCACGCGCATCGCGTGGTCGTCGATGGGCTCGGGCCTTACCGTGGTGAAGGCCGCCAACTGGCTGAGCCATCTCGAGTACGACCTGGAAAGCCCGATCTGGCAGCACTGGACGCGCTTCTTCGGCGCGCATTACCACTTCATCCGCTACGACGAACGCGGTTGCGGCATGACCGGGGGCGATCCACGCAGCCTGTCGCTTCCGGACTGGCTGGCCGATCTGGAGAACGTGGTCGACGCGGCCGGCATCGACGGCCCGTTCGCCTTGATGGGCGTCTCGCAAGGTGCGGCGGCGTGCATCGCGTACGCGGTCAAACACCCGCATCGGGTGTCGAAGCTGCTGCTGTATGGCGGTTACGCGCGCGGCGCGTATGAGCGCGAAAACCCCGAAGCGGCGCGCATGTACCACGCCATCGTCGACATCGCGCGCGGCGGATGGAACGACCATAACCCGGTCTTCCGGCAGGTGTTCACCGCACGCTTCATTCCCGACGCCACCGATGCGCAGGTGCAGTGGTTCAACGAACTCGCGCGCACGACGACCACGGCCGAAGCCGCCAGCGCGTTGCTGGAGGCGCGCGCGCACATCAACGTCACCGCACTGCTGTCGCAAGTCGCCGTGCCGACGCTGGTGCTGCATAGCCGGCAGGATGGCGTGGTGCCGCTGGAGGAAGGTCGCCTGCTCGCCGCGAACATTCCCGGCGCACGCTTCGTCGAGCTGGAATCGCGCAACCACGTACTACTGGAGAACGAACCGGCCTGGACGCGATTCCGCGAGGAAACGCTGAACTTCCTCGGCGGTGAATCGTCGGAACGCCTGGCCGCGCTGACCGAACGCGAACGCATGATCGTCCAGCGCCTGGTCGCCGGCTGCACGAATGCCGAAATCGCCGCATCGCTGTTCATCAGCGACAAGACCGTCCGCAACACGTTGACGAGAATTTTCGGGAAGCTCGGCGTCCGATCGCGAACGCAGGCAATGGCGTTGTTGCGGGGTGACACGGCGCTTGATCGGTGAGCGACGCGTGCGTACTGTGCGGCTGAGCCGGCAAGGGGCCAGGGAACCGGGCGATGGGAAGAACCTGCGAATCATCCATGCACCGCAAGCGACTGCTCGCAAGCGATGTGGCGGTTTGCTACTACTGCCTTGGCGAGTTCCCGCCCGACACCATCGTTGAGTGGTGCGACGGCGACGATCAGGACCAGACCGCGCTGTGCCCACGTTGTGGCGTCGATGCGGTCGTGGGTTTCGACGGACCGGTTGACGCGGCGTGGGTCAGGATGGCCCACGAGCGGGGATTCAAATAGATCGGCATAAACGACTTCGGGAATTGCAATGGAATACGACGACAAGATCAGGGACGACAAGGGGCTGGTCATCTGCCTGCGCGACATGGGAAACGGCACGAGTCGCCTGTTCTTCGACGATGTGGTCGGCGCGGGACGCTCCAATCCGATCACCTGGTCGTACGACTGCTTCTACACATTTTCTCCGGAGTTCGATAACGCGACTCTCGAAGACATGGAGTTGAGTGCGGACGACTTCGAGCGGATCGGCGTCTTCGTGGTTGCAAGGCTGCTGGCGTCCACGCGTCGGGTCCGTTGAATGCCCAGGCAAATCCACTGGCGCGCTGTGCTTTTGATGAGCGCCATCTTCGCGTCCGTCGCCATCGCCGCCGTCGTCGTGCCCATCGTCGCCCAGCTGCGCCTCGAGCGTGAGCAGCGCGCCGCACGCGAGCCGCATCCGATCCTCGTCACCGAAGAAGAACAACTGCAACTCGTCCGGCAAATACTTCTCGAGCGAAGGACGTTCCATGTTGCTCCGCTCGGCGAAAATGGCAGGCTGATGCCGGTCGCGCCTGGTCCCATGGTCCTGCTGGATACGTCCGTTGTCCTGTGCGATCCGACGTCGCCGGACAGGAAGCCCGATCCGGAATGTCGTGAGCCGCCCTCGTTCTTCTCGTTCGCCGCCATCGATTACGACAATGTCATTCCGCGGAAGCTGCGTATCGAACTGGTGCACGCGAACGAAAAGCGTGACCCGATCCGTGACCCGGGCATCCCGGAAGCGATCCTTCGGCCGCGCGCGCAGATAGAAGCGCTCGTGCGAGTCGATGCATGGGAGTCGTTCTTCCGCGCGTACCCGGAAGCCGACGGCTACATCGAGTTCAGTCGTGCCGTGCGTTCGGAAGACGGTCGGTACGCATTGATCTACGTGCAGCGCTTCTGTCATGGAACATGCTTTTCCGCGGGCGATCTCCACTATTTCGTCCGATCCGGCAACGGCTGGCGGCGCATCGGCGTTGCAGGTATATGGGTTTCGTGACGGAGCGAGACCTAGCCGCCAATCACATGCACCACCGGCTTGCCTCCCACCTGTTCGAACCGGATCCGATACAGCAACGTCACCGCCTGCGGAACGCTCTTGCCCCCGTCGCAACTGGCGACGGCGCGTTCCTTGTCCTTCGCGTTCTTGAACACGCAGCGCAATGCGGGGTCGAATTTCCAGCTCTTCGCCGCCGACTCCGATGCGGCCAGGAACTCCGGTTCCGCATCGGTCGCGCAGTACTCAGAAGCCGGCGCCCTGGCGACCACGGTCACCGCGCCCTTCTCGTTGATGCCCACGCGAAGGCAGACCGTGCGCGGTGGCAACTGCTTTCCGAGCAGGTTCTCCGGGTAGCTGGGGTGCGCGTTCTTCATGTCGTCCAGCGGCATCAGGAACGATTCGTTGTCGGCCATCACCAGACGATCGCCCTGGGGCGTGTTGCCGGCGGCCGGCGTCGTCGCGGCTGCCACGGCCTGCGCGTGCGCCACCGCGGTGGAGCCGCAGAACACGGCGGCGGCACATCCCAGGATCGTCCACTTGGTCATTGCTGCTCTCCGGCTTGGTAGCGTGGGGCGGGTTGCGCGAACACGATTGGCACCTGTTCGCGAGGGAGCCAATTCGCGGGCCTACTCGTATAGAGCCCAACGCAAGGGTGCCGTTGTTTCCGGCCACCGGATGCGCAGAGCCCGGGTGCGCTTCGCTTACCCGGGCTACGAAGCCGGGTGTCAGCGGTTGAGGCTCAGGCGTGCGCCGTCGGATTCGCGCTTGCCGGACCAGCGGCCGTCGCCCGCGGGCCAGAACCGGCCGACGATGCGGTTGTTGGTGTCGGTCAGCTGCAACTGGTTGCCCGACACCACCCAGCGGTTCACGCCGAAGAAGCCGTCGGGGCATCCGGCCGGTGTGTAGGCGCGAAAGCCGCCGAACCACTCGTCCTTCTGCAACTCGATCGTGCAGTTGTTGCCGCCATCCTGGGCCAGCTTCCAGCGGCCGATGATGGCCTCGTTCGGCGGCGCCGGATCGCGCTCGGGCCCGACGCTGATACCACCCCAGCTGCCGTGGCTGCGATTCTCGCTGTGCGAGCTGCCACTGGTGGATGTCGTGGTTTCCGCGCCGCCGGTGTTGCTCCACTGGTCCGACTTGATATCGGTCGTGGTCGTGGACTGCTCGCTACCGGTCGTCGACTGCGCGGTGTTCTGGAACTGGCTGGTGATCTGTTCTTCCGCCGCACGCATGTCCGCGGCAGAGTCGGGTACTGCAGTGGGATCGTCCTGCGCGATGACAGATCCTGCTGCCGCCATCAAAGCGGCAGTCAACACGAGTCGATGGGTGAAGGTTACGGCGACGATACTCATGGGCACTCTCCAGCCAGAGGTGGGTCTTGCGTCGGCGTCGTCGCGAGAGTGCGGCAGGTGGACGCAGCTGGCTGTGAAGTGACGAAAAAGCGCGTTAGGCTGGAAGGAGGAACCGGCGCGCGTCGGAACGGACGACAGGGGGCATCGTGCGAGATTCAACAAGCGTTGTGCGCATCCTTCTGTTGGTGTTGGCAGCGGGGCTGCTCGTGTGGGCCGGCGTCGCGACGCTGGAATCGAGGAAGGCGCCGATCGGTCCCGCTATCGACACCTGGCTGCCGATGCCGCCGGTCTCCATGGATGCGCATGAACTGCCGGTTCGCCAGGTGGTGCTGAAGGCGATGACTATCGAACAGGACACGAATGGGCGGCGCGAGCCGTTCGATACGTTGGCCATGCGCTGTGGCTGGGGTGCCCAGAATGAGCCGGCCGAGCAATACGCCGCGTTTATCGGCGACTGGGCACTGTCAGAGAACCCGCAGGCGTGGCGCGTGAAGATGATCCCGCAGGGCTCGGCGATGTGGGTGAGCGTCGATACCCGCGCGCTGATGCCGCCTCCGCCGCCGGGTGCGAAGGAGCCTCCCAGGCGGGCGCCGGTCGTATTCGTCCTGCCGATGGATCGGGTTGCCCCCATTCGCGACGCATGGTCGGCTCCGCAGATATGGGAACAGGCGACGCAGGTGCACGGTTGCACCGACGGGCGCCCCGCGCTGTTCGAGGCCTGCGTCCATGGAAAGTACGTAGCCACTCAACGCGCCTGCAGCGAAGCAGGCCCGCAGGTGGACCGCCTGTGGGCGACGATGCGCCGGGACCTGCCGGTTCCGCCGAAGCTCGTGGAAGCGGCGCAATAGCGGCGCGCCGGCCTACATCAACGACTTCACATGCGCCACGAACTGGTCGATGGCGATCTGCGTGCCTTGCTGCCATCCATTGCCCTTGTTCTCCTCGAAGTCGGCTTCATCGCGGTGCAGTGCGGTGAAGACGTAACGCGTTCCGTCGCCTTCGGTACTCATCGTGACGATCGCGGTGATCGGAATATCGTCGAATACCGCCGGGCGATAGCCGGAGAACAGCATCGATGTCCACGACAGGCGCTCCATCGGAACCACGTCGAGGAAGCAGCCCATGTGCGGCAGTTCCTGGTCCTGCGCCGTGGTGAGGCTGAAGTTGCCGCCCGGCCGCAGGTCCATTTCGCAGTCGTAAACCGTGCCCCATTCCCGGGGCATGTACCACTGCTTGAGGTGCTCCGGCTTCGTCAGCGCCTCCCAGACCAGATGCACGGGCGCATCGATGAATCGTTCGATGACGAAATCGGTTTCCGGGTTGATCGCGAAGGGCTTGCTCATGACCTGGACTCCTTCTGCTTGAGTTGTTTGACGTAGTCGTCGAACCGGTCGAAGCGGGCTTCCCATTGCTGGCGTCGTTCGGAAAGCCAGTGCTCGGCGACCTTGAACCGTTCGGGCGCGATCTCGTACGTCCTCACGCGCCCGGTCTTTCTGGACTTCACCAGCCGGCTGCGTTCGAGCACCGACAGGTGCTGCACGAACGAAGGGAGCTTCATGTCGAACGGCGCCGCCAGCTCGGTAACCGTGGCCGGCCCACGCGACAGTTGCTCCAGGACCTTGCGCCGGGTCGCGTTGGACAGGGCGTAGAACACCTCGTCCGCGAGTGCGGATGGCTGCATTTCAGCACTAGGGGTTGGCCGGGTTGTCCGGTCTGACGATGCCGTTCTATCACCGGAAAATACTTAGGTCAATACCTAAGTTTTGATGCCGGGCCAGTGCGTGAGCCGGGGCTGTCGGGAGCGCGCGCGCGGTCCTATAGTCGCCACACCAACATAGGGAACTGGGACGGATGCTGGACCTACTGGTGCTGATCACGCTTTTCGCCTTCGCGATCCCGAGCCTTCGCATGGCGCACAAGGCCAGGGCGCAACTGGTGAACATGGAACGTCGCATGGAGCGCCTTGAGGCGATGCACTACGACGCGCTGCTCAAGCTGGGTTACGCAGCCGATGACATCCGGGCGGCGTATCCGCGGATGACGCGCTTCGACGAATCCGCAGGCTAAGCCCCGGGGGCAGACATGCGTACGCACGGCACGCTGACGAAATGGAACGATGACCGCGGTTTCGGCTTCATTACCGTGGCGCAGGGCGCTGAAGAGGTGTTCGTCCACATCTCGGCGTTTCCGCGTGATGGCCGACGACCTTGCGTGGGAGAATTGATCTCGTTCGGAATCGAAAGGGATGCGCAGGGAAAGTCGCGTGCCCTGCATGTGATGCGGCCAGGACAACGCTCGCGCGAGCCTGGGCGTGTCGTACATGTGGACCGGTCTTCGCGACTGCTGTCGGCCGCGGTTTCGCTGGTGATCATTGCGGCGATCGGCGCCTACGCGTACTCACGCATCGAAATCCGGCCACACTCTCGAACCGCTGCGTCCGTGCCGGCCACGACGCTGGTACAACCGGTTACGTCCTCGCACTTCCATTGCGACGGTCGCACGACGTGTTCCCGGATGACCTCCTGCGCCGAGGCCAGATATTTCCTCCAGCATTGCCCCGACACGACGATGGACGGCGATGACGATGGCGAACCCTGCGAGCAGCAGTGGTGCAACTGAGCGCGCCTCCGTCAACGCTTCACCAGGCACGCGACACACTCGCCACCACCGCCGAATGATCGACTTCCTGCGAACCCGGATATCGCACTTCCTCGCCATCGCCTGAAACCCACGCGACCTGCACGTCGAAGCCTGCCACGTCGACGCCGACGCCAGCGCGCAGATCGAAGTGCTGGCGTTGCAATCCCGGAAACGATTCCTCGGTGGTGTCGTGGTGCAGCCAGCCGGCGTGGCCGATCAGTCGCACGCGTTCGGATACGGCATGACTGCCGTTGAACTCGAGATAGACCGCATCGGAATCGTCGCCGAAGTAGCGATGCGCGAAGGAAAGCCGGACGCCCAGATGCTTCGAGTTCAGCCCGACATGCACCTCGGGATAGTCGTAGCCCGAGGCATCGACGAATGCGGCGTAGGCGATGCCGACGTCCCAACTGAGCCCGTGATCGAGGCGCCGCGCAAAGCCCATGTACGGCAGCAACTGCTCACCTGCGCCGCGGCGTAGGAAGAACCGGACACCAGGCTCCAGCCGCCGCCGATGGTCGTGGTCGGAATGCCGCGGTCCGGCGCGAGCAATGCGGCTGAAGGCGGAGGGCTTCCCTGGTCGCCCGCCACGGCCATGACGTCGCGATGCGACGCCGGAAAGCCGCCGTCCGTGCTGCGCGAATCCACGGCCGCGACAACGCTGATCCCCTGCGCGATCGCAACATCCAGCAACCGTCCGAGCAGCGGATCCGTCGGGCCGGTCAGGCTGAGGTTGAGCACCTGCACGCGCGAGTCCAGCGCGAACTGCAAGGCCTTGGCCAGGGTGAAGCTGCTGCACACCGCCGCGCCGCCGGCAGCGCGATCCGGCCAGCACGCGCGCAACGCGAGCATGCGCGCCTGCGGTGCGATACCGATGATGCCCACGCCATCGTCGCTGCGTGCGCCGATGAGTCCGACGACCTGCGTGCCGTGGGCTTCAGCCGGAAATGCGCCGGCATCGACGAAGTTGCGCGTGAGGATGTGGTCGCCCCGCAGGTCGGGATGCGCGATGTCGACGCCCGTGTCGACCACGGCAACCGTGACGTTGCGCCCCGAGCCCAGTGCATGCAGTTCCCGCAGATGCCAGTCGATCACCGCGGGCTGTGCGGCCGCCAGGGGATCGCCGTTCGCCAGCGCGTGGAACACCTGCATCGGCTGCGCGAGTTCGACGCGCGGATCGGCGCTGAGTTGTTGCACGATCCTCCCGCGCGCGGCGGCGTCGTCGGCTTCCATCACGAAGCAATCCATGCCCAGCGCCGGCATCGGCCAGTCGTCGACCACATGCAGCCCGTGTTCCGCCGCGATCTGCTGCGCCACGCGTCGGCGCGCCTCGCGTCCCGGCGCGCTTCGATAGTGGCCGGCGTAGTCGGCATCCGGACGCAGGTGCTGCGGCGGAACGCGCAGCATCACCAGCAGTTGCCGGTCGTTGTCCGCTGCTTGCGCGAGGTCGCCCGGCGTGGCGCGCGACGGTTGCGCAGTGGAAGCCGCCGATGCGACCGCCATGCAGGCCAGCAGCAATGCCAGCAACGCACGCATCATTGACGTTGCCCGCCCGCATCGAGGCTTTCGACCAGCGTCACGCCCGCTGCCGCGCGCAGCGCATCGCGCACGCTGGCTTCGCGCGCGGCGGGAACCGCGAGCACGTAGGCGCCTGCTTCGTTGGGCCCATCGACGATGCGCGCCTGGCTGGCGCGCAACAGCTGCTGCATCCGCGCGTGCTCGATATGCGGATCGAACACGACGATGAGATGGCGAAGATCCGCATCTGCGACGGTACCTGCCGCAGGCGCATCGCCCAGCGTGCGGTACATGGCAGGCGGATCGCCGCGATACAACGCAATCCCGAACAGCCCCACGGTGAGCACGCAGGACGCGGCGACGGCACCGCGCAGCCAGGCGGGCCAGTCGGACCACGCACCGCGCGTGCGCGCAGGCGACGAGGGTACGCGCGCAGGCTTCAGGCGATTACGCAGACGAACGAACGAAGCCGTTGCATCGGCTTCCGTCGATGGCTCCGACACCACGGATTGCACGCCGCGCAGGAACTCGACCTCGCGCTGGCACTGCGCACACTGTGCGAGATGACGATCGACCCGCGCCTGTTCCGCATCGTCCAGTGTCCGGTTGACGTACCACGGCAGCAGCCGTTCGGTCTCGCTGTGGGCCGAACCTTCGAAACGCAGAATCTTCACATGGCCTCCTCGCGACCCGCGCCCAGCAGCGCCCTGAGTCGGCGTCGTGCGTAGAACATGCGCGTCTTCACCGTGTCGACCGGGCAATCCATGATGATCGCGATCTCGCGGCACGCGTAACCGAGGTAGTACGTCAGTTCGATCGTGGCGCGCTGCTCGGCCGAGAGCGCGCGCATGGCGCCATCCAGCATCGCGCGAAGATCGCGTTGTTGCAGTTCCAGGTCCGGCGCGGGTTCCGGCGAAGGCATCGGCGCGTCGTCCAGTTCCGCCGCGGCGACGCTATCGCCGGACTGGCGCAGCGCCTTGAGCGCCTGCCGGTAGGCAATGCCGAAGATCCATGTGGACACCTTCGCCTCGGGATCGAAGGTGTGCGCGCGCCGCCAGACCACGAGCATCGTGTCGTCGAGGATTTCCTCCACCAGTGCGGGGCGATGCGTCATGCCCGTCAGGAAGCGCGTCAGTTTCGGGTGGTAGAGCCGGTACAGCGCCTCGAACGCGTCCATCTGCTCGTCGGCCACGCGCTCCATCAGGGCGACCTCATCCACGAGGGCGTCGCCGCGGGAAACCTCGCCGCCGATGCCAGCCGTCACCTGCGTCCTCCAATGCCTGCGTCGTCAATACCCGAGACGTCGCGTCCGGTTCAATTGTCGGCGTGGCGCGTGCGGGAATCGTTACGCGCGCGTGAGACCGCAGCGGTTTGAACCGGATCGCGCGGTTCGGGAATCCATGTGCCGAAGCGCGCCTGCCGCGATGACGCGCTTCCTTCCCCACACACAGGAGCCCGGACATGAAGTCGCTAGTCAGACACTGCACATCGCTCGCGCTGGGAATCGCGATCGCCTTCGCTGCCGTCGGCGGCGCGCAGGCCGCCGACGTGCGGTTCACGCAACGAAACCTGGTATCCGACGGCACCATCCCCGCCGAGCGCACCGATCCGAACCTGGTCAATTCATGGGGCGTGGCGTTCAATCCGTTCGGCTTCGTCTGGGTCGCCGATGCCGATGCGCACGTTTCCACGCTGTATGACGGCGATGGCAACGTGCAGTCGCTGGTCGTGCAGATCCCGTCGCCCACCATGAGCACCGGCGGCGAACCCACCGGCATCGTCTTCAACGGTTCGAACGGATTCGTCGTCACGCAGAACGGCGTGACCGGCCCATCGCGATTCCTGTTCGCCACCGAGCAGGGCGTGATCGCCGGCTGGGCGCCGAACGTCGATCCGACGCACGCGATCCGCGCCGTCAACAACTCGGCCACCGGCGCCAACTACAAGGGCCTGGCGCTGAGCGCGGGCGGCAGCGGCCAGCTGCTGTATGCGACCGATTTCTTCCACGCGCGCGTCGACGTGTACGACAGCACGTTCAAGCGCGTGATCCTGCCGGCAGGCGCATTCACCGATCCGGGCATTCCGCGCGGCTTCGCGCCGTTCGGCATCCAGGCGATCGGTGGGGGCATCTACGTGACCTACGCCAAGCAGGACGCCAGCATGACCGACGAAGTCGTCGGCCCTGGCCTTGGCTATGTCGATGTGTACACGCCGAATGGAAAGCTGATCCGCCGCATCGCGTCGCGCGGCTCGCTCAACGCGCCGTGGGGCATCGCGCTCGCGCCCGCGTCGTTCGGGCACTTCAGCAACGCGCTGTTGATCGGCAATTTCGGCGATGGCCATATCAACGGGTACGAGACGAGCTTCGGATTGCCGCTCGGCCCGCTGCGCGACAAGCTGTTGCGGCCGATCAGGATCGAGGGCCTGTGGGGCATGCAGTTCGGCAACGGCATCGCCAACCAGCCGGTGAACACGCTGTTCTTCGCCTCCGGTCCGGATGACGAGGAGCACGGACTGTATGGCCGGTTGGATGTGATTCCGTAACCGCAACGCGCTGCGTAATCCGGAAAGCGAAGCGCACCCGGGACTGTCACGGCGCAAGGTCCATGCGTCGTGGCGATCCCGGGTGCGGCCTGCGGCCTTACCCGGTTACGGGACGCGCTCCGCCTTCGGCGCTTTCCACGTGCCATCCAGCGCCTCGTTCTTCGGCCAGTACAGGCGCATCGCCATCACGAACGGTCCCTTCGGCGCGGGCAGCCAGTTCGATTCGCGTTCCTTCCCGGGCGATTCGTTCTGCACGTAGAGCGTGATGCCGCCATCGGCATCGCGCTTGAGCGAAGGCAGCATCGACGAATTGATGAGGTAACGATTGATCGGGTTGGCCACCAGCAGGCTGGCTGGCATTTCGTACATCGTCAGCGACCAGAACGCGTTCACCGGCGGCAACTGTCCCGGCGCGAAACGCACCACGTACTTGTTGGCGCCGCTGAGCGGTTGACCGTTGCTGTCGAGCGACAGGACGGGGTAGATCGCTTCCTCGCGCGTGTTGCCGTAGATGCCCGATGTCGCCGCCAGCATGCGATTGAGATAGTTGTTCTTCAGCTGGTCCCGGTTGCCGAACAGATCGCCGCTGGTGATCTCGCCGCGATCCAGCCGGGCCTTCTGTTCCTCGTGTTCCTTCCACGCGTCGGCCATGCCGTCCTTCACCGCCTGCAATGTCGCGGGCGACAGTTTGTCGGCGTCGAAGGTCTTGTCCGGGCCGATGCCGAGCGTGCCGAAACGCTGCATCAAGGCCGTTTCCGACGGCACGGTCGGGCTGTAGCGCAGGATGAAGTCGAGGACTTCGAAGAACTCCGGCGACGTTCGTTCCTGCTGCGCGGTGAGCGGCTTGATGAAGTCGATCGGCGGCGTGGCGGGCGGCGCGGGCTGGCCGAGGAAGGCCGACAGCGGCTGCACCTTGTAGCCGGCCTGGACTTTCTTCACGTTCTCCAGGTCGTCAGGTCCGAACAGCTGCGTGCGATAGATGACGTTGCCCAGTTGCGTCTCGCTGCGGATGACCTGGTCGATGCCCTTGGGCGTTTCGCCGCTCCAGTCCGGGCCGGCCAGCAGGACGGTGGTGCCGGCGCTTCCGCTCGTGCGGCTACCGAGGTAGGCGAAGTTCTGCGTGTACAGGTCGATGAACTGCACCGAGTAATAGCGGTTCTTGTCGATCTTCGGCACGGTGAACACCAGCGGTTCGGCACGCAGGTCATAACCGACGAACGAGTAGGGCGTGTCCGAGTTCGGGGTCTGTATCGCCTTGTCTTCCGGTGTGAAGACCCGCGCGATGCTGTGCACCTGGTTCCAGCCGCCCTTGTATTCGGGGTCCTTCGTATCGACGAGGTACGAATGCTGGATGCGATAGCTGTCCACCATAGGGAAGCCATAGACGTAGGCGTCCTTCGCGATCGCCCGTGCATCGGCAGGCACGGCGGCCTCCGTCGCAGGCGCCGCGGGTCCAGTGGGTGTGGGAGGAGAGGATGCCTCGCGCTGGCAACCCGTGACGACAACCGAGATACCGAACATCGCCGTCAAGGCGATCGCGAGACTGCGGCTCATGGAGCACCTCATCCCTTGGGTGAAGCGCAATGAGAGAGGCGCCCGGGTGAGCGCGTCGTGAAGACGCACGTAGCCCGGGTAAGCAAAGCGCACCCGGGATCGCAGCGCCGTTGGCGCTTCAAAGCGTGACGACTCCCGGGTGCGCTTCGCTTGCCCGGGCTACGACGGCGCGCATCGGCGATGATCCTAGAGGCCGCCGCCCCAACGATGCTGCCAGCTCACCGCGACCGCATCGAAGTCGTTCCCGGTGCGCGCGTAAACGCCGCTGCTCAGCGCGAACTTCACCGAGTTCGCGCGATCCACCGGCAGCGACAGCGACGCGCCGACGCGCCAGTTCTGCTGTAGATCGCGGTTGTAGCGGCCATCGACCTGCGAACGGCCACCGGCGAAGTACGTCGCATCGAACGACCACCACGCACCCGATGCCAGCGAGCGGATCAGGTTTCCCTGCAGCGCATACACCGGGTCCTGCGAACGCGTGACGCCGCCATAGAACTCGTCGTTGTCGGTGAAGAACGTCGCGCCCAGTTTCACTTCCGCGATCCACGGCCCCTTCGCCTTGGACATGCCGAGTTCGGGCTTGATCGTCCACCGGTTGCTGGCGATGTTGACGATGCGGTTCTCGTCGTACTGGCCCAGCGGCGGCGACACCTGCAGGCTCGCGCCCACGATGAGGTCCTGCTTCCAGTCGCGGAACTGCGACATGCCCATCGCCGGTGCGCCGAGGAAATTCATCGACAGCCGGAACGCGGGCCGCGCGAAACCGTCGACCTTGCGCTCGGTGGGGACGCCCATCAGGTCCGCCGTGCCATCCAGCCAGGTGTACGGCACGATCGCGTCGAACTTGCCCGAGCGGCCCCACAACGACAGCGTGCGTGCGTACGCCACGATCAGGCTCGTCGTGTGCAGGTCCTCGTTGGTGATCGGCACCGTGGCGTCGAAACTCAAGCCGCCTTGCGTGTAGGCGACGCCGACGATGGCGAAGTTCACGCCCACCGGCGCATTGGAATACGCGCGCGGCTCGATCTCCTGGGCGCCCGCGAGCGATGCGAACGCAAGCGCCGGCAGCACCGCGAGGCGCCGCAGGGTCGTGATCCTCGTGGTCGCTGCTGCGCGATCCATCAGCCCATCGCCATGCCTTCAACGCCGCGTGGGGGCCTTTATCGCACTGCGCATCGGCTTCGCCAATGCGCCCTTGGGCCAAGCTGCCCGCCGCGGAGGCGGGCAGGGGCGGCTCAGTACCCGCCGAAGCTGCCCGGCGCGCCCGGGAACACCACCGGGCTTTCGGTGCCGTCCTTCGCTACCGCGGCCACGCCGAAGAAGTAGTTGTCGATCACCGTGTTCTTCAGCGTGAACTCGGTGACATCCCCCACCCAGCGGCTGCGCGTCCACTGCGAATCCGTGGTGAGCCGCCAGTAGACCTTGTAACCGGCGAGGTTCGGCGCCTGCGCGGCCGACGGACGCGTCCACTTCAACGTCGTGTCGGCGGTCACCGCGCCTTCGATGGTCACCTTGGCTGGCGGCGGCGGCGCGAACGCCATGCCGGCCAGGCTCACGGCGTTGAGCGCGGTTAGCTTGGCGGTATAGCCGAAGTCCACGCCTTCGATGGTGTCGCCGAACACGCGGCCGTTCTCGGTGCGCAGGTCCTGGTGCTGGCGGTCGTAGTTCTCGTTGGTTTCCATCACGCGCACGGCGGGGAAGCCCACGTCGTTGAACGGACGATGGTGGCCGCCGCGACCGAACCGATCGAGGCGATAGACCATCATCACGTCCAGGTTGGGAACGTAATCGGCCATGCGGTCGATGTAGCGCGCGAGGTTGCGCGAAGGCGAATCGACTTCGCCACCGGTGAAGCGGCGCTGGCGCGCTTCCTCGACCGTCTCGTTCGCGCGCAGGCCGTCGGAGAACACGCGCGCGGTGGTGTTGTCGGTCACGCCGTTGATGCCGGCGACGTTCCCGATCATGTCGTTGTTGAGCACCGCCTGCACGCGCCAGCCGTTCTTCTTCGCTTCCTCGGCCAGGAACTTGCCGCCGAACAGGCCCTGTTCCTCGCCGGAAAGCACGGCGTAGACAACCGAACCTGCGAACTTGTACTTCGTGAGCACGCGCGCGGCTTCCAGCGTGCCCGCCACGCCGGAGGCGTTGTCGTTCGCGCCGGGCGCGTCGGCGGTGGCGTTCATCACGTCGCTCACGCGCGAATCGATGTCGCCGCTCATGATGACGTAGCGGTTCGGATCGGCCGTGCCACGCTGGATCGCGATGACGCTGACCACCTCGACCGGGCCCGGGATGCGCGGCTCGCCTTTCACCGTGCCCTTGACGTAGCGCACTTCGAGGCAGCCGCCGCAGTCGCGCGAGATGCGTTCGAACTCGTCATGCACCCAGCGCGTCGCCGCACCGACGCCACGCACCGGATCGGTCTGGCTGGACAGCGTATGCCGCGTGCCGAACGAGACGAGCTTGCGGATGTCGGCTTCGATATGCGCGGCCGAAGGCGCGGTACCGATCTGGTGGAGTTCCGGCTTCCCAGCCGGAGGCGGAGCAGTCTGGGCAAGCGCCGGCGCGGCGGCCAGGCAGGCGAGGGCGGGGATGAGGTGGCGCACGGGAGACTCCGGTGGGTACTCGCGGAGAATATCGCGGCGGCGCGGTTGCATCCGGGCATGGGTCGGAGGGTTGCGCGTCCCGGCAGGAACGGCACAAACGCGGCCGCGTTCATGCCGCCACGGCGGCGTCGCCGTAGCGTCGTAGCCCGGGTAAGCGAAGCGCAGCTGGCCCCATCAAGGTTCGACCCGCAGCATGCGCCACCGCATCGACGCACTGCCTCTGCCTGGCGGACCGGAAGGTTCGATCCGCCGACGATCGCATCGGCTCACGTCGCACCATCGGAGCCGGCTTGCCAGTCGCAGCGGGCCTGCCTAATCTCGCGGCTGCTTTCGTCCAAAGGTGGTGCCAGGATGCGCGTCCTCATGGTTCTTGTCGCAGCACTTTTCTGCGGCCCGGCATTCGCGGAGAAGCCGGCATACCAGCTGGAAAGCCTCATGCTCCTGCAGCCCGAGTTCGTGCTGGAACAGCGAGCCTCCGCCGAGGATCTGTCGAACTACATCAAGGCCGTGCGTGCCGCCGCCGAGGCGGTCGTGGCCGAAGAGAAAGGGCAGCATCCGGCGTCCGGCTACATCGTGCTGGCCGTTCGCCCAGGCGGTCGATCCAAAGTCTGGCTGGACTTCACGCCCGCACTGCCACCGGCCCTCGATGCGCGGCTTGCTGCAGCGCTGGGCGCGGTGGTTCCTTTCCAGGCCCGCAAGGGCGTGGTGGTTTTCGCCATCAACTCCAGCCTGTGGGGCGCACCCGCGGCGCAACGCCCGCCGGCGCCCGCGGAGTGGACGAAGGCTATGGAGGGGACGTCGGATCCTATGGAAATAGGCGAGCTCGTGGAGCGGATCTGGGACAAGTAATGCCGACGAGTGTCCGATTGCGCGTAGCAAGGGAACTGCATCCATGACCGATCCGTACAACACGGCTGACGATCTGCGTCCGTCACCGGAGGCGTCGTCGAATGCGACGCAGGAGCCGCAGGCAATCGCGACGCCACCGCGATACGTCCGTCGGCGCTCCCGGCATCGCGCCGTCGGCAACGCGTGCGGGAACTGCGAGATTCCGCTTCATCTCACGCTCGCCGATCTCATGGTCATGGGGCGCCGGTCATGGAGACGCAAGTGCCCGCGCTGCGGGTTCACCAATCGTCTTCCGATTTATGCCGAAGCCGGATGCCTGGTCTTGACGATGCTGGCAAGCGGCGTCGTGTTCGCGAGCGTGAGCATGGGCGTGAAAGGGCTGGAATGGTTGGGGTTCCTGCTTGTAGCAGTGTCGTGGCCGCTATGGGGCGGCATTGCGCGCATGATCTATCTGGACAGGGGAAAGCTGGTTTCGGTCGGTTATTGAAGTACCGAGGTGCTGAAGCATGTTTCACGTCATTGCGATCGAAAGCGTGCCTTCACCGGAAGAAGGGGGGAGCAGGTACGAGATCCGCGTAATAGTCGACGGCGAGGAAAGGACGTTCCCGGCCGAGGTCAGGCCAGCCCCGAAGGGAGTCCAGCTCGACTGGTCGGATGAATTCCAGGATCTGTTGATGCTTCACGGCGCGGATTTCGTCGTCATGAATCGCCTGCTGTATGAGGCCAACGAGGGAGTCGCCGCGCTGCCAGTCGCCTTGGGTCGCCCGATGGCATCGAACGAAATCTGAGACGTAGCTACCGTTCGCGAGTTCTTCGCATTGATGGGGTTTGCGCGGCGTCGAACACTCCTCCTCGGAGCCTGAGACCTCCACAAAGCGGCGCCCACCTCCGTCAAACCGGTGGGTTTTTTGTGCCCGGACAATCCGGGCACAAGATCCGAACGCAGTCGCTCTGCGTCGGGAGGGTGGCAGCCATACAAAACCCGCAAGGGAAAAGCTGCCCGGCCGTTCTTTGTGCGGTTTCTCAGCCTCCCGACACCCTTGCGGCGTGTCCGCAAGGCTTTCCCCGTCAAAGGAGCGACCCATGCGAAAGACCCGACGTCCGGCCCCGGCCCGGACCCATGCTTACGTCATCAGCGACAACGCGCGCGACACCGTTGTCCGCGCCCGCGATCACCTGCTGCTATTGGCCCGCCTGAGCGCCGCGCGCATCGACCACGACGCCGCGGAGCTGGAACTGTCCTCCAGTGCGCTGGTGACCGTCTTCCAGCGCCTGTGCGACGACCTGGACCACGCGCTGCGCGATATGAAGTTCCGCAAGATCAGGCCGATCTAGCCGGCATGTTCGATCGAGCGGGGCGGTGCTAATGTCCGCTTTCGACCCAAAGCAGTCATCAGAGAGATCCTGTCCGCAATGAAGCATGCCCTGGTTGTGCTGAGAGTCCTGGCACTCTTCTTTGCGCTGATTTCCTGGCTTGGGTACGGCTGGTGGGACAGGTCTTACCTGACCACGTGGGGAAAAATCTTCATGTTGGCGCCGATGCTGGCGCTGCTCGCCATCGTCCTTACGCCGGATCGAATGGGGTGGGCAGCAGTGCGCTGGGGGTTGATCCCGCTCTTCCTGCTTGCGGTAGCCAAGCTGGTTGTGGACATCCGTGGCGACATTGCGCTTTCAGATACAGCGGCCATCGCTCCGCGAATCGCGATCGGCGGAATCCTGCTTCTGACTTTCTACCTGAGGCAGCGATGGCTCAAGAGCAAGCCGTAGATACCTTCGCTGCGTCAACGTCTGCTTCTGACCTATAGCGAACGTTTACCCGGATGAGGCCGCTGCGGCGATGCTAATGTCCGCTTTCGACCCAAAGCGGACGTCGCCGTACTCGCGCATGAAGAAACTGACGATCGCGTTGGCATATCTGCTGGCAGGCTGCATCACGTCGCCGCCGCTTTCTGAGGGAATCACGCTTTCGGTCCGTTCCTATGACCGCGTTACAGGGAACTACGTCATCGAGCTGCGCAACGGCACCGCTCGGCCGATCCTGTATCTCACCCGGTACCTGACGTTCCACACCGTTCGCTCGCCATCCCCTGAGCCATTCCCGGAATCGCCGGAAGGAATGGCCCTGATGGTCCAGAATGCAAAGCTTGCCCCGGGCGAGTCCATCGCTTTCTCGGGCCAGTGCACCATAGTCGGCGCGTGTTCCAAGCCGGGAACCTACGTGGCAATCCGGGCCTGCTGGTTCGGGGAGTCTTGGACCTGCAAGCAGTACGTTCCGGCTTGGTCGAGAACGCCGTTGAATGGCGCCTGACACTTCGTTTCCCCCGTGCCGCATTATTTGTCGAACGTCCGCTCCTGGCCGTTAGGAGACGTTGGGCCGGCACGGCCGGCAGCCGGCTGCTAATGTCCGCTTTCGACCCAAAGCGGACGTATCTGCGACTGGAGAACAAAGCATGGAGCTAAGCCGCTACCTGACGTTGATGAATTTTCCGGCGGAGTGGGAAGCTTGGGACATGCTTCCACGCGCGTTCGTAAGTGAGCAGTCGGCGATGTATGAGCCGGGCCATGAAGAGGCAGCAGAGCATGATCGCCACGGCGTTTTTCAGTGGTGGCTCAGGCAGAACGCGCCCACAGAAACGCTCGTAAAACTCGTCAAATTGTCGTGGCTTGATCCGGACCAAGTCATGGCTGGGGCGGTTCGCGAATCTATCGCGCTGCAACCGGGCCTAAGTGAGGAAGTGAACTCGGCGCTGCAACGACCCTTCAGCGTGCGCTGACCATGTCCGCTTATGGCCGATAGCGGATATTGAGGTGGGTTGGCCGTCCAAGGTGGATCTGAGGAATGAGAGGGCGGGGAAGGATTCTTGTGGCATTCTCCAGTCGGCAGAATAGTACGTGCGAAGCCTTGGACTTATAAGGAGATTGGTAATCATGCGCTGGTGGATAAGCGGACTGATTGGCGGCACTGTTCTTTCGGGGGCCACGATGTCTAATGACGTCACGGCGCTCATCCGTGGCATCGACGGACCGACACCGTGGGCCGACATCTTCGGCGTTGTCGTCGCCACCTTTTGCATGGGCTTTCTTGGTGGCGTGATGGTCTGGTCCGGAAAAGGACTTCATCGGCGCTTCGGCGCCGCTGGCGACGCACTGATCGGGATGGCCGTGATGCTTGCGTTCTTTGTTTGTTGCATGTTGCTGTTCGCTCCGGAGTTGCTGGGGCCCAAATTGCGGGATGGCGGGTTTGCAATGCTGGGCATGGCAAGCCTGCTCGGTGCGATCGGTGGTGTCTGGTTCGGGCACGACATCGACGACGAAGAGACCTGACATGTCACTCGCGTCGAAACCGCTACACGACTCGGATGGGATCAGGCATCGAAGGTGCGTCCGCTCCTGGCCGAGAGCGGACGTTCGGCCGGACGAGGCCGCTATGGCGATGCTAATGTCCGCTTTCGACCCAAAGCGGACATTCGATCACTGCCGCAACACCTTATCCTGCATGACATGCGCCCGCCCCGAATCTCCCGCGCCTGGACGTTAACAGTCACCTTGGTCGCCGCTAGCTCCGGGGCCATGTTCGTGGCGTGCGCTCAGAGTTGGGCGACTGACCAGAGGGCAATGATCACTTCCGCGGTGTACGGGGTTGCGCACGACTGCTCAAGAAAGTTTCCTGAGCGTGCTCAACAGATTGAAGCGGCCTTTTCTGCATTGAAAGAGCGCAACAAGCACGTTGTGCATTCTGCGGCGTGGCAAGGAGCCGCCGCCATCTGGCCGACGACACCAAGCGCTGCCTTTGATTCATTGAAGGTGGAAATGTGTGAGTACTTCTTGGAAGCGTCGGTTGAAGGTGGCGAGTTCGATCGTGATCTACGTGCGTCAGAGGTGAAGCCAGACCGGGCGCTGTCACCCTGACGCGTGTCCACTTCTGGCCGTTAGCGGACAGCACCTGCCGAGCGCATCGCGTCATTCTCGACTGCGCGCACGCGTCGATTCATGAACTGACGTGGTCACCCGCGTTAAGTGATGTTGCGATGGTGCGAAGCGATGGTCCGCCATCGTTCCATCTGCGGGCGCAGCTGCGGCCATACAGGAAAATCTCACGCACTCTCCACAAGGAGCGGCGGAAGGTCGGGCGACCCGGTGGGGCGCCGTTAGGCTGCGCCCGCTCGACGCAATCCACGCCATCCGACGTTGCCGGGACCGCCGTAGTGAGGGCTCGGACGATGAGCGCGCAAATACGAATCCACTGGCTACTCGGCATCGTCATCGGCACGGCGTTGGCGGCGATTACGGGTGTCGCCGGTTCGCAGCCCATGAATCCATTGTCGGTGGAGCCGCGCCTGCCCAGGCTTGCACAGACGCCTTGCGTGGTCGAGCTGTTCCGCGATGTCAGGATCGATAACAGCAGCGATGCGGGGCTTTTCCGCGAGTTCGAGTACACCCCGCCGGCGAACTGCCCGGGGCCTTGGGCCAAGGTCATTCTGAGCGTCGATCTCACTGGTCCCGGTACTACCGATGTCATCAACATCACGATCTCGCTGGCGGACGAGCGGCGCAATCTGGATTGGGCGACGGAACTGTTCGTCGGTGGCGCACAGTTCAATGCAGGGCAGAGCAGATGGCGCGTGGAGCGCGACGTCACGGACTACAGCGCGCTGATGCGTACCGCTCGCCCCGGATATCTGATGCAGACCGATGGTTACTTCCGGGATGCGTGCGGCTGTGTGTCGGGCCATGCAACGGCGCGACTGATCTTCTACCCCGTCATTGCCGCGCAGGGCGCCCCGACAGTTCCCGATGCGGTGTATCCGGCGCACGATCACGGCGCATTCGTTCTCTCTCCGGCCCTGCCTCGTAACATCGAGCGCGCGTATCTGGACGTCTACGCGCAGCCGCCGCAGCCGTGGTTCAGTTGCGTGCCGCCGTCCGCGGCACTCGACTTCCCGCTGCTCGTCTCGACACCTTTGGCTTTGGGCGACTACGCAGACCCCGGTCTCGGCGACCCGCAAGGCTGTGCCGGTACGGGATATCGCGATGTGGTAGTGCTGCTCGATGGGCAGCCCGCCGGCGTCGCACCCGTGTATCCATGGTTGAACAGCGACCTGAATCTCCACTTTGAACGCACTGTGGACGTCCCGGTGCCCACGCCGCAATCGATCAACCTCTTGCCCTTCCGTGTCGATCTGACGCCGTTTGCCGGCTTACTCAGCAATGGCGCCGACCACGCGATATCGTTCCAGTTCGCCGATGGCGAAACACTGATGGGTGGCCCGTTCGTGCGCGGCCAGTTGCTGCTCTATCTCGATCACGGATCAACGCAGGTGAGCGGCCAGGTAACGCGAAACTCGCTGGTCGGGACCAATGTCCAGCAAACTTACCTGCGTAACCAGTGGCAGACCCAGGCGGACACGGTAACGGGCGATGTGCTGCGCGAGTTCCGCCGCAGTTTCCAGATCGCGGGCTACGTGAACACCTCGCGCGGTCGCATCACCACCACCGTGACCCAGGATCAACTGTTGACCAGCGCGCAGCTCATTCGTCTGGTGGGCATCACGTCGCTACCGAACCATACGTATGCGCAGAACCTGGACATGGATAGCGCGACGAACCGCACCGTCCTGCGCGAGCTTGGCGGAACCGTGCTCGCATTGGACCGTGAGCGCTTCCACTATCCGCTGCAGATCGATTGGGAGGCCACCGGTGGCACCACGGCCACGGCGGGATCGAGGCTCGACCATGGCAGCGCCTACGTCGTGCAGGGCCACCACAATCAATCGTCCTACTACCGGCCCTCCGGCGCGTATGCGACCCGCCTGTACGCCAACTTCGCGGGCGGGAGGGTGTTTGACGAGCAGGGCGGATACACCAGCTGGCTGGGCGCCCGCAGCCATTATTTCAACGACAACATGGGCAGTTGCTTCCGCGAACGAGTGACATGGGTGCGCGATGCGGTCACTTCCCACACTCAAGGCGTTGGCTGCCCCGGTGACGCCAACCGGATTCGTGGCTTCGCCCACCCTGACGGATCGCCCGATTCGATGGGCTGGTGGCGATGAGCGATCTGCCGGGCTTCGCTGCCCGATAGCGGACGTCACTGCAGAGCGGGACGGCCGCCAGCGTCAATGTACGATCATTCCGATGCGCGTGTGTTGCCGGCGCGCATGCGTGACAGAGGGCTATTCCATGGCGCTCCATCTCCTTCGATCCGACATCGCGCTGCTTGCGGCGGCGCTCGTGTTGCCTGGTTTCTCGCACGCCGCCGTGCGCGTCGTAGCCAATTGCAACGACAGCGGCGCCGGTAGCCTCCGCACCGCGATCGCCACTGCGGCGAGCGGCGACGTCATTGATCTTTCGCGCCTGACGTGCACTCGCATCATCCTGACCAGCGGCGAACTGGTCGTGCCACAGGGCTCGCTGACCATGCGTGGCCGACATCGTGCGGCAATGATGCTGGACGGGAATCTGGATGGACGCGTGATTCGCCATGAAGGGCAGGGTTGGTTGCGCATCGAAAACCTCACGGTCGCGCGCGGGTATTTCGTCGGAGCGTCGACCGCTGAAGGTGGATGCGTGCTCTCCGCGGGGTCGGTTGCACTGGATTGCGCGCGCGTGCATGGGTGCATCGTGGAGCCGGTTCCGGACGGTGCGGGAGTCAGCGCCGGCGGTGGGGTGGCGGCGGTGGGCAATATCACCGTTCTGCACAGTGCCGTGCACGACAACGAGGCGCGGAACCGGGGGGCGGGCGGCGGCCTGCGCACCGGCCAGGGCCACATCAAGTTGCTGCACAGCGAAGTCATGCGAAATCGCGGCGCGCAGGGCGGCGGCCTCAGTACGCTGACGCTGACGGCCGTGTACACGACGTTCAAGGGGAATGTGGGCCAGTTCGGCGGCGGCGCGTTCTCGGCCAACCGCGCGATCCTCAACAAGACGACCTTCGTTGGCAATCGTTCCGTGGCCGCGCCAGGGTATGGGCAGCAGGAGGGTGGTGCAGGGCTGTTCGTCTATAGCGATGCGTATATCACCGACAGTACGTTCTCGGGCAATTCGGGCACGCGCAACGGCGCGCTGCGGATGGGCTACGGTCTCATCCGGAACTCGACGATCGCCTACAACGTCGACGAGGCCGTGGACTGGGAGACCGGCCAGTGCGGCGGCGCGTTGTCCGCCTCCGCGTTGCGGCTGGAGAGCTCGATCGTCGCCCGCAACACCTGTGCGGTGGGAGCGGACCTCGACATCGTCGACGGCGTATGGATCGAAGGCTCGCACAATGTGGTCGAGCACTCGGCCAGTGTCTTGCCGCCTGACACCCTGCAGCTCGACCCACGCCTGTCGCCGCTGGCGAATAACGGTGGGCCGACGCTCACGCACTTGCCGGCTGCTGACAGTCCCGTGCTGGACCGCGGCGCGAACCCGAGCTCACGCGAATACGACCAGCGAGGTCCGGGTTTCCCGCGGCAACGCGGCCTGGGCGTGGATATCGGCTCCGTGGAACGTTGAGGCAGTCGCGCGCAGGAGGCGACGGGCTCATGGAGATGCGGGTCAACGAGGTTTTCGGCGCGTGTGTGTGTCCGCCTGATTGGCTGCTGGCTGGTGCTGAGGCTGGAGATGCCTGGTGGCGGGCGCCGCGTTGCACACTCGGGACAGGGTGGGCGGATGCTAATGTCCGCTTTCGACCCGAAGCGGACAATCCCCTCCGCGTGCGGTGTTGCAGGCCGAATCAAGAGGACGAGATGGACTCGAACGAGTGGCACCGCATCGTTGTCTACCGGGATTTCCACGATGTCCCGCGTTACCTGTTGGCTGCTAACGAGGCCGGGGATGCGTTCTGGATACTCGACGCCGGGTTTGATGAAACGGTTGACGAGTACTCGTCCGTCTACACGATTCACGGCGCGGGCAGCACGCTCGACGCGGCGCTGGCGAGCTTTGAGTCGCAGGCCGACAGATCGGGTCCACTGCCTGCACTTGGATGCATTCCAGTCGCGCACGTGCAGTTCGATGGCACGCTGCGGGCTGCGTTGAGGCTGACGAGTCGACCGGCCGAATGAAGATGCGAGTGTCCGCTATTGGCCGATAGCGGACGTTCGGACGGACGGGCCCGCTGCGGCGATGTTAATGTCCGCTTTCGACCCAAAGCGGACATTCGGGAGTCTGCTACCGTCAGAGTGTGTTACGCCAAATAGGGTCCGAATAGAGCCGGTTATAGTGCCCAGTCTCAGCCTTGGGGAGGCGAATGGATCTGCGCGCAGTAATAGGAATGTGCCTTTCGATCGCACTGGTCGCTGGATGTAGCAAGCCAGCGCGAGGTGCCGCGGCGGAAGACCCTGTCGTTACTCCTTACATGTCCGTGAAGATGCCGACTGGAGAGTGGAAGCTGTACGCCAGCTCCGATGACGCAGTCACGTTCACGCGAGGTGGCGACGGCGACTCCTACGTCGCTTCAATCATGCTCTTTGGAATGGGGTCAGCGAACACGCCGGAAGAATATGAAGCCTTGATCAGGAAAGGGGCCGCCAACGACGTCGATCCCAAGGATCCGGGCCGGTACGAATTGCTGGAGCAATCCATCAAATATTCAAACGAACGCCCCTATCCGTGCGTTCGGTATAAAGCCGCATCGATGGACAAGGGCGCGCACGGCACCGTCGGGCCGCAAGTGCTGGAACTGGCGGGACTTTACTGTCGCCACCCCATGGATGCGTCGGTCGGTGCGGCCATCATGTACTCTCATCGTGGCACGACGCGCCATGCGGACCTCGGAGCAGAAGCGCAGACATTCATCGAGAACGCTGTTCTTCCGGGGCCGAAGTGACGGCATTTGACCCATAGCGGACATCAAGCAGGACTGGCCGTCCCAGCGCTGGTAAGGTCCACTTTCGACCCAAAGCGGACATTCAGACAACCAATGGATGACGGAATGCGACTACTCGCATTGGCGGCTGCTGTACTACTTTCCGGGTGCTCCACGATCCCGGATAGCGCTCCGGCCACGCTTGAGTTCGTGCCGACACCAAGCGGCGCGTTGGCGGGCGGAATCTGGTCAGTTGACTGGGAGGAGTTGCAAGGTGCACCGATCGCATCCGCAAGCCTGAGGCCTGGAAAGCGCGTTATCGGTTACACCTGTCCCGGGTTCTTTTTCGTCGACAACCCTCCGGAGCTGCGCTTTCGCTTCGTATCCGGGATTAAATACTCCTTGAGCTGCGATGGACGAACTCCGACAGTTCGAGAGGTCGCACCGCGGTGACTTCTCGAACGTCCGCTTCTGGCCGATAGCGGACGTTCGGCCAGCCGAGTCCGCCATGGCGATGCCAATCTCCCGTTCTTCGTGCGGAAGCGTACGTTCGATATCCGGTACGTTCACTCAGTCAGACAGGAAGCACCATGAAGAAATGGATGTTCGCCGCTTCGATCGCATTGCTTGCCACCGCGTGTGTTCACGGCCGCGTGGATCCAGGCGTGGCAGTCGTTGTCGAACCGCGAGGGGCGGACTGCCTCGACATGTCACGTAACGGCGCGATCCCGCTCGTGGTCACGAACCGCTCCCCGCGACGCGTGGCGTTCCATGGGGCTGGAGTCTCGGGACCGCCTTACGTCCTGCACCCTTATGCGTTCGCTATCGACTTTGTGGAGCCGGGGTCGTACGACAATGTTGTGGCAGCAATTGAGCATTTCTATTCGCCCACGAACGACGTGTGGCTCGGTGCAGGCGATCGCGCGGAAGTAGAAGCCTACGCCAGCATTTGGCCGCGCCCGGGCTATACGGGCATGGTGCGGGCCAGGATCACGGATACGAACGGGCGGCACTATAGGTCCCGCGAACTGGCAGTTTGCGCGGCGGACGCAACGTCCACTTCTGGCCGATAGCGGACGTTTCGCAAGCCGGGCCCGCCATGGCGGTGGTAATGTCCGCTAACGACCCGAAGCGGACTTTCCAAGGGAACGATGAAGCTCTCAGCACTTCGGGGAAAGGCAAGGCGCAACACGCTGGAGGTGGAACATATCCTCGCAGCAGCCAAAGCGGGCGTTCCTGGTTTAAGCCAAGAGTTGCGCCGCTTGGCAGAAGAGCATGATTGGTCCTCGGTGACGCACCTTGCTGACGGCACGCACGTTGCGCCGATGGCCAAGTGGGCTGAGGTTGCCGGTGCCTACGCCGACGGTGGACTCAACTCCATTCGTGAGCTGGCGGAGGCCCCCGAGAATGCCGGCTACGTCATCGGGCTGATTGAAGAGATCGCCCCACCCGAAGCCGTGGATGCGCTAATTGCCTTCTTTCCTGATGCAATGCGTGAGCCAGCCCGCGCACCTGGAACCGCCTGGCGTCTCGTGGAGGCGTATAACCGCCTCCTGTGCTTCAAGGGCAGCCTCGTACCCAGCGACAGCCAAGCAGAAGCCATTCGCAGTTTTCTGATCTCCTGTCTTGCAGCGGCGCCTTCAGAGACCCAGCGGGCTCACGTGGTCTATGCGCTTCGCGGTGTCGGGGATCAGTCATCATTGAACTTGTTGGCAGAAATGAACGATTTTGCGCCCCCGCATGACTCGGCAAGGACATTGGCTATGCGCGCTATCCGCAGGCGGCTCTTGGCGTGAACGCTCGCGACGCTGCCATGCATTCGGCACTGTCCGCTCCTGGCCGATAGCGGACGTCGAGTCGCGTGGTCCATGCGATTTAACAATCTTCCAGGGGGAATCACATGAGCGAGTCGACGCTGTTTACGTTTCTCTTCGTTGCGACCCTGCCCGTCGGCCTGATGCCGGGCATCATTTCGGTCTTCATTCGCCACAAGGCACGGCTGGCAGTTCTCGCCTCGAATCTGGCGATCTGGGGCGTGGTGTATTTCTCCGTCAGGTCGTTCTTTTCTTCCCCTTCGGGCTTCTTCCTTCCGATCCCCATCGCCGCGCTTGCCTGGGTGGGGTTGTTCGCCTACGTCTTGCGCTCGCGTCGTAATCCGCAGGCGCCTCTGGGGTCGCTGTAAGAGCCTGCGAGACGAAAGGCCGCTTCTGGTCTGTCGCGAACGTTGGCCGCGGATGGCCGCCATGCGACACGCATGGTTGTGTAATAGCATCGGCTATCGGGACCCATGGGGATGGTGTCCCGCGCGGGCCGCGTCACTCGATACGCGCCGTGAAACTCGAACATCAGGGGCTCCATGAATCCATATCAACCGCCTTCTTCCGACATCGGAAGCAAGCCAAGGCGCACGATCGCAACCGCGATCATCGGCCTCGGCTGCGTGTGCTTCGGCAGCCTTATGTTCCTGTCGAGCACTCCTCAGGCCATCGGCATGTCTTCGGTCCAGCATCAGAACGCGGATGAAGCGCTGGGCGGACGCATCGCGGGCATCCTAATTGCCATCGGTTCGGCGTTCCTGGTGCGATACGGCTGGCGGAAGCTCGTCACACGCCGAGGGAGGGCTGCATGAACGCTTCGGTATTGTCTTGTGTGCAAGGCGTTGCTCTGCAGGTGATTGCGTCCGGAAGATTCAAGCTCGCCTGCATCGCGATGGCGTGCATGCTACTGGCAGCTTGCGGTCCCGCGCCGCAGAGTGCCGCGCCACGCGCCGACCTCCAATTCGCCATCGCACAGGAAACACCCTGCGCAGGCTGCAGGGAGATGGAACAGTCCGGCCCCAACGGCCAGAACAGAATCTATGTCAGTCGACGACCGCTCGTGGTGGCGCGCGATATCCGGGCCATCTACGCGGATTCCGTTGGCGACGAAGTGTTCATCGACTTCCGGTTTGTCCCGGAGGCCGCCGATCGGATCGAAGCGATGACGTCGAAGAACATAGGCAATTCGATTGCCATTCTGGCGGGCGAGCAGTTGCTGGTTGCGTCGCGCCTCAGTGGTCCCCTTACGGACTCGATGCGGTTCAGCGGACTATCGGTCGAGGAACACCGCGTGCTGTATGCCGCCATGATCGAGCCGGGGGATTCAGCTGCTGAGGCACCGTAACCCGGAACGTCGCGTGGGTGCGGAACGCATGCAAGTAGGCGGGCGTTCGGATGAGAAGGGAGTCGGCTCATGATCGACAAGCAGACGTTGAGGGCGGAGCTCGAGCGGTCGCTTGATCGAGATGAGCTGAGGAAGTTCCTTCGCTGCCTCCACTCGGCCTCGATGCAGAAGGGGCGCTTCACTTACTGGCAGGGCGTGAAGATCGAGTCAGTCAGCCAAAGACTTGGCATAGCCACGCTGACCTTCGAAGAAGTGGCGAGTCTCTGCAGCTACTGCTACCTGCACAAGGATGAGCTGCGACAAGACGAAGTGCCCATTCTCTATGGGACCAGGGTGCCGGAGGTGGCCGAATCGGTCGTCCGTGCCCTGGAGACCTACCCGTACGCGAACGTGGAGGCGTTTGGTCCGTGCTGGGTGGAAGGGAGGACGCATGCCAAAGTTATGTTCTGCCCCAGTTGCCGGGAAGCATGGTTCCACAGTCCGGAAGCACGGCAGCAGGCCGAGGATCGTGCGCAGTACCTCGCCCAGCAAGCGTCCCGATGGCGGGAGCAAGTCGAGTTGGCGCACCGCGTGCGGCGGCGACGGATTGCGCTGTTCGTGATTGCAGGGGTTGGCTTGGGCGCGTTGGTCGCGGCCTTCAGCGCTGTCGGCTTGGTCGCCGGTGCAGTCGGTGGCGGATTGGGAGGCGTTGCGGTCGGGCTGGTCGCAACGGGGCACGCAATGAAGAAGTCACTGGGGGCCTGGAAACGAGAATGGGGCCAGGTGTGAGCTTCTTCAGCGGTTGAATTGAACCTGGGTGCTTTCCGCACTAATGTCTCCGACCCAAAGCGGACTGTTGCGCACCCATGCCCCACGAGAGCCCGATCCGCTATGTAGTCGCAAGCGATGTCAGTACGCGGGATGGTGTCGGACTGGAAACCTACCTCGCCGACGATCTGGTCATGGAGATTTTCAGAGACGATTCTGAGCGTCGGATCTACGTGACGCTGTTCGCCGACTCCGTGGATCTAGCGGTCATCGAGAGCTCCATCGCCACGTTCAAGGAGTACCCGGGTGTGAACTACATCGAATACCCCGACGGTTCTGCCTAGGCTTGGCGGCTCTGCGGGTGAATGTCCGCTTATGGCCGATAGCGGACGTTCGGCCAGCCCCGGGCCAGTCGGCGATGCTAGTGTCCGCCTTAACCCGCTTCGCGGCTCGGCTTGGTTCAATCGTCAGGCCGCACCAGGTTCCCTTTCGGTGCCAAGGATCCCGCAATGCCAAAGTTCATAACTATCGGTTACGGCGATCGTCAAGGCTACGAACGCACGCCCGAAGCGGTACGAAATGCCGCTCACGCCAACGATGAGCTGCTCAGGCAGGAAGGCGCCGTTGTGGGCGTCGCCGGCGCGCCTGTGCAAGTGAGGAATCCGGCGGCAACAGGCACTCGCACCCAGCCAGGTCCTTTCATGTCGTCCCAGCTGCCCGTCGCTGGATTTGCTGTAGTTGAGGCGGAAGACATCCACGCTGCGATAGAGATGGTGTCGCGATCGCCCTGCGCTGTTGCACACGGCGTTGTCGAGGTTTGGCCGCTCGGGGAGCCGAGCGTTACGGCCTGATGATTCGTTCGAGCCTAGGCCGCCTTGCGGCTCCGGCTGCTGAGATTCCGCGCTGATCGAGCGTCCTTGACGACGTGCCATGTCCGCTATCTGGCCGATAGCGGACCCCTCGGCACGTATGGTGCGTCGATGCAATGTCGGCTTCCGATGGGTCGGCGTCCAGTCGCGCGATGCATGATCAGCAGCCGGATTCTTCCGCGCGCAACGCACCCGGGGCTCACGAAGATCCCGGGTGCGTTGTTTTGGCGGCGCCTGGCGGTCGTCAGATCGCCTGCTGCCTGTACCGCAGGTCGAAGCGGTCCAGCTCCATCACCTTGGTCCATGCATTGACGAAGTCCTGCACGAACGCCTGTTCGCCGTCGTTGGCGGCATGCACTTCGGCCAGCGCACGCAGCTGGGAGTTCGAGCCGAAGATGAGGTCGGCCATCGTCGCGGTCCAGCGCACCTGGTCGGTCTTTCGGTCGCGGCCTTCGAACACGCCCGGTTCGCTTTCCGACGGCTTCCACGCAGTGCGCATGTCGAGCAGGTTGCGGAAGAAGTCCGCCGACAGGGTGCCCGGACGATCGGTGAAGACACCGTGCCTGGTGTTGCCGGTGTTGGCGCCAAGCGAACGCAGACCGCCGACGAGCACGGTCATTTCAGGCGCGGTAAGCGTCAGCAGACTGGCACGGTCGATCAATGCCACCGCCGCGAGCTTCTCCGCACCCTTGCGCACGTAGTTGCGGAAACCGTCCAGTGCCGGTTCCAGCACCAGGAACGAATCGGCATCGGTCTGCTCCGGCGTGGCATCGGTGCGACCCGGTGTGAACGGAACGGTGACCTTGTGTCCACCCTTCTGCGCCGCTGCCTCCACGGCTGCGTTGCCGGCCAGCACAACCAGGTCGGCCAGAGAGATCTGCTTGCCACCCTTCTGCTTGCCGTTGAAGTCGCCGCGGATTGCTTCGAGCTTGGCCAGCACCTTGGCCAGTTCGGAGGGCTCGTTGGCCTCGAAGTTCTTCTGCGGTTCCAGGCGGATGCGGCCACCGTTCGCACCGCCGCGCAGATCGCTGCCACGGAACGTCGAAGCCGACGCCCACGCGGCTTTCACCAGTTGCGGGATCGACAGCCCCGAATCGAGTACCTGCTTCTTCAACGCCTCGATGTCGTTCTTGTCGATCAGCGGGTGATCCACCGCCGGCACCGGGTCCTGCCAGATCAGCTCTTCCTTCGGCACAAGCTTGCCGAGGTAACGCACCTTCGGGCCCATGTCGCGATGGGTGAGCTTGAACCACGCACGCGCGAACGCATCGGCAAACTCGGCCGGATTGGCCATGAAGTGGCGCGAAATCTTTTCGTAGATCGGGTCCATCCGCATCGCCATGTCGGCGGTGGTCATCATCGGCTGGTTCAACTTGCCGGGGATGTGCGCGTCGGGCACGTTCTTGCCGGCGTCGCCCTTGGGTTTCCACTGGTTCGCGCCGGCCGGGCTCTTCGTCAGTTCCCATTCGTGGCCGAACAGGGTTTCGAAGTAGCTCATGTCCCATTTCGTCGGCGTGGGCGTCCACGCGCCTTCCAGGCCGCTGGTGATCGCGTGCGAACCGATGCCGCTTTCAAACGCGTTCTTCCAGCCCAGTCCGAGCTCTTCGATGTTCGCGCCTTCCGGTTCGACGCCGACGTGCGACGCCGGCCCGGCGCCGTGGCACTTGCCGAACGTATGCCCACCCGCCGTCAGCGCGACGGTCTCGTAGTCGTTCATGGCCATGCGCGCGAAGGTCTCGCGGATGTCGCGGCCCGACGCCACCGGGTCCGGATTGCCGTTCGGGCCTTCCGGGTTCACGTAGATCAGGCCCATCTGCACCGCGCCGAACGGATTGGCCAGTTCGCGCTCGCCGCTGTAGCGCTCATCGCCGAGCCAGGTCGATTCGGGACCCCAGTCGATCGGTTGGGGCTCCCACACGTCCTCGCGGCCGCCGCCGAAGCCGAACGTCTTGAAGCCCATCGATTCCAACGCGACGTTGCCGGCCAGGATCATCAGATCGGCCCACGACAACTTGCGTCCGTATTTCTGCTTCACCGGCCATAGCAGGCGGCGTGCCTTGTCGAGGTTGCCGTTATCCGGCCAGCTGTTGAGCGGTGCGAAGCGCTGTTCGCCCGAACGCGCGCCGCCACGTCCGTCGAAGATGCGGTAAGTGCCTGCAGCGTGCCAGGCCATGCGGATGAAGAACGGGCCGTAATGGCCGAAATCGGCGGGCCACCAATCCTGCGAATCGGTCATCACGCCGTGCAGGTCCTTCACGACCGCATCAAGGTCGAGCGTCTTGAACTCGCGTTTGTAGTCGTAGTCCTCGACCATCGGGTCGGACAGCGACGAATGCTGGTGCAGCACGTCCAGGTTCAATTGATCCGGCCACCAGTGCGAGTTGTTGCGGGTCTTGCGGTGGCTCATGACAGGGCACTTCGCTTCGTCGCTCATTGTTATGGCTCCATGGCTAGGCCACTGGAACCTTAGGCCCTCTGGCTGTGTAGATACAGTCAATCATTTCAATCGGTTTCATAGTCTGAATTGAACGGGCGACTACCGGCCCGGACGCTTCGATTGATCCCTTCACGGATACAGCAGGGCGAGCGCACGCGCGAGACGTTGCGCCGCCGCGTGGCCCAGCGCGATGGCCTGGTCGGGCGAAGCTGCGTCGGCATCGAGCAGGCCGCCGGCGGCGATCAGCGTTCCTCCCGCGAAGGCCATCCGCTTCGCGCCGAGCAAGGCGCCCAGGTCCGGCGCGAGGCGAGGGTCTGCCGCATCCAGGCAAGCGGCGTGGAACAGATCCAACGGCAGGCAGGCAGTGCGCAGCGTCGAAGGAAGCGGTGGGGTCCATTTCAAGCCCAGGCCTGCATACAGCGGGGCCAGCCGCTCGCAGGCCACGGCGAACGCGCGCGCGACGAAGGCCCGCGTGCGCTGCGACTCGGTTTCCAGTTCGTCGCTCAGCGGCATCCGGCCAGGCGCGCAGGGCAATTCGCCCGTGACCCGGATTTCGATCGAGACGAAGCGCGGATCGGCGGCGTCCGCACACGACGACGCAACCACCACGCCCGTGTCCCGCGTCAGGAACGCGCGTGAGTGCGCTCGCCCGTCAGGGTCGAGCGGACGCGCGCCCATCGCCACCAGGACCTCCGAGGTGGCGTCCAGGGCAGCCTCGGCCGAGGTGGTCGCCGCGACCAGGCCGATGACAGTGCAAGGCGCGACGGGCAGCCGCGGGGGTTCGCTCATGGCTATTCCAGTTTCGCAGGAAGCAGGAGCACCTGCGCGACCTGGCGCTGGCTGTGCACGAAGGTCGATGCGAGTCCGCAGCTCTCGGTCTGGCCGAGCCGATTGTGTGGGCTCCGACAGCTGCATTGGCAGCAAGTAGGGCGCAATAACACTGCGCCGCACCTCAAGGCATGAGCGGCGGGCGAGACGTGCGGCGCGCATTCACCCCACGCGATGTTAATGTCCGCTTTCAACCCAAAGCGGACAAAGCCGAGCTCGATGAAACGGCTCCTCGCAAATTTGGCAATAGCTCTGGGCATCGTCGTGGCGACCTATGGACTCATCGGAACACCGGTTATCCAGCGGCTGCTCCCACTTGAGTGGGTGATTTCAGGCAGCGACCACGCCACGCACTCCTATTACCGCTGGGTCAAGGGCGGAGCCCGGGCGGCAGAGCACAGTGCTGCCTATCTGCCATACGTACTTCTGGCCACGGGACTTGCGCTGTTCGTCTTTGGCATTGCTTCTCGCCGTAAGCTTCGCGGCACTGTGGCCTAACCACTCCACCAGGCCAAACCTACTTCGCGGGCCGGCACGGCACAAAGTCTGGTGAACGTCCGCTTCTCGCCGATAGCGGACATCGGCTGCACAGGGGCGGCGAGGCGGGATGCTAATGTCCGCTTTCGACCCAAAGCGGACATTACGGGGACCGCTCATGCACTTCGTAAGGTTTGGAGAGTTCCTCGCGGTTACTCGCATTACCGGACCAACCCATAACCTCTTGCAGCTCAGGCTCGACGGCACTGGTTCTCGTCCGATCTGTGAGCGACTTCCTGCAGTGGGCGCATGTAGCCACAAGCCGTTGGATGAGGATGCACTCGTCAGGTACGTGCTTGAGGGTGTAGCTGAAGCCAATGGCGAACTCGGGTCGGCCTACTCAGTCGCACACATTCGATATGTCGAGAACGACACCCCGCCAGAGGTTGTTTATGGCTTCATGGCGATGCGCTTGATCGAACGCCTGCACTCAGGCGGCGAGTTCATTCCCGGAGGAACAAAGGTGGGCGAGCTTCCCGTGGACATCAGGCGGCGAATCAATAGCGACTTTCGAGAAGACGGACCTCGGATCGTTGAGATGCTTCGTGCGTTCCAGTCGCGCCGATCGGACATTGCGAACGAGCGCATCCTGCGTTGCATCGTTCAGGCCGCCTCCGGCGACGAAGCTGCAATCGCGAAGTGCCTCAAGCTTGCAGAGGTCGATTGGCGCGACCTCGTGATGGTGGCCGAGTACGGGCCATGGGAGGTGCATTTGAGAGACCTCAGTCAGCCTTTTGAAGAGTGAGCTATGTCCGCTTCTGGCCGATAGCGGACGTTCGGCCGGGACGGCCGGCAGCGGGGCTGCTAATGTCCGCATTCGACCCACGGCGGACATTGCGCGGGTCGAACAGCGATCAAGGGGGGTTTTTGACGTCATCGCATTCGAAGATCTTGTTGCTTGGCGCCGTGCTGCTACTCGGCGGCTGCTGCTATTTCGTGCCGTGCCACCCCGCGGGCTATATGGTCGGGACGGTTGAGGATGGCGTGTCCAGGCAACCTATCTCCAATGCCAGCGTGCGCCTGTATCACTACCAGGCACACACATCCCAGTCGGGGTGTTTTGCACTTGGTGGTGCCGATGCGCTCCCGTTCGAGTTCGGCGTTACGGCCCCAGGCTACAAGCCCGTGCTTGTCGAAGCTGTCTCCGGTTCACACCAGGCAAAAGTGACGCTGATGCCGGAGAGCAGCACCGGTCATAGCGCTTCGAAGCTCATCGAGATTTCGCGGGACAGGTACGCCGAGCTGTCAGAGGATTGTCGCCAGTCCGGAGAGTCCGCGTCTGTCCGATAGCGGACGTTGGGATAGGACGGCCCGCGGCAGGGCTGCTAATGTCCGCTTTCGACCCATAGCGGACATTGGCACATGGATGCGGCGGCGCCCGTTCGTCCCACGGCGATCATCTCGGACAACGGTTTGATCGGACAGCTCGTAGCCCGGGTAAGCGCAGCGCACCCGGGTGAGCTACAGAAGTAGCGCCTCCTGCCACGTAAGCCATTAGGGCCGAACTTGCCCGAAAAAGGGCCGCATGCCATCGTGGCGCAGTGCGGCGGGGGCTTGCACGGCAGACACCATCGGCAGGGGGAACACGGATGCTCCAGAAGATGCGACGTATTTCGTTGTCGATCGTGGTGCTTGTTTTGTTGCTCGCTGGTCCGTCCTGTGCTGGCGAGGATCCGGCAGTAAGCGTCGTGGCGGGCGCGCTGGAAAGGATGGGCGCCAGTCCCGGGAAGAACGACCGCTTCGTCATCCTGGAGGATGGTTCCGGCGAGAAGTTCGTACAGTTCGCCATGGAAGAGGACCGCTTCCATATCGAAGTACCCACCCAGATACTCGACGCGAATGAACGCCCGCGTGCTTCGGCGTTATTCGCGAGCATCGGGATCGCGGCGCCGAACCTGATCGAAACCGACTCGCCCGAGGGGTCGTTCCGAATGCACGCCTATCAGCTCGTTCGCGCCGATGCAGCTTCGGCAGCGGCGCTTGCGTTGCGGATTCACCGTGAGGTTTTCCGGATCGAGCCGGCCAAGCTGCGGATTGTCGAATCTGGTTTCACATCGGAGTCAGACCCTGCGGTCACGCCACTTCTGACCGGGGGACATCCCAGATTGCGCCGCTCGCCAGGGGGCATGGGGACGGAAGACACGGACGAGTTGGCAGGTAGGAAGGAATGACACACAGGAACGTTGTTGCCGTGGCCCTTGCGATGCTGTGCTGTAGTTGCATGCCGCATCGCGGAGACGCGGAGGCACAGATGAAGCATTGGGATGCCTTGATTTCCAGGGACCTTCCCCGCGGTGCATCCAGCATCGACGTCGAGTCGTTCTTTGCCCGCCACGGTCTGGAAGCGGGGCCATGGTCAGATGGAACCATGAGTGCAATCGAGCATGACGTTGAGGTTAACGGGTTCGTGTCGACCAGCATTTCGTTCCTCTGTCGCCTCGATTCGACCGGCCATCTGGAAGAGTGCCGAACGAAACTTGTCTCCACGGGGCCTTGAGCAGGACGGCGCGGTGCACTGATGTCCGCTTTGGACAAAGATCGGAAGTCTATGCATGGGTGCCAGTGACCCTTACGACGCATCCTGTGATTCGGTTCGTTCGGATCCGGCTTATTCGTCATGAAACAGTTCTGGCGGGATCAATGGGCTGTCGCCTTTGTTTGCGGCAGCTGGAGCGCTCTTTCCGTTGTTGGAGTAACGGCTTCGCCAATCCCTGCAGCGCGTAGGGCGCAATAACATTGCGCCGCACCTCAAGGCATGAGCGGCGCAATGTTGTTGCGCCCCAGGTGCTGCTAATGTCCGCTTTCGACCCGAAGCGGACATTCGGACCCGGATTTCCCATGGTGCTGCTTTCCGCGGTTCAACCAGGGCCGTTTTCGGCGCGACGTAACGCAGCCATTTGCCTATGGGGGAAATATGAGCTGGCAGTTGATTGGTCTGATCGTTGCGGGCGGGTTGAACCTTGTCGCCACCGTGAAGCTTGTCCGCAGCGACCTCCTGGCTCCGCAGCAGCGCGCGCTTCAAATACTGTTGGTGTGGCTTGTCCCTGTTGTTGGCGCAGTCGTCTGCCTCATGGTCAACGCGTCTCATGCTCATGACCGGGACCGAACAAGGGACCCGCAGTTTGACCCGAGCGAGGCTGGATGGGACGTGGTGCCACGTCAACCTGGCGCCGAGGACGGGGACTGACGGGAATGACCGCTTCTGGCCGGTAGCGGACGTTCGGCCGGATGATTCGACCCAAAGCGGACATCGCGGCCCGGTTTCGGGCTGATCGCTGCGGCGGGCCAAAGCTGCCACCGACCCTCCGATTCGTCTTCACGCAGTCTTATCGAATGCACGCGTCCACTCCATCGGCGGCCGCAGTGCGGCCAACCACGGAGGATTGGCCATGCGTCACTGGAAAGCGATTGCCGTACTTGTCGTGCTGTCGTGCGCGGCGTGCAGTAAGCAGGACGAAGCGCCGCCAACGACGTCCCAAGCGGACGCGAGCAGCCAGGCTCCGGCGGCTCCGCCTGCCGCCCCGGCACCCGCAGCACCTGCACCGGTGGCGGGCGCCACCGTCGTCACGCCGGATAACTTCGTCCGCGCCGAATCCGATACGTACATCGGGCGCCTGGCGAAGGAAGCCGGAGGCCTCGGCAAACTTTTCCACCATCGTGAGCCCGCGTCGGTCGACGATCAGTCGATCGTGCGCCTCAATCGCGACACGCTTTATAGCTTTGCTATCGTCGATCTTGACGCCGGACCGGTCACGGTGACGTTGCCCGAGGCCGGTAAGCGTTTCCAGTCGTTGATGTTCGTCAATCAGGATCATTACAGCTGGACCGAATACGGCGCCGGGAAGCACACGCTTACGCGCGATAAGGCAGGCACGCGCTACGCCGTAGTCGGCATCCGCACGCTGGTTGATCCGAACGATCCG
>Ga0209256_1000583_pt1 | contig 51552 bp, 49 predicted proteins | sample AraplaCol_mCL_r2_2_FD_184270 | JGI IMG/M metagenome (GOLD analysis project Ga0209256, IMG submission 184270) | Arabidopsis root microbial communities from North Carolina, USA - plate scrape MF_Col_mCL_r2 (SPAdes) (version 3) | ecosystem: Host-associated > Plants > Roots > Endosphere | place...
TCAATCCGGTGACGAGATAACCCTGGTTCGCGACCCTCGGCAGTTTACGGTTCTGGGCGCTGTTAAATCCAACAAGCGGCAGGCCTTTGGCTCTCGAGATCTCAGTCTCATCGAGGCGCTCGGCATGGGCAGGGGCGGTAACGATCTCGCGACAGACGCCGAAGGGTTCTTCGTATTCAGATATGAAGAAGCAGAGATAGCAGCATCCTTGCTCGGTAGATCTCGATATGACGCGATGCTTAAGAAGGGAATGCGGCCCGACAGCCATGGGAGAGTGCCGCTTGTCTACCGCTTAGACATGAGCCGTCCAGACAGCCTGTTGGTCGGACAAACGTTCCCGGTCAACAACCGTGACATCATCTATGTGTCGCGCCACTTGACGACGGACATCTCAAAGTTCTTTGGTATCGTAGGTCAGCCGCTGCGAGTGGCGAATACCGGCGCAATCGCCATGCACCGTGCCGCGGATCTCGGCAACTAACAGTCCAAGCGGGCCCTCGTCTTGGCGCGCAATTGCAATCGATTTGGTTGCATTCTGCGAGGGAATGGCGCTGATTTTAGACGTCTGTAGAAATTGAATGCTCGGGCAGAGGGCCCCGGATCACCTTGTGGGAATCCGGGGCCTTTTCTCCGCTTACGCGCCCGGATCTCACTAACTACTTCGCTGCTTTCGCAACGAAATTCGACTTTCGAACAGCGTTGGCGTTCCAGGGAAATAGCCTGGCCAATCATCATGGTCGGATGGCGTCCCCCCCCCCCCGCGAGGTGACGAGTTGCAAGGCTCCATGCCTCTCTTGCTATTTCGTGGGGATCCATGATTCGCCTCGATTGATCACCAGCTGAGCGTGTGCTCTCGCTTTTCCGAAGCGTGCGCTGAGACTCAGATCGCCTTGCTCACAACTTGAGCAGTGACAGTCAGAAGTAAGGCAGCTAACACGAGGGCCGTTCCAAATCGCGCAATCTCCATGGGCGTCCGCGCCCGCCGCTCCAGACATAGCCCATCACGTTCCCCTAGCCGGCATCATGCCATGCCGGGGTAGTGGCTCGTTTTTCCTAGTGAAGACGTAAATTTGAGCGGGATGCACGGGCTGCTGCTACGCACCAAGCCAAATCGATAGGAACAGCATGGCGCCCTGAATGAGGAGGACGGCCAGGAAGGCCGCCAAAACGATCAAGCCAAGTTGCTGGTCGTATTTCCGTGTATCGCGCTGCTTCATGACAATCTCACGCTCGCTGGCGGTTGTGGCCAGGGCGTTTGAGATACGCGATCACATCGTGGGTTTCGAGAGGCTGTGGCCAAATGCCACGGCCCTGCCGCTCGTCGCAGAGCGATGCCTCTCGCCTCACGCTGCATTGATCTTGGCCCGCAATTGAGGGGGGTCTTCCATTCTAAACAAATAGGATCATCACATGGTTTGGGAATTCTTCCCGTGGCCAAAACACGAGGGGAGCCTCGAGTTTTATGACCTCATGCCGCCGCGAGTTCCATTTCTCGTTTGGCGGCTTTTGCCAGGAACCAAGATCGAGTCAGTCCGTGAGCCTCAGCGAAGGCGTCGATCTGCTGAAGAACATTTTCAGATAAAGTGCCCTTTACGCGGACCGATTTTTTTCGCCTCAGTCTTATGCACTACTAGAATCGCAACTCTCTCTATATTTCCGGGATCGGCCATCACGGCATCCAAAGATGAAGGTTCGGGAGTAGCCTCCTCATCAGCTACTAGGCCGTTGATATGCAGCGCCAAGGCTTCCTCAGCCATGGCGCGCGCATTTTCCAAGCTGGTGCCTGCTGTTACGACACCTGGAAAGTCAGGAAAGGACACACCGAAATCGCTGTCGGCGTTGGTTACGTCTGCTGCGAGTGGTCGTCGGCTACACCCCATAGGGTTAGGCGATGGTGTCTCTTACCTCAATTTCGCTAGAAGACGTAAATCTTTGAAATATGATAACAATAACGCGTTGGAGGCGTACCATGTTCTGCTTGCGTGGTGCCGCGCTCGTGCTTTGCGCCATGGTCTTTGCTCCGACACCGCTTTTTGCCGCGGAACCGGTCGGCAAGGCGGTGGAAATCCGGACGGCGGTCAACGGTGCGCGCGGTGCGATTGCGGTCCGAGACCCTGTCTACAAGAACGAACGGATATCGACATCGAAGTCCGGGCTCGGACAGTTCGTCTTCGATGACGGCACCAAGCTTGCCGTCGGCTGGGGGTCTTCCGTCGTCATCGACAAGTTCGTCTATGACGACAAGAAGTCGGTGAAGAAGCTGACCATCATGGCCGCCAAGGGCACGTTCCGCTGGATCAGCGGCAAATCCGGCCATTCCGCCTATGAAATCGTCACGCCGGCCGGCACCATCGGCGTGCGCGGCACCGCCTTCGACTTCTTTGTCGGCCCGGATGGCACCACCGCGGTGGTGCTGCTCAGCGGCGCGGCGGATTTCTGCGGTCCAGGCGGTTGCCGGCAACTGAGGCAGCGCTGCGATTGCGTCGTCGCCAAGCCCGGCCGCCGGGCCACCGAGCCGAAACGGGTCAGCCGCACGACGTTGAAATCCCTGGGCAACGCCCAGGCGCTGCCGTTCCTCTCCGGAGGTCAGAGATTGTCTGGTGCGCTGGGTTGGGCCGGGGGCGGCTGCGGATTAAGGGCGGCCAAGTTCGATGACACCGACCGCTCCAACCCTGTGCGATCGGCCCCCGCCGTCCAGGAAAAGCCTCGCGAGGAGAAACCGCGTGAGGAAAAGCCACCAAGGGAAGAAAAGCCTGGCGATCCGGGCCCACGGCCAGAGAAGCCCAGCGATTCCGGACCACGGCCTGAAAACCCAGGTGATCCCGGGCCACGCAACGACAACCCCCGCGCCCCAGGACGAAACGGCGATGGCGGCGACAAGCCGAGCCAAGATGAGGGAACGCAACAGCGCGAAAGCCACGATTGAGAGCATTGTCTGGATGCTTTTAGGCATCTTGGCAGCCATAGCGGTATTGGCCGGCATTCTGCACAACAAACGCGTGGTGTCAGGCCGAACAGCCTCCATGCTTATCTGTGGCTTGAACCCGGCTACGTGCCTCGGCTGACGGATGTACCGTATTCCGAACTGCGACGCGCCTTATTCTTCAAGGTGAGCATTTTTGTGCTTGCCACATTGTCGACGGCGATCGTGCCGCAGGAACGATGGGCCTTCTCGGCGTTCGAGCGGTTCGTCATTGCGGCGTTCGGAGCTTTTCGTCCTCACCGACAGGTTTGTTGGTTGCGGTTGGAAAGATTAAGTGACCACAGATGGAATCCGGCTGGGCAAGAGCGACCACCCAATGACCGCTGTCTAGGCGTAGGGTGGTCGCCACCAGGCCTTATTGAGCAGGCGTCGTAGTTGAAGGTTGCGTCGTGGACGGCTGAGTAGTTGACGGTGCCGTTGTCGACGGCTCCGTAGTGGACGGAGTGGTCGTCGAAGGTTGGGTCGTTGACGGCTCAGCGGTTGCCGGTGCTGTCGTCGACGGGGTCGTTGTTGATGGCTGGGTAGTCGCCGGCTCAGTTGTCGATGGCGTGGCCGTCGACGGTTGAGATGTCGTCGGCTCAGTCGTCGTTGCTGGCGGCGTTGCAGTTTCCGTAGGCGCTTCCTTCTTTGGCATTAGAACGACGACCAGGGTGATCACCACCACGGCGAGAATTATTCCGAGGACGGTATTTCGGCTCATGATTCACTCCTCTTGGATGCATCCGACTCGTGAATTGTATCACGACAACCAAAACCGGAGATGAACAGGCCAACTCGGTGTGCGCAGGTTGATGCACGAAAGCGGCGACTTCAGGTACGATTGTGAGATCTGGGGCCGGACCCCGGCGCAGCAGCGCTACGATACGCGAACCGAATTTGGCAACACGAGGAGAAGAACGGTGACGACTACCTCTACCGTGGCCGCACCGGCACGCAGTTGACGGGCAAGGACAACGATCGCCAGTTCCGCGGTTTGGTGTCGCGCCGCCTGCCCCGGCTTCGTCACAGATTTGGATGCGGTCAAAACTGACCTTTGGGAAGGCCTCGTCCCTTATTCTATTGGGCCACCCGCGGGCTGAACCGCTGGGCCGATGAGGGCGACGGCGAGACCATCACGAGGGAGATCAATGGCGGCAAGAACGGCCCGGCCGATCGCTTCGACCGCCGGGCGCGGATCTCGCTCGTTCTCGCGGCTATCGCGCCGACAGCATCCGACAGTGCCAGGCTGACCAACGACTCGACGTCGACGGTGACGTCGGCCCGAAGACGCGATCCAACATTCACAAGGCTCTCGTCGCGCTCACGCCTGCGAGGCTGCAGGACGAGAGGTCAAGGTGGTACCGGTTACCGAGGAGATGCCCGTTCCTGTGATGCCTCTCAGTCTCGATGCGCCGTGGTGGAAGTCGAAAGAGGTTAACGTCCCGGTCATCAGCGGCGGCGGCGCTTCGATCCTGACGGCGCTCGGAGGAATCCCTTGGCAGAACCTGCTGATGATCATCATCGGACCCGCGGGCTTCGCCGGCTTCTTTTACTGCGGGAGGAACGCCGACCTGAAGTTTTTGGCGAAGCAGTTCTCGGGATAGCTTGATATCCAGCCGTCTTTCTTTGATCGCTGGCGCTGCGGCCGGCGGCCCTGTCGTCATCGCCATACAGGCGGTCAATGCCGTCTGGCTGGTGCCTCAAGTTGGCATCGGCGCCGACGAGTCGTACTGTCGGACCGCTCGGGTTTCAACCGGTGGGCCGCCGAGGGCGATGCAGAGACCTTCACGAAGAAGATCAACGGCGGGAGGAACCGCCTGCCCGATCGCTTCGATCAGTTGGCTCGGATCTCGCTCGTCCTTCTAGGCAAGCGCGCCGATAACGTCCTGCAGTTCCAAGTGGATCAGCGCCTCGACCTCGATGTGACGTGGTTCCGAAGACTTGACCGGATATGCGTGAGGCGCTCGTCGCGCTCATCTCCCGGCGAGGCGGCAAGGCCTGAAGTCAAGGTGGCGCCAGCGGTCGAGGGCGAGCCCTCGGGCGTTTGGCGGCCTGGCCACGGGTGGGGCAACTATAAGATGTATAGGTGGAGGTGAGCTGCGTCGTTTTCACTTGGCAATCGACAGGGATACCTGCCGCACCCGCTGACAAAGGGTTTCAACCGCCGGATTTCAGCCTACCGCTGATGTAGCGGAATTCCTGCGTTTTGCCGCCATAGCCATAAGCGGCAGCCGAAACCTCGTGGACGAGAACGTAGCTCTCGTGATGTACCCGTCCGAGCAATTGTTCAAAGCGCCCGAAGATGGCTTCGAGATAAGCAGCCATTTCCTGCTTGGTGTTGGTGCCGTCGACGACCTTGATGTCGAGCCAGAAGCTGTTGATATCCTGTTCGGCAAGCGACTTTCCGCCAGCGAACCAGTGTTCCGGATCCGCATAGGTGACGACGATTGCCGTGATCGTCGGATCCTTGCGCAGGTGCGCTGCCGTCAATTCGCTGACCGAAGCGGCGATCCGTGACGAGAGTGCGGTGTCCGGCTTGCCGCTGACGGTGACGTTGATGATGGGCATGGGGTGGTTCCTTTCGGGTTTCCTGTTTCGTGTGTGAGCCCAATCTGCCACGTCCCTATCTTCGGAAAAATCGAATTGTTTAATATCATAACTTCGATTACATTGAAGTAATGCAAGCCTTCGATCCCGATCTGCTTCGTACCTTTCTTGCTTTCGCCGAGAGTGGCTCTCTTGCGAATGCGGCCACGGCCGTTGGGCGGACGCCTTCGGCTGTGACCGCCCAGATGCAGCGCCTGGAAACGATGATCGGCGAGCCACTTCTCGCGCCCTCAGGCCGGGGGCGAATTCTCACGCCGGCCGGGGAGGAATTGGTCGTTCATGCACGCCGGATTCTCGAAGTTCACCGGGATGCATGGCTGAGCCTCAAGGGTGCCAGCACCGACGGCCGTCTGGCGCTCGGCTGCACCCAGGATTTTGCCGACAGCAATCTGCCGGATCTCTTGCGCCGCTTCGGGCGCAGCCACCCGCGTGTGCGGTTGGATCTCAGGGTCGGCAGATCCCGTGAACTGACTTCGGCCTACGATCAGGGGCTGATCGAAGTACTGATCGTCATGCGGGAGGGGCCGACGCCCGACGAACTTGCCATTCTGCGCGAACCGATGCTGTGGTTATCGTCATCGGATGCTCCGCCCACGGCTGACAGCGAGTTGCCGATCGCGGTGCTGGATCCGCCCTGCGGTTTTCGCGCGGCCGCGACGGCAGCCCTCGATGAGACCGGTCGTCGCTACCGCATCGCGGCGACAAGCCCCAGCCTTTCCGGTCTGCGCGCAGCCGTGCGAAGCGGGATTGCCGTTACGGCGCGCACAGCACGCTTCCTCGGAGAAGGGATCGCGGTCGCACCCCCGGCACTTTCGCTCCCGGCATTGCCGAATGCGGAATTCAGCTTGCGGCTGAAGGTAAAAGCCGACAAGCCGGCGTCGAACCTCGCCACACTGCTTGCCGAAGGCTTGGCGGCCGGTTCCGAGCGGTGGTGAAGACGATCACCCGGAAAGACTGCGGCGCTGCCGCGCCGATCTACGGGCATTCCAGATCCAAGCACACAGCGCCAAGGCGAATTCCGAAAGCAGCCGCTGCACCGGGAAACCTGTCTAGGATGACGTTTACATCTGCGCGGTCATGCCGCCGTCCACCGTCAAGGTGATGCCATTGACGAAGCTGGCGCCAGGCGAGGCCAGGAACACGGCGGCCGGTGCGATCTCCTCCGGTCGGCCCCAGCGTTTCAAGGGAATTCGGATATCGACGAAGGCCTGCAGTGCGGGATCGGAGGCGAGTGCGGCATTGGTCTCGGTTGCAAACCAGCCGGGCGCAATCGCGTTGACCGTCAGCGTCGCCGATCCAAGTTCCACCGCCAGTGAACGGGTGAGGGCATCAAGACCGCCCTTTGCCGCGGTATAGGCGGGGTCGCCCGGCCGCGCGACGGAGGCGGCGATCGAGGTGACGAAGATCAGCCGGGCGGACGAGGAGCGGCGGAAATAGGGAAGTGCTGCCCGCGCCATCGCATAGGCTGCCGTCAGGTCCGTGTTGACGAGGGTGGCAAAGGCGGCGGGATCCATGACGTCGGTGCCGCGCCGGTCGCGCTCGCCGACGGCGTGAATGAGGATGTCGAGTTGGCCGGTCCTGCCGGCGGCGGCAGCGACGATCTTTTCCGCATCCGTCGAAACGTCGCCGGGAACGATGTCGAGTGCGGTGCCTTCCGAGGCAGCCTGGGTACGGGCCGTTTCGAGTGCGGCGGAACCACGGCCGTTGATCGCGACGGCTGCTCCTGCCCGTGCGAGCGCCTTTGCCATTTCAAAGCCGAGACCGCGGCCGCCACCCGTTACCAATGCCGTCATTCCGCTGAGGTCGAACATGTCGGTCTCCGATGCATTCCGCCGATTCCGGGCTGACGCTACACCAAATCCCGGCAGGAGAGCTTTAGCGCCTGTCATTGCAGCCGCCAATGGCGCAAGCGCACGGACCGCAGGGCCGTCCTGAAGTGGTTACCGTAAAGCGCTTGTTCCGTCCGGCCCGGCTGTCTAGTTCGTCGAATGCAATCGCGCCCGATCCGGGGCGCACAGGAAGAGAGGGTGCAAGATGACATTGTCCAACGCCGTGCGCCGGTCGGCTGAAGCCGGTCTGAAACGGGACGACCTGCTCGTCTCTACTCTTTCTTCTGGCGGCAGGGATGGGATATCCCGCCGCAACAGGATTGCATTTTCATGTTTCTACTCGAACAAGCGGCCTATTCGGCTGCTCAAGCCCTCTTAAAAGACCTTTCTTCCACCCACGTAGCCATTGCTGCCGTACTCGACGGCACCATAGACGGTGAAGTCTGGGTCGATCGTCCAGTCGAACCACGCGTCGCGCTGCTCGCCAATGGCGATGCTTACTATCTCGCGGGTCTGCCCGACGAGGTGGTCGATAGCTTTGCCAATCTGAAGGAACTGATCCCTGACTGGGCCTATTTCTTCGTCGAAGACCGCTGGTCCGATCGTCTCGGCGATATCTGGTCTAATCGCTTCGCCCGGCCCCATCCGCGCGTCAGGATGGGCTTGCCGGGAGCAAGTCTTGGTCTTGCTGCGACGGTGTTGCCTGACGGCTTCCGTCTCGTGCCGATCGACCAGCGCCTGCTCGATCTGGAACCCGGCAATATCGAGACGGTAACCGATCTCATGGAAGGGTGGGCGTCGGGACCGAACCTGCCTATCGGCGCCTTGGGCTTGGCAAAGCGGCAGCGGCTGCGACGATTACCGAGTGCATCAAGCGCGGACGCACCGATATCGAGTGGCATACGCACGCCTCGAACAAGGGATCGATCGCGATTGCCAGGGGCATCGGCCTCATCGAACGCGATCGGCACGTTGCCTATAGCGGTAACCTGCCGGCGGAGAACGTCGGCGATCTCGATCTCGACACCTGCCGGGAATGGGGCCTTCATCTGGAGCAGGCAAGCGATCACATCAACTGGTATCGCTTCCACGCAACCGGAGCCTGGACGCTTGCCGGCGACAGCACTCGTGCGCTTGCCAATCTCCGCCAGCTTGTTGATGGCGGTTGGGAAGGCGAGGTCGAGTGGCTCGAAGGCTACTGGGCCGTGCAATCGCTCGTCGACGATCCCGAATTCAAGCCGATCGTGGCAAGGCAGCGCGCGATAAGAGAAGAATAAGAAGAGGATCCGGCCGCGCTTCTGGGGCGCGGCCGGATCTCAAATGGGCTGTTCCGCCCGCCTTCAGGCGTCACTTCATCGTATAGACGTCGATGGTGAAGTACTTGTCGTTGATTTTCTTGTAAGTGCCGTCGGTGCGGATTTCGTCCAGCGCCTTGTTCAGCCGTTCGCGCAGGTCGTTGTCCTCCTGGCGCACGGCAATGCCGACGCCTTCGCCGACGAACTTCTTGTCAGTGATCGGTTCACCGATCAGTTCGCAGCATGCCTTTCCGTCGGCATTCTTCGTCACCCAGTCGAGCAGCGGCAGCATGTCGCCCACCTGAAGGTCGAGGCGGCCGTTGACCATGTCGAGGTTCGCCTCGTCCTGGGTCGGGTAGAGCTTGATCTCCGCATCGGGGTAGGTGGCGGTGATGTATTCGGCCTGGGTCGTGCCTGACTGTGCGCCGATCACCTTGCCCTTGAGCGCCTCATTGGTGAACTCGGTAAAGCCTGCACCCTTAGGGGCCGCATGCGTCATGGCTGCGAGGTAGTAGGGATTGGTGAAGGCGACCTGCTTCTTGCGTTCCTCGGTGATGAACATCGACGCGATGATCAGGTCGTATTTCTTGGCGACCAAACCGGGAATGATGCCGTCCCAGTCCTGGGCGACGACTTCGCATTCGACCTTCATGCGCTCGCAAAGTGCTAATCCGATGTCGACGTCGAAGCCGCCGATCTTGCCGGCGGGGTCGATGAAGTTGAAGGGAGGGTAGGCTCCTTCCGTGCCGATCTTGATCTTTTCGGCGGCCTGGGCCGAAACGGCCGTTGCCGCCATGATGGCGAGCACTGCTGCTGCAATCCGCTTCTTCATTCGCGTTCCCCTTGTTGCGCATCATTCTTGATGCTTCCGGGGAAGACTAAGTCGCGCTCGTCTATAAGCGAAATAGATAGGCGCGATAATCGGTATTGTTTTGGTTGATCTGTCTGGCGGCCAGGTCCTACTTGTAGCGACCGTGGCGCTGCAGCACTTCGACCTTGTAACCGTCAGGATCGACCACGAAGAAAAACCGGGCAAGCAGCGCGCCGTCTCGGTTGAAGTCGACGATCTTTCCCGGGTTGAGGCCGGCTTCCGTGAGCCGCTGATGTTCGGCGTCGAGGTCGTCGACCGACAACGCCAGATGGCCGTAGCCATCACCGAGCGCATAGGGCTCGGTCCGGTCCTTGTTGACCGTCAGCTCCAGCTCGAATTCGCTTTCCCCGTTGCTGAGGTAGATCAGCACGAAGGTTTCGAACTCCAGCCGTTCAGCGATTTCGAGCCCGAAGGCCACACGATAAAAATCGATCGATCGCTTCTCCTCGAGAACGCGGATCATCGAATGGATCGCTTTGGCCACGGACATCTCCTTCAAGCTTGGACCTCGGCGGCGTAGCAGAGTGTCGCCGATGAGGGAACCCCGCCGGGCGGGAGATCAGGCTTTTGCGTTTCGCTTCTTCAACTGCTGTTCGCGGAAGAAGATGAAAAGGCCAGAGGCGACGATTAATGCCGCGCCGACGAGCACGGTCGGGCGAGGGGTGTCGCCGAAAAAGAACCAACCGAAGACGACGGCCCAAAAGAGCAGCGTGTATTGCAGCGGGACGACGGTGGCGGCATCGGCGAGCTTGAGCGACCGATTGACGAGGATATGGGCGAGCATCGCGACGATGCCGAGCGCGCCGAGCTGCAATAGCGCTTCGCCATCGACCGACGCCCAGCCGGAGGGATTGGCGGCAACGCCGACGAGCGAGAAGATGAGCGCGCCGACGATCTGCCAGAAGACCAGCGTCGTGTCAGGCGTGGAGCGGAGCGTGCGACCGAGCATGAGGGCAAAGGCGAAGGCGGTGCTGCCGGCAAGCGCAATCAAGGCCGGAAGGCCGAGGCTTTCCTTGGAGGGCTCGAGCGCGATCAGGACGCCGGCAAAGCCGATGAGGATCGCCGTCCAGCGCCGCCAGCCAACCTTTTCGCCAAGCAGGAACGGCGAGGCCGCCGCCACATAGATCGGCGCGGCCAGCCAGTAGGTCATGGTATCGGCGAGCGGCATGTAGGCGACCGCGAAATAAAAGGCAGAGGCGTCGATGGCAAAGAGCAGCGAGCGCAGGGCCTGGAGGCCAGGCCGTTCGACCTGGAACATAGAGCGTAGGCCGCGCCTGAGAATGAAGGGCGACAGGAACAGAAGTGCCGCAACGCTTCGGATCACCATCAGCTGGCTGACGGAGTAGGTCGCCACCAGCCATTTGCCCATCACGTCGTTTAGCGAAAACATCAGCATGCCCAAGAGCATGATGAGGACGCCGGTACGGGCGGCGTTCGGGGCGGTTATGGGGGCGGAGATCACGGTCATGTCAGGGCCTTCAATAAGTTGCGCACGCCATGCCACATTCAGCGCGGCCGATCCATTGCCGTCTGTGTATGGAACCATAAGTTTTGCGAATGAATCGGTGACGACGCTTGGTGCGGCGGCCGAACTAAGACAGGGCTTGGTAACAAACGTTTGGCGATCCACCATCAAAGCGAGTGGCCGCCCCCTTGACGTTCCGCCCGACACTGCTAATTAGTCAAGCGTGCCCGCCGTCCAGACATCGGATCGCGGGTCGAACACTGGTGCCGGGCCCCTCTGGCGAGAGTTTTTACGGCGCTCTCGTGATGTCGGTACCGCCAGCAAATTAGCCGGCGGATTAGCTCTCATGAAAACTGATCTCATGCCTCACGCATGTGCCCCTTCGGCCGTGCGCATTTCTGTTTTGAAACCCCATTTTTTCACCGAATCCGGCGTCGTCCGCGCGAAGGAGGCACGTCGATGAACCAGCCTCAATCGCATTCGAGCGCGCTCGGTTATTTCACCTGGGCCTTCATCGTCACGGCGGTCGGCCTTGTGCTCGGCGCCTGGCTCGGCTGGCAGTCGACCGGCACCATCGGTGGCATGGCCTCCGTCTTCTTCATCTGCACCGTGCTTGCGGTGCTCGAAATCTCCCTGTCCTTCGATAACGCCATCGTTAATGCCAACAAGCTCAAGGACATGACCCCCGAGTGGCAGCATCGCTTCCTGACGTGGGGCATTCTGATTGCCGTCTTCGGCATGCGTATCGTCTTCCCGCTCCTGATCGTCGTTATCGCAGCGAAGATCGGTCCGATCGAAGCGATCGTTCTGGCGGCAAGCAAGCCCGAAGAATACGCGCGCATCATGAACGACGCGCATTTGCCGATCGCGGCCTTCGGTGGCACCTTCCTGATGATGGTCGGTCTCAGCTACTTCTTCGACCATGAGAAGGACGTGCACTGGATCAAGTGGGTCGAAACCAAGATGGCGCGTTTTGCGACCATCAAGGGCGTCGAGATCGCATTCGTCCTTGCTCTTATCCTCGGCTTCTCGACGCTGCTTGAGCCGGCAGACGTGCACACCTTCGTCTATTCGGCGATCTATGGCCTCCTGACCTTCCTCGTGGTTGAGGTGGTCGGCGGACTGCTCGATGCGCAGCAGGAAACCATGAGTGCTGCGGCAAAGGGCGGCTTCGGTGCCTTCCTCTATCTCGAAGTTCTCGATGCGAGCTTCTCGTTCGACGGCGTTATCGGCGCCTTCGCGCTGACGCAGAACCTCTTCATCATCGCGATCGGCCTCGGCATCGGCGCTATGTACGTGCGCTCGATGACGATCATGCTCGTCGAAAAGGGTACGCTCAGCGAATATCGCTACCTGGAGCACGGCGCGTTCTACGCGATCCTGATCCTCTCGGTGGTCATGTACTTCCAGACCCTGGTCCACATTCCGGAAGTCATCACCGGCCTCGGTGGCGCTGCGCTTATTGGCATCTCGCTCTGGTCGTCGATCCGCTACAACAAGCGGGAACGCCAGGAAGAGCTTGCTGGCGCGCACCAGGAAGAGCGGGCTCGCGCGGAAGCCTAAGCGGAGAGCCTCCCTTTCAAATCGGAAACGGCCCGGCGGAAACGCCGGGCCGTTTTTCTTTGGGCTCGGATCGACCGTTGCGTTGTCAAATCATGCAGCACACCGGATAAGTAACGAATGCTGGCTGACGATCTGAAGAATGTGCTTGAGGCGCTATACAGGGCAGGTGCCCATCGCGTGCCGGCCGAAGACATCAATTGGCCGCAGGACTTGTATGCGGCGGTCTTCCGTGCGCTCAACATGCAGTACATGATCCGTCGGCAGGACGATGCCGGTCGCGTCGAGTTCTCGCTGACGCGGGCCGGCTACGCAGCAATTGATGCCGAAGTGCCGTGGTCCCAGATCCTTCGGACCCGATTGCGGGATTTCCTGCCGTTCGGAAAGTCTCGCTCACACCCTCAAATGCAAAGCGGCCCGGTGGTCTCTCGACCCCGAGCCGTACTTCATCCTTGGGAGGATAAGGCGCCCTCGAGGGCGCTGGAATCTGTTAGCCGCGGCGCGTGTCCGGGAAGTTCGCCGGATCAATGCCCAGCGTGCGCAGGTCGCTTGCCTTCGGGCGGCGGTGACCTTCGACAGCGGCGGCGGCAGCGCTAGCAGCGCCGAGAACTGCGAATGCACGACCGATGAAACCCTTGTGATAAGTTGTGGTAGTCATCTTCTTGCTCGCTTTCGTTTACTCTTTGATGAGCAAAAGATGGGGTTTGGCCGGTCTTTTTGCAATGCACAATGGAGCACGCCAGCCATGCAATGGAAGCAGGCTGCTTGAACTTGCGACCGACAGGCGTCGAACAAAAGGGTTTCGGCTTCATCTAGCCGGATGAGGGCGGTGCTGATGTCTTCGTCCACATTTTTGCGGGAGAGCGGCGGGCTGCGAGAGCTGAAAGATGGTCAGAAGATTACCTATGAACTGGCGGCGGATCGCAAGTCAGGCGAGATGTCGGCGGACAATTTGAAGGCCGATCTGAACATGCGGGAGGTTTCATGGAATCTGAAGACCGTGAACTCATCGTCGTGATGAGACGATGCTTTGCGGCTAAAGCCGAACTGGCCGCGCAGTTGGAAGCGGAACGCAAGGCGGCCGGTGCGCCAATTGGCATGTTCTACGATCCCCACCAGAATGCCGATCGCGCCGCCGACCTCCAACGCTCGCATCAAATTGAAGGCAGAGATGGTGTCCCTTGATCCGGGTCGCAATAGCCACGGGCGCGCGCGACAGATCGAAGGCAAAGAGGAGCGAGAAGAATGGGAGTCGTTTGAGAAGCGAGCCGATACATTGTTCGGCACGTAGTCTCCGCCTAGACGATGAGCCGGGCCGCTCGTCCATTCTTTCGTTGCGCGTTGTTGTAATAGCTTGCCACCAGACGTTCACTGCGCAGGCGTCCAGCAGCTTTTCCAGGACATCGCCGATCACCGCTTTTTTGCTCTTACGTTGCCGCGGCCGGCCGCTCGCGCGAACGCCAAGACGCAGCGCCGACTTGAGCGATGGTCCGTCGAAGGAACCGTTTAAGCCCCGCCAGCGGGTTAGGATCGACCGGCTTGTCAGCCGGCGGCGAACGGTCTCCGGCGGATCTAACTGACTGTGGTATCCCCTCAAGAATAGCATGGAGGCTCTGACCTAACTGTGGCGAGTGATCTCGCTGCAACGCATCCTCGACGCCGACTGCCTTGCGCCCCTTCATTCAGTGGAGGATTGGTGATTTAAGCTAGTATCAGCCTGAGTTTTTAAGATGGCGGACAGCGCTAACGGAGGTCAATATTGTATCTTATTGAGCACGAACTGGAGGCGCTTGCCGTGTTTCGCCGCGACCTGCACCGGCGGCCGGAGGTTTCGGGCGAGGAGAGCGAGACGGCGGAAACGATCGTTGCGGCGCTGGCCGAGACGAAGCCAGACGCGGTCATCACCGGTCTTGGCGGGCACGGGGTGGCGGCGATCTATGAAGGGCGCGAACTGGGGCCGACAGTGATGGTGCGGGCCGAGCTCGACGGGCTGCCGATCGAGGAGATTTCACAGGTCGCCCATCGTTCCGAGATTGCGGGCAGGGGGCATCTCTGCGGCCATGACGGGCACATGACGATCCTGATGGCGCTCGCCAAAGTATTAGCGCAGAAGCGGCCGGCCAAAGGCAGGGCTATCCTGATGTTCCAGCCGGCGGAGGAAAACGGCGCCGGTGCTGCTGCCGTGCTTGCCGATCCGAAGTTTTCAGAGATTAGGCCGGATCTCGTCTTTTCGCTGCACAATTTTCCGGGATTGAGCTTCGGCCATGCCGCGCTTCGCAGCGGTCCGGTCAATTGCGCCTCGCGCGGCATGCGGATCTCGCTTTCCGGCAAGACCGCGCATGCCTCGACGCCGGAGGACGGGGTCGCGCCGACCTTTGCGATGGCCGAGTTGCTTTCCGGGTTGACGGCGCTTGGCAACAACGGGCCGCTTGACGAGGATTACACGCTTGTCACGGTGACGCATGCGCGTCTCGGCCAAGCCGCCTTCGGCATCAGCCCGGGCTACGCGGAGATCTGGGTGACGCTCAGGACGCTCACCGACGAACGCATGACCGATCTCGTCGCCCGTGCCGAGGCGCTGGTTGCGAAAGAGGCCGGTGCTGCCGGGTTGAAGGTAGCGATCAGCTACGAGGACGTGTTCCACCAGTGCAGCAATGCGGAACGCGCCGTGACGGCGCTTGAGCGGGCCATGGACGAGGAGGGCGTCAGCCATGACAAGGGCGAGGGCGTGCTGCCGATGAAGGGTTCGGAGGATTTCGGCCTGTTCGGGCGCCTTGCGCCAGCCGCGATGTTCTTCCTCGGCGCCGGTGAAAACCATGCGCGGCTGCACAATCCGGACTATGACTTTCCCGACAACCTGATCGGCATTGGCGCCAAGGTCTTCATGCGCGCGATCCGCAACGAACTGGGGTGAGAGCTCGTCGCCGCTTGCGCTGCGACCGCCGGGACGGCACTCTCTGAAAACGTGTAGCCCGGGACGGAAAAATGTTGAGGCCTTTCCGGTACTGTTTCTCTTTCTCAAAGGAGCGGGAATGAGGCATTTCAGCTTTCGTGTCGCGCTTTGCCTAGCGATGGCCACGACGGGGCTGGCGACCGCTCATGCGGCGGATGCGCCCGTAGGCGACGCCGTTCCCGAGCCGCGACAGACTGAAAATGCCAACCTTCAGGACTTTATCAAGGCCAATCCGGATTGCCTGGAGTTCACCGATCAGTGCTCGCATTGTGCGGTCGTCAACGGCGTCGCCGAATGCTCGACGGCGGAGATCGCCTGCATCAAGCAGGAGAACCAGTGCACCAGGCGGGAGGGCAGATAGAACATCGCGGGCAGAGATTTCCCGCGGGCGATGCGGACAAAACAGGACGTTGATCTCTAAGCCGCCTTCCGAAGTTCCGAAATCTTTTGGAACTCTGCCAAGATATCGGGGAATTTCTGTGCGAGGTAGCCAATGACGCGCGCGTTGCTGAGTAGGCGGGCCAGATACCCAGTCGTCAGCACGAGATCGAGATGATCCGTTCCATAGTCATGTTCGATCGCCTTGAATTCACGGTCAAGGCTGGCTGCTTCGTTCTCCATCAAGGCGATTTGGTCCACGGTTAGGCCTCTGATGGGCTTTTTCGGGCGCACGAGCATGGCTTCTGGGGTTGCTGCGACCAGCGAGCGAGCATAGGCGATCGTGTACTTGTTCATTGCCGCCATCAGTTGGGCCGCCTCGATCTGGCGCAGCGGCTTCAACTTCTTGAACTGGACAAGCGTGTTGATCGGCACGTGTTTGTCCTTGAACAGCTCTACCGCCTCCGGGCAGATACCATCGAGCAGGTTCTTCTTTTGCCGAATGCTGGAAGGGTTGACGTTGAGGACGCGTGCTATTCTCTCTTCTGAAACGCCCTTCTCGATCGCAGTCAGGATCATTTTATGTTCCTGGATCGTCGCCAGCCGGCTAACGCGCCGATTATAGGTGAAGGCCTCGTCTTCCGTCGCAACCAGACAAACGACTTCACTTTGGCCAAGCTTTTTGAGCACGTCGAGACGAACATGGCCGTCGAGCAAATGAAAGATGGCCGGGTCCTCGCGGTCGCGGATGACAACGGGCGGCTCAATCAGACCGAGCTCAGCGATCGACGCTGCAATTTGGGTGTATTTGATCGACCGGATTGCCGTTTGGGTGAGTTCCTTGAGTGGTGAGATCTCCGCGACGGGAATGCGCAGGCTCGTGGTCTCGAACGCAAGCGAAACAGGTTTTCTGGGGTCAGTGTCTTTCATGCTGCGACCCCTTCTCGGCGGTAAGTCGCTTGGCGAGCGCCTCCGGAAGGCTGATGAGGCCTTCTTCCTCCAAAATGTTCTTGAACGCGATGTCCGAGATCAGCCGACGCACGGCTTCTGTGATGAAGGTCAGGCGCGCTTTTGCAGCCTCGGCTCGCCGAATGAGAATTCGCTTGCGGTCAGCATCGTCCTGGAATGCGCGCAGCAAGGCCTCCGAAGAGATGGATTTTGGGGGAGGGCTGTGCCGATAGTTGAGCGATTTCCCTTGACTGCGGCGTGATTCGACAATCCGTTTGGCAATCATCAGCTTTTTGCCGCGTAGAAGCTTGTTTTCATAGGCAGCTTGAAGAGCGGACTGAACCTCATGGTCTTCAGCCTCAGCAATCTCCAATGTGACAGTGAATGGGATTTGCCCGGCTTCCGCGGCTCGCAGAAGGCGTTCTTCGCCCTTTTCCAACAGACGGACGACCGCATAAACGTATTCGGTCGACAATCCCGTCATCCGAGCGATAGCAGGGACATTGTGTCCACGCTCCTTCATACCGCCGATATCACGCAGAAGGTCAAGGGCGCGATGTCGTCGCCGTGCGCAGTTCTCGACAAGACTCGCGACCAGGCAATCCTGCGAGTTTGCATTCACGACGATTGCGGGTACTTCCTTTTGATCCAGGGCAATGAAGGCCTCAAGACGACCTTGTCCGCACACAAGATCGTAGAACGGGCCCTCCGAATCCATTCGGCGTGTTACCGTGATCGGCCGCTTCAGGCCAATTTGGCCGATGTTGGTGATGATCTCCTTGAACTGTTTTTTGTTGCGAATTCGCGGATTGACCACAACCACCCGCTCGATCGGGATCATTTCGATCTTCTGAGCTGGAACTGCGACCATTAGGCAACCTCCGAAAGGCTCGTGCGAGAGGCCATTGCATAGAAGCGCTCAAGCGATTCGCATCGGTAGGCGTCAAGGGATAGTCCGTTGCTGTCAAAGAGGCGCAGAACCGCCTCGTGCATATCGAGCAGCGGAAGCAGGTAATAGTCATAGGGCATGGCATTTTCCGCATCCATGCGTACCACCACCGTCACGTCGGGCTTGAGGGCCGCGTCCAGTCGCACCTTCCATCGCAACGTGCCCGCACTCGTCTGGAAGCATCGTGAGATCAAGACGGAGGCGGTAAACTCGCTATTGATCGTCAGGAGATCCGTGCCGGAGTGACGAGAAACGGTGCCACCGGCTGATTGAAGGCCGGCGACGATTGTCGCCAGCACGTCAGAAAACAGACGGCGGAGAGCTCGGTTAATCTCCAGATAGCGATAGTCGCGATCGGGGATAAACCCGACCAAGGCGTAGGCTCTGAGAAGCGTGCCGAACCGCCCAGCGTATGAACTGCTCGAGGGACAGTCCTCCGACTCGTCGATGATTAATCCCGTCAGATATCCGTGGTGCGCAAGCACTGTCGCCAATTTGTCGAGCATGGCCTCATCTGACAACCGTGCGGACCTTGCCGCGATGATGTCACGTGCTTTGCAGAAGGTCTCGAGGTCGACGATTGCCTCAAACGCACCGTCGGCTCGAACCCAAATCGCTTCGGGGTTCTTCACGTGCTCCTGCTTCAGCTTGAAAGAGGTTCGACCCCAAACGTTGTTCCCGACATATTTCTCATTGATTAGGACTTGATGTACCGATCCGCGGGACCATGGACGCCCCAAATCGGTGCATAGGCCCTGCTTGTTCAAGGCCTCGGCGATCTCGGCCTCGGTGCGTCCTTCACCCACGAACAGCTCATACATTTGGCGAACCGCGCGTATTTCGTCTGAGGGACCAGGTACGAGGATGACGCGATCGGTGGCGATGCTTTTATGCTCTCCTCGCGTGAGAAGCGCCTTGGAGTTCCCTGCCTGGTCTACAAGACGACGCCTTAGGCCATACCCGGGAGCGCCGCCCTGGCGAAAGCCGAGCCGGATGAGATTTGCCTGGCCGGCGAAGACTTTCACTGAGAGTTCGCGGCTATATTCGCCGGCCATCGCCCGCTTGACGGTCTTTATGATTGAAGAGCCGATGCTGCCGTCATTGCTGAACTGCTCGGCGCAGTAGTGCACGCGAATGCCCTGACGTTTGCAGCGCAGTTCGATTTCCGCCGCCTCGTCAGGATCCTGGAACCGACCCCATCGGCTGACATCGTAGACAAGGATGGCTTCATAGTCGGCCGCCTCCTCAACATCCCGAAGCAGCGCCTGCAGTGCATCTCTCCCAACGAGCCTCAAACCGCTTTTGCCTTCGTCGGCGTAGGTCCGCACGATTTCGAAGTGATGTTTGGCAGCGTAGCGTCCGATGGCGGCGATCTGATTGTCGGTCGAATACTTTTGATGCTCGGTCGACATCCGAACGTAGGCAGCCGCGCGAACCTCGGGTTGCTCGCTCGGAGGTGGTTGTTCGTCGCCGTTGTCAGTCCAAACGATGACCATGACGTGCCGGTAAATCACGTGTGGTTGAGGTCAGAATGTCGGAGTATAGACCGGGGAGGTGGGCAGTATGGTTCCGAATACGGGCACAATTGTTCCAACGCCAACGCGCGCCGCTAGAGACGACTACGTTGCCGCCATTGCTGCGGCACTGCATCAAGACTTGGGTGGGGGAGGCCGTGCGATAAAGACGATCATGCGCTGGACAGGCGCGAGTGGTCGGACGGCGAAGTATTGGTTAGCCGGTGATCGTGCACCCGACGGATGGCATCTCATTCTGCTGGCCAGGCACTCCGACAAGGTGTTGCAGGTTGTGCTCTCGCTGGCGTGCCGAGACCTACTTTCGGTCTCCCTTGAGTTGCGAGCCGCCGAAGCCTCATTGGCGCGCGCAAGCGCAATCCTAAAAGCCCTGCGAGGCTAGTCGATGATGAGCGGAAAAGCTTCGCCGTGAAACAAGTGCGTCTTAGCAGTCACAATGTGCGGCGGATCGAGGAGCGTCTCGTCGGCTCCGTTCAAGTCGCAGTCAGCTCTTCGGTTTGCGGCCCGACCGCATAGCTGGCGGTCTCGACGAGTTAGGACCCACGTCAGCGAATAGTTCGGCTACCTTGACCTCAAGGACATTCGCCAAAGCTTCTAAGGCAGCAACGGTTACGTTCTCCAGACCACGTTCGATACGCCCGACATATGAACGATCGATGCCGGCCTCCAAAGCGAGTTTCTCCTGAGATAGCCCCTTGGCGACACGTAACTTGCGAAGGTTCCAACCAATGGTTTGCCTGATGTGCATACCGCACCATGCGATAATGGCGGCTTGACAATCGACGGACTGTAGGTCTCATAATATATCGCAGAACATGTGGCGCGCGTCGTTTGGGGCGAGCCGGCATCCGTCGTAAAAGAGGCCTATGCAGATGGAACTGCGCCAACTCTCATTCTTCGTTGCCGTGGCGGAGGAGCTGCATTTTAATCGGGCGGCCGCACGCATGTGCATCGCCCAGCCGGCGTTGAGTGCGCACATCCAGGCGCTGGAGAAGGAGCTCGGTGTCCGGCTTCTCGAGCGGTCGACGCGCCGGGTCGAGCTGACGCGGGCAGGGGAGATGTTCTACGATAGAGCCGTTCGGATCATTGGCGATGTTGGGCTGTCGATGGACGTGGCGCGCTCTGCGGCCGGGAAGGCGGCGCGGACAATCAAGATCGGAACCGTCTATCCAGCGACTATCGGCGTGCTGCCGGCGTTTCTTTCTCGCATCGGCCGGAAGTTTCCGGATGTCGCGCTGCATGTGACGAGCGGCTCGACCTCAGACATCATCCGCGGACTGGAAAACGGCCAGATCAACCTTGGCTTCATCCGTCCGGTCGAAAACATCGGCTCCCTACGCTTCTTCTCGATCGCGCATGAGCGCTATCTGCTGGCGGTCGAAAAGACCAGCCCGCTCTCGCTCCGAAGTGAGATCGATATCGAGGACCTTCGCGCCGAGAAGATCATCGCCTTCTCCCGACTGAACCTCTCCTATTCCGAGCGCTATTTCTCCGAGATGTTCGAGACCCATGGTCTCACCGGCAACATCGCTTACAGCTGCGACGATACCTTCTCGCTGGTGTCGCTGGTCTCAGCAGGCCTGGGCATCGGTTTTGCGCCGGAATGGACGAAGGATTTGCCGAACCGCAACTTCGAGCTCAGACCTGTGCGCGGTGTCGATCTGAAGATTGGGCTCGGTGTTGCCTGGAGCAAGGAAGACCCGACCGCGTCTCGCGACGATATCATCGACATTGCCCGGTCGCTGGCGCGGCCAGGCAGATGAGGGGAATGCAATGAAGCGAATTCCCGAGGTGTGGGAAGCGAAGTTCAGGCTGACCTGGCGTTTTCGGCCTTCGATTTTCCGGTCTTGAGTTCCTGGCCCAGTTCATAGCTGACCTTTTGACCGTCGCGCAGTGAGGTCGCGCCTTTCAGCGCCGCCACATGCACAAAACGTCCGTTCCACCGTGATCGGGCGTGATAAACCCAAAACCCTTGTCCTGGTTGAAGAATTTAACAATACCGGTTGCCATAGTCGTCCTCGTCAGCTGAGTGCTCTTACGTTTTGCGGCAGGACCTTATCCAGCGCCGACCTCGGCGGCAATCTCGTACGCACGGGCGTTGCGGTTTTCGGGCCCGGCATCTATCCCTTGGCAGTTGGCGAAATACCCGGGTCGCGCGGCTTGAAGCCGCCACCTTTCTTGAAGGGGAGGGGCCGGGGGGCTCTGCCCCCTTCGCCCCTTCAAGCACCTGCCGCCCAGCTTCCTCCACTCCACTGACGTTCCGTTCCGTGCAGCCGGTTCCCCGCGCAGGCGCTTGCACCCCAATCCCCCGCTGTTCCGCACGAGCTCGGAAGCAGGAGCGAAGGGCTCCCGCTTCGCGAGACCACGGAAAGGGCAAGGACATGGGCAAGGCAAAAGCAAACGAGACCACGACTGGTGTCAGTGACATCTATGAGCGCATCACCAACCGCATCATCGAGCAGCTTGAGGCCGGCACGCGGCCGTGGATGCAGCCATGGGGTGCTTGTGGGTCGCCCGTCCGGCCGCTGCGGCACAACGGCGTTGCCTATCGCGGCATCAACACGGTCCTGCTTTGGATGGCGGCTGCCGAACACGGCTACAGTTCAAGCTACTGGATGACGTTTCGGCAGGCGCAGGAAATCGGCGGCAATGTGCGCAAGGGTGAGAAGGGAACGCTTGTTGTCTATGCCAACGCCATTGAGCGCAAAGAAACCGACGACGAAGGCGAAGAAGTCGACCGTCGTATTCCTTTCATGAAGGGATACAGTGTTTTCAATGCCGATCAGATCGACGGGATACCTGAGCGCTTCCATGCAAAGCCGGCGGGAACCTCGGCGACGATGAACGAGCGTATCGAGGCGGCCGACAGGTTTTTCGCGGGCCTCGGCGCCGATATCCGGGAAGGTGGCAACAGGGCGTTCTACCATCTCGGTGGCGATTTTATTCAGATGCCGCCTTTCCAGTCTTTTGTTTCAGCCGAAGCCCACGCAACGACGCTCGGACATGAGTGCGTCCATTGGACGATGAACCGGACGCGGCTTGATCGCGATCTCGGGCGCGAGAAGTGGGGCGATGAAGGCTATGCGAAGGAGGAGCTCGTGGCCGAACTTGGAGCCGTGTTTCTGGCGGCCGATCTCGGACTTGCGATCGAGCCGCGCGAGGATCACGCCGCCTACATTGCTTCTTGGCTGAAGGTCCTGAAGAACGACAAGCGCGCCGTCTTCCAGATGGCCGCCCATGCTGAACGTGCCGTCGGATTCTTGCACGGGCTGCAGACAGCGGCGGTAACGGATACCGAGCACGAAACTGCGTCTGCTCAGAGCGCCGCATGAGCAGAGACAACCAAGGGATATTCGAGTGCGCCGCCTCGTATCTGCGTCCCGAATATCCCCGCGGTCACCACCGTGTGAACGTTACTACGCCTGCTGCGCCGTGATCGCGATACCCCAATTGGGGAAACGACCCGTAGTGCTCAAAAAAATCGGCCCGCAGCTGGCGCTGCGGGCGAAATTTCGGGCAAAGCACACTGCCGTTCACGCTGTTCCGTTCGTTTGTCCCGCGAGCCGGCCGCTACCGCGGTCGATATCCGAGCCGGATCTTTCGTCGCGCGAGATCGAAGAACAGCGAGATCGCTTGCTTCTCATCTTCGAGGTGATGCTCCATCGATAGCCCGCGGGCCCCGATCCGTCCCCAACGGCAAACGTCACCGAAGAGCGTCGCTACGATCTCGATTGCATAGAAATGGGCAAGGTTCCGGGTTGCGTCCTTGCGTTCGACGTATAGGTGGTAGGGCTGTGTGATCATGCATGCAGAGTTGCGCGTGCGAGCGCCCCCGTCCAACGACACTTCTGAATCGATCAGGCGTCATCGATTCATTTTCATGATGGACGGTTCATGCGCGAAATTCGCCGTCGGCCTGCGATTGACGGAGCGCCACTGCGCAGGTCTGTGTTTCCCTATGCGGATCCCTCCGGTCCTTGGGAGCGGGCGGAGGCAGCCGCGTCCGGTCTGCTCGACCCTTGAAGCCCTCGTACTTCTCAAGCGCATGCAGGCGGTCGACATCCGAGACGGGTTCGACCGGCTCGCCATTGATGGCATGGCGGAAAGAACCCGGTCGCGCGATTGCGATCTGATAACTGCGCGAGTGCACATAGGTTGCCAACGCCTTGCGTAGCGCCGTGACGCTGACTTCGGGTTTCAGGAGAAGGCGGATGTCGTTCCAAAGTCCGCGCGCAAAGGGTCTGATCGGATCGACAACCCTGGCTGGAAGAATGGTGATCGGCCGGATGAGAAGGGCGTTGATTGCCTCGGTCTTTGCGACCTCTCGTTCACGCGCGACGACTGGGCGTGAGCCCTTCTGTAGAAATGTCGGCGTCCCTGGTTCCTGCCCCACCACCGTCCGAGCCAAGCAAAAAAAGTCACCGTCGAGATCGTGCGTGGCCAGCACAATGCGGCAACATCAACGTTGCTGCGGAAGCAAATATAGCGAGTGCCCGGGAACGCAAGTCCTGCGCGCGACGTTATGGCGCCGCCGGAAACGAGCCGGCAAACTCCTTGTCCTCGAAATAGCGGATCTTGGAGGCGACGGCCGGCAGTTGCCCCTGTCGCAGCAGGATCATTTTACTGGGCGACAGTCGCAGGATCTCGTCGGCATTGATGAGGTCGCGCGCCGCGATGTGTTCGGCTCTGGACGTGACGCCTTTGCTGAAGGACCGGGTGGAATAGTTCACATCCGCCTTGCCGATGGTCCGAGCGATGAGCTCCGCCGTCTCGATATCATTCACGCCGAATACCTGAAGCACCGCCGCGTTTGACAGAAACGTGCCGGAACGGCGGCCATAGGTGGAGCGCAGCTGATGGATGTCCTGAAGGATCGGCCAGAGCTGCACGCCGTAACCGGCCATCAGACCCATCGCGCGTTCGACCGGCGCGAGATGGCCGAGTGCTGCGAATTCGTCGAGCAGATAGAGCACCGGCCGGCGAGGGATAGCGCGTTCTCGCGCCATCGCTGCGAGGCTCTGCGAAACGAGCAAACGAAGCCACCGGGCATAGGTCGAGAGCCGATCGGGCGGCAGGACGAGGAAGATCGAGACGCTCCGGCGCTTCAGATCAGCGAAGCCGAATTCCGATCGGCTGAGCACCGCGGTCATGCGCTGACTATCGAGGAAATGGGTGTGGCGTTGCGCGGCTGACAACACGCCTGCTGCCTCGCGTTCCGACTTGCCGAGATGGCGATTGGCGGTCCGGGCAATCAACCCGTTCGCCTCGTCCATCTCCTGCATGCGCGCCATCAACACCAGGAAGCGCTCCGGCGCCAAGGTCAGATATTCGCGCAGCGTTCCCAGATGTCGACGGCCAGGCGATTCCGCGACGACGATCTTCAGGATCAGACCGGCAATCAGCGCTTTCGCCTCTTCATTCCAATGTGCTTCGCCACCGGTACCGGGTTCGTCATAGACGAGTGCATCTGCAAGCGTGCTTGCGTCCTCGGCGACATCGAGCCCGTCCGCTTCGATTACATCGAGCGGATTGTATGCCGATGATTTCTGACCGGTGACTTCGAAGGGGTCGAGAACATGGACCGGTCCAAACCGCTCACGCGCCGAGCCGGCGACTTGCGCATTCTCGCCTTTTGGATCGATGCAGATGATCGAACGATCGGCGGTCAACAGGTTCGGGAGGACCGTGCCAACACCCTTGCCGGTCCGCGTCGGCGCCATCGTCAAAAGGTGGGCGGGGCCATCGTAACGCAAGAGCTGCCCGGTCGTCGGATCGCGCCCGATGAGCAAGCCTTCGTCGCCCGCAGTGACTTGCTTCAATTCGTGGCTGTTCGCCCAACGCGCAGTCCCGAAGACGGAGGTCGTCATGTCGACTGAGATGAAGGCAGAAAGGAAACCAAGAATGCCGAGCGCGATTGGAAGGTGCTTTGCGACGAGGGTGATAACGTCGCTGGCGTCACCGTGCTCAGCGCCGAGGACGAGGTGGACGAGAAAGTTTGTCAGCCGGATCACCGCCGACAGGCCGAGACCGAAAATGACCATGGCAAGCGCGTAGAACGGCGCCTTGATCAGTGACTTCACGACAGAGGTGAGCTTCATTCCGCCGCCCTGCTGTTCTCCTCGGCCTGAGCGGGTGCGAGGATATTCTCGAACAACATCTTGTCCCCGTCGCGCACGAGAAACCCGGGCAGCTCTCGCTGCAGCCAAACTCTCAGTCGGCGCGTGAATTCGGAATCGTGGGAGTGCTCCAGCCGGTGCAGCACCAGCGCCCCAAGCAGGATCTTGCGGCGGGTGTCCTGGGCGCGTTCCTGTTTTCCGAGCCGGGCTTTCAGCGTCTTCTTGCGTTCTTCGAGTTTGGCGAGGCGTTGGGTGATCGACTTGCGTGCCATGACATCTCCTAATGTTCATGCCCCAAGAGTTTGTGCCGTTGCCCGTTTGTGGCCGCGAAGCTATCCGACATTGCGGAATGCACAACCCTGAATTGGCACTGGAACGGTACATCTTGCATGATCCCGGACGGAGGGGGCGAAGCGAACGAAGTTGTAAGGGCGCACTTACGAGTTGCTCTGCAACTCGGCGCTTGCTATGGTTGTGCGACTTTGGAGAGTGTCGCTTGGCCATCTACCATTGCAGCATGAAGCCGATCGCTCGAAGCGGCGGCCGCAGTGCGGTTGCCGCCATCGCTTATCGCACGGCGACGAAGATGCTGAATGAGCGCGACGGCATCGTACATGATTTCACCAGGAAGCAGGGCGTCGAGCATTCCGAGATCGTGCTTCCTGATGGCGTGAATGCGGACTGGGCGCTCGATCGTTCGACGCTTTGGAACGCGGTTGAGCGCGCCGAGAGCCGCAAGGATGCGCGCGTTGCGCGTGAGTTTGAGATCGCCCTTCCGCATGAGATGAGTGCCGGCGACCGGCTGGCGCTGACGCGTGATTTTGCGCGCGAGCTTGCCAACCGTTACGGCGCCGCTGTCGACTTCTCGATCCACCAGCCGCAGGGCGAAAGCGACATCCGCAACGTCCACGCGCATGTGGTGACGACAACGCGGGTGGTGACAGGACAGGGGCTCGGCGAAAAGACGCTGATCGAGCGCGAGAACAAATGGCTGCTCAACCACGATCACCCGACCTCGCACATGCAGCTTCGTGATATCCGGCAGCTCTGGGAGCACCAGGCCAACCGGCATCTGGCAAGGCTTGGATTGGACATTCGCATTGACCATCGCTCGCATCTTGAGCGTGGTTTGGAAATCGAGCCGACCGAGCATATGGGCGTGCATGCGTCGCAGATGGATCGGCGCGGCATGGAGGTGTCGCGCGGGCGGATCGATCAAAAGGCGGCGCGCTCCAACGCCGAATTGATCCGCCGAAAACCTGAAGAAGTTGTGTCGATCATCACCGGCGAGAAGAGCGTGTTTGATCGTCATGATGTGGCGCGAGCACTGCATCGCTACATCGACGATCCCGACCGGTTTCGCAATGCCTTTGCGGCGGTCATGGCGTCGCCGGCGCTGGTGGAACTCAAGCCGGAAACCGCGACGGAGCTGGCGCGATACTCGACGCGCGAAATGATCGAGATCGAGCATGCGATGGCCTTAAGCGCTGACCGCATGGCTCAGCGTTCCAGTCACTCCGTCCACCGTTCTTACGTCGACCGGGCCTTGGACATTCAGGACCAGGCCATTCGAGGGAGTGCTTCCCCTGCGTCACCTAAGTCGGCCAGCGGAACTGATCAGCGTCCGGTTGATCGCGAAGTGAAGACAACGCGCGTGGGTCTCAGCGACGAGCAGCGCGCGGCGGTGCGCCACATCACCGGGCCTGAGCAGATCGCGAACGTGATTGGGTTTGCCGGAGCCGGAAAATCTACCATGCTGGCTGCGGCGCGTCAGGCCTGGGAGATGCAAGGCTACCGCGTTCATGGTGCGGCTCTGGCCGGCAAGGCCGCCGAGGGACTGGAGGAATCCTCAGGGATCGCGGCACGGACTTTGGCCTCCTGGGAATACGGCTGGCAGAACGAGAAAGGGCTGCTTGGAAAGGGCGACATTCTCGTTATTGATGAGGCCGGCATGATTGCAAGTCGGCAGCTTGCGCGGTTCGTCAAGCAAGCTGAAGTGAGAGGCGCCAAGCTCGTGCTCGTCGGCGATCACGAACAGCTGCAGGCGATCGGCGCCGGGTCTCCCTTCCGGGCGATCTCCGAGCGGATCGGAGCGGTCGAGCTCTCCGAAATCCGCCGTCAGAAAGAAGGCTGGCAGCGCGAGGCGTCTGTTGCCTTTGCGACGCATCGCACGGAGGAGGGGCTGGCCGTCTATGCCCAGCGTGGGGCGGTTCACTTCCGCGATGATCGCGACAAGGCTCGAGCAGCTTTGGTGTCTGAATATCTCGCCGACAGCGAGGCACGAGCAGCGGGGTCACGCGTCGCACTCGCGCATCGTCGCGTCGACGTCCGGGCGATCAATGCCGACATCCGGTTGGGCCTTCAGGAGCGTGGGCGGTTGGCGCGTCGTGACCAAGAGGATGCGGCCCTTGGGCGGCAACGCGTCTACCGCACCAATGATGGCGACCGGTCCTTCGCCCGCGGCGACCGCATCGTTCTTCTCGAAAACAACCGCGATCTCGGCGTGAAGAACGGCATGCTTGGAACCGTTGAGGCCGTCGAGCCGGACGCACTACATATACGTCTCGACGGCAGTGCTGGCGCAAACAAAAGCGGCCGCACAGTTTCAATACCGGTCAACAGTTACCAATCCTTTGATCACGGATACGCGACGACAATCCATAAGTCGCAAGGAGCAAGCGTCGATCGCGCCTTTGTCATGGCCTCCACTACCATGGACCGGCATCTGGCCTATGTCGCAATGACCCGCCATCGCGACGATGTGCGGCTCTATGTTGGTCGGGATGAGATGAAGGACATGAAAGCGCTTGGCGCCAGCATGGGACGCTCAGGCGCGAAGGAAACGACGCTCGACTACACAAGCGTCTTCGCCGCGCGCAGAGGGCTTGGTGAGGGGTTCGGCATCCAGAGTGAGATCGCCATCGCGGTTGCAGCAGGGGGCGTCAGACCCGGGCCTGCTCGCGAAATGCAAACGGGATTTGCGGCAGGAGAGGCAGGGCACGCGAGCGTCAACCCGCTCATTCCTTCAATCGCGACCTATGCACGCAGCATCGAGGACATCGCGCGCGAAAAGGCAAGACCAGATTTCGATCGCGCCATGGAAACGGTGCGATCCGTTGGTCAACAAATCTATGTTGACCCTGACGGTGCTGCGGCGAAAATCGGACAGGCTATTGTCAAAGCTGGAGCGGACGGGTCGACGCTTGCAACCTCCGTGACCGAGCATCCGGAAAGGTTCGGGGAACTGTGCGGCAAAGCCGGTTTCTTCGGTGACAACAAAGAGCGCAAAGCTGCTCAGCTCCACTCCAAGGCACTCGGGCTCCATGTCGCATCGGCGGCCAACACCTGGACCCGCCGGCTTGAGGCCGAACGCCAATCAGAAACCTGGCAGCGCCAGAACAGGGACGTGGTTGAAGTTCCCGGTCTGACCGGGCGCAGCGAGGACATCTTGAAGCAGTTCGATGCCTTGCCTCAGGCCGAAAAACCGCGGTTTCTAACAGAGCTCTCCGGGACGCCAGAAGGGCGGCAGGTGCTGGAAGAAACCAAAACCATCGCCCGCGCTCTTGAGCAGCGTTTGGGCAGCGCGGATCCGAGGAGTTTCAAGAAGGAGCTCGATCGGCTGGGGTTGAAAGATCCCGCCGTGATCGAGCGCATCAAAGACGTCGCCCGTCTGGTTGATAGGACACACCGGGCGGAGTTGAGCCGGAGCTACGAACTGACCCGCGGGCTGAAGAGGGGGCTCGGTTTGGGCATGTGACGTTGCCGCGGAAACTGCCGCGCGGAGATTGCCGGCAGGCAGACTGGATCGGAGTTGCAGTTCGCCGCGGGAAGCCATCCGTGACAAGCATCAACACGCTCATCCGCGTGCGGAAATACATCCATGGGACGCATGAGAGGTTGTCATGAAAACCGCCATCATATTCGACTGCGAATTTCTCTGCCGTGAAGACTCGCAGCGCCGGTTTTGGTGTGGGGCCCATGACCCGGACCTGGTCATCGCGCAGATTGGCGCTGTCCAGTTAGCGCTCGAGGGCGATTTTGCCCTCCTAGGTAGCTATAAGGCGTACGTTCGACCTATCGACCGATTTGGCAGAAGATATTCTCTCGACCCGTTTTTCACCAGGCTGACGGGCATCACGGAAACGAGTATCGAGGAACAGGGCGTGTCTTTGGAGGACGCCCTTGCGAACTTTGAGAGCTTTTCCGGAGGTGCTTCGTGCTGGTCGTGGGCATGGACGAACTGAACATGGTCGCGATCAGTTGTTACGTCGCAGGCATTCAGCCACCGATCCCGGCCAATCGATTTGACAATGCTGTCAAACTGCTTGCGGCTGCAGGCATGCCGATGGAGGACCTGGTCAAGACACCGAGCAACAAGCTCGTTGACTACTATCAGGTGGAACACCCGCCGTTGCATGGCCACGACGCGCTCGATGACGCCCTTTCCCTTGCATATACCCTGCAGCACCTGATGAAAGCCGGAATATTGCGGCCGGAGGCATTCGAACTTGCCGCACCAATCCTTGACAGGAAGGAGATATTTTAATGCCTCGATACGTATCGCTGATCGAAGCGTCGGCAATGCTGGCAGAAGCCAATCGAGTTCTCGTTATCGGTTGCTCTGGAGGCGGTAAGACCACATTTCCCAGAAAATCGCGGGTTCATATGGCTTAGTATTTCGGTCCCTCAATCGCCGCCCTCTTAGTCCGGGCCTGTGAAGTTGTGGGGCGTGGCGGTTGAAGTTGCCGGATGCCGGAAAACACAACGGCCCGGCGATCTTTCGATCCCGAGCCGTTTTTCATCCTTGGGAGGATAAGGCGCCCCTCGGGGCGCTTGAATTTGTTAGCCGCGGCGCGTGTCCGGGAAGTTCGCCGGATCGATGCCCAGCGTACGCAGGTCGCTTGCCTTCGGGCGGCGGTGACCTTCGACAGCGGCGGCGGCAGCGCTAGCAGCGCCGAGAACTGCGAATGCACGACCGATGAAACCCTTGTGATAAGTTGTGGTAGCCATCTTCTTGCTCGCTTTCGTTTTCTCTTTGATGAGCAAAAGATGGGGTCTGGCCGGTCTTATTGCAATGCACAATCGGACACGCCAGCCATGCAATGGAAGCAGGCCCGGTCGGTTTTCAAACCGGCCGGGCCCGTGGATAGGCCTTGGGAGGAGGCGCTATTTCGATCAGGTCCGGAAGAGGTTCCAGACCTGATTGTTTTGGGGGCTTAGTCTTCGTTGGCGGCGAGCTGCGAAAGGACTTCGCCGCGGCCGCGGGCGCGAAGGATGAGCGGTACGATCAGCGCCGCTGCCGCGATGATCAGAAGACCGGCGGCAATCGGCGAGGTGAACAGGACCGAGTAGTCCCCCTGGCTGATCGCGAGCGCGCGGCGCAGCTGCTGTTCCGCGAGCGGGCCGAGGATCAGGCCGACGACGACAGGCGCGATCGGATATCCAAAGATGCGCATGGCGTAGCCGAGCAGCCCGAAGGCGAGCAACATGCCGAGTTCGTAGACCGACGGATTGGCGCCGATGGTGCCGAGCGTGGCAAACAGCAGGATGCCAGCATAGAGCCAAGGCTTCGGAACGGTCAGCAGCTTCACCCAAAGACCGATGAGCGGCAAGTTCAGGACCAGCAACATGAAGTTGGCGATCAGCAGGCTGGCGATCAGGCCCCAGACGAGCTGTGGATTGGTCGCAAACAGCAGCGGTCCGGGCTGGAGGCCATATTGCTGGAAGCCGGCAAGCATGATGGCCGCAGTTGCCGTGGTCGGCAGGCCGAGCGTCAGGAGCGGCACGAGCGTACCGGCCGCCGACGCGTTGTTGGCCGCTTCCGGACCGGCGACGCCTTCGATCGCGCCATTGCCGAATTCTTCGGGATGCTTCGTCAGCCGCTTTTCGGTGGCGTAGGACAGGAAGGTGCCGATCTCGGCGCCACCAGCCGGCATGGCGCCAATCGGGAAGCCGATGAGCGTACCGCGCAGCCAGGCCTTCCAGGAACGTGCCCAGTCGGACGCATTCATCCACACCGAGCCACGGACGGCCTCGACCTTGTCGGGCCCCTTGTCGCCCTGTGCAGCGATGTAGAGCGTCTCGCCGATCGCGAACATGGCAACGGCGAGGGTCGTGACCTCGATGCCGTCAAGCAGTTCGGGAACGCCGAAGGAAAGGCGTGCCTGCCCGGTCAGCTGGTCGATGCCGATGACGGAAAGTGCCAGACCGACAAACAGTGACGTCAGTCCGCGAAGGGTGCTGTCGCCGAAGGCGGAGGAAACGGTGACAAAGGCGAGAACCATCAGCGCGAAATATTCGCGCGGACCGAAAACCAGGGCCAGCTTGACGATGTAAGGCGCGATGAAGGCAAGAGCAAGTGTGGCGATCAGGCCGGCGACGAAGGAGCCGATCGCGGCCGTTGCCAGCGCTGGCCCACCGCGTCCCGCTCTCGCCATCTTGTTGCCTTCGAGCGCAGTCACGATCGAGGCGCTTTCACCGGGCGTGTTGAGCAGGATCGACGTGGTCGAGCCGCCATACATACCGCCGTAATAGATGCCGGCAAACATGATCAGCGAGCCGCCGGGATCGAGTCGGTAGGTGACCGGCAGCAGGAGCGCCACCGTCAGTGCCGGGCCGATGCCGGGCAGGACGCCGACCGCCGTGCCGAGCGTTACGCCGATCAGCGCGTAGAGCAGGTTCATCGGTTGCGCAGCAACCAGCAATCCCTGCATCAGGAATTCAAAAGTAGCCATGGTCGTCGGCCCTCTTAGAAGAACAGGCGTTCAAGCGGCCCCGCGGGCAGCGACAGGAGCAGGAGCTTGGCGAAGATCACCCACACGACAAAGCAGATCGCAATGCCGACGGGGAGCGAGAACCAAAGCTTGCGCTTGCCGAAACCACGTGCGGTCAACGCGAACAGAATGCCGGTGGCGATCGAGAAGCCTGCAATGTTCAAAAGCAGCATCTGGGCGGCAAGACCACCGACGATCCAGATAACCGGAGCGATTTCCTGGCGCTCGCGCTCTGGAAAATCGCCGCGAAACGCTTCGATCGCGGTCCAGATCGCAAGGCCAAAAAGACAGCAGGCGATCGCATAGGGGACCGTGGTCGGTCCGACCTGGGAGTAGCCGGCAGCGCCGGTCAGGCGCGACACATCCCAGAAAATGAGTCCAGCGATAGCGGCGAGAACCACCGCGATGAAGAGCGCCGCCCGATCCGGGCGACGCGTTGCAGTTGAAGGGTGATGCCCCTTGGTCATTTCACCAGTCCAATGTCCTTGAGAACGCCTTCGGTCGCCGCAACGTCCTTGTCGAGCTGGGTGTTGAAGGCGTCACCGGCGAGATAGGTGTCCTGCCAGCCCTTGGTCTTCAGGACTTCCTGCCAACCGGCGGACTTCGCAAGCTTCTCGATATCGGCGGTTACGGCAGCCTTCTGCTCGTCCGAGAGACCCGGAGCAGCAGCGATCATGCGCCAGTTTTCGACAGTCACGTCGAGACCGGATTCCTTCAGCGTCGGAGCATCGACGCCGGCAAGACGCTCGGCGCTCGAGACGGCGAGCAGGCGAAGCGTGCCGGCCTTGACCTGCGATTCGAATTCGCCGTAGCCCGAGACACCGGCCGTAACCTGGCTGCCGAGGATGGCAGCAAGTGCTTCACCGCCGCCGGAATAGGCGATGTAGTTGATCTTGGTCGGGTCGACGCCGGCCGCCTTGGCGATCAGGCCAACAGCGATGTGGTCGGTACCGCCGGCCGAGCCGCCAGCCCAGGACACGGCGCCCGGATCTTTCTTCAGGGCTTCGACGAGGTCGCCCATGGTCTTGATCTCGGACGAGGCCGGAACGACGACAGCTTCGTATTCGCCGGTGAGACGCGCGATCGGCGTGACGTCCTTAAGGGTGACCGGGGACTTGTTGGTGAGGATCGCACCGACCATGACGTAGCCGCCGACGATCAGGGCGTTCGGGTTGCCCTTCTGCTGGCTTGCGAACTGGGCGAGACCGATGGTGCCACCGGCGCCCGGGACGTTCTGAACCTGAACGTTGCCGGAGATGCCTTCCTGCTGCATGACCGTCTGCAGCGAACGGGCCGTCTGGTCCCAGCCGCCGCCCGGGTTTGCCGGTGCAATGATCGTGTAATCAGCGGCAACTGCCGGGAGTGACATGGCACCGGCGAGAATCGTTGCGAGGAAAATATGTTTCAAGGTCAGTCCTCCGTGAGGCGCGTTTTCACCGCGCACGTTGTTGCTGTGTGCGAACGGGAAGACGGCGACGGGCTCTTTCGACCCTTATCGCTTGACCGGATTGGTGGCTTCCTCCCAGTACGCAACCGGCGGCCCGCCTCCACGGGTGCCAGTGACCTTAAAGCACCATAGAAAGCTGACATTTAGCTGACATCAAGCCCCGAATGCGAAAATCCTATCGCACCGTTTACGGAATCTTAGGTTCTCGCATGCGCTGACAGGCGATGTTGCCGGTCCCCGGCATTCAAATCGAGCAAGTTCCCGACCGGATTTCGCAGCGGAGCCTCGAATCGCGACTGGGATATTGCCGCCAGGCGGGCCGAGCCTAGGTATGAGGAAGCAACGCCGACAAGGCGAAGACCGGTTTGCGCCGAGCCCGCCTGAAGGCGAGCTCCGGCAAGGATGATGGGAGAGTAAATTCGATGGCGAAAGCGACGACCAAGGCGAAAAACAACGATGCGGCGGAAGACGTCACTTCCGCCTCTGGGCAGATCGATGCGAGGATCGCGGAACTTGCCGACTGGCGCGGAGCGACGCTCGCGCAGATACGCAAGCTGATCAAGGAAGCCGATCCTGACGTCGTCGAGGAATGGAAATGGCGGGGTGTCCCGGTCTGGGAACATGGCGGCATCATCTGTACCGGAGAGACCTACAAGGCGGTGGTAAAGATGACCTTTGCCAAGGGGGCGGCGCTCGAGGATCCGGCCGGTCTTTTCAACGCCAGCCTCCAAGGCAACACCCGCCGGGCCATCGACATCCATGAGGGCGAAGAGGTCGACGAAGAGGCGCTGAAGGCGTTGGTGCTTGCCGCCGTCGAACTGAACCTTTCCGCGCAGGCCCTGCGTTCCGGGCGCACGCGGAAGAAGGTTTGAGACCGAAGTTCGCAGGGTTTGCGACCTGACCGGGAGTGCCGCGCTTCCGGTCCGTCGGCTTCAATGAAGCCTCAGAACCTCGTTCCATTTGGCAATCAGCCGCGAGCGCTTCACCTGGTCGAGATAGACCATCAGGCCTGGGCTCACTGGGACGGGGCGCAACTGGCCGCCAAGCATCTCCTGCATGGTGTTGGCGGTGTTTTCGCCCGCCACCTCGGGGCTGACGGCCGGGATCTGCAGTTCCCGTGCCATGATCGTCTGACCTTCCTTGGACATGAAGAATTCGAGGTAGCGCCGGCCGAGGTCGGGAGAGGCGGCGGCCTGCGGCACGAGGCCGATGCGCGACATCACCACGGTATAATCCTTCGGCAGAACGATGCCGACATCCGGATGCCGTGCCGCCCAGTCGGCGGCGTAAGAGCCGAGGATGTTGTAGCCGAGCACGAACCGGCCGTCGGCGACACGCTCGAGGATTGCTTCGCTCGTCGAGTACAGCTTGACGCCGGCCGCCCCCATGGCCTGAATGACATCCCAGATATCGCCGAACTGTTCCTGGTCGCGTGACATGAAGAGGAAACCGACGCCGGAGCGCTCGATGTCATAGGTCCCTATCCTGCCGAAGACGGCGGCGCCCTGGCGCTTCAGGTAATCGACGAATTCCGTGCGCGTCGACGGCGGTTTCTCTTTGGTGAAGCTCGGCTTGTGGTAGACGAAGACGGCGGGCTCGAAGGTCAGCGCATAAGCCGTGTTGCGCCAGTTGGCCCAGGCCGGCCAGCGGTCGCTCATCGGCAGGTCGCTGCGCTGGGCGTAACCGTCGTTGCTGAGCTTGACTTGCAGGTCCATGGCGGAAGAAAAGGCGAAGTCCGCCGTCTTCATTCCGGCGTCGGTCTCCTTAATGATGCGGTCGTAGATTTCTCCGGTCAGCATGTCCTCATAGCGCACGGCAACATCCGGATTGGCCCGCTGGAAACCGATGATCATCGGCTTTGCGAGCGGCTCGTCGAGCGATGAATAGACGACCAGCGTGCGCACGTCCGCTTTGCCAGAAAGAGCTGGGAATATGATGGGGGCCGCAAAGAGCAGCTGGGGACAAAGGGCGAAAAAAAGAAAAGAAATCAAGAACCGCATGAATCCACAATGCCTCAGTGTCGCACCGTTCACAAGCAAGGCGTCGGCGGATAAGGTGGTCGGGGGAGTGATGATAATTGCGTATCTTGCTTGTTGAGGACAACCAGGACCTGGCCGAGGGCCTGTCGGCGATCTTGCGCGGCAGCGGCTATGCCGTCGATGTCGTCAGTGACGGTGCGTCGGCGCATGCGGTGGCCGCCACCGAAACGTTCGACCTTGTCATTCTCGATCTCAATCTGCCGGAGATGGATGGCCTCGATGTGCTGAGGGCCATGCGTGCTCGCCAGAACCGCGCCGCGGTCTTGATCCTGACGGCAAGGGGCGCGCCCGAAGAGCGGATCAAGGGGCTCGACCTCGGCGCCGACGACTACATGATCAAGCCTTTCGACGTCGGCGAGCTCGAAGCGCGCGTGCGCGTGCTCTTGCGCCGTCAGGCGGGCCTCAGGGCCTCGACCGTCAGTTACGGCAATGTGTCGCTCGATCTCAACACCCGCAGCTTCTCGTCCGGCGGCGCGCCGATCGAGATCCCGGCGCGCGAGCTCGGACTTCTCGAGCTTCTGTTCATGCGTGCCGGCAAGGTGGTCGCCAAGGATGCGATTATGCAGTCGCTGACAGGCTTCGACGACGACTTGAGCCCCAACGCGATCGAGCAATATGTCAGCAGGCTGCGCAAGCGGCTCGCACCGCATGGGCTGACCGTGCGCACCGCTCGCGGCATCGGCTACTATCTCGACAAGGCGGCCGGGCCGGAATGAGGACGACGGTCTATTCCCTCCGCCGGCGCCTGCTTGGCTGGCTTTTGATCTCGACGGTGGTGATCGGGGTCATTGCACTGATGGATACCTATCGCGAGGCGGTCACGACCGCCAACGTCGTTTCCGACCGTGTGCTTGCCGGCTCGGCGCTGGCAATCGCCGAGCGCGTGGTCGTGGCGGAAGACGGATCGCTCGAAGTCGACATCCCCTATGTTGCGCTGGAAATGCTGACGTCGGCCGCGCAGGACCGGGTGTTCTACCGGGTCGACGGGCCGCCCGGCCAGTTCATCACCGGTTACCAGACGCTGCCGTCGCTGGCGGAGGAGCCGGGCGCATCGACCACCTTTGCGGATTCGATCTTCCGCGGCGAACCGATCCGCATCGCCGCCCTTCGCCGCTCCGCGTCAACCGGCATCAATTCCGTGCCCTTCGTGGTCACGGTTGCCGAAACGACGATCGCGCGCCGACATCTGGCGCAGACGATCCTGGTGCGCTCGGCGCTCCGCCTCGGCATGATGATTGCCGGCGCTGCCGTGATCGTCTGGATCGCTGTCACGTTTTCCTTGCGCCCGCTCTACAGGCTGGGTGACGCGATCTCGGAGCGCAGTCCGGACGATCTGCATCCGATCGGTGAGCGGGTTCCGAACGAGGTCCAGGGCCTCGTCGATACGGTCAACTCCTTCATGGGGCGCTTGCAGTCGGCGCTCGATGCGCTTCGCAATTTTACCGGCAATGCAAGCCACCAGCTGCGCACGCCCCTCGCAATCATCCGCACGCAGCTCGCCCTGGCGCAACGCGCCGGCTCGATCGAGGAGACGAGAAGTGCTGTGAAAAAGGCCGACGAGGCGGTCGCCAATGCCGAGCGCATTCTGGGGCAGCTGCTGCTGATGGCGAAGATCGATGCTGCCGGCAAGGATGGGGCACGTTCGCTGGAGCGCGTCGATCTCATCGAACTCGTGCGGGAGATTACGGCCGAACACGTGCCGGCGGCTGGAGACGCGGATATCGATCTCGGCTTTGACGGTGAGGGTGAGGCTTTCATCCGCGCCGAGCCGTTGCTCATCGGTGAACTCCTCAAGAACCTGATCGGCAATGCGCTGCTTTATGCCGGCCGCGGTGCGGAAGTGACGAGCCGTGTCTTTGCGCGGGACGGTTCAGTGTCGCTGGAGGTGGAGGATAACGGACCCGGCATTCGGCCGGAATTGCACGAGACGGTACTCAGGCGTTTCGAGCGCGGCGGCAGTGATGCTCCGGGCTCCGGGCTCGGGCTGCCGATCGTCGAAGAGATTGCCGAGCTTTACGGCGCGACGACCAGCCTCAGCGAGGGGGCTGACGGCCGCGGCCTCAAGGTGACCATCCGCTTTCCAGAGGGCTAAGCACGAATAGGCTCAGCCCGGCGCGCCGCCAAATGCGGGCCGGTTGAGCGAAAGCCATCTGCGACCGGTCAGGCGACACGCTCACGTGGCTGGGGCAATTCAGGTTTTTTGGGGTCTTGCTTAGCGGCCGCGGTGGCCGAAGAAGGAAGCTGTCTCGCGGGTCTGTACCCGCAGCATCGCGTTCCAAAGCTGAAGAACGAAACGCGGCTGAAACTGGCTCGCAAGCTTACGCTGCGACAACATGGGAAGTCTCCAATAGTTTTGAACGCCTGTCATATAGTGCATCGCCAAGGATTTTGCCAGAGCGCGTGCGCCGGGGCAGACCTGCGCGCCAAGCATATGTGGAAAACGGCTTGAGCCTGGCGATATAGCCTTCTCAACAAAATAAAATGCCGGGATGACTTTCGTCATCCCGGCCAGTTGGCTTCACTGGGAGGAGAGTATTGCTTTTGGGACTCAGGCCTTCTTGCGGTTCTTCTGTCGATAGACGTCGATCACGACAGCCGCGACGATGATCAGGCCCTTGACGATTTCCTGGTAGTAGGCGTCGACCCGAAGGAAGGTGAAGCCTGAGGTCATGACGCCAAGGATGATGGTGCCGATGACTGTGCCAGTGACCCGGCCGACGCCACCCGTCAGCGAGGTTCCGCCGATAACGGTCGCGGCGATCGCGTCCAGTTCGTACATAACGCCCATGCCGGCCTGTGCGGTCTGGGCACGGGCGGCAGTGACGACACCAGCCAACCCCGCCAGCATGCCGGCAATGGCATAAACCTTGATCAAATGCGCCTCGACATTGATGCCGGAGACACGGGCTGCCTGGACATTGGCGCCGATCGCATAGGTGAACTTGCCGTAGCGGGTGTAGCGCAGCGCGATGTGGAAGATGAGCGCGACGACCAGGAAGACGATGACGGGCCAGATGCCGGTTCCGATGAAGTTAAACTGATCGGTGAGACCTGAGACCGGCTGGCCCTTGGTGTACCACTTGGAAATGCCGCGTGCCGAAACCATCATGCCGAGCGTGGCGATGAAGGGTGGGATCTTCGTACGGGCAATCAGCTGGCCGTTGATAAAGCCGGCGAGTAGCCCGATGCCGATGCCAAGCCCGATCGGGACGATCGCCGGCATATCGGTCAAGGACGGATAGAGCGCGCGCGGCCAGGTGGAGGCCTGGGCGACGCTTGCCGAAATCATCGCCGTCATGCCGACGACGGAGCCCGAGGACAGGTCGATGCCGCCGGTGATGATGACCTGGGTGACGCCGACGGCGATGATGCCGATAACGGACACTTGCAGGATCATGATCGTCAGGCGCTGCGGGTTCATGAGGAAGCTCTGGCCGACGAAAATCCAGCCGAGGATCTCATAGACCAGCGCGATGCCGATCAAGACCAGGAAGATGTTGAATTCAGGCGGCAAGCGGCGCCTTGTCCCTGAGAGCGGTGCGCTCGCGCCCTGTGCGGCGACATTGGTATCCATTTTCAGTCCTCCCTTTGGGGTCGTTTCCCGCTCAGCTCGCGGCGAGCTCCATGACCTTGATCTGGGTTGCTTCGGCCCTGTCGAGGAAGCCGGTGACGCGGCCCTCGTGCATGACCATGATGCGGTCGCTCATACCGAGCACCTCGGGCATCTCCGAAGAGATCATGATGACGGCGACGCCGTTGCGCGCGAGTTCGGTGACGAGACGGTGAATTTCCGCCTTGGCGCCGACATCGATGCCGCGTGTCGGCTCGTCGAGGATGAGGATGCGCGGATTGGTGAGCAGCCAGCGGCCGATCAGCACCTTCTGCTGATTGCCGCCCGATAGGTTCTCGATGCGCTCTTGCAGGTTCGGCGTCTTGACACGTAGCTTGCGGCTCATTTCTTCGCAGGCCGCCGTGACCTGTTTTTCGGTGACGAAGCCGCCCTTGACGAAGCGGTCCTGAAGCACGGCGATCTGCATGTTTTCGAGAATGTCGAGGATCAGGAGACAGCCAGTGTCCTTGCGATCTTCGGTGAGAAACGCCATGCGGTTCCTGATCGCCTTGTTCGGGCTGTCGATCGAAAGGGTCTTGCCGTCGATCGAAATCGCGCCGGAGCTTGCAGGCGTGACGCCGAAGAGGGTTTCGGCGACGTTCGAGCGCCCGGAGCCGACGAGGCCGGCAATGCCGAGGATTTCGCCGGCGCGCACGTCGAAGGAGACGTCGCGGAAGACGCCGTCAAGCGCGAGGTTCTTGACCGACAGGACAACGTCGCCGATCGGCACTTCCTCCTTCGGAAACATCTGGGTGATCTCGCGACCAACCATCATGCGGATGATGTCGTCGCGGGTAACGTCGCTTGAGGCGTGGGTGCCGATAAACTTGCCGTCGCGGAAAACCGAGAATTCGTCGGCGATCTCGAACAGCTCGTTCATTTTGTGGGTGATGTAGACGATGCCGATGCCCTGTTCGCGCAGGTCGCGAATGATCTCGAAGAGGTGGGCGACCTCGCGCTCGGTCAGCGCAGACGTCGGCTCGTCCATGATCAGCACGTCGGATTCGTAGGAGACCGCCTTGGCGATCTCGACCATCTGCCGGTTGGCTACCGACAGGTGACGCACTTCGATTTCAGGATCGATCTTGATTTTCAGGCGGTCGAACAGACGCGCGGTGATGCGCTTCATCTCGCCGTGATCGACGAAGCCAAAGCGGTTCTTCGGTTCCCTGCGGATCCAGATGTTTTCCGCGACCGTCATGAACGGCATCAGGTTCAGCTCCTGATGGATCATGGCGATGCCGTTTTCGAGGGCGTCGAGCGGCGATTTCAGCCGGATTTCGGCACCTTTAAGCTTCACGTCACCTTTGTCGGGCGTGTAGATGCCGGCGAGGATCTTCATCAGCGTCGATTTGCCGGCGCCGTTTTCGCCCATCAGCGCATGTACCGTGCCGCGCTTCAGCTTGAACTCGACATCGTCGAGCGCGACGACGCCAGGGAATTCCTTGCGGATCCCTTCCGCAGAAAGAAGATATTCGGCTTTGGGTACCGCGCCGCTGGCGCGCACGGCTGCCATCGTTGTCGGACTGAGCGTCATGTTCCTTGCCTCCCCGTCGTTTCCGGCTGTCGCGGAAAGTCCTCGTCGCTGGCGGGTGACCAGCCCATCTTACCGCATGCGGCATCCATTGGACGCAGGCATTTGCGGACGGACTTGCATTTTAAAGGGGGAGCGCGGGTTTGCCCGCGCTCCCGACTGTGGCGATCAGTTCTTCGCCTGGTACTTGTCGAGGTTGTCCTTGGTGACGAGCTCGAAGGGAATGTAGACCTTCTTGTCCACCGGCTCGCCCTTTGCGAGCTTCAGTGCGGCGTCGACCGAGCCCTTGCCCTGGCCGGCAGCGTTCTGGAACACCGTGACGTCGAGATCGCCGGCGGCCATGGCTGCCAGAGCATCCTGCGTTGCGTCGATGCCGCCGATGACGACGCTATCCATCGAACGACCGGCGGCCTTCAACGCCTGGATCGCGCCGATCGCCATTTCGTCGTTGTTTGAGATGACGGCGTCAAACTCAAGACCGGCCGAAAGCCAGTTCGTCAACAGGTCCGAGCCCTGCGTACGCGACCAGTTGGCGGTCTGCTCCTCGACGATCTCAATGCCCTTGCACTGGTCGGTGGCAAGCACGTCGTGGATGTCCTTGGTGCGCATGCGGGCCGCCTGGTTGGACAGTTCGCCCATCATCACGACGGCCTTGCCCTTGCCGCCGAGCATCTTGCAGATTTCCTGCGTCTGCAGCGTGCCGGATTCCTGTTCGTTCGATGCCACGAAAGCCTGCTTTTCCGGCAGCGTGTCGACATTGACCGGTTCGCGGTTGACGTAGACGAGCGGGATGCCGGCATCCGCAGCGATCTTCGACATGGCAGCCGTCGCATCCGTATCGACCGGGTTGACGATGATCGCGGTCACGCCGGCGGCGATGAAGTTCTGGATCTGGCTCTGCTGCTTGGAGACGTCGTTCTGCGCGTCTTCGATCTGCAGTTCGACGCCACTGAGGGTCTTGGCGTAGTCGGACATGCCGTTGCGCAAGACCGTCAGGAAGTTGTCGTCGAAAAGGGCCATGGATACGCCGATAGTCTCGGCATGGGCTGCCGTCGACATCATCATCGCCAGCGCTGTGCTGAGCACGAGTTTCTTCATTGTCTTTCTCCTCCACAATGGTGCCCGGCGACACCTTCTCCTGCCGGGGACGCAATGCCGGATTGCGCTCATTCATTTCAAAAAGCGGCACTCCCGCTGCGCTTTCGAATAAAACGGAATAAACGAACCAGTAAATTGCGATTACGGAATATGTATTCCATTTTATACGGGCGCCGTCAAGGCCTGATGCGGCGCCCGCTGTTGATTTGCCGGCCTCGCGCCTGGGGGCGTTTAGATACGGCTTCGGATGTAATCCACGCTCTGTCCCACCGCGGCGGCGGGATCCGCCAATCCGTGGACTTCGGCGGCGAATGGCTCAAAGGAAAGCGGCCCCCCATAACCCGCCGCGCGCATGCGTCGAATCTGTCCGACATTGTCGAGCAGGTCGCTCCGATCGACGAGAACGCGGTGCGAATCACGCAGATCCGCCACCGCGACACGTTCATCCGCGACCCCGGAAATGTGGATGAGGCCGGTCATCTCAGGATAGATTGCAGGCTCGCCGGCGAGGTGGTGGTGGAACGTGTCGTGCACCAGGCGGAAGGTCTTTTCGCCGTCGACGGCCTTGATGGCCTCAACAGCTTCCGTCTTCGAGCGCAGCGAGCAGATCTCGAAGCCGAGCGGTTCGACGAGGCCGATGATTCCGGCCGTTTCGAGCATCGATTTCAGTGCCGTCAAAGCTTTGCGAAGGTTTTCCTGCCGCTCGCCATCGGCCTGGCCCGTGCCATCATTGACGGGAACGAGGACAAGGGCCTTGGCGCCGCAGTCGCGCGCATAGGCGATCAGTGCTTCGGCTTCGGCCTGACGGGTCTCGTTCCATTCGTTGAAACGCTGCAGAGCATTGATCGAGATGATCGTGATGTCGTGACGGCTGGCGAGGGCGGCGACATCGTTTGCGGGCGTGCCGTCGAGGATTGCGTTGCAGGCGAGATCGTTGCGGATTTCGACAGATGTCATGCCGAGCGATCTGGCGAGTTCGAAAAAGGCACCAAGCGGCAGGTTCGGCGTCGTCATGTGGTTGAGGGCGAAGGGCAGGGCGGTCACGGGAATGTCTCCTCCAGTGGGATGGGCCATAGGTTATAAATGGAATGTTCATTCCATTTATAACCTTGCGGACAATTCACCAACTGCTGGAGCGCAGTCAAAGCGCGCAACACTCAAAGGCCTTGCATTTCTGCAAGATTGTCTTTCGTCAATGATGGAATTCTATCATGATGAGCTAGATGTTTTCCGGCGTGAAGAGATCGAAGGGAAGGAAGGTTTGCCCCGGCGCCCCGGTCGGGCCCTTGTCGATGGCCTGGATCATCAGGTTGATCGTTTCGCGGGCGAGGGCTGCCGTCGGGGTCGATATCGCCAGTGTCACGACATCGTCGCCAAGGGCGGCGCGGGAATCGGGTGTCAGCTCGTTGACGACAGCGATCAGTTTTCCCGCAAGCTTTTCCTCTCGGATCGCCGAGATTGCCCCTTCCATGCCGCCACCGCAGACATAGAAACCGATCAGGTCCGGGTGGCGCTGCAGCAGATTGAGTGTCGCTTCATGGGTGATCTCGGCGGTGTCGAGGTTGACCATCGTATCCAGCACTTCGAAATCAGGTGCGTGCTCGCGAAAATAGGAACGAAAGCCAATCTCCCGAAGCTCGTGGCCGAGAAAGCGGTGGCTGCCGACGAAGGCAGCGACCTTGCCGGGGCGCTTGGCCGCCTTGGTGATCATCCACGCGGCTGTGCGGCCGACCTTGTGATTGTTGAGGCCGACATAACCTTCACGGACGCCAGCCGCAAAATCCGATAGCAGGGAGAAGACCGGAATGCCGCGTTCCTTGAGTTCCTCGATTGCGGTGGTCACTGCCGGGTAGTCGGGAGCGACGAGCGCAATGGCCTGGTTGCGCGCTGCGGCGGCCCGAAGCTTCTCCGTGATGGCCGATGGAGTGGAATTTGCGACGAAGTCGACCTGGGCGAAGACGCGGGCATGCGGCAGCGACAGTGCCGCGTTTTCGATTTCCTTCGAGACTGTTTGATAGAACGCCTGCTCCGGCTTTTGCAGCACGAAGCCAAGCCTGTATTGCGGCAGGTCCTCAAAGACGCGCTGCCGGATCAAGCCCACGGCGTGATAGCCGATTGATTTGGCAGCCTCATAGACCCGGCGTGCGGTTTCCTCCCGCACGGGATGGCGCCCGTTGAGCACGCGGTCGACGGTGGCGACGCTGACGCCGGCGGTGCGCGCAAGGTCGGCAATTGTCGGTCGGTTGCTCATCGCGTCTCCTGATAGGTTTGCATCATGAATGAAATGCGAATGATGACATCATTTGAGAGAATATATCATTGCTGCATTGAGACCTGGCAAAAGTCAACCTATCGTCATTGCACGAGATGAGACGTCGCCGGCCAGATCGGGTCGGCCCGCGGAGAGGAGCGCAAATGACGATGATGCCGACGAAGCGAGACTACAGCCTGCTTGGCCGAGATGCTGAGGCAGCCGTCGCCAACGGTCTCTCGGCCGCGGAGTGGTATCACACCGACATTCCGCGCAAGCAGATGAAGGAACTGATGAAGCGCGAGGATGGTCCGGCCATCCGCGACACCGCGATCTGGCTTGGCTGTCTCGTTCTGTTCGGCGCACTCGGCATCGCCTTCTGGGGCACCTGGTGGGCCGTCCCGTTCTTCCTCGCCTATGGCGTTCTCTACGGTTCGGCCTCCGATAGCCGCTGGCATGAATGCGGCCATGGCACGGCCTTCAAGACGATGTGGATGAACGATGCCGTCTACCAGATCGCCTGCTTCATGATCATGCGCAATCCGGTCACCTGGCGTTGGAGCCACACCCGCCACCACACGGATACGGTGATCGTCGGCCGGGATCCCGAAATTGCCGTCATGCGGCCGCCGGATCTCCTTCGCCTCGTCCTCAATTTCTTCGGCGTGCTCGATGTTTGGCACGCGATGATCGACATGGTGCGCAACACGTTCGGCATCATCAGCCCCGAGGAAGCGACTTTCATCCCTAGAATGGAGCAGCCGAAGGCGATCCTGGTCGCGCGCATCTGGTTTGCGATCTATGCCGCGACGATTGCCGCCTGCTTCTATCTCGGTTCGATCCTGCCGCTGATGCTGATCGGTCTGCCCAGGCTCTACGGTGCATGGCACCACGTGCTGACCGGGCTGCTGCAGCATGGCGGTCTTGCCGACAACGTGACCGACCATCGGCTGAACAGTCGTACGGTCTACATGAACCCGGTGAGCCGCTTCGTCTATTGGAACATGAACTACCATGTGGAACACCACATGTTCCCGATGGTGCCTTATCACGCGCTGCCGAAGCTGCACGCCATGATCAAGCATGATCTGCCGGAACCGAACCCGTCGATGCTGCACGGCTACCGCGAAATGATCCCGGCCTTTCTGCGACAGTTGCGCAACGAAGACTACTTCCTGAAGCGCGAGCTGCCGGCGACGGCAAAGCCCTACCGGGAAGAATTTCACAGCGATGCGATCGTGCACGCAGCCGAATAACCAACGAATGCCAGGAAATGGGAGGGCAGTCATGAGCGGAAACTGGGTTGAAGTCTGCGCAGCGGACGAAATCGACGAAGAAGATGTGATCCGTTTCGATCACGACGGACGCACCTTTGCGGTCTACCGCAGCCCGGACGACGAGTATTATGCCACCGACGGGCTCTGCACCCACGAGCATATTCATCTCGCCGATGGCCTCGTGATGGACGACATCATCGAATGTCCAAAGCACAACGGCCGCTTCAACTACAAGACCGGCCAGGCCAAGGGCGCTCCCGTTTGCGTCAACCTGAAGACCTATCCGGTGAAGGTCGAGGCGGGAAGCGTGTTCATCGCGCTCGGCTGAAGCCGATCTCGATAGGATTGGGCCGCCGCGGCGGGTAGGGAGGCTGAGATGGGTTCCATCGTCATCGTGGGCGCCGGCGAATGTGGCGCAAGGGCCGCCTTTGCCCTCAGGGAAAAGGGATACGACGGCAAGATCACACTGATCGGCGCCGAACCGCATCTTCCCTATGAGCGGCCGCCTCTTTCGAAGGATGGTCTCAAGGCAGAGGTCCCGCCGAAATATGTCGCCGATGCCGAGCGCTACGCGGCGGCAGGGATCGAAGTGCTGACGGATACCCCGGTCATGGCCATCGATCGCGGCGAAAAGCGCGTGACGCTCGCAGACGGAAGCAGCATCGCCTATGACCGGCTGTTGTTGACGACCGGTGCGCGGGCGCGAACCATCGCCGGTATAGATGAGGCGGCACGCCGCATCCGCACGCTCAGAACCCATGCCGATGCTGAAGAGATCCGCCGCGAACTTTCGCCCGGCCGCAAGCTTGCGATCATCGGCGGTGGCTTCATCGGTCTGGAGCTCACAGCAACGGCGCGCCGACTCGGCGCTGCCGTGGCGCTTATCGAAGGGTTGCCGCGCATTCTTTCGCGCGGCGTGCCGGAGGAGATTGCGGCGGTCGTTGCCGCGCGGCATCACGCAGAAGGCGTCGATATACGATGCGGTGCGAAGATCGAGCGCATCGAAGCGGATGGGAGCTGCGCGCGCGTCGTCCTGGCCGGCGGCGAGACAATCGAGGCCGATCTCGCCGTCGTTGGTATCGGCGCGGTCCCGAACACGGAGATCGCAGCCGTCGCCGGCCTTTCGATCGAGAACGGCATTGCCGTCAACGCAACACTTCAAACCAGCGATCCCGATATCTATGCCGCCGGCGATTGCTGCTCGTTCCCGCTCTGTCACTATGGGGATCGCCGGATACGTCTTGAGGCGTGGCGCAATGCGCAGGATCAGGGAACGCTCGTTGCCGGCAATCTGCTCGGCGCAGGAGAGGCGATCACCAGCCTGCCGTGGTTCTGGTCCGATCAGTATGATCTGACTCTGCAGATCGCGGGGCTTGCCGAAGGTGCTACGACGATCGTGCGGCGTGAACTCGGTGACGACGCATTTATTCTTTTCCACCTCGACGATACCGGTCGGCTGCTTGCGGCCTCCGGTATCGGCCCGGGCAATGCGGTGGCACGCGACATTCGGCTTGCCGAAATGCTGATTGCAGCGGGAAAGCGACCCGATCCTCAGGCGCTCATCTCGCCCGAAACCAAGCTCAAAGCACTCCTCGCCGCCTAGCGCGAGAGGCAAATCATCCTTCTTTCATGATCTCCGGAGCCTTCTCATGAAAAGCCACCGTCCGACCGTTGCCGATCTCCTGTCGATGAAGGGCAAGCGCCAACTCACCATGCTGCGTGTCGAAACGCTGGATGAGGCCGAAGCGGCGGAAGCAGCCGGCATCGATCTCGTCTCCGTCCCGCCGGAGCTCTTAGGGCCCGAGTTTCGTGAGGTGGCGCCGACCTGTTTTGCCTTTCCGGGCCTCGAATACGGCGACTACGTCACTGCGGAAGACTATATGCGTGCAGCCTTCAAGGCGCTGAAGGCCGGCGGCGATGCGGTCTACTGTGCTGCCGGGCTTTCGACCGTCCGGCGGATGCGCGAGGAGGGCATTCCCGTCTGCGGCCACGTAGGTCTCATCCCTTCCAAGGCCACCTGGACCGGTGGCTTTCGCGCCGTCGGCAAGACCGCGGCGAGCGCGCTCGAGATCTGGCGGCAGGTCAAGGAGCTTGAGGAAGCCGGCGCCTTCGCGGCAGAAATCGAGGTCGTGCCGGGAGGAGTTGCAGCGGCGATCAGTGCCAGAACCTCGATGCTGATGCTTTCGATGGGGGCGGGGTCAGGCTGCGACGCCCAATATCTGTTTGCCGCCGACGTGCTCGGCAGCAATCGCGGCCACGTACCGCGTCACGCCAAGACCTACCGCAACTTTGCCGCCGAATATGACCGGCTTCAGCGCGAACGGATCGCCGCGTTCTCGGAGTTTGCCGAGGATGTGCGCTCGGGCAGCTACCCGCAAGAGGGACACCTCGCCGGCATTGACGGCGCGGAATTGCGCGCGTTTCTGGCCGAACTCGAGCGCGGCTAAAGCCGTACGGCTTGCGCGGAAGAGGGGGCTTGGTATATTCCACGCGCCAATTCAACTTTTCTTTCCGCGACGGATCACGATTTGAGCGCCCTTCTTCAGGACAGTCTCACCTTTGTCGGCTTGCTGGCTGCGATTTATGCAGCGACGGTGGCGCTGTACTTCATCCTCGGCTACGGCATCACCTGGCTCAACGACCGCAACCCCGAGCGCCGCATCCAGAAGGGACGGCGCGGCGAGAAGCGCAAGGCCATCGAGATCCGCCAGAGCATGGCCTCGATCCTCGTCACCTGCACGTCGGTCGCGATAGGCCTTTTCGTCCAGTACAAGGGATGGACCCTGTTCTCGCCCTGGGAGTTCAGCTGGTGGACGGCCGTCCCGCTCTTTGTGCTCTGCATGGTGCTCTTCGACGCCTGGTTCTATTTCGCCCACCGGCTGCTGCACACCAAACTCTTCTATAAGTACCATCTCCTGCATCACCGCAGTGTTGCGCCGACGGCCTGGAGCAACGACTCGATCGGCCTGGTGGATACGGCCATGAGCCAGGGCTACTACGCCGTCATCACCTTCTTCGTGCCGTTCCCGCCGATCATCCTTCTGGCGCACCGCCTCTTCGACCAGATCAACGGCACCTTCGGCCATGCCGGCTTCGAATATTTCGCGTCACGCACGGCGCGCTATCCCTCACCGATGCTTTGCACGACCTATCACGACCAGCACCACGCCGAGTTCAAATACAATTATGCGAACTATTTCTCGTTCTGGGATCGAGTGATGGGGACGGTCGCGCCGAACTATGATCGACGGGTGGAGGCGTTTGAGAGGGAGGCTTCGGCGCTGCGATTGGGAAATGAGTTCACTGTGGCGGAAGCTGGCGAGATCTCAGAATCTGATGGGAGGCGCGGGCGTTCCAATCGTTTGTTCTGCTCTAATTCTGGCTCGGCAGAGAGTTGACACCCGCCAGGCAACGATGGACTGAAGCAGATGGTCTAGCCATGGCAGCACGTAACTGCGGTCGTGCTGAGTTGCGGCTTTGCACTCTAGGGTGTTGGCCGAACGCGCTTTTGCTCCGCGAGCCCCTGCCGAGTTTGTGGCGGCCCGGACGCTGTTGCTGTTCGACACGGTGGCATTTGTGCTTGACCTTGGACTGCAAACGGTTCAGCAAATCCCGAACCGCAAAGCGGAATCTCTGATTGCTTTCCGGTAATGAAATTGCGCCGATAGGTATTCTCGCCGCTCAGTTCCCAATTGCTCTTCTTGGAGGAAGGTAGTGCTTGGCCATGGGAGGCTATGAAATGCGATGGATCAAACAACGGAATGAGCATGCTGAACCAAATGCCGTCGGCGGCTACAATAACGGAACGTCTCTGGCATCCTAAATGGGGTGCGAAATTAGGCGCGACCTGTTTCGTGCGCCAAGCATTCCCTTGGCTTAGACACTACTTCGGTGAGGCACCGCTTCACACAACACTTTCGCCATCACTTGATGGAATTATCGCGTGGGGCGGCCGTTCACCGGCAAAATGGGCCACGAGGGTAGCTCGCGTTAGAGGACTGCCGCATTGGCACCTTGAGGACGGTTTCCTACGCTCTGTAGGTCTCGGTAAAGACGGAAGCCAGCCAATATCGATCGTCATTGATGATAAAGCGCTGCCCGTTGATGCGGGGCTGGCATCGCGTCTGGAACTGCTGATTGCGGAGGCTGGCCTTTCGTTACCCGCTGACGTAGGCTCCGCAATCCGAGAGGCGCTGGTTCACAACAAACTCTCCAAATACAACAATCTTCCTCATCAAAGCCCGCGTATCGAGCGTACCAGCCGGCGTAGGGTGCTTCTCGTGGATCAGGTCTTCGGCGATGTTTCGGTCGAAAAGGCGCTTGGCTCAACCGCCTCCTTCCACCGCATGTTGGACGACGTGCTCGATAGTGGCGCGCAATGCGTCGTTCGCACCCATCCTGATGTGATTGCGGGGCACCGAAAAGGCTACATGACCGAGCGCGCGACCAAGGTGCGAGGGGTCATCCTGGTGGCAGATAAGGTCTCCGCCGCTTCGATCCTCAGTGCCGTCGACGAGGTCTGGACGGTCTCTAGTCAGATGGGGTTCGACGCCCTTCTGCGCGGACTGCCGGTTCGATGCTACGCGACACCGTTTTATGCGGGCTGGGGTCTGACCGACGACCGATCCGGCGATGCGTCGCGGAGCGCCCTGTTGCGCAGATCCGCGGTGCGGCCGACTATTGATCAGTTGACCATGGCGGCTTTCAGCCTCTATCCGGTCTACCGCCACCCTGAAACATGGGCGGAGATGGATGCGCTGACTGCCATCGACTATCTCGTGCAGGAGATTGCAAGGATCCGGCGCGCGGCGTGATTGCCGCCTGTGTTCACCTCCGTCACGCCTAAACGTTCTTCGGTGTCAAGAGCCCGAAAGGCAGAGCGGTTTACTGGCCTCCTTGTCGATACCTTGTCGATTAGCCTTATTGTAGGATTGTTCGTCCCTAGGGGCGTCGAGACCGCCACTGTCACGACGTCACCTCCGAGTGCTACCAGGCTGGTGTCAAATCTTTGACGAGAGCGATAGGCTTGCCTTTGAACTTTCCTCGCGGATCGCCAAAATCGTTCCTCCACACGGCGGCGGCAAATAGAGAGACCGATCAAATCGCGATAGCGCTGCAGAAGATCGAGTATCGCGTGTGGGATCTCGGTGGTGTCGAGATGACCGTCGTATCAACAGGTCGAAGTCTGGAGCATGCTCGTGGAAGTAAGACCGGGAGCCTATCTCGCGCATTTTGTGGCCGAGGAAGCCATGACTGCCAACGAAAGCTGCAACCTTGCTTGGCCACTTGTCCGCCTTGGCGATCATCCACGCTGCCGTGCGGCCGAACTTGTCATTTGGGGCCGACATACCTTCCCGCACGCCGGCGGCGAATTCGGAGAGCAGTGAAAACAACGGAATGCCTCCTCTTTCCTCGATTGCGGCAGCGACAGCCGAACAGTCAGGGACGACGAGCGCGATCGCCCGGTTTCGCATGGCGGCGTATCCGGCGGCGTGGCAATCAACTAGGTTAGATGCAGAGGAACTGATGGCGTTCCTTAAAGGACTTGAACGCCTTTAACAGGAATGGTTTATGCCCGCATAGACGGATAGTTTTAATCTCATGTTGCTCCCGGCTTTGAATTCGACAACTGTCTTTATCAAAGACGACGCCACGATCATTGCTTTGCTTGCTGGTAGCGGCACGGGCCGCCAGCATTCTACCACGCTCAACAATCGAAATCGCGTATAACACGTTGGAGAAGATTCGGACCACTCCATTGGGTACGTGAATGCCAATCCATTCCAGTGTTTAGGCATGGCATTGGCTTGGAGGTTCGCCTCTTCGCGGGCGACCGCGCTGTTGTAGCCGACCTTATTATTCAACTGCTGACACTCGTCCCAAAATCGAGTACAGGTCTTCGGAAAAACCAAGGAAGAGTTCATGAAAATAACGATGATCGGCGCCGGCTATGTTGGCCTTGTTTCCGGCGTGTGTTTTGCGGACTTCGGTCACGACGTCGTTTGTCTCGACAAGGATGAGAGCAAGATCGACGCCTTGATGCAGGGGCGCATTCCGA
>Ga0209256_1000587_pt1 | contig 50768 bp, 48 predicted proteins | sample AraplaCol_mCL_r2_2_FD_184270 | JGI IMG/M metagenome (GOLD analysis project Ga0209256, IMG submission 184270) | Arabidopsis root microbial communities from North Carolina, USA - plate scrape MF_Col_mCL_r2 (SPAdes) (version 3) | ecosystem: Host-associated > Plants > Roots > Endosphere | place...
GGCAGAGCCCCCCCGACACCAGCGACAGCGGGAGGATGCTGTCTTTCAGTCGTCATCATTTGAAGATCGCCCGATATGGCTCGACGTTGTCCTTGGTGACGATCGTTACCGGCACGGCGATGGTCTTTTCGACGCTGCCGCCGTCGGAGACCTTCTTCAAGGCGTCGACGGCAGCGGCACCCATGGCAGCCGGATCCTGCTGGATCACGGCGGTGACGTAGCCGGCGTCGATGCCGGCGATCGCCTGGGCCGTCAGGTCCCAACCGAAGACCTTCACGCTATCCTGCTTGCTCTGGCTTTCGACCGCGGCGATGGCACCCATCAGGGCCGGCTCGCCGGTCGCATAGATTGCGGTCAGGTCGGGATTGCCGGTAATCAGGTTCTCGGCGGCAGCGAGCGCGTTGTCCTGCACGTTCTGTCCATCGACGACGCCGGCCGAGCTGATACCGTCGACATCCTTGATGGTCTTTTCAAATCCCTCCTGCCGAACGTTCTGAATGAAGGAGTTCAGTGCGCCGACGACACCGATCTTGGCTTTGCCATCGGCGTTGGCCTTGATGTATTCGAGGAAGAACTTGCCCATGTCGGCGCCGGCCGTGGCGTTGTCGACGCCGATCTGCGCCTTCTGCGGGCCTTCCGGAAGGATCGCATCGATGGCGACGACGGGGATCCCGGCTTCGGCTGCCTGGTTGACCGCCGGCATGATGCCGTTGACGTCGATTGCGACGACGGCGATGCCATCGACCTTCTGCTGGATGTAGGTTTCGATCGCACTGTTCTGCGCGGCCGGGTCGTTGTTGGCATTGAAGATGACGAGCTTCGCGCCGGCAGCGTCAGCCGCCTTCTGCGCGCCTTCGTTCATCTGATTGAAGAAAAGCGCCTGCTGGTTGATTTGCACGAGCGCAAAGGTCTTTTCGGCGGCAAGGGCCGGCGAGAGAGCAGCGCCGAGGGTCGTCAATGCCGTGAAACCAAGCGTGGCGACTAAAGTCCTGCGTTTCAAATTCCAGTTCATGTTCTCATCCTCTGTTGGTTCTCCATTGCGTGATTTATCGTTTCGCAGGCGGAGCAACGGATTTCCGCACGACGATTTCGACTGGCAGGAGCTCTTCGACGAGAGCCTGTTTGCCCTGCCAGTTTGTTTCGAGAAGAAGGGAGAGGGCACGCCCGCCGATCGCGCGGACCGGCTGGCGAATGGCGGTCATAGGCGGACCGAAAAGATGGAGCGGGCCGACGTCGTCAAAGCCGATGACCGAAACATCGTCCGGGATCGAAACCCCCTGGTCCCGGAAGACCTCGATCATGCCGATGGCGATTTCGTCCGAGCTGGCGAAGATCGCCGTTGCCGGGCGACCTTCCTCGATGAAGCGCTTCGCCGCCTGCCGACCGAAGGCCACGGTGTAGTCACCGGCGTATCTTAAAAGACGGATATCCTCGCCGAACGCATCGCGCAGCGTCCGCTCAAGACCGTTGGAGCGCCGACGCGAACTGATCATCGCTTGCGGGCCGCCGACGAACAGCACATCCCTGTGCCCGAATTCCGCCAGATGCCGGCCTGCGAGCGCTCCGCCCAGCTCGTTATCGCAGAAGAGCTTGGGCGCCTGCGCGCCGGGAACGTCTTCGTCGGCGATCACGACTTTGCCGGTGCGGTTTATCAACGTGGCGAGTTGACCGTCGTCCGGGTGGTTGGTGACGAAGATCAGGCCATCGACGTGATTGCGTTCGATCAGCTGGAGATAGGCGACCTCGCGACCGGCCCGGTTCAGGGTGGCGTAAAGCGAGACGGCAAGCCCGCGGGTATCCGCCTCTTCTTCGACAGCTGCCACGAGCGTCGCGAAGAAGGGGTTGGCGATATCGGGAACGACAAGACCGATCGTATCGGAACGACCGCGGCTGAGCCGGCGGGCATGCGGGTTGGGCTGGTAATTGAGGTCGCGGATCGCATCCGAGATCCGCTTCTTCGTTTCGAAAGGCAGGTCGAGCGATCCGTTCAGCAGGCGCGAGACCGTTGTCACGGAAACGCCGGCAGCTCGGGCTACATCCTTCAGACCTGTGACGCGTCGTGTGGTCACCTTGGCTCCATCCCCTGCCGTTGTAAACCGATTTACTAAAACGCTTTACAATAAGATTTCGACTTTCGTGTTCTGTCAAGAGACTTTCTCTGACACGAGGTCGGTGCGCCTATGGGGCCACGGATCGAGGCTCGGCCTGGGGCCGATTGGCCGCGGCGAAAAGGCCGCAAGGTCAATGCCGTTCGCACCTGAGAAAGCAGCATCTTGGCGCCGCGAGGCGGGAACAAATCAGGGGCTGATCGATTGAGAGATCATGAAAACCAAGGTTCTATTGGCGGCGCTGATGCTGCTATCCCCCGCCGCGCTGGCCAATGCCCAGACGCTTCAGCCAGAAGCCATCGACGGTGCATCGATTACGCCCACATTGTTGGAACGGACGACCGAGAGCTCGGACAAGCCAGACCCCGCCATCGTCAGGCTCCAGGTGCTTCTCGATCGGGCGGGGGCGTCGCCCGGTGTGATCGACGGTTTCGCCGGTGAGAATGTCGCCAAGGCGATCGCCGCCTTCGAGACCATGCAAGGTCTGTCCGCTGACGGAACATTGGACGCCGACGTCATCGGGCGACTGCCGGACCAGACGACGGTGGTCGAGCCCTACGTCATCTCCGAGGACGATGCTCAAGGATTGGTCGCTGAGATCCCCGAAGACTACTCCGAGCAGGCGAAGATGGCTCAGCTCGGATACACGAGCGTCGCCGAGAAGCTGGCGGAGCGCTTCCACATGGATATCGATCTTCTCAAGGCGCTCAATCAGACTTCGGCGTTCTCGGTCGGTGACACGGTTTCCGTTGTGAACCCAGGTCCACCGACGCAGGGAACGGTCAAGCGCATTGAAGCGCACCGGCGCACCGGTCAAATCGTGGCACTTGGCGCCGACGATACGCTGATCGCAGCCTACCCGGCAACGATCGGCAGCAGGGAAACGCCATCTCCTTCGGGAACGCACAAGGTCAAAGGCGTCGCCCGAATGCCGCCCTATGTCTACAATCCAAAAATCAACTTCAAGCAGGGCGACAACCGAAAGATCTTGACCTTGCCGGGCGGCCCGAACGGTCCGGTCGGCACGGTCTGGATCGATCTCTCGAAGCCCACCTACGGAATTCACGGCACGCCGGAGCCGTCGATGATCGACAAGTCGGGATCGCACGGATGCGTTCGCCTGACCAACTGGGATGCGGAGGAGTTGGCGGGGATGGTCAAGCCTGGCGTGATTGTCGAGTTCGTCGACTAAGGTAGCGAAGACGTTTAGGAATTTCTGAACGGGCAAGAAGTCGAAACCGGCCACCGATCACGCGGTGACCGCTCGCGCAATTCCCATGTCGAAGCTTCAGCGGATACGCGTCTGAACGCGCACGATGTTCATCTGGAGCTCGTGGCTGGTTGCCTGTCTACCGAGCACCTTGATCAGGCGCTGCTCTTCGGTTTTGTGAATACCGGTCCGCCGGCAATAATCCGCGACGTCCCAGATATGTCTGATCTGGGCGTTGGCGACTGTTCGAACATCCGCGTGTTTCATTCCGTGCCTCCCCTAACCCAACACAACGTTTGGAGGCTGGTTTGGTTCCGCCAGGATGCGTTCCTGGCGGCTGTGGGTGCGTTCGTACCGATCCGTCGTGTATGGGCGCCAGCTACAAGGTGCAAAGCGACCGCGACGTCGGGGTCAGCCGAGAAACCTCGATCCTTCGCCAGCACTGGCTATCCATTCGAGGAAAGACCTCACTGGTCCATCTGAGGTCCTTGTTCAGTTGCTCCCGATGCCGTGAAAGGCCGTCGTCGTCCTCATGCATTTCAAACCAGATAAACACCGTTTCGCCTTCACGGACGGGGAGCCTCGGGAAGGCGTTTGCGCTGCGTTCGGTAACGAACACCGCGTCGATGCGAGCACCGGCGTCTTCGAGGATCGGCAGTGCCTCGGCGATGAAGAATGCAGCGAAACGGTCCTCCGTGCCGGGCGCCAGCGAGCAGAGGTTCACGGTGACGACACCTCTGGTCGATTGTGCCTCTTGCTCCCTTGCAAGGTTGTGAGGAAACGGCTGCGTGCCAGCGACTGGCTTGACCAGCAACACATTGTCCGAGTTGAGCATCGTCTCGTTGGCGCGAGACCCATGGTCCTTCCAAACCGGGCCCGAATAAAAGGCCGCCAACGCGTCGGTTCGCGTTTGCATATCGGCAAAGGAACGTACCCAGACGAAGGCGTCGGGATCGTCGCAGTCGCGGAATTCGCCTTCAAGACGCATTCCGAGCGCTTCCTGCGGTTCAACGAATTCGCGGTCAAACAAGTCGATCAGGCGATCCCTTCCGCCGGGATGAAGTCGGTAGCGGCGAAGTTCGTAAACGGCGTGCGGTTCCATGAATCCTCCAAAACAGGTCAATTGTCCTGTTTCTAATAACAGGTTGATCGACCTGTTTTGTCAAGGCACTATGGCGAACGATTTTTCAGGCGGCGGTCATGAGCGAACACAAAAGAACCAACGATCCTCAAGCGGTGCGCCGCAGGATCGTCGATGCGGCCTACCAGGCCTTTGTCACCCAAGGATATCTCGCGACGGGAATGCAGGAATTGCGCGCGAAGGCATCCGTCTCGGGGGGCGCTATGGCCCATCACTTTCCGGCCAAACGGGAACTTGGATTGGCGGTTATCCGCGACCGCGTCGCCGAAGCGGTGCGGCAAACGTGGATCGACCCGCTGCGTACCTCTAGCGATACGCCCACAGCGATCGATCAGATCTTTACCGAGATCATCAGCGAGCTCTCCGAAAACGGCTCCGTCTCCGGCTGCCCGCTGAACAATATGGCGATCGAAGTCTCCAGGCATGATGACGAGATGCAGCAGGCGCTGGGTGCAATTTTTGAGGCTTGGGAAGATGCGCTCGCAGCGCGATTCCAGGAAGACATCCGCCTGAAGCGCGTCGCAGGCATTCAACCCGACAGCCTCGCCACCCTGATCATCGCCGCCTATTCCGGCTCGATGGCGATGGCAAAAGCCAATCAGCACACACGTCCGCTCGTGAACTGTCAGGCGGAGATCGCAGCACTTCTCGCGTCGAAATACGTCTAGGCTGGGTCCGCTCGGCTCCCTCGTGGGGAGGCCGCTGCTCCGGATTATCCGCAAATGTTGGGGGTGTGGGCGACAGCTTGAGATGCTAGAGGTGCTCATCGGGAAGGGGCACTCCAATAAACAGGAGACTTCTCGATGAGCAGAACTGCCATGAACGCCCTCGGACAACCGCTCCATTATAGCGGAAGTTCGACCGCATGGTTTTCCGCAACCGGATCCGGGTCCACGCTCTACGGAACTCCCGGCAACGATTCGATCTGGGGCGACGGTTCCGTCGATGTGACCATGTTCGGCGGCACGGGCGACGACGTCTACTATCTCTATTCATCGACGAACCGGGCCGAAGAGGCACCCGGCGAAGGGATAGACGCGATCGATACCTGGATGAGCTACAGCTTACCGGAGAACTTCGAAAACCTGACCGTCACCGGTGACGGTCGACACGCCTTCGGCAACAGCGCCGACAACATCATCACCGGTGGCTCCGGCAGCCAGACCATCGACGGACGCGCAGGCAATGACGTGCTGGTCGGTTCCGGAGGCGCTGATACCTTCGCGTTCGAGCACGGCAACGGCAGCGACCTTGTCACCGACTTCAGCTCCAACGATACCATTCGCCTCGACGGATACGGGATTACCTCGTTCGAAGAGGTGCTGGCGAATGCAGGCCAGCAGGGAGACGATCTCCGCCTCCATCTCGGCGATGGCGAAAGCCTGGTCCTGGCCGATACGACAGCCGACCAACTGCAGGAGGGCCAGTTCCAGTTGAGCCTGGACCGATCCGCCCTGACGCAGACCTTCTCGGACGATTTCGACACGCTTCAGCTCACCGACGGCACGGGCGGCATCTGGGATGCCAAATACTGGTGGGCGCCGGAAGAGGGGGCGACGCTCTCGGAAAACGGTGAGCTGCAATGGTACGTCAATCCGAGTTACGGGCCGACCGCATCGGCTAACCCGTTTTCAGTCGAGGATGGTGTACTGACGATCACCGCAGAGCGTGCACCGGACGCAATCCAGTCCGAGATCGGCGGCTATGACTACACGTCCGGGATGTTGACGACCTATTCGTCCTTTGCACAGACCTACGGTTACTTCGAGATGCGGGCCGACATGCCGGACGATCAGGGTGCCTGGCCCGCTTTCTGGCTGCTGCCCGCCGACGGCTCCTGGCCGCCGGAGCTCGACGTCGTCGAAATGCGCGGGCAGGACACCAACACCGTCATCACCACCGCCCATTCCAACGAAAGCGGCGAGCACACGATCGTCAGAGACGGCGCGCAAGTCGCCGATACCGACGGGTTCCACGATTACGGCGTGCTTTGGACGGAAGACGAGATCGTCTGGTACTTCGACGATACCGAGATCGCCCGCGCCGATACCCCCGCGGACATGCACGAGCCGATGTACATGCTCGTCAATCTCGCGGTCGGCGGAATGGCCGGCACACCCGATGGCGATTTTGACGACGGGTCGCAAATGAAGATCGATTCCATCGAGGCCCATGCGCTGGACGCCGACTGGCTGATCTAGGCGGAGAAGCACGAAGGGGGCCGGCAGCGTCCGGGCTGCCGGTCCCGGCCTGTCGGAGCCGGAACGTTCGCCGTTCCAGCTCCGCAACAGGGCTAGTCCGCGATATGCGTGAGCCAATGGCGCGGCTTGTTGTCGGCGAGCTGAGCGACCTTATCGATCTTGTTGCTCATCACCCAAGCCATTGGCTGTTGGTGCAGCGGCAGCATGATGATCTCGTCCTTGACCATCTGCAGTGCCTTGGTCTGCAGATCGAGCCGCTTGGTCCGATCCATTTCGGTCGATGCCTGGATGATCAGCTTGTCGATATCAGGATAGCTCCAGCCGCCCCAGTTGAAGACGCCCGCCTTGTCGCTCCTCGTCTCGATCATCTGAAGCAGGATCGAGTAGCTGTCGAGCATCGGCTCGTTTGCCCAGCCGATGATGTAGACATCCGACAGACCGCCCGTGCGTTTGGGCGCCTGTGCCGCCGTCGGGCCGATGTCGAGTTGCGGCTTGAAGCCGGCGCGGCTCAGCATGTTGACGATGCTCTGGCAAAGCTCCTCTTCGTTGACATAGGCCTCGTTCGTGCAGACGAGCGTGAAGGGGAGATCGCTTGCGCCGGCCTCGGCGAGCAGCTTTTTCGACAGTTCGGGATCGTACGGCACGACCTTGTCCAGTGCTTCGACATATCCCGGGATTTCCGGCGCAACGATCGCACCCGCTGTCCTCGACTTGCCGCGCATGACCCGCTTCTGGATGAGTTCTGTGTCGAGCGCATGGGCGACGGCCTGGCGGACACGCAGGTCGTTGAACTTGTTGTCGACGCCGTCGGCCAGTTTCGGTTTGCGGTTGAAGCCCATCATGATGGTGCGAAGGTCGGTGCGCTCCATCACCTTCAGGTCCGGCTGCGCGACAAGGCGCGGAAGATCCTGCGCCGGCGCATTCTCAGTGAAGTCGATCTCGCCTGACAACAGTGCCGCCACGCGTGTCGCGGCTGAGACAATCGGCGTAAACTCGATGCGATCGATGTTGGACTTCGCCGGGTCCCACCACTCGCCGTTCTTGACCAGAACGGTCTTGCTGTCGGGCGTGCGGCTCTCGAGCTTGAACGGACCCGTGCCGTTGGTGTGGTAGGTAGCGTAGCCTTCTATCTTCTTGCCGACATCCGTCGGCTTCAGCGAATTGTTGTCGGCGAGCCACGTGGCGTCGAAGATGTGGATGTTCGTCAGGTCGTTCAAGAGCAGCGGATAGGGGCCGGTCAGTTCGATATCGACAGTGCGGTCGTCGACCTTCTTCGCCGACTTGTATGCCGGTAGGTTGCCCCGCAGCGGAGATGCCGGATCGCTGACCCGCGTCAGCGAGGCGATCACGTCATCGGCCGTGAAATCAGCGCCATTGTGGAACTTGACGTCCTCGCGCAGATGGAACCGCCAGACCGTGTCCGATACCGTTTCCCAGGAGGTCGCCAGTGCCGGCTCGATCTTCAGGTCGGCGTCAAAGCGGACGAGCCCTTCATAGACGTGATTGAGGAAAGACAGCGTGTAGCTGTCGCCATAGGAATAAGGGTCGAGCGAGTAGATATCGCGCGAAGAGCCCCATTTGAGCGTCTCCGCGTGAGCAGCCGCGGAAAGCGCCGTCGACATGGCGGCTGCGAGGATCAGTTTCTTGAGCATTCTGCTGTTCTCCTTTGTTGAGGTCACCGGCCCCCTTGAACGGGGAGCTTCTATTTAAGAGGCAAGGACGGCTCACAGGCCGTCCATCTCGCCGCCCGACAGGGGCGGCCAGTGGCGTGATCTGCTGTTGCGCGGCATGACCTTCTCGGTCGTGTCGATCACCGCAAAGACCTTCGGCGGCCTATGCGGCAATCTCGATCAACCGGCGTTCTTGGACGGCGATGCACCCAAGCGAAAGCCTCCTGGCGAGGCTTGAAGCACCAAGTCCCGTTGTCGATCGGCGGTCATTCGATGGCCAACACCAAGCATCAACTCGAACAGGGGCATATCTCTGCGCCGCTTCATGGAGGCGGTTCAGAAACCCGAGGCCAGTGTTGGACGCCGCAATGGCGATCGAACGAGGAGATGTCAGGCGAGCCGGCCCGGCGGTGCGGGCTCGTGCGCGCGGCATTGCAATACATCGTGCGAGTGCGCGGTCTTCTGGAGCCCTTGCATCAACCTGCTCCTCCCTAGCTCGTTGCTGCTAAGCGGCACCATCGCACGCCAAAAGTATTTGTCAACGTCTTTGTCGACAATCTTGCATACGATTATGGCGACAATCCAAATGACCGATTGATCGGCCCAGGCGCGAGCAACATTCCGGGCAATGGAGAGGACGCCTTAGGCCAAGGTACGCTACGGCCAGCTCGATAGGGAAAGCCACAAGCGGTCAACCTGTCACTTCGCCACGGAGGCCTGCTCGCTGCCGCCGCAAAGACTGTCGATGCGGGCGCGAACCCGGGCGACGCCCTCAGCAATGCTTGTGCTTGGAATGGACGAATATCCCATGCGGAAGTAGCGGCAGGGCTGGTCGCTTCTGGGGAAGAAGGGCGAGCCGGATTCGACCAGCACGCCGTCCTGCCGCAATTCGCTGACCAGCCGGTCGGCATCGAGCCCTTCCGGTCCCTCCATCCAGAAGGACGTGCCGCCGAAGGTCGAGGAGCCTGCGACTTTCAGGTTCGCCCTACGCAGTGACTCGGCCATGATTACGTGGCGCTTGTGATATTCGGTCCGCATCCGGTGGAGCACGGCGTCATAATGGCCGAGCGCCAGGAAATAGGCTGCGGTGCGCTGAAGGTGTCCGGGCGGGTGGCGCAACATCAGCGAGCGAAGCGCACGCGCCTCGCGAATGAAGGGGGCTGGCGCCACGAGGTAGCCGAGCCGAAGCCCGGGAAAAAGCGATTTCGAGAAGCTGCCGATGTAGAGCACCCGGCCTGACGGATCGAGCGCCTTCAGCGCCGGGGAAGGCGGAGCGAGGTAGCTGATCTCGAACTCGTAATCGTCCTCGACGATGACGAAATCTCTTTCTTCCGCAGCCTGCAGCAGTTGCGTTCGCCGATCCACCGGCATAGTCGCGCCGGTCGGCGAGTGGTGGCTCGGGGTCACGAAGACGGCATCGACGTTTTCCGGCAGGGCATCCGGTGACAGGCCCTCGACATCGACATCGACGGTGGTGACGTCGGCGCCGCTCAACAGCAGCGAGGCGCTGATATCGGGATGGCATGGGTTTTCGCAGACGGCGGCGGAGCCCTTCTCCAGGATCAGACGGGTCACGATCCAGAGCGCATTCTGCGCGCCGACGGTGACGAGGATTTCGTCCGGCGTGGCGTGGATGCCCCGGCGCGGCAGCGTGCGCGAGCAGATGTAGTTGACCAGCCGCACATCGTCGGCCGCGGCAAAGTCGCTCGCCATCAGCACGAAATCCTCTCGCGCCAGAGCCCGGCGGGCACAGTCGCGCCAGGCATTGAGATCGAACAGTGTCGGGTCCATCTGGCCATAGAGGAAGGGGAATGGATAGCGCCGCCAGTCCAGCGGCTTGGCGACCTGGCGCACGACGCCAAAGCTCATCTTGATCTTGCGGCTCCAGTCGATCGGATTGGAGCCGGCGGATGGGCGCTCCCCTTCCACATCCATGCCCGGCGGATTGCCGGAGATGCGATAGGAGCTGCGGTTGACCGCCTCGACATAGCCCTGGTTGATCAGTTCCTGATAGGCGAGTGTCACCGTGATGCGCGATATGCGCAGATAGTCGGCGAGCTTGCGGCTGGATGGCAGATGCGCGCGCGGCTGCACCCTTCCGGCGAGCACTGCCGAAACGACCGTCTCGCGCAACTGCGCCTGCAGGCCGATCCCACTGTCGCGATCGATGAAAAAAATGGTTTCGGAAACGTTCATCTGCACGACGCCTGCTCCCCCGACGGCGTTAAACTGGATCTATTCAACTTCCAGACTGGATATAACGCAAGCCGGATCTCGGCCTTATCGTCATCAGCAAGACCGGAGAAACGGTCAGCGAATAAACAAAGAGGAGGAAGACAAATGCTACATGGACATTTCAGACGACTGGCCGCAGCCGCCAGCATTGTCGCGAGCCTGGCCGCATCCGGCGTCGCTTACGCCGAAACGAAACTCGTCGTCGGCTATCAGCAGATCGTTGGCCCGTTCGTGGCCGCGATCGCCGATGGCCGCTTCGATGCAGCCGCCAAGGAAGCCGGCTATTCGATCGACTGGCGCCAGTTCAGCTCGGCCGGCGACATCACTACGGCGCTTGCCTCCGGTGACGTGCCGATCGGCGTTCTCGGTTCGACCGGTACTGCGGCTGCCGCGACGCGCGGCGTCGAACTGCAGCTCTTCTGGATCCTCGACAATATCGGCCAGTCGGAAGCGCTGGTCGCCCGCGAGGGCTCGGGCATCGATACGCCGGCCGATCTCAAGGGCAAGAAGGTCGCCGTGCCTTTCGTCTCGACGTCGCATTTTCACTTGCTGGTCGGTATGAACAAGGTCTGGAACGTCGATCCGCGCGAGGTGGAAATCCTCAACCTGAAGCCGCCGCAGATCGTTGCCGCCTGGCAGCGTGGCGATATCGACGCCGCCTATGTCTGGCCGCCGGCGCTCTCGGAAATCCAGAAGACCGGCAAGACGATCTCGGATTCCGAGGTGATTGGCGCGGCTAGCGTGCCGACCTTCGACGGGCTGGTGGTCGACAAGGCCTGGGCCTCGGAGAATCCGAAGCTGATGGAAGCCTTCACCAAGGTTCTGGCGGACGCTTATGCCGACTACAACGCCAACAAGGCGGCGTGGACGGAGGAGTCGCCACAAGTGGAAGGCATCGTCAAGCTGATCGGCGGCGATGGCCCGAGCACCGTCGAAGCCTTGCGCCTGCTTTCGTTCCCGAATGCGGATGAGCAGGCCTCCGAGGTCTGGCTCGGCGGCGGCGCCACGCGTGCACTGACCGAAAGCGCCAAGTTCCTCGTCGAGCAGAAGCAGATCAGCCAGTCGCTCGACGACTACGCGCCTTATGTGAACGCCGACTTTGCCAAGGCGGCCGCACAATAGGCTAATCTGTCGATTGCCCGGCCGTTGAGGAGCGGCCGGCGCACCACCATAGACCGTGACCGAGGTGCAGGGAGGCATTTCTCATGGAAACATTGAGCGTCAGAAACATCAGTCTGACCTACCCGGGCCTCTATTCGGACCAGGCAATCATCGCCTTGAAAGGCGTCAACCTTACCATCAACAGCGGAGACTTCGTCGTTGCGCTGGGCGCATCGGGCTGCGGAAAGACGACGCTGCTCAACCTGATGGCGGGCTTCATGGCCCCGTCGGAAGGCGACATCACCCTTGGCAACCACCAGGTCAACGGACCTGGCGCCGAGCGCGGCGTTGTCTTCCAGAAGCACGCGCTTCTGCCGTGGCTGAACGTCATCGAGAATACCGAGTTCGGCCTCAAGCTGCGCGGCGTCGACAAGGCGACCCGGCGGGATCTTGCCACTAAGAACCTAGCTCTGGTCGGCCTTCAGGACTTCCACCGCCACATGATCTATCACCTCTCAGGCGGCATGCAGCAACGTGTTGGCATCGCAAGGGCGCTGACCTGCGATCCCGCGATGCTCCTGATGGACGAACCGATGGCAGCACTCGACGCGCTGACACGCGAGACCATCCAGGAGCTGCTGCTCAAGGTCTGGCAGCTCACCAACAAGATGTTCTTCTTCATCACCCACAGTGTGGAAGAAGCGTTGTTCCTCGGCTCGCGGCTGATCGTCATGTCGCCGCGCCCGGGCCGCATCACCCACACCTACGAGCTCAATTTCAACAAGCGGTTCCTCGCCGAGGGCAATGCGCGCGCGATCAAATCCAGCCCGGAATTCATCCGCATGCGCGAAGAAGTGCTCGGCATCATTTATGGCGACGAACGTGCGTCCGGCAACCCGGAGGTGGCCCATGCTTGACAGAGTGACACGCGCCAAGCCCGTAAAGGCCGGCAAGATCTTCGGCGCGCCCGGTGAAGGCAGCAGCGGCCTCATCAGCTTTTCGACGACGGTCGTTATCGTCGCTCTCTGGTTCCTCGTGACCGAAGGCGGCTGGGTCAAGCCGCTGTTCCTGCCGTCGCCGCTGGCGGTCTGGGACAAGTTCATGCTGGCGATGACCGACGGTGTTTCGAACTCGACGCTGATGCAGCACACGCTTGCCAGTATCGGCCGCGTGTTCGGCGCCTTCCTGCTGGCGCTGCTGACCGCCGTGCCGATTGGCGTGCTCATGGGCGTCAATCGCTTCGTGCGCGGCCTGTTCGATCCGATCATCGAATTCTACCGGCCGTTGCCGCCGCTCGCCTACCTGCCGCTCGTCATCATCTGGCTCGGCATCGGTGAGTTCCCGAAGGTGTTCCTGATCTATCTGGCGATCTTTGCGCCGATGGCAATTGCCGCAAGGGCAGGGGTGCGTTCGGTCTCGACGGAACAGATCCACGCTGCCTATGCGATGGGCGCCACCCGCGGGCAGGTCATCAGTCAGGTGATCATGAAGGCCGCCTTGCCGGAGATCTTCACCGGCATGCGCATCGGCATCGGCGTCGGCTGGACCACCCTGGTGGCGGCGGAAATGGTGGCGGCCAACCGAGGCCTCGGCTTCATGGTTTTGAATGCCGCCGAAAACCTCGAAAGCGACACGGTGATCATGGGCATCTTCATCATCGGCATCTTCGCCTTCGCCTTCGATCTTCTGATCCGCTACCTCGAAAAGGCGCTGATCCCCTGGAAGGGCCGCCTCTAACCGGCGGCTACCTCCGACACTTCAACTGAATACGGCCTGGCGGCCTTTTGAAGACGGCATTTCCCGTCTCCGGCGAAGCCATGCCTTACGACCAAGACAAAGGACAGGACCATGACACTGACGGCAACCGATCTCAAAAACTTGTTCGATGCCTTCAACCGGCATGACATCGACGGGGTCATGCACTTCTTCGCCGAAGATTGCGTGTTCAACGCCGTCGGCGGCCCGGAGGTCTACGGCAACCGTTTCGTCGGCACCGGTCCGATCGCAGATGCCTTCAGCGGGGTCTGGAAATCGATGCCGGACGCCGAATGGAGCAACCACAGCCACTTCGTCGAAGGCGATCGCGGCGTGTCCGAGTGGACCTTCTCCGGCACGGCTGCCGACGGCAGCCGCATCGAGGCAGAAGGCTGCGACCTCTTCACCTTCCGCGACGGCAAGATCGTGCGCAAGCAGGCGTTCCGCAAGAACCGCCCGGTCCTGCAACCCCGCTACTGATGGCCTGGAGCTAGAGCCATGCAACTGCGCGCCACACCCTTGAAGCCTGAAAGAGAGCCGTTTGACCCGGCCTATGACCCCAACCATGCCCGCAGCCCCGGCACGGGCAAGGACTATGCGCCGACCTACTGGATCGGCACCGCCGGTCCCGAACCGGAGGACGACGGTCCGATCACGGGCGATATCGATGTCGACGTTGCGATCATCGGGTCCGGCTATACCGGCCTCTCCTGCGCCATTCATCTGGCGCGTGAGCACGGCATCAAGGCAGCGGTGCTGGAGGCTAATGGCGTCGCCTGGGGCTGCAGCACCCGCAACGGCGGGCAGGCACAGATTTCTGCCGGCCGCCTGAAGCGCTCGCAATGGATCGCCCGCTGGGGCGTGGACGTTGCCCGCAAGATGCATGCGGAGATTTCCGAGGGATTCGACCTCTTTCGCTCTCTCGTCCGCGAGCCCGAAATCGACTGCGATCCGCAGGATGGCGGCCATCTCTATATCGCCCACCGCGACAAGATGCTGCCGGCGCTGCAAAGCGAGGTTCGCGTTCTCAACGATACCTTCGGCTATCGCGCCCGCATGGTCTCGCGCGACGAGATCCACCGCGATTTCGTTCGCGACGAGGAAGCCCGCGGGGCGATGTATGAGCCCGATGGCATGGGCATCCATGCCGCCAAGCTCGCCTTCGGCTACCTCAGGCTCGCCCGCAAGCTGGGGGCAAAGGTGCATACGTCGAGCCCGGTACTTGATTGCACCGCCAAGGGCGGCATGCATTACCTGACGACGCCTGGCGGAACGGTGCGGGCGCGTGCCGTCTGCATTGCGACGGCCGGCTACACGTCACCCGGCATGAACGCGCTCACCCGCCACCGACTGATGCCTATCCTGTCGAACTCGATCGTCACTCGGCCGCTGACGGAAAGCGAGCAGAAGGCGCTGAACTTCAAGGCGCGCATCCCGCTCACTGATACGCGGACGCTGCGTCACTACTATCGCATGCTGCCGGATGGCCGGGTGCAGATCGGCAGCCGCAGCGCCATCACCGGACGCGACGCGAGCAATCCGAAGCATCTCGAGCTTCTGCTTGCCGGTCTCTACCGCAAGTTCCCGGCACTCCGCGGCATCGACATCGACTACTCCTGGTGGGGGTGGGTGGATGTCAGCCACGACATGATGCCGCGCATCTTCCAGCCGGACCCGAGCCAGAGGCTGTTCTACGCCATGGGCTATGGCGGCAACGGCGTGATGTATTCCGCCCAGGCCGGCCGTCGCATGGCCCAGATGGTCGCCGGCAAAGGCGGCGGCCTCGACCTTCCCATCTTCACTTCGCCTCTGCCGGGCCACGGGCTTCTGACGCCGTTCCGACGGCTCGGCCAATGGGGAATGTACCGCTGGTACTACCTCCGTGACGAGATCCTCTAACTCTCTGAAATAATACCAGGAAAGGAACCACCCCATGAAAATGACCACCGAGGAAGCCTTCGTCAAAGTTCTTCAGATGCATGGCCTCGAACATGCCTTCGGCATCATCGGCTCGGCCATGATGCCGGTGTCGGACCTGTTCCCGAAGGCCGGCATCAAATTCTGGGACTGCGCCCATGAGACCAATGCCGGCATGATGGCCGACGGCTTCAGCCGCGCCACGGGCACGATGTCGGTTGCCATCGGCCAGAACGGCCCCGGCGTCACCGGCTTCATCACCGCGATCAAGACCGCCTACTGGAACCACACGCCGCTTCTGATGGTCACGCCGCAGGCGGCCAACAAGACGATCGGGCAGGGCGGTTTCCAGGAAGTCGACCAGATGGCGATGTTCGAGGAGATGGTCTGCTACCAGGAAGAAGTACGCGATCCCTCGCGTATCCCTGAAGTCCTCAACCGGGTGATCGAAAAGGCCTGGCGCGGCTGTGCGCCGGCGCAGATCAACATTCCGCGCGACTACTGGACGCAGGTGATTGACGTCGACTTGCCGGCGATCGTTCGCTTCGAGCGCCCGGCTGGTGGCCCGCAGGCGATTGCCGAAGCGGCCAAGCTTTTGTCCGAGGCAAAATTCCCGGTCATTCTCAACGGCGCCGGCGTCGTCATCGGCAATGCCATCTCCGATTCCATGAAGCTCGCCGAGCGTCTCGACGCGCCAGTCTGCTGCGGCTACCAGCACAATGACGCCTTCCCGGGGAGCCATCGCCTGTCGGTCGGCCCGCTCGGCTACAACGGCTCGAAGGCTGCGATGGAGCTGATCTCCAAGGCCGATGTTGTCTTGGCGCTCGGCACGAGGCTCAATCCGTTCTCGACGCTTCCGGGCTACGGCATCGACTACTGGCCGAAGAACGCCTCGATCATCCAGGTCGACATCAACGCCGACCGGATCGGGCTTACCAAGAAGGTGTCGGTCGGCATCTGCGGCGATGCCAAGCAGGTCGCCCGCCAGATCCTGGAGCTGCTCTCGCCGTCTGCCGGCGATGCCGGCCGCGAGGAGCGCAAGGCCGCGATCCACCAGACCCGCTCGGCCTGGCAGCAGCAACTCTCCTCGATGGATCACGAGGACGATGATCCGGGCACGGAATGGAACGAAAGCGCACGCTCGCGCGAGCCGAACCGCATGTCACCGCGCCAGGCCTGGCGTGCGATCCAGGCGGCCCTGCCGAAGGAAGCGATCATCTCCACCGACATCGGCAACAACTGCGCGATCGGCAATGCCTATCCGACCTTCGAAGCGGGCCGCAAATATCTGGCGCCGGGCATGTTCGGCCCCTGCGGCTACGGTTTCCCGTCTATCGTCGGCGCCAAGATCGGTTGCCCTGATGTGCCAGTGGTCGGTTTTGCCGGTGACGGTGCCTTCGGCATCTCGATGAACGAGATGGGCTCGATCGGCCGCGAGGGATGGCCGGCGATAACGATGGTGATCTTCCGCAACTACCAATGGGGTGCCGAAAAGCGCAACACGACGCTCTGGTACGCCAACAACTTCGTCGGCACGGAGCTCAACCCCAACCTCTCCTACGCCAAGGTGGCGGAAGGCTGCGGCCTGAAGGGCGTGGCGGTCAACACGACCGCAGCTCTCACCGAAGCCCTGTCCACTGCGATCGCCGACCAGAAGAAGGGCGTGACAACCTTCATCGAAGTCATCCTCAACCAGGAGCTCGGCGAACCCTTCCGCCGAGACGCGATGAAGAAGCCGGTGCCCGTTGCCGGTATCGATCGCGCCGACATGCGTCCCCAGAAGCGGGCCTGATCCTCGATTACGTCAAGCCCCGCCCGGTACCCGGGCGGGGCGAAGCCTCCCGCAGATGACCGGAACAGAACCATGACCTTCGTCGCCTCCGTCCACGAACGCTTCCGAAGCGTGCCCTCCGGCTTTGCGGCCTACTGGCCTGGCTTTGCCGTTACCGCGGCGGTGGCCGTCGCTGCCCAATTCCTTTCCGACCACTACGGCGCGCCGGCCATGCTCATGGCGCTCCTGCTCGGCATCGCCTTTCACTTTCTGTCCGAGGAAGGGCGTTGCGTCGCCGGCATCGATTTCTGTGCCAAGAAGGTGCTGCGCATCGGTGTGGCGCTGCTCGGCATGCGCATCAGCGTCGACCTCCTCATCGGGCTTGGCGCAAGCACGATCCTGCTCCTCATCTCAGCCATCGCCGCGACCATCGGCTTCGGCCTGCTTGCCGCAAAGCTTCTCGGGCGTGGCTGGCGGCTGGCGCTTATCACCAGCGGTTCGGTCGCAATCTGCGGAGCGTCTGCAGCGATGGCGATCGCAGCCGTTCTTCCCAAGAACGAGTTCTCCGAGCGCAACCTGATCTTCACCGTGCTTTCGGTCACCGTGCTCTCGACACTTGCGATGATTGCCTATCCGATCCTCGCCCAGACCATGGGGCTCGACGCGCGCGCCACGGGCATCTTCTTCGGTGGCACCATCCATGACGTCGCGCAGGTCGTCGGCGCAGGCTTCTCGGTCTCGCCGGAGGCGGGCGAAACGGCGACGCTCGTCAAGCTGATCCGCGTCACCATGCTGGCGCCGGTCGTGCTCATCTTTTCGCTGTCACTGCGCAAAGTACCGCAGCCTGAGGGCGAGACCGGTAAGCGCCCGCCGCTCTTGCCCGGCTTCGTCGTCGCCTTCCTGATCTTTGCAGCGCTGAATTCCTTCGGTTTCGTGCCGGAACTGGTGGCCAAGGCCGGCATGGAAACGTCGCGCTGGGCGCTGCTTGCCGGCATCGTCGCCGTCGGCATGCGCACGTCGCTTCGCCGCGTGCTCGATGTCGGTGGCGACGCCGTCGCGCTGATCGTCGCCGAAACCGTCTTCATCGCTCTCTTCATCCTCGTCGGCATTCACTATCTGGGGCACGCCTGATGAAACCGCTCGATCGCATTATCGAGGCCGCTAAAGCCGCCCCGCGCCATATCGTGCTCGCCGAGGGCGAAGACCCACGCATCGTCGAAGGCGCCTTGCGCGCCGTGCGCGCCAGTATCGCCAAGATCACGCTCGTCGGCGACAGGAAAATCGTCGCGGAGGAGTTGCACGCCGCCGGCGGCGCACCAGACGAAATCCGCATCGAGGATCCGACTTCGTCTGCGCTGACTGAGCACCTTGCCGTTGCCTACCACGATCTCCGTCGTAGCAAGGGTGTCGACGAAGCGGCCGCGGCAGCAGCCGTACGCTCGCCTCTTGTCTTTGCGGCCATGATGGTCCGCGAGGATCAGGCAGACGGAACGGTCGGGGGCGCTGTCGCCACCACCGCCGATACCGTGCGCGCCGCACTCCAGACCATCGGCCGGGCACCGGATGTCGGACTGGTGTCGAGCTTCTTCCTGATGATGCTCTGCGCGCCGCACCACGAAAAGAAGGGCGCCTTCGTTTTCGCCGATTGCGGGTTGGTTGTGGATCCTGACGCCACCGGCCTTGCCGATATCGCCGTGACCTCGGCACGCTCCTACGAGGCGCTCTCCGGCAAACCGGCGAAGGTGGCGATGCTCTCGTTCTCGACGGCCGGCAGTGCCGCGCATGAGCGCGTTTCGAAGGTGGTGGAGGCGACGCGCCTGGCCCATGCCTCAGCGCCGGGATTGGTGATCGACGGGGAATTGCAATTCGACACCGCTTTTGTCGAGGCCGTCAGCGCGGCAAAGGCGCCGCAATCGGCGCTGCATGGCGAGGCCAATGTCTTTGTCTTCCCCAACCTCGACGCGGCAAACATCGGCTACAAGATCGCCCAGCGCATCGGCGGCGCCACCGCCATCGGCCCGATCCTGCAGGGGCTTGCGAAGCCTGCCAACGATCTCTCGCGCGGCTGCAACGCCGACGACGTCTTCCACATGATCGCCGTCACCGTCGTTCAGGCGTCGGGCGGGCAGTCGACCGGCTAAGTCGCGCAAGTGACAGCGAACCGCCTTGCCGGTTGAGCCTGGCAAAGCTATCACCTTTGGGTCGAATTGGACCATCGGTGGTCTATCGACTGCCGATCTAAAGGAGAGACCGAACAATGACTTGGGCGTCAAGGATCATCTTCTTTCTTACCATGGCCTTCGTATCGTCGGGTATGGCAACGGCAGAGGAGGCCGCGTCGCCAGACGATGATCTGACGATCCTATTGAGGGCGGATAAGGGCGCGCTCACGCTCGAATACCGCAAGCCAGGCCAACGTCTCGAAGATGATCCCTCCGTCCAATGCGCCGTTGGCGCTCGGTTCACGCTTCCCGCCGGCGCGGTGGTGAACCTCGAACTCGTCTCGACGGACATCGTCTATAGCTTCGAAGTGCCGGGCTATGTCGAGCAGGTGGATCTCGTGCCCGGCCTCGTGAGCTATCGGCAGATCGAGACCCCTGCCGAAACCGGCCAGGCCGACGGCGTGCTTCAAGTGCACCCGGATGGTTTGAAGAAGGCCATCGCAGTGCGCTTCAACAAAGAGCAAAGCGCTTTCGACGCCCGAATGCTGTGCGCCAACTAGGCGCACGATCTTCTCGCAGCGAATCCTTCGTGTTCGCGGCGGAGCAAAGCTCGGTTGCCGCGCAGGCTGTCGGTCACGACGTCATGATGAAGGGCCGGCATGTCTCCGGCGGCAGACCATCAAGTACAAGTTTTCGGAACGCAGCATCGACTTCCCGGGGAGGCATTTCCGGTCGCTCCTCCAGCCACCAGCGCAGAACGGCGTTGAACGTGGAGACCATGTGACGGATCACGAGGTCACGCGGAAGAGCGGCATGCATCGTGGCGGGGAGCGACTGGCGAAGGACCTCCGCAAGCACCTCGTCAACCGCATCGCGAACGATGCCGCCTCCGCGTCCGCCGGCAAGCGCGACCTGGATGTCCACGTGTTCGGCGACATGCTCGAACAAGGCGCGGCTGGGATCCCACGCCTCTTCTCGCTCCCGCTCGCGTGGCGATGAGATCGTCTTGTCTTTTGCAGTCACCAGCAGATCGCGCAGACGCTCCAGACTGCGTTTCAGAAGGTCGTCTTTCGACGTGAAGTGCGCATAGAACGTCGACCGCCCGATATTCGCCTCGGTCAGGATGTCTTCGACGGTGATCAGTTCGTAGTGCTTGCGGCGTATCAAGGCGAGAAGAGCTTCATAGAGCGCCGTGCGCGTTCGGGCCACGCGTCGATCGATCGGCAAGTTTGTTCTCCTTTTTCCGAACGAGCGCGCGTTGCAGTCCCATTCGGTACACGAGGCGCCCTTCTGTTTCGCAACTTCCGAACACCGTGTTCCGGATCGTGCTAGCCGAATGTCGTCTAGTCAACATCGAGGAACAGCCATGGTTGCGCTTTCTGCAACGTCCCCTCTCTCTTCCCAATTTCGAAAAGCGGGTGCCTGCGCGCTTTTCCTGCTCACCCTGACGAGCCTGCATCACGCCTATGGCGCCTACATCTATGAAACACCGTGGCGTCTCCATATCGTCCAGTTGGCCGTGCCGGCGGCAATAGTCATTGTGGCCGCCCTGTTCGTTGGCCGGTCGAGGAGCGGGACCACAGCTGGACGTGTCGCGACCTGGCTGGCCGCCCTTGTCGTGCTTGCCTTTCCGGTCGCAATGATCGGCATCTACGAGGGCGGCTGGAACCATGTGGTCAAGAACGCCGCCTATTTCGGCTTCGGAACAGATGCAGCACGGTCCCTGTTTCCCGAGCCCGTGTACCGGTTGCCGGATAATTTGCTTTTTGAATTGACGGGGATCGCCCAGTTCCCGCTCGCCGTCATCACCGCGCTGAATACGCTCGCCCTGTTGCGGCGTCCCGTCCGGTGATCGGATTTAGGTGCCGGCGGCCGACCGGTCGTTCGGATAAGGCAACGCTGCGAACAAGCGCCGTCAGGCGATTGTTCGTGCGCTATCCGTCATCAGCTTCAGCCCCAGTGCGCCCACCACGGCGCCGGCGGCGCGGTCGATCCAGGTCTTGGAGCGCAGGTAGACGACCCGCGGGCCGTGGGAGGAAAAGCCGAGGGCGACGATTGCGTACCACGCGAACTCGTTGATGAAGAGCAGCGGGGGCAGGGCGAGAAGCATCCAGGTAGGCGCCGGCGACGGCAACAGCGCGGCGAACATCGAGGCGTAAAAGATCGCCGTCTTCGGGTTGGAGATCTGAACGAAGAGCCCCCGTAGCAGGGATTTCCAGAGCGTGCTCGGCTGGTCGGCGGGTGTCTCGGCAATCACTATCTTCTGCGGTGCGGCCCGCCAGATGCTTATGCCGATCCAGACGAGATAGGCGCCACCGGCGAGCCTCAGGAGGATGTTGAGCCATTCAACCTGAAGAAGGATCGCCGTCAGGCCGGCGACCGCAATACAGGCGAAGAAAAAGCCGCCAATGCCCATGCCGACCGCTGCCATCAATCCATCGGCGCGGGACCGTGCGATCGCGATCCGCGACACCACGATGAAGCTCGGCCCGGGGCTCATGGCTCCAAGCAGGAAGACGCCCAGGATGGAGGCAAGAATTGCAAGTTCATGCATGTCACTATCCTCTCTTTAGAACGCTGCTGCCGCCGACGCAGGGCGAGTATGAAACGCGTTGCGTCATCCCACAATCGGGAATGTCCTCTCCCGCTCTCTCCGTCGAGAGAGCGGGAGACGTTCGTCAAGAATGACCTTCCTCGATCTTCGGGAGGAACCACGCGAGAAGCCCCGCAAGCGGAAGGAACGAGCAGATATAGTAGACCGTTTCGACGCCGTAGCTATCGGCCAGTATCCCGAGAAGCGCTGCCGCAATGCCGCCGAGACCGAAGTTCAAGCCGTAGAACAGCCCGCCGATAAGCCCGATGCGGTTCGGCAACAGCTCGATGGCGTAGATCAGGATCGATGCGAAGGCGCTTGCCATGATCAGGTTGATCATCACCGTCAGCACGCCGGTCCAGAACAGATCGGCATGTGGCAGGATCAGCGTCAGGGGAAGCGGCCCCAGAACCGAGATCCAGATGATCCGGTAGCGTCCGATGCGATCGCCGACAATCCCTCCGATCAGTGCGCCTGCGGCCGAGGCAAGCAGGAAGATGAACAACATCATCTGTGCGGAAGGGATGGAGAGACCGAACTTCTCCATGAGGTAGAAGGTGTAGAACGAGCGGAAACTTTCGCCATAGGCGTTCTTGGTGAACATCAGCAGCGTCAGGACCACCAGAGCGGCGCCAATCGTCGCCGGCGCGTGGCGGATGCTGCCCGCCTTCTTGCTGTCCGCCCGCAGCGCCATGAATGCGGCGCTGATCTCCCGCTGCTTGCCGCCGATCCACGCGAGAAGCACCATTGCCAGCAACGCCAAGGCGGCGAACCAGGCGAGGCTCGGCTGCCCCCAGGGAACGATGATCACCGCGGCAAAAACCGGACCGAGTGCGCCGCCGGCCTGGCCGCCGACCTGAAACAGTCCCTGCGCCAATCCCTGCCGGCCGCCGGCGGCATAGCGCGCCATGCGCGTGGCTTCCGGGTGGAAAATGGACGACCCGATGCCGATCAGCGCGACAGAGACAAGGATCATGGCATAGCTATCGGCAAGGGCGAGGCTGACCAGGCCCGAGAGCGTGAACATCATCCCGACGACTGGCGAATAGGGGGCGGGGTGTTTGTCCGTGACCATGCCGATCGCCGGCTGCAGCAGAGACCCGGCAATCTGGAAGGTCATGGTGATCATGCCGATCTGCACGAAGTCGAGCGCATAGGCGTCCTTCAGGATCGGATAGGCGGCCGGGATCAGCGACTGCATGAGGTCGTTGAGGAGATGGGTGACCCCGAGAACGACCAGGACGGCCAGATGCGTCTTCGGGCGTGTCACGGCAGGGATAGCGACTGTCATGGTTGATTTCTTGACTCCAGGATGCCGTGAAACGGCCTGCGGCGATGCCGCGCGGCGGGGAGCTTATGCATCCTCCGATAGGCGGGCAACCACCGGATGACGCTGCGCGCGAAAAAATGAGCTGTCGGGGCGGGAGGCTAGGCTCGCACCGGCACTTTCTTGGCCAGCCTTCCTGTGAGGACGCCCCGGAGCTTACCGGCAAGGCGCGGTTCTTGCCCCGCCGCCTCGTTCGCCCCGACTCAGGCCTCCCCCGCGAGACAGGTCTCACGGCGCTGTCGGCTTTCGGGTGGCAAGGTCCGCGATCGCGAGGAAAACACCGATCGCGAGGAATACGGCAAGAACCAGCGCCGCTCCAGTTGCACCAGTCGCGTCGAGCTGCATCGCAGCAAGCGGCAGCACGGCCAGGATCGTCAGGTTGTTGAGGCTTTCCGAAAGCGAAAGCACCTGACCTTTTTCCTCTCCGGCCAGGCTCGCAAGAATGGCGGTGCTCGTCGGTGCGGCGAGCCCCAAGGCAAAGCCCCATGCCGTCAGGAAAACGAGGTCCCCCGTGAACGACAGGGGGTTGAGCATGAAGCCGCCGACCGCCGCACTCAGGAGGAACAGCGCAACGATCAGCGTGCGATTGTCACCGCGAAACAGCCGTGCGGCTCGGCCGACGCCGAGGTTGCCAAGCAAGAGTCCCAGACCGAAAGCCGAGATGGAGACGCCGGTGGCCGCAACGTCGAGGTCATAACGAAGCCGCAGGACCTCGCCGGCAAGAAGGAAACCGGCGACAGCCGTTCCGTTCCAAAGGCCTTTCGCGGCCAGGGGGCGGATCAAATTGCCACGGCCGAGCCAGACAGGGCGCCCCATCTTCGGCACTGGGGGATTTCCCGCCCGGGCGGGAATCGCACTCCGGGCTATGGCAACTGTCGTGAGGCAGCCGGCGGCAGTCACCAGGAAAGGCGCACGCCAATCGAATGCCTCCGTCAGGACGCCGGCGATGACCGGCCCCGAGACGATGCCTGATGTCATGCCGATCATCACCGCTCCCATCGCGGCGGATTGTCGGTGCGCGGGGATGATGTCTGCCACCAGGGCAAAGGCCGTCGGAATCAGAGCCGCCGACGCCAGGCCGCCGAAGACCCGCAGGACGATCGCTGCCCCGAAGCTCGGCGCGATCGTCACCGCGAGGCCGTCAATCGAGAACAGAACCAGCGACACGAGCAGAAGTCGGCGACGGTCTATGCGATCGGAAAGGTAGCCGAAGATCGGCGCGGCCACGGCATAGGAAAGCGCGTAGCTGCTGACGAGCCATGCGGCGTGCGCCGGCGTCGTCTCGAAGGCCACGGCCAGGGGCGAAAGCATCGCCGACAGCATGAACTCGGTCGCGCCGACAAAGAAAACGGCAAGCGCGAGGGTGGGCAAAATGAAGCGTGAGGGCACGGATTATCGTCCTTGAGCTTGAGAAGCAGGAGAGAACCGGCGCGCGAAGACGTCTAGCCCGTTCGTGGCGCCGGAAGGATCGAAGCGTTTTTTTTGGGGGGGAGAGTGTCGGCGCTGCGGACCCCGATGGTTCGGGTCATGGCGATGCGAATGAATGCTCGCCTAAGCTGAATACGACAAGGAACCTCTAGCAAAGAGGTTTAGGGAACACAACAGTTCTTCCCGATCGGTATCCGAAACGAACCGCTGGGTGGCCAGCCGCGCTATCGCGCGACCGGCCCATTCAGGCGCTCGTGGTCAAGGCAGACCCTGGCCTCACATGATCTGCGGTGGAACGCTCAGACCTGCCGGTCAATCGGCCGGTCCAGCGCCCAGCGTCCGATCCCATGGGCGCTGAGATAGGCAAAGACGCCGATCCATACCGTCGAAAGCTGAAAGCCCGTGCCGCGCGGGATCATCACCACAACCAGAATGACGATCATCTGGATGAAGAGCATGAAGGCGAGGGCGCGCGTCAGAAGCCCGAGCGCAATTGCGATACCGCCGAAAAGCTCCAAGGCGATAGTCAGATAGGCGAGCGGCCGGATCGAGGCCCCGACTCTGGAAAAGCTCGATGTCACGGGGCATGTCGCCGTTGAAGAGCTTTTCCCAGCCGAACCAGCTCACGACTTCACCCGTTGTGATCCTCAGCATCAAGTAATGCGACAAAGGCCGCGGTGAGGTTGAAGATCAGATAAAGTCCGGTGCTGCTCCCAGATCCGGCAGAACCATGGCATTCGCATGCGTGGTAGCCTGTGTCACGGGAAGTTCCTTCCATGAATGAGCATTCGTTGTGAGGAGATGCGTGCGGCTCAGCACATGCCGCCGTTTGCCCGGATGACCTGGCCATTGATCCACGCGCCTTCCGGTCCGGCGAGGAACGAGACGACACGGGCGATATCCTCGGGTTCAGCGAGCCGTTCGAGGGGGTTCATCTTTGCCATGCGGAACAGCAGTTCAGGGCTCTTTCCGCTCAGGAACAGCTCCGTCGCAACAGGCCCAGGGGCGATCGCGTTCACGCGAATTCCGCGGCCACGCATCTCTTGCGCCAGCACCTGGGTCAGTCCTTCGACCGCCGCCTTGGTGGCAATGTAGATGCCATAGGTCGGCAGGCGCATTCCAATCACGCTCGACGAGACGTTGATGATCCGGCCGTCGTTGCGCAGTCGTTTCGCCGCCTCGCGGCAGACGTTGAACGTGCCCTTCAGGTTTATCGCGATGGTGTCGTCGACGACGTCGTCGGTGACGTCGGCAATCGGTGCAAGTTTCATGATGCCGGCGCTGTTGACGACGACGTCCACCCCGCCGAAGGCTTGCGTGGCCGTGTCAAACATCGCGGCAACCGCGCCGGCGTCGCTGACATCCGCTTGAATGACGCGTGCGTCGCCACCGCCGCCGATGATTTCGTCCGCGACCGCCTTGGCCGCCTCAGTGCGTCCCGCATAGTTCACGACAATCTTGAAGCCGTCACCGGCGAGGCGCCTGGCGATTTCCGCCCCAATGCCCCGCGACGCTCCGGTAACCAGCGCGACCTTGTTGCTGTTGCTCATGTGCCAAGCCTTTCAGGTGTTCCGTCTATTGATCGCGAGGAGGATACGCCTGGCATGAGAGAAGAAAAAATGCATAATTTGCAGGAGATAAATTACTGAAAGTATGAGTTGTCATGACGTTTGATGCGCGCTTGCTCAGCGGGATCGGAGTGCTTTCAGCAGTCGTCGAGGCCGGCAGCTTTGCCCGGGCCGGTGAAGCAATGGGGTTGACTCAGCCTGCGGTCAGCCGCGCAGTGGCCCGATTGGAGGAGCGCCTCGGCATACGTATTTTCAATCGAAGCGCCCGGGCAATCTCGCTGACGGACGAGGGGCGGCGCTTTTATGAACTCGTCGCGCCACTTCTTTCGGCAATCGAGGAGGCCGCGATCATGGCCGGCGGCACCAAAACGCACGTGCGTGGCAAGCTGCGGATCAATGTCGATGGGACCTTCGGGCACTTCGTGCTCGCCCCGAGGATCAATGACTTTCTCGAACGCTATCCGGAACTGTCGGTCGAGATCTTCGTGCGTGACTCGATCGGCGATTTTGTCGGCGAGGGGACGGACGTTGCCGTACGCTTCGGCGAGCCTGGCGCCCATTCGATGCATACGGAGCTGCTGCTGGAAACGCGTGTGTTCACCTGCGCGTCGGCGCAATACCTAAAGAAATATGGCAGGCCGCAAGTGCCAGCCGATCTTTCGCACGGGCACCAATGCGTCCTCATCCGCGACCCGGCGACCGGGCGCCCCTTCGCCTGGGAGTTTCAGAGCCGTGGCGAAGCCGTACCGTTCGCGGCGACCGGCCGGGTCATGGTCAATGACACAGGCTCGCTGATTGCCGCCTGCCGCAGCGGCGCGGGGATCGCGCAATTGCTCGAGCTCTATGTCAGGAACGAATTGTCGGACGGCGGTTTGATCCAGATCCTGCCGGACTGGTCAGAAGAAACCTTTCCGCTCCATGCCTATTATCGCCGCTCGGACCTGATGCCTGCAAAACTCTGCGCCTTTCTTGACTTCGTACGCGAGATCGTCGCTTAGCTGCTTCGGATCGCTCTATCCGGCATTGGGCCGCCACCGCACATGCTCGATGAGCGCGCGCAGCTTCGGCGCAAGGTTCCGCCGATTGGGAAAGTAGAGGTAAAAGCCCGCGAACGGCGGGAAATAGTCCTCGAGAAGCGGCACCAGCTGTCCCGCAGAAACATAGGGTCTGAAGGTTTCCTCCATGCCGAAGGTGATGCCGCCTCCGGCGCAGGCGGTCCGGATCATCAGCGACATGTCGTTGGTGGTGATCTGCGGGTTCACCGCCACGTCGAACTCGCGCCCATCCTTGCCGAACTCCCAGCGATAAGGTGCAGTTTGAGGCGCCGGACGCCAGCCGATGCATCGGTGCTGGGCGAGGTCCGACGGTTGCATGGGCTTGCCGAAGCGTTCGATATAGGATGGCGCCGCGACAGCGGTCTGGCGTTGCTCGGCCGATACCGGGACTGCGATCATGTCCTGCTCGATGACTTCGCCGAGCCGCACCCCGGCATCATAGCCTTGGGCCACGATGTCGAACTCCTCGTCCGTGACGGTCACATCGATCTGGATCGTGGGGTAGGCCTCGGCAAAGCTTGCGAGCAGCGCCCCTGATATAAACCTTTCGGCGATCGAGGACACCGCCAGCCGCAACAGCCCGGTTGGGGCCATGTCCCGGTCGGCTGTGGCGTCCAGGGCCAGGCCGACCTCCGCGAGGGCCGGGGCAACGCGCAGGTAAAGTTGCGCGCCAGCCTCCGTAAGGCTGACGCTGCGTGTCGTCCGCTGCACGAGTGCAACGCCGAGCCGATCTTCCAGCCGCCGCAGAGACTGGCTTACGGCCGATCGGGTAACGCCCAGATGCTCGGCAGCCGCGCGAAAACTCCGCGCCTCGGCGACGGCCATGAAGACGGAGATGGCATTAAGATCGACGGCCATTGGACGGCTCAACTTACCAGTGTCGGTGTGATTGGGCAGAGTGATGATGCAATCATGGCCCGCCGATCGACAACCTTCAAGGCATCAAAGAATGTCACCGCGAGTTCTACCGCGCCTGTGATCGCCTCCAGAAGGCTTGCCCTGATCGCAAGAGCCCGGCAGAGCCTTCACTTCTTCCCCGCCTCCCGCCCCGCCTCTGCAGCCGCAATGGACATTCGGCTGCAGAGGCGGGGCGGGAGACACGCGGCAACCATCGTTGGCATCAAAGGATCGGGGCGATCCCGTAACGACGGTCTTCACGTGCTCCCCTTCCGCAGTCACCTTTCGCGGTAAAACACCATGCCGCCATGGTGCAGCACGTCATCCATGAACTCGCCATCGGCCGTAAAGCCGGTGTCATCCCAGTAGTCGATCTGGTTGCCGGTCACTTCGTAGCGCCCCTGATAGGCGCTCTTTCGGTTTCCGCGCGCCTCGTCATAACGGCCGTTCGGCAACAGCTCCTGGCGGATCCGCCCGTCCTCGGTCACCCACATGCCGACATAGGGATGATCTGCTTGCTTGCTTTGAGCCTCGCTGCTCATGACGTCCTCCGCGACGGCTTGACGGGAGATGGGCGCGTCGAGAGATGCGAGACCGGCAACAAGGGTGGCGGCGGCAAGCTTGGGGAGATTGTTCATGGCTGCTCTCCCGCAGGCTTGTCCTTGCCCGCTTCGGCCCGTTCGGCAAAGAGCTGCGACAAGGATTGCGAGGCAGCAATGGCGCGGGGAAATCCGGCCGGAACAGTTACCATGTAGATGATTTCCTTGAGCTCATCCTCGGAAACACCGATGTTGAGCGCGTATCCGGCATGGACATTCATCAGCTCCGTCAGGCCCATCGCAGCGAAGGCGGCGACCGCCGCCAGTTGCCGCGTCCGGTTGTCGAGACCCGGGCGAGCCCAGACGTCGCCAAGGGCATAGGCCTCGGTCGCATCGGCAAGGAAGGGAAACTCCTGCCGCATCCGTTCCAGATTGGGCTGCGTCACGCCATTGTTGAGGGTCCGGATGACGGCGGCGCCGCGTTCGCGACGCTCCTCCAGGGATTGGGCGAAGGCGACCTCCGGCGAAAGGCCCAGGAAAACCGCCGCACCTGCTGCTGCGAATTGCGATTGAATGCGATCAAGCACGTTTCTCTCCTCGATAGATTGTCTGTTGGGACGTCAGCCGATCGCGAACGTCGCCATCCTCCGGCTGTTCGATGCCGGGGAGGGCGCGACAAGCGCGCGTCCTATCCGCGTCAGCTGAATTTGGGGGAGGCGCTGTCATTCGGAGCGTCGAAAGTCAGCGGGCCCTGTCCAGTTCCTCCTCCGTCTTGCGTTGCTGTGTCGACGCAAAAGGTAGGCGGGGAAGATTGGAACGATAAGACGTCGATTTCGATCCATACTGGTAAATCTGACTAACCAGTCGGAATACTGTTCAGTGGCACGCTCATCGCGACCATGTCAGTTATGACAGGCGAATTTGTTCTCTCGGGTACGGGCCCTTGGTGTGATTGCGGCGGCACCACCGTTTGACTTCGAAATCACTTACAAAAACGCGCCAGCCTCGCGGCTCAGCGTGTCGATCAGCAGGCAGACACCGGGCAGCATGCCGCGGCTCGCAGGATGTATCAGCGAAATATCCAGTCCGGGGCCGGCCCAGCCAGGCAATATCTGTATGGCGGTTCCCTCGGCGACCATCCTGCGGCCGATGACGGTTGGCAGGCGGCCGATGCCGATCCCGGCCTCGATAGCCTCCGAGATGCCGCGGACGCTATTGGCACACATGCGCGGCTTGAACTCAACCTTCACCGGGTCTTGCGCCGCATGGTGGAGTGTCCAGGTCTGGCTTTCGCCCGGTGCGATCTGCTCGTCGATCAACTGATAGGTTGTTAGGTCGGAAGGCAGCTGTGACATGCCCTGTGCCGCGAACAGCGCCGGTGCTGCAAAGATAGACGCTTCGGTGCGTCCGATCTTGCGGGCGATCAGGGACGAATCCTCGAGATTGCCGACCCTCGGGAACATTCCGTCGACCTCGGCATGGACAATCTCCAGATGATCCGCAACGCCCAATTCCCGCCGGCGCTATCGCCGCCGGCCGTGCAGCCACAGGAACGCTTCATCGCGGGCGGCGAGGGAAATCCGAAGCTGCGGGTCGTCGTCCTGGATCCGGCGCCGGAGCGCCCGAACAAGCCGGCAATCCAGCATCTTCACGGTGGTGGACTGGTCGTTGGCAAGCCCGAAGTCGCCGTTCCCGAACTGCAGCAATTGTCCGCGGAACTGGGCGCGCTTATCGTTTCGGTCGACTACCGCCTTGCACCCGAGCATCCGTTCCCGGCTGGGCTCGACGACGCATACGCGGCGCTCGGCTGGTTGCATCAGGCTGCGGTCGAGCTTGGCGTTGATAGGAAGCGGATCGCCGTGATGGGCGAGAGTGCCGGCGCCGGGCTTGCCGCTGCCGTCTCGCTGAGGGTACGTGACCGCGGCGAGTGGCCGATCCGCTTCCAGTTGTTGCGTTATCCAATGCTCGACGACCGCACTGTGTTGCGCTTGCCACCGGCTCACGTCGGAACCTTCATCTGGAACGCGCAGTCGAATGCTTTTGGCTGGACTTCCCTGCTCGGTCGCAAGCCGCTGATGGCGGAACCACCGGCGGAGGCGGTTCCGGCACGTGCCGTCGATCTTGCCGGCCTGCCATCCACCTGGATCGGCGTTGGCACACTCGACCTGTTCGCACAGGAATCGATACATTTCGCATCCCGTCTCGTCGTGGCCGGCGTGCCGGTCGAAATGTCCGTGGTTCCCGGCGCCTATCACGGCTTCGACACGATGGTACCGCAGGCGCGCATCTCGGCGGATTTCATCGCCGGCTGGAAATCGGCGCTGAGCCGATCTTTGGAAGTCGACTAAGGGGCAGGCGCACTGCACGGTTCGCGCCGCATGACTGCCAGGGCGCAAGAGGCTTTCCGCCCGAAGGCGGCATCTCGCTTGACGACCGCCGCCATTTCTTCCGATAGGGTCAAACTACGTGCAGGTGTGCGGGGAGGTGGCGACTGTGGCAATGCTCTTTGTTCCGGGCTTCATGCTCGACGCCGATCTCTGGCGCGATGTGGTTCCCGCACTCGGCGACTACGGTCCCGCGACCTATGCCGACCTGTCGCAAGACGGCTCGATCGAAGCCATGGCCCGTCGCACGCTGATGGATGCCCCGGATCGCTTCATACTCACCGGTTTCTCCATGGGAGGCTACGTCGCCCGGGAAATCGTCCGGCAGGCGCCCGACCGGGTGACCGCACTGATCCTCATTGCCACGTCCGCGCGCGGCGACAGCGACGTCGAGCGCCAGCGAAAGGCTGTCGTCGCCGGGCAGGCCGCTGGCACGGCATTCAAGGGGCTCAGCCGATCGGCTATCCTCTCGTCCCTGCACCCCGACAATGCGGGGCGGACCGATATCCTCGATCGCATCCAGGCGGCAGGCCATCGAATGGGAGGCGACGCCTTTCGCCGACAATCTCTCATCGAGCGGAGGGACGAACGGGACGCTCTGGCGTCGATCCAGTGCCCAAGCCTGGTCATTGCCGGCGAAGAGGATCGGTTGAGGTCGCGCGCCGAAACGCTGGAGCTTCACAATGGGCTCGTCGGCTCAAGCTTCGAGGTCGTCGCCGACACTGGCCACATGGTCCCGATGGAAGCGCCGCAACGCCTCGCCACCATCATTCGGGAATGGCTCGCTCAACAGAAGGCCGAAGCGTAACGCGCCCGAGCCAAACTCCACCGTTCGCCTCCCGTTGTCACCCAATTCTTGCCGTTTGCAGCCCTGGCCGTTCCAAATCCGGCGGGTGTCACGCTTGGGCTGAGGACGCTTTGGCAGTCTCGCCAAGCAGGACGTTCCACGGAGGAGAAGGATAGCAACCCGGCATTTCCGCTCACCCTCCACTTCGGTTACAGGACAGCTAGAAGAACGCTGTTGACAAAACACACCGATGACTGGCAAATGTCAGAAATGTACAGAGGACGCCGGTTATCGGTTGGTTTCAGGGGAGACAGGAGCCTGAGACCGAAGAACCGGGAAGCATTTCCGTCTGCACAGATGCCAGCATGGGAGGGGACATCGTGGCTTTTCAGATGGATCGGCAACTCGGCTTTCTCGCCACTGTGAACGTTGCCGCCATTGTCGCCGGTGCGATACTCGTCGGCGCGAGTTTCGTCGAGCTCTATAACTTCCAGTCCATGGCGTCGCAGGTCCCCGAACTGGGGTTCCTCGCCCTTGGCGTCATGCTGGCCATGATGTCCGGCAACGGCGGCATCGACCTTTCCGGCATCGCGCTTGCCAATCTCTCGGGCGTTGCCGCCTACTTCTTTCTGCGCGACGTGATTTCCGCCGACGAGGCTCCGCTTCTCTTCACCTGGAGCCTGATCGGCGTAGCGCTTGGCATCGGCCTTGTCGGCGGCATGCTGAACGGTTTCCTGATCGCGAAGGTTGGATTGACGCCGATCATCGCCACGCTCGGCACGCAATTGCTCTTTACCGGCCTGGCGATCGTTCTCACCAATGGTTCGGCGGTCAGCATCGGCTATGTCGAGCCACTCGACGATTTCGGTAATGCCACGATCCTGAGCGTGCCCCAATGCTTCGCTCTGTTCCTGGTCGTCGCGCTCGCGATCGGCGCCATCCTGCGTTTCACGCCCTTCGGCCAACGTCTGCTTCTGCTCGGCAACAATGCCAAGGCCGCGCGCTACGCGGGCATCCCGGAAAAGCGCATCCTGTTCCTGACCTATACGGTTTGCGGGCTATTGGCGTCGGTTGCCGGCATCGTCATTGCCGCGCGCACCTCGAGCGTGAAGTGGGACTACGGCACCTCCTATGTCCTCATCGCTATCCTGATCGCCGTCATGGCCGGGGTTCGCCCCGAGGGCGGCTATGGGCGAGTCATCTGCGTCGTGCTTTCGGCAACGTCGCTGCAGATGCTCTCCAGCCTCTTCAACTTCATGAACATCTCGAACTTCTTCCGAGACCTCGCCTGGGGCATTCTTCTGCTCGTTTTCATCGCCACCTCCGGCTTCGACTTCAAAGCCTGGTTCAGGGCGGCCCGCAGCTAACCCCGTTTCCGCCAGGGCCGGGCGCGAGCCTTCGCGCGCCACAGCTCTTTCCTTTCGAAGGCGCAATGGGAGGAACTATGCCTGATTTTCGTAAAATTGCCGCCTGCACCGTGGCTCTCAGCACCATCTGGGGTGCCGCGGCTGCCATGGCCGAGGAGAAGCCGAGCATCGTGACCGTCGTCAAGGTCACCGGCGAGAATTGGTTCACCCGCATGGCCGAGGGCGTCGCCGCCTATGGCAACGACAACGATAGGGTTGCCACGAGCCAGATCGGCCCGGGCAAGGCGGATGCCGCCCAGCAGGCACGCCTGATTGAGGACCTTGTCGCCAAGAAGGTCAGCGCGATTGCCGTCGTGCCGATGGATGCGGCGTCGCTCGAAGGCGTGCTGAAGCGCGCCGCCCAGCGCGGCATCAAGGTGGTGACCCACGAGGCCGACAGCATGAAGAACACGCTCGTCGACATCGAAGCCTTCGAGAACAAGGCCTTCGGCGCCCGCTTCAACGAGAAGATCGCCGAGTGCATGGGCAAATCAGGAAAATGGACGTCCTTCGTCGGTTCGCTCGGCAGCCTGACGCATGTCCAGTGGGCTGACGGCGGCGCTGAGAACGCCAAGAAGTACCCAGAAATGGAGCTGGTCTCGGAGAAGAACGAATCCTTCAACGACGCCAACCGCGCCTATGAGAAGGCCCGCGAGATCCTGCGCAAGTACCCCGACATCAAGGGCTTCCAGGGCGGCTCCGCCATCGACGTCATCGGCATCGGCCGCGCCGTCGAAGAGGCCGGCCTGCAGGACAAGACCTGCGTCTTCGGCATCGGCCTGCCGAAGGATACCGGATCCTATCTTGAATCCGGCGCCGTCGATGGCATCAGCTTCTGGGATCCGAAGGATGCCGGCTACGTCATGAACAAGGTGGCCGACATGGTCATCAAGGGCGAAGAGATCAAGGACGGCATGGATCTCGGCGTGCCCGGCTACGAAAAGGTGACGGTCAAGAAGGGTGCCGGTGACGGTATCATCGTCGTCGGCGAAGCCTGGGTCGACGTCGACAAGTCGAACTACGGCAAATACCCGTTCTGATCGGTTCTGCCGATTAATGCCGTCGCGCCATAAACCGGCGCGGCGGCGTGTCCCTCGAACGCCCTCATGCACCATCAGGACAAAGCCATGCAGCCCCAGCCCACTGGCGGTGAACCGCATCTCAAGCCCGCGACCCCTTTTCTGGAGGTGCGCAACATCGAGAAGCACTTCGGTGGCGTGCGCGCGCTCAAGGGCGTGAGCCTTTCGATCGAGGCCGGCAACATCTATCACCTGATGGGTGAGAATGGCTGCGGTAAGAGCACGCTCATCAAGATCATTTCCGGGGCTCAAGGGGCTGATGCAGGCGAACTATTGATCGACGGCAAGACGGTCACCGGACTGACACCGGTCGCAGCCCTCGCTGCCGGCATCGAAACGGTCTATCAGGATTTCTCGCTGCTCCCCAATCTCTCCGTCGCCGAGAACATCGGCCTGACTCAGCAGTTGGTGTCCTCGTCGGGCAAGCTTGCGCGGCGGCTCGACATACCGAAGATGCGGGCGACGGCCGAGCGCGCCCTTGCGGCCGTCGGCCTGCCGGCGAGCAGGACCTTTCTTTCAACGCGGACGGACGAGTTGCCGATGGCGACGCGGCAGCTGATCGCCATTGCCCGCGCAATCGCCTCCGACGCCCGCCTCGTCATCATGGACGAGCCAACGACCGCGCTGACCAAACACGAGGTCGACAATCTCATCGGCGTCGCCGACCGCCTGCGCGCCAAGGGCGTGGCCGTGCTGTTCGTCACCCACAAGCTCGACGAGTGCAAGTCGCTCGGCGGGCGGGCGATCATCATGCGCGATGGCCAGAAAGTCGCCGAATGCGACGTCGAGGATCATTCGAAGGCCGATCTAGCCTTCTGGATGACAGGCAAAGTGCTGGACGACACCCGCCAGCGGTCCGCCGTCACGCTCGGCGAGAAGCTGCTCAATGTCGAAAAGCTCTCACGAACCGGATTTTTTGCAGACGTGTCCTTGTCGCTGCGCAAGGGCGAGATCATCGGCATTACCGGTCTGCTCGATTCCGGGCGCAACGAACTGGCGCTTGCGCTCGCCGGCGTTTCGCCGGCCGACGGCGGCGGTGTATTTCTCGAAGGCAACGAGATCCGCCTTGGCAAACCCGCCGATGCGATCGCTTCCGGGATTGGCTACGTTCCCGAGGACCGGCTCTCGGAGGGATTGTTCCTTTCGCAATCGATCAAGGACAATATCGTGGTTCCGGTCCTCGACCGGCTGCGCAATGCCTTCGGCATCGTCGACGGGCGCCGCAGCCGAGCGCTCGCCGAGCGCACGGTCGACGACCTTCAGGTCGTCTCGGCCGGCGTCGACAAGCCGGTGCAGTCGTTGTCCGGCGGCAACCAGCAGCGCGTGCTCATCGGGCGCTGGCTGACGATCGAACCAAAACTGCTCATCCTGCACGGCCCGACCGTCGGCGTCGACGTCGGCTCCAAGGACACGATCTATCGGATCATCCAGCGGCTCGCCGGCGACGGCATGGGCGTCATCATCATCAGCGACGACCTGCCCGAACTGCTGCAGAACTGCGACCGCATCATGGTCATGCGCAAGGGTCGAGTCGTCAAAACCTTTGCCGCCGAGGGGCTGGCGGAAGACGTTCTCTCCCGCGCGCTGACCGACGATACCATTGCGAGGCTTCAATGAGCGAAACCACCTTCTCCCCGGCAGAACCCCGGTCTGAAAGCGCGGGCGCCGTTGCCGGCATCTGGACGTGGCTCATGCGCCACCCACCGGCCTTCACGCTGATCCTGATCGTCGCGGTTTCGCTCGTCGTCGGTGCAATCAACACGGACTTCTGGCAGGTGTCGAACCTTTTCGACATCCTGCGTGCGTCCGTCGTCCGCGGCCTCTTCGCGCTCGGCGTGCTCGTCGTCCTTGCTTCCGGTGGCATCGACGTCTCGTTCACGGCGATTGCCGCCTTCGTCATGTACGCCGTCACCATGCTGGTCGTGAATGTCGTGCCCGACATGCCGATCGTCGCGATCCTTGCGCTCGGCGCGGTCGGCGGCGCCTGTTTCGGCGCGCTCAACGGCGTTCTGGTTCATGCCCTGAAAGCGCCATCGCTGATCGTGACGATCGGCACGCAATATGTCATCCGCAGCTTCTTGCTCACCTTTGTCGGCACGGCGCTGTTCATGAACATTCCGGCGGCAATGGACGCGTTCGGAAAGCTTGCGCTCTTCACCCATCACAGCGCCAACGGTTCGACTTCGACGCTGCCGGCCTTCGTGCTCATCCTCGCCATCGCTTCGCTCGTCACCTGGTGGGTCCTTGAGCGCACCCTCATCGGCCGTGCAGTCTACGCCGTCGGCGGAAACGCCGGTGTGGCCGAGCGGCTCGGCTACAACCTGCGCACGGTCCGTATCTTTGTCTTTGCTTATGCGGGACTTCTCGCCGGCATCGCCGGGATCATTCACGTCTCCAGCAACCGCCTGGCGAACCCGTTCGATCTCGCCGGCGCCGAACTCGAAATCATCGCCGCGGTGGTCCTCGGCGGCGCGCGTATCACCGGCGGCTCCGGCAGCGTCATCGGCACGCTTCTGGGCGTCGTGCTGATCACGCTCGTCAGTAACGTCCTCATTCTCGTCGGCATTCCGAGCACCTGGCAGCTCGTCATCGTCGGCATTTTTATCATTCTCGCCGGCGGGATCTTCTCGATCCGCGGCAGACAATCCTGACGGCTGGCCCCGAGGCCGCCAAGCGCGGTCAGGGCCGGCGTCATTCGACAACCCTGTTTCCTTGAGAAAGGTTTGAGTGCATGGCGCACGATGTTTCGGTCATCGGACTTTACATTCTCGACATCCTCGGTCGCCCGGTCGATCGCATTCCCGAGGGCGGCAATGTCGAGTTTATCGACGAGATCCGCTTGACGGTTGCCGGTACCGCCGGAGGCACCGTCGTCGACCTTGCAAAGCTCGGTCTCAACTGCCTCGCGGTTGGCGCCGTCGGTGACGACGAGAAGGCCGATTTCGTGCTTTCGACCTTGCAGCGCTTCGGCGTCGATACGGCCGAGATGCAGCGGATCCCCGGCGTTCCGACGTCTGCCACGATCCTCAACATCCGCCGCAACGGCGAAAGGCCTGCTCTTCACGTCCGCGGCGCGTCCGGTCATTTCGAGATCGCAGCCGAAGCGCTCGATCGCGTGACGGCGGCGCCGATTGTCCACCTTGGCGGCACGGGCCTGCTCGACCGCCTCGACGGTGAGCCGAGCCGCGTGCTTCTCGAAGCGGCCAAGGCCAAGGGCCGGATCGTCACCTTCGATCTGCTCGGCGCCAGTGAGAAGACGCTTTCCCTCATCCGCCCGCTCTTCCCCTATATCGACTACTTCATGCCGTCGGTGGAGGAGGCCATGCTGATTTCCGGGCGGAAAACCGCCGAGGATGCGGCGCTCTTCTTCTGCGATCTCGGTGTGAAGCATTGCGTTTTCACACTCGGCGGCGACGGCGTCTATTTCATGGATCCGGACCGAAAGACCGTGAAACTGCCGGCCTTCGAGATCGACGTCGTCGATACGACCGGCTGCGGCGACGCCTTCAATGCCGGTTTCATCACCGGCCTGCACCACAAGATGGACACGGAGACATCACTGAAGTTCGCGCAGGCCTCGGCCGCGCTGGTGGCGACCGGTCTCGGTTCTGATGCCGGCATCACCTCCTTCGAGGGGACGCAGGCATTCATGCGCACCGCGCGCGTCAAGGCAAACTGACGGGCTGGCAGGGCGCTCCTGACGGAGCGCCTCAGGCCCCTTCGGCCAGCAGCATCTCGGCGGTTTCGATGTCGGTGACAAGGTGAGTGGCGTAGCCGCCATTCATCGTCGCGCGAATTGCCGTTACCTTGTTCGCGCCGCCGGCGACACAGACGCGGCTCGGGATGCGCACGAGTTCGTCGAGCTCGATGCCCACCATGCGATCGTCGAGTTCGCCGCTCACCTGTCGGCCCGCCTCGTCGATGAACCGGCAGATCAGCACCGCGACTGCGCCGTGCGCCTGGTAGGAGTCGAAGTCCTCCTGGCTTGCGACATTGGCCGACCGGATCAGCGTGTCAGGACCGATATCGCCGACGCCGAAAACCAGGATGTTGGTCGAATGGATAAGCTCGAACTGCTTGACGAGCACCGGTTCGGAGAGAAGCCAGCGTTTCAGTTCCGGCGTCGACAGCAGCGCCGGCGCCAAAAGGTTGACGCAGCGCGCGTGAATGCGCTGGGACATCAGCGAGGTACAGAACTCCGGCGAGAATTCGGGATTGGCGATGGAACTACCCGAGACCTGGACGACAGTCAGCCCATCGAGTGCTTCGGCCAGCGAGATCTGATCGGCGACTGCAAGTACGGTCCGTCCCCAGGCCACACCGATCGTGTCGCCTTGCTTGATCATGTCGGCAAGCAGGCGGGCGCCCGCCTCACCGAGCCGCGTCACCAGCGACGCAGGCTCTCCCGCGGGAATGACCAGCGCTCCTTCGAGCCCGAACTTCTCCTTGAGCTTGCGAGCCACCGCGACGCGTCCGCCGACATCGGTGTTGACGCGGATGGTGACGAGGCCGCGCTCGCGGGCCTCCTGGAGGTAGTTGACGATGGTCGCGCGCGACATGCCGAGGATCTTGGCGATGTCGCTCTGGGTCAGTTGATCGACGTAGTAGAGCCAGGCGGCCCAAACGACCCCGTCATCGAACTCGGGCGGCAACGACTTGCCTTCGCCGATCATCCAACTTGCCCGCGCGCTCTCCGTCATCCGTCACTCCGCTTGATACCGTTTGCGCCACCTCAAACCGGAAAAGCGGCTGCCGTCAAACAAATTCGAACGCTCAATTGACATTTGACACACTATGTTGTCATTTGTTTATGTTCCGTTGTGACGGACGATCGAGAACGGAATCGCGCTTGAGCACGCGGCCTCGAATGTGGCCGCATGGGCAGGCGAGACCGCGGCAGACAGGATCGGACCCGCGCCTCTTCGACGCGGCCCGCGCCAGACGCCGATCCCAAATTTCCCAAGCGGCCTTTCCCGTCAGCCTCCCGTGGCTCGGTGGGCATGGTCCCGCCATGTCATTTTTGTCCGGAGCCGTCGCAGGTGATGTCTGCCGGAAGCTGAGGAGCCTTTGCATGAAATCGAGATGGTCTGAAACCGAATATGCCAGTGTCGTCGACGCCTACGTCCGCAACGGCGTCAACCGCGACCTGGCGATCCGCACCTACACCACGCGCCTGCTCGGATCGGATCCGGAACTGGTGCTGCACGGCGGCGGAAACACGTCGGTGAAGACCACCTTTACCGATCTCGACGGTTCGGAAATTCCGGTTCTTTGCGTCAAGGGAAGCGGCTGGGACATGGGCACGATCGAACCGGCAGGACTGCCGGCCGTCCGCCTGCAGCCCCTGCAGGCGATGGTCGGTTTCCAGACGCTTAGCGACGACGACATGGTCATGCTGCAGCGCCGGTTGCTGCTCGATCCAGCGGCGCCCAATCCTTCTGTCGAAGCGATCCTGCACGCCAACCTGCCGTTCAAGCACATCGACCACACCCATGCCAACGCGATCGTGTCGCTGACCAACCAGCCGCACGGGGAAGATATCGTTCGCGAACTCTTCCCCAAGGCGATCATCGTTCCCTATGTCATGCCCGGCTTCGATCTCGCAAAAGCCTGCGACGAGGCCTTCCGCGCCGATCCGACCGCCGACGGCATGATTCTCTTGAAGCACGGCATCTTCACCTGGTCGGAGGATCCGCGCGAAGCCTATGAAAAGATGATCGTGGCGATCGACATGGCCGAGCGCCGCATTGCCAAAGGCAATCCGCGCCCGTTCGTTCAGGCAAAGCAACCGGCAGCGATTGCGTCGGCCGCCGAAATCGCCCCGATCCTGCGGGGCGCCGTCGCCATCGACACCGGTGTCGAAGGCTCTCCGAAGCGCTTCGTGCTCGAACACCGCGCGAGCGAGACCGTGCTCGCGTTCTGCAACGCAGAAAACGCTGCCGATCTCGCGCGCCGCGGCAATGCGACGCCGGAGCATGTTATCCACATCAAGCGCTTCGGACTGGCCCTGCCGGCGCCGGTTACCGGAGAAATGGCCACCTGGGCAGAGACGGTGCGCACGGCGGTGGCGGATTACATCGCCGAATACCGCGCCTACTTCGAGCGCAACAACGCGCGTGTTGGCGGCAACAAGAAGATGCTCGACCCGATGCCCCGCGTCTTCTACGTCGCCGGCGTCGGCCTCTTCGCAGCAGGTCCCAGCAAGAAGGCGGCACGCGTCGGCGCCGATGTCGCGGAAGCCACGATCAACGTCATCCGCAACGCCGAGGGCATCGAGAGCTTCGAGGCGCTGTCGGAACAGGATCTCTTCGACATCGAATACTGGTCGCTTGAGCAGGTGAAACTGGCGAAGCAGGTGGAAAAGCCGCTCAGCCGACAGGTCGCGGTGGTGACCGGTGGCGCCGGCGGCCTTGGCCTTGCGATTGCCGAGGCGCTGCGTGCGGAAGGCGCCGAAGTCGCCCTCGTCGATCTTGCCGAAGCGGCGGTCAAGAAGGAGGCCGCCCGGCTTGGCGGCCTTGGCGTCGCCTGCGACGTGACCAACCCCAAGGCCGTTGAAGCCGCTCTCGCCGGCGTTACCGAACATTTCGGCGGTATCGACATCGTCATTTCGAACGCCGGCGCTGCCTTCCAGGGCGCCATGATCGAGGTCTCCGACGAACTCTTCGAGAAAGCCTTCGCGCTCAATTTCTGGGGGCATCACTACATTGCCCGGACTGCGACCAGGATCATGAAGGCGCAACGTACCGGCGGCGCGCTGGTGTTCAACGTCTCCAAGCAGGCGGTCAATCCCGGTCCCGACTTCGGTCCCTACGGCACCTCGAAGGCGGCGCTGATGGCGCTGATGCGGCAATACGCCGTCGAGCATGGCGCGGACGGCATCACTTCGAACGCCGTCAACGCCGATCGCATCCGCACCGGTCTCATGACCGACCAGATGGTCGAGGAGCGCAGCCGCGCCCGCGGCATCACACCGGAAGCCTACATGCGTGGCAATCTCGTCCACCGCGAAGTTGCCGCCAAGGATGTGGCCGAAGCCTTCGTGCACCTCGCCAAGGCACGCGCGAGCACAGGCGCGGTCATCACCGTCGACGGCGGCAATGTCGCGGCGATGATGCGATAGGTGGATTATGCGCGGCCGCGGTGAGCACCACCGCGGCCGTGCCCTGCGATATGAAGAACATCGGCTCGACCTGCCGATTGTGTCGCCGTGGCGAAGAAAGTTCGACAACGCGACGGCCTAAGCCAACGGACAGCGAAGGTCTACCTGACGAGCTGGCGCCTGGGCTACTAGATCCCGGAGCCGTCCAGTTCCTGTTCGTCCTCGCCTTCCCAGGGCAGGGGCATCGCGGCGCGATCGAGATTGGCCATGGGCATCGGCATCCAACACTTCAGCTCAGGCTCGGCATACTCGATGATGCGACCGGGCGAGGAATCGGAGGCGCGCCAGCCTTCGGACCCAAACTGATCACCCTTCGACCAATAGGCGAGATCGACTTCCGCGGCGCCTTGTTCGGACGGGCGGATCGTGACGAGGATCCGGCTCCCGTTTTTCGGCGCGCTTGCCATATGACGCCAGTGGTCCGCCTCAGCCATCATTACCCTCCTGCCTTGCTGCACCTCACAAGTGTCGCCTCGGCGCTTAAAACGGTCAACTCATTGTTTGCGTGGGCGAGGGGAGGAGGCAAGGCCAAGCGACAGACCTAGGCAAGCGCGGAACCGGGCTGGGTAATAGATGAGCGGGATGATCAGGTCTTCCTCGTCGTCCAAATGACGAATCCGAACTCGGACGCGGAAACCTGGCCGGCGAGGCTGTCGACCGCCGGCCGGCTTCGCCTGCAGTTCCCGAAATAGCGTCGGCGCCAGCAAACTTTACGGGATGGCGATGACCGCTTCGATCTCCACCTTCGCGCCCTTCGGCAGAGCGCTGACCTCGTAGCAGGCGCGTGCCGGGAACGGCTTGGTGAAGAAGCCCGCATAAACCTTGTTGATCTCCGCGAACTGTCCGAGGTCGGTGAGCAGAACCGTGGTCTTGACGGTGTTGGAAAGGGTCGTGCCCGCTGCGGTCGCAATAGCCCCAAGGTTCATGAGGCACTGCTCGGCCTGCGCGATCGCGTCGTCCGAGTTGAACTCTCCGGTGGCCGGATCGATCGGAAGCTGACCGGAAACGAACAGGAGGTTGCCGACCTTGATTGCCTGTGAGAAGGGACCGACGGCACCCGGCGCGTCGGTGGTGTGGATTTCCTGGATCATGATCCGTCTCCGAGATTGGTGGTTGATTGGAACACGCTTATGCGTAGCGGGCGATCGCGAGATCGGTGGCGTCGATTTCCGGCTGGCGTCCGCTGACGAGATCGGCGATGACGCGGGCCGAACCGGAACTCATCGTCCAGCCGAGCGTACCGTGGCCGGTGTTGAGATAGAGGCCGGCGACCTTCGTCGGGCCGATCACAGGCGTGCCATCCGGCGTCATTGGGCGAAGCCCCGACCAGAAGCTTGCCTTCGACACGTCGCCACCCGGGAAGAGATCGGTGACGGAGTGCTGGAGCGTCAGGCGGCGAGGCTCGCCGAGATCGTTGGTATAACCGGAGATTTCCGCCATGCCGCCGACGCGGATGCGATCGCCAAGCCTGGTGATGGCGATCTTGAAGGTTTCGTCCATAACGGTCGATTCCGGCGCGCGCGAAGCGTCGGTGATCGGGATCGTCAATGAGTAGCCCTTGACCGGATAGACCGGCAGACGGATGTCATGCGGCCTGACGAGGAGAGGGGAGAAGCTGCCGAGCGCCACGACGACGGCGTCGGCCTTGAGCGTGCCATGCGCCGTGACGACGCCCTTGATCCGGCCGCCTTCCACGTCGAGGCTGCGGATGATGCTGCCGTAGTTGAAGCGCACGCCGAGCGCTTCCGCCTTTTTCGCAAGTTCGTTGCTGAACTTGAAGCAGTCGCCGGTCTCGTCCTTCGGCGTCAGCAGGCCGCCGACGATCTTTTCGCGCACATGTTTTAGCGCCGGCTCGACGCGAATGCAGCCGTCGCGGTCCAGAACTTCGTAGGGAATACCGTCGGCGGCGAGCGCCTTGACGTCTTTGCCGGAGGCGTCGAGCTGGGCTTGGGTGCGGAAGAGCTGCAGCGTTCCCTGCATGCGCTCGTCATAGGCGATGCCGGTTTCAGCGCGCAGCGCGGCGAGCGAGATGCGGCTGTAGTCGGCAAGCCTGAGCATGCGGCTCTTGTTGATCGCGTAGCGCCCGGACGTGCAGTTCGAGAGCATCTTGATCATCCAGGAGATCATGGCGGCATCGACCTTCGGTCGAAGGATGAGCGGCGCGTGCTCCATGAACAGCCATTTCATCGCCTTCATCGGAATCCCGGGTGCTGCCCAGGGCGAGCAGTAGCCGAAGGAAACCTCGCCGGCATTGGCAAAGCTCGTCTCCAGCGCCGGTCCGGGCTGGCGATCGATGACGGTGACCTCATGTCCGCTCTTGGCAAGCTGGTAGGCCGAGGTGACGCCGACGATGCCGGCGCCGAGAACGATAACTTTCATGATGTCCTCAAAAGGAAAGGAAGCTCAGCGATACTGCCGTTCGTAGCGATGCCCGAGACCGGTCAGGATTTCGTAGGAGATGGTGCCGGCATCGCGTGCGATGTCTTCGAGTGTCTGGTTGGGCCCGAGGACCTCCACCAGGCTGCCGAGTTGCAGGTGCCCCTCCGGCAAGGCGGAGATGTCGATGGTGATGCTGTCCATCGACACCCGGCCGACGATTGGCAAGCGAACACCGTCGCAATAGACCGCACCCCGATCGCTCAGGCTGCGCGGCAGGCCGTCGGCATAGCCGGCAGCAATGGTGGCAAGCCGGGTCGGGCTTGCGGCGACATGGCTACCGCCATAACCGACGCGCGCTCCTGTCGGCACTTCACGCGTCTGTACCACCGCAACATCGAGCTTGATGACCGGCTCCATCGGGTTTGGATGACCATCCGTCGGAGCACCGCCATAGAGTGCAATCCCTGGCCGAACGAGCACGCCGTGATAGGCTTCGCCGAGGAAAATGCCGCCCGAGTTGGCGAAGCACAGTTCGTATTCCGGAAACTCCGTGGCGATGCGTCGGAGTTCGGCAAGCTGGTTGCCGTTCTGCTCGCTCAAGACATCGTCGGCAGAGGCCAGGTGGCTCATGACAAACTGGATGTCGATCATGCCGCAGGTCCGCAGCATCGATGCGATCGCCGGTCGTTCCTGCGGCGGGACACCGAGCCGCGACATGCCTGTGTCGAACTGCAGCGCCGCGGGAAGGCGACGGTTGAGGTTTACAGCCGCACCGGCCCATTGCCGCAATTGTTCGAGGGAATTGATGACTGGAACGATGCCATCGTCGGCGCAGGCGAGCTCATTGCCCGGCTGCAGGCCATTCAGAACGAAGATCATCGCATCGCGGGCAAGCTGAGGTCGCAGGCGCCGAGCTTCCACGAACTGGGCCACGAAGAAGTGCCGGCAGCCGTGGTCATAGAGGCGCGCCGCGACCCGGTCCGCGCCAAGCCCATAGGCATCCGCCTTGACGACTGCTGCGGCCCGCGCCGGCGCAATTTCAGACACAAGCCGGTCGTAATTTCGAACCAGCGCCGCAAGATCGATCGTGAGGTAGCCTGAGGCGCCGCCCTTGATCGCTTTCTGCTGCGTATTTTCCCTGACTGCGCCGTCCATGGCCGAGCCTCCCAACTTGTCCGGAGGGTAGTGAAACGATCGCAGAATTGTCGACGAATTGTCGATTGATCGTTGCGCGGATTCGTGATCTTTGAATGAAACAGCAAAGAATTGGAATAATCTGCAATGCCCGCGCTCGACACCATAGATCGCAATATCCTTCGGCTGCTGCGCCTGGACGCGCGCCGGAGCAATGCCAGCCTCGCGACCGAGGTCGGGCTCTCGCCATCCGCTTGTCTAAGGCGGATAAAATTGATGGAACAGTCCGGCGTCATCCGCGGCTATACCGCCCTGGTGGACACCTCGAACGTCGAGGCCAGCATTGCCGTTATCATCAACATCACGCTGGACCGCCAGACGGAGGACTATCTCGACCGGTTCGAGGCGGCTGTACGAAGACATCCCGAGTTGCGGGAGTGTTTTTTGATGACCGGTGGATCGGACTATCTCCTGCGCGTCGAAGTCGCCAATGCCGGCGAGTTCGAACGCATCCACAAGGAGATTCTCTCGGCTTTACCGGGGGTCTCCCGGATCCATTCGAGCTTTGCGATCCGCAACGTGCTCGCGACACGTCCCAAGGTGCGTCGATAGGCTGCAGTGTCAGAACCCCGGCGGCCGCCCCTAGCAGAGCAGGAGGGCGACAGGCATCAAGGCGAGGAGGCGGGCAAGTCCATCGGCCGCAAGTCGGTCGCGCAGGCTGTGGGTGGTTGGCGATTTGTATCTCGCCCGGGACAATTGTGCCTCCAGCGTTCATATATGAAACAGAACGAATATTCCGAAGGCGGAAATTTGCGAATTCTGCATTCTATTTTCTCTTGCAGGTTCGTTATCGTTCGTTTTTAATCAGCGCACTTTCGCTGCGAAAGTCAGGCGCGACTGATTGAGGAGGATCAACGCGACTGAGCACCGAGACTTGTCGTCTCAATATTGGGAGGAACCGCCATGAGAGTTTTGAAATGGACGCTTGCGGCCACATCTGCAATCTCGATCTTCGCCGCCTCGAACGCCTTCGCGGCAACGGAGCTTGCCTGGTGGCACGCGATGACGGGCGCCAACAACGAAACCGTTGAAAGGCTTGCCAAGGAATTCAATGAAAGCCAGTCGGAGTACAAGATTGTCCCCGTGTTCAAGGGCACCTATGGCGAGACCCTGAACGCGGGTATCGCCGCGTTCCGCTCCAAGCAGGCTCCCGCCATCCTGCAGGTGTTCGACGCCGGCAGTGGCGTGATGCTGGGCGCGGAAGGTGCCGTGGTCCCCGTGGCGGAGGTGCTTAAGAAGGGCGGCTACGAGTTTAATAAGGACCAGTATCTGCCGGGCATCGTCGCCTACTATTCCAAGGCTGACGGGACCATGTTGTCCTTCCCCTTCAACTCGTCGTCCCCGATTCTCTATTTCAACAAGGACGCCTTTACGAAGGCTGGTATCGATACGGCCAAGCCGCCGGCCACCTGGCCCGAGGTCTTCGAAGCGGCAAAGAAGATCAAGGCGAGCGGCGCGGCAAATTGCGGCTTCACCTCGACCTGGCTGACCTGGATCCAGACCGAAAACTTCTCGGCCTGGAACAATGTGCCCTACGGCACGAACGAAAACGGGCTTGCCGGGCTCGAAGTGGAACTGAAGATCGACGCGCCGCTCTTCGTCGACCACTTCCAGTCGATCGCCGACCTCGCCAAGGACGGCACCTTCCGTTACGGCGGTCGCACCTCGGAAGCCAAGCAGCTGTTCATGTCGGGCGAGTGCGCTATCCTGACGGAATCCTCCGGTGGCCTCGGCGACATCGTCAAGTCGGGCATCAACTACGGTGTCGGCGAGCTTCCCTACTATGAGGGCCATGGCCCGCAGAACACCATCCCGGGTGGCGCAAGCCTCTGGGTCTTCGCCGGCAAGAGCGATGGCGAATACAAGGGCGTGGCCGAGTTCTTCCATTTCCTCTCGAAAACGGAAACCCAGGCCCAGCTTCACCAGGTTTCGGGCTACCTGCCGGTCACGCTTGCAGCCTATGAGGAAACCAAGAAGTCCGGCTTCTATGAAAAGAACCCGGGCCGCGAGACGCCGATCAAGCAGATGATGGGCAAGGCGCCGACCGAAAACTCCAAGGGCGTTCGCCTCGTCAACCTTCCGCAGGTTCGCGACATCCTCAACGAAGAGTTCGAAGCGATGCTTGCCGGCCAGAAGGATGCCAAGACCGCGCTCAGCGAAGGTGTCGTGAAAGCAAACGCAGCGATCAAGACTGCTGTCGGAAACTGACCTCCAAAACGAAATGTCCGCATCGCCGAAAGGCGGTGCGGACCGGTCTTTGATGGGGAGGGGAGTCCATGCAGTCCGTCGTGTTTCCAAACAAGGTGCTGCCGTATCTTCTGCTGGCACCTCAGATCGTCTTGACGGTCATCTTCTTTTTTTGGCCCGCCAGCCAGGCGCTCTACCAGTCGGTGCTTCGCGAGGATCCGTTCGGTCTTAAATCCGGCTTCGTCGGTCTCGCCAACTTCCGGGCAATCCTTGCCAACCCTGACTATCTGCATTCGCTAAAGGTCACCGTGGCCTTCAGCCTTGCGACCGCGCTGTTGTCGATGGCGCTCGCGCTGCTGCTCGCCACGGCGGCCGACCGGGTGGTGCGCGGGCGCAACATCTATCGCACGCTGCTAATCTGGCCCTATGCGGTTGCCCCGGCTGTTGCCGGCATGCTGTGGCTGTTCATGTTCAACCCGGCAATGGGCACCTTCTCTTACATTCTGCGCCGCAATGGCTTCGCTTGGGATCCGCTGCTCAACGGCAACCAGGCGATGTTTCTGGTGATCGTGGCGGCAGCCTGGAAGCAGATCAGCTACAACTTCCTCTTCTTCGTCGCCGGCCTGCAGGCGATCCCGAAGTCGCTGATCGAAGCGGCAGCCATCGATGGTGCCCGCGGCACCAAACGGTTCTGGACCATCGTCTTCCCGTTGCTTGCGCCGACGACGTTCTTCCTGCTCGTCGTCAACACCGTCTACGCCTTCTTCGACACCTTCGGCATCATTCACGCGGTCACAGGCGGAGGCCCCGCGAAGGCGACGGAGACGCTCGTTTACAAGGTCTATAACGACGGCTTCGTCAATCTCGACCTCGGCAGTTCGGCAGCCCAGTCGGTGATCCTGATGATCATCGTCATTGCGCTGACGGCGTTCCAGTTCCGCTTCGTCGAGAAGCGGGTCCACTATTCGTGAGGCGCAGATGATCGAGAACCGTCCTATATCAACTGCGATAAGCCACCTGATACTCGTCATCGGGATCATCATCGTAGCGCTGCCGATCTACTATACCTTCGTCGCCTCAAGCCACAGTTCGATCGAAATCGTGCGGCCGCCCATGTCGCTGGTGGTCGGAGATCACCTTGTCGAGAACTATCGGGAGGCGATCGGCGGCGGCGTCGAGCGTGTCGTCGGCGTCAGCCTTGAGCGGTTGTTGTTTAATTCGACGGTCGTGGCGATCGCGATCGCTGTCGGCAAGATCGTCATCTCCTTCCTGTCAGCCTTTGCGATCGTCTTCTTCCGCTTTCCGCTGAAAATGCTGTTCTTCTGGATGATCTTCATCACCCTGATGCTGCCGGTCGAGGTGCGCATCCTGCCGACCTACAAGGTGATCGTCGATCTCGGCTTGATCGACACCTATGCGGGGCTGACGCTGCCGCTGATGGCGTCGGCAACGGCGACGTTCCTCTTTCGCCAGTTCTTCCTGACGATACCAGGGGAGCTGGTGGAGGCCGCGCGCATCGACAATGCCGGTCCGTTTCGCTTCATGAAGGATATCCTGCTGCCGCTCTCGGCAACGAACATCGCGGCGCTCTTCGTTATCCTCTTCATCTATGGATGGACCCAGTATCTCTGGCCGCTGCTCGTCACCAATGACGCGAAGATGAACACAATCATCATCGGGCTCCGGCGGATGATCGATTTTACCGACGCCTCGACGCCTTGGAACTATGTGATGGTGACGGCGATCCTTGCAATCATCCCGCCGATCGTCGTGGTCGTGCTGATGCAGCGCTGGTTTGTCAAAGGTCTTGTGGAGACAGAAAAGTAATGGCTGAAATTACCCTGAATGACGTCCGCAAGACCTATGGCACGGTGGAAGCGATCAAGGGCGTTTCGCTCGAGATCAAGGACGGAGAGTTTGTCGTTCTTGTCGGGCCGTCCGGCTGCGGCAAGTCCACGCTGTTGCGCATGATCGCCGGGCTCGAGAACATCAGCGGCGGAGATATCCTGATTGGCGGGCGTCGGGTCAACGACGTCGAGCCGGCAGAGCGCGACATCGCGATGGTCTTCCAGAACTACGCGCTCTATCCGCACATGACGGTGCGCCAGAATCTTGCCTATGGGCTCAAGAACCGGAAGACACCGAGGGCCGAGATCGACCAGCGCATTGCCACGGCCGCAAGGACGCTTGAAATCGAGCCCTATCTCGACCGCAAACCACGGCAGCTTTCGGGCGGCCAGCGCCAGCGCGTTGCCATGGGGCGGGCAATCGTTCGCCAACCCGCCGCGTTTCTGTTCGACGAACCGCTCTCGAACCTCGATGCCAAGCTGCGCGGGCAGATGCGCATCGAAATCAAGCGGTTGCAGCGCTCGCTCGCAACGACGAGCGTCTATGTCACGCATGATCAGATGGAAGCGATGACGCTTGCCGACCGGCTTGTCGTCGTCAGCGCCGGCCGCATAGAGCAGGTCGGCACGCCACTGGAGCTTTACGAGAAGCCCGCGACCACCTTCGTCGCCACCTTTATCGGCTCGCCCTCGATGAACCTGCTGCACGGCAAGGACATGTCGGCGGGCTGGTCGCTTGCCGCAGATGTGACCAGGCCGACTGGCGATTACACGCTGGGCGTCCGTCCGGAAGATATTTCGCCGATGTCAGCCGATGCTCCAGCGCGAGCCTTCGAAGCGACGGTGCGCATCGACGGCATCGAGTTGGTCGGCGCCGAAAGCCTCATACACGGTCGCCTCCAAAACGGCGACGAGTTGGTTTTTCGCGTTTCCGGGCGCGCGCGCAACGAGATCGGTGACGAGGTGAAGGTCGGGGCGAGCACCGAAGCGCTCCACATGTTTGATGGCAGTGGGAACCGGCATGGATGATGGCCGGAAGGTCAGGGGAAGATGTTCCGGCAGAACTTCCTGTCCACCCTTAAAGATCGGCGAGAGCTATCCGGCGCTGAGTAGCGGGAGCCCGATTTGCGCCCGCCTGGTCGATAGCCAGTCTTCCAGAATACGATCAACGTGATCGGCGCCGGGCCTTCGGAGTTTGATCGCAGCAGGTTTAGTTTGCCGCGCCTCGGATCAAGAAGCCGAAGGTGTCATGTGAGCGGCCTCGAGTTGCCAAGCGCGGCAAGACGAGTGTGCGCCAACAGTCGGCATGTTTTCGTCGGCGAAGCGGTGTTGCGGGTTTTTAAGGCCGAAGCCCTGCCGCTCCAGCCGAAGAATGCAGCAGTCACCGTCCGGCTGGATTGTCCAGTGCAGCTCGAAATCAGCAACCGTGTAGACCAGCGTCTTGCCGGGATCGACCTCGATGACAAGGCACGGAACCGCTAAAGCGGCCCGAATGGGTGTTCACGAATGAGTTCCATAATGTATGTTATGCGACTTAAATCTGTAGCCGCAAAGTTAAAGTGTCCTGATCCTGCAAAGTTGGAATGTCACTCTCCCCGGGTTTTGATGACCTGGGAGATTGCGGATGGGATTGATTGCGATGAGCGAGCGCGATCTGCAGCGGATTGA
>Ga0209256_1000592_pt1 | contig 50393 bp, 37 predicted proteins | sample AraplaCol_mCL_r2_2_FD_184270 | JGI IMG/M metagenome (GOLD analysis project Ga0209256, IMG submission 184270) | Arabidopsis root microbial communities from North Carolina, USA - plate scrape MF_Col_mCL_r2 (SPAdes) (version 3) | ecosystem: Host-associated > Plants > Roots > Endosphere | place...
CCGTCGAGAGCGGCTTCATGACCAAGGACCTGGCCCTGCTGGTCGGCGACAAGCAGTCGTGGCTGACCACCGAAGGCTTCCTCGACAAGATCGACGAGAACCTGAAGAAGGCGATGGCGGCCTAAGCGCCCAGCATCCTCCGCGGATCACGAAGCGCCCCTCGGGAAACCGAGGGGCGTTTTTCGTTGTCCTCCCGGTCAGCGCCCGTCTCACGCGAGAAACCTTGCGGCGCGACGGGGATTAGGGTGTCTATGCGAACCTTAACCTTCTTCGCGCGGGGGCGGCGATGACAGTTCAAAAGCGGATCTGGGACCTGCTGGTCCTGGCCATCGTGGTGTTCGCCGCCGCCTTCGCCACCGCCCCCTGGTTCGCCTTCCGCGCCCTCAAGGCCGCCGCCCAGTACGAGGACGTGCAGGCGATCAGCGAGCTGGTCGACTTCCCGTCGGTGCGTCGCAGCCTGACGGCCCAACTGAACGAGACCCCCGCCGTCGCCGCCCCAGCCGAGCCGCCCTCGATCTGGCGCGACCCGCTGGGCGTCTTCAAGCGGGCCATCGAGCCCATCGCCCCGCCCGAGCCCAAGGTCGACCGCTACCTCACCGTGGCGGGCCTGTCGGCCCTGACCCGCGGCTACAAGCCCGGCGCGGCCCCGGTCGCCCCGCCAAAGCCGGCGACCGCCATGGACAAGGCCAAGGCCGCCGTGGCCGGTCCTCATCCCATGATCGCCTATTGGGACCCCAACCGCGTGCGGATCAGCGTCAAGCGGCCGGACCAGCCCGCCAAGACCACGGTCTTCACCTTCCGGCGCGACAAGCTCTTCACCTGGCGGCTGGTGCATATCCGCCTGCCGCTCGACGAGCGTTAGCGGCGCGCCGCTGGACCGCCGACCTCCGCCGGTGGTATCGAGCCTTGCCTTGTTTCGGCCCCGACGCCCTGTCGGGCCTCAACCCCGGGGGACGATGCGGTTGTCGTCGTCCCAAAGTTTCGTGGTAGCGCCTTGACCGATCTCCTGCTCGACGTGCCACAGCGCGTCTTGCCGTTCTTCCTACTGGTCGCGGCGGGCGTCACCCTGGCCCGCCTAAGGCTGTTCGACGCCCGGATGTCGGCGGGGCTGTCGACCTATGTCTACTGGATCGGCTTCCCCGCCCTGCTGCTGCATTCCCTCTCGCGGGTGGGCGCGCCCGATCGCGCCCTGGCCCTGGGCCTGGCCGCCTACGGCGCCTGCGCCCTGTTGGTCGTGGTGTTGATGGCCGCCATCGGCGGCGCGCTGCAGTGGACCCGCGAGGAGCGGGCCGGCGGCTCGCTGTCGGCCAGCCTGGGCAACAGCGCCTTCCTGGGCCTGCCGATCGCCGCCGCCGTGCTGGGTCCGGAGGCCGCGCGCCTGTCGGCCGGCGCCGTGGCCGTGGACTTCGTGGTCGTCGCCGCCGTCGGCGTGGGCCTGCTGGGCTGGGCCGGCGGCCGTTCGACCTGGCGGTCGCTGATGCAGGCCCTGCGCAATCCCATCGTGCTGGCCGCCATGACCGGCTCGGCCATGGCCCTGCTGGGCCTGTCGCTGCCCGGCGTGCTGGACCGGGCGGTGGGCGCCGCGGCCGCCTCGGGCAGCCCGGTGGCCCTGGTCGCCCTGGGCGTCGCCCTGGGCCTGACCGGCCTGCCGACCGCCGGCGTCCCCTGCGAGCCGACCGAGGAACCGCCCCCGCCCATCCCGCGCTGGACGCCGATCATCGTCGCCGCCGTCGGCAAGCTGCTGGTCATGCCTCTGTTGGTGTGGTTCGCCACCGGCCTGGTCGACGCCGCCCTGCCCTTCCGCCTAGGCGCGACCCTGCTGGCCGCCACCCCGACGGCGGTCAACGTCTTCATCCAGACCAAGGCCTACAGCGTGTTCGAGCGCGGCGGGGCGCGGATCGTGGCCCTGACCACCGCCGTCTCGTGCATCAGCCTGTCCATGATTGCGATCCTGCTGGAACAGTACGCCGGCGCCTGAGCCCGCCGCCGCCGCCGCCGCCGCCGCCGCCGCCGCCGCCGAAATCTACGACCACCGGAAGCTTGCGCCGACAACGCTGTCAGATACCTTGCCGGCAGCCCAGGATCGGGCGCGGGAGGATCCATGTTCAAGACCCTGGCCTTCACCCTGGCGCTGGCGGCGACGCCGGCCGTGGCCGCTGACCTGACCCTGACAGACGTGCCCAAGGCCGCCGGCCCCGCCACGGCGCTGTTCAACGGCCGGGACCTGAAGGACTGGAACGCCTGGCTGGGCTACGCCGACCCCGCCCTAACCTACAAGCGTCCGCCCATCGCGCCGCTGGGCGCGGCGCCCCTGGCCGCCGAGATCTTCAGGGTCGTGAACGAGGACGGGCGCCCGGCGATCTATGTCAGCGGCAAGACCTGGGGCAGCCTCGTCCACAAGGGCGACTTCCAGAACTATCACCTGCGACTGCAGTACAAGTGGGGCAAGGGCCGCTGGCCCCCGCGCGAGACCCAGGCGCCCAATAATGGCCTGCTCTATCACTCGCACGGCGCGCCCGGCGCGGTCTGGGGCACGTGGAGCCAGTCGGTGGAGTTCGAGATCATGACCGGGTCCATCGGCATGGTCGTGCCCGTCGGCGAGGCGATCAGCGCCACGACCAACGCCGTCGACGACCCCGCCCTGATCCCGCCCAAGCTGCGCTACGCCCCCGGCGGCCGCGTCCAGACGACCAAGGGCGGCACGGCGAACTGGAACGTCGAGGCCTACAGCGACGCCGAAAAGCCGGCCGGCGAGTGGAACACCCTGGACCTCTACGTCCTGGGCGACCGCGCCGTCCACGTGGTCAACGGCGTGCCGGTGATGGAGGTCCGAGACCTGAAGGCTGGCGGCCAGCCCCTGACCCACGGCGCGATCCAGCTGCAGTCGGAAGGGGCCGAGACCTTCTTCCGCGACATCGTGCTGGAGCCGATCACCAGCCTGCCCAAGGTGATTGCGAAGTAGCGGGGTCCCTCGCCGCGTCCTAGCCGAACACCGCCACCTTGAAGACCATGTTCACGATCGCCGCGAAGCCCAGCAGCAGCAGGCCCAGCGAGACCATGAAGGTGATCGACACGGGGAAGCGGCTGTCGGCATGGACCAGGCCCTGGCGCTTCATGTCGGCCCTGGTCCGCTTCAGCTCCATCATGAACTGCACGTGGTGAACCATGCCGACGATCAGCATGACGATGCCCAGCAGCACCAGGATGATGCCGAAGTTCCGCGCCGCGTTGGGATTGGTGATCGTCCCGGCCTCGTGAAGCTTCTGGAACGTCTGGTAGATCGTGAAGCCGAAGCCGATCAGCGACAGCGAAGTGCGGATCACCGACATCAGGGTCCGGTCGTCGCTCATCCGCGTACGCTGGAACGACATGCCCGTACGCCGCATCGACATCTCTGTGCGATGGGTCGACAGCTCCGTTCGATAGGTCGACAGGTCGGTGCGGAATTCCGACAGGTCGGTGCGATGCTCCGACAGCTTGGTCCGGAAGGTCGAGAGCTTGGTGCGATGGGTCGAGTACTGCACCGACGCGATGTCGGGCGTCGCGCTCACCTGCGGCAAGGGCGGGGGCGGCGGCAGCTCGATCCGCTCGGGGCGCTTCGGGACATCCTTGGCCGGCTTGTCAGACATGGTCGTACGCGTCCCGGCGGTTTGCGATCCGCCAGGAGAGTCGCGTCGCCTGCCGCCCCGGTCCATCGGGGTTTCCCCTGGTTCGAGGCGATGGGGTTCCCTGAGGGGTCAGGCGCGAATTCTTCGCCCAGCCTTCTTCGCTGACTTCGGATCGGACGATGACGTCCCGCGTTCTAGGCCTATGCTCACACCCGCCGGAAACCCCTTCAACATTCTGCACAACGGCCAGCGCTGGTACGGCACCTGGTGGCTCGAAGGCAGCGAGCTCCATATCGAGAGCGAGTATGGCTCACAGCGAGTCGAAAACGCCGATTCTGAACCTGATAAGCTCGCCGAGGCGGTCCTTAGCCAGATCGTCACCGTCTGGACCGAGGATCCCGCCCGGGCCGCCCCGAATCCTCAAGCTCTGTACGAGTAGCCAGGCCAGCAAGCTCGACCCGACCGCCGGTAACGCCTGTCAGGACCCGACATAAATCGCTGATTCATAACGGATTTCTGGATATTGGTAGGCCTGGAGGGACTCGAACCCCCAACCAGACCGTTATGAGCGGTCGGCTCTAACCATTGAGCTACAGGCCCCCAAGACCAGGAAGCGGCGCATGGCGCGATCCGTTCGGAGGACGGGTCGATTAGCATGGGCTGCACGCGGCTTAAAGGTCCGGTTCAGGTTGAGGCTGTCAGGACTGGAACCGTCCACCGCCGGCCACGCTTTCGCCGCCAGCGACAAGGACGCTAGGGTCGCGGCGCCGAAGCCGCATGGAGAACGACGACTATGACCGCCCTGATGAGCCGGACCGCGACGATTGCACTGGTCAGCGCCCTGCTGACCTCCGCCGCCGTGGCCCTGCCCGCCCACGCCGAGACCGCCGATGCGGCCTTCCGCGCCACGACGCTGAACCTGTCGGCGACCGGCGAGAGCAAGGTCACGCCTGACCTGGCGACCATCACCCTGGGTGTCCAGACGGACGGGCCCACGGCCGCCCAGGCCCTGTCGGCCAACGCCGCGCAGATGACCCGCGTGGTCGCGGCGCTGAAAAAGGCCGGGATCGCCGACCGCGACATCCAGACCTCGAGCCTCAATGTCAATCCGCAGTACGTCTACGAGCAGAACCAGCCGCCCAAGCTCAACGGCTACCAGGCCAGCAACCAGGTGACGATCCAGGTCCGCGACCTGGCCAAGCTTGGCCAGACGGTCGACGCCACGGTCAACGCCGGCGCCACCAATGTGGGCGGCATCAGCTTCGGCCTGCAGAACCCGCAGGTCGCCGAGGACGCGGCGCGGCTGGACGCGGTCAAGGCCCTGCAGGCCAAGGCCGAGCTCTACGCCCGGGCCACCGGCTACAAGATCGTCCGCTTGGTCAATCTGGGCGAAGGCGGCGGCTACACCCCCGCTCCGCCGCCCATGCCGATGTACGCCATGGCCAAGATGGAGCGCGCCGACAGCAGCCCGGTTTCGGCCGGCGAGCTGAAGGTCCGGGTGGACGTCTCGGCGGTCTACGAACTGGCGAAGTAAGGCTTCTTCCCTCCCCTCTCCCCTTGCGGGAGAGGGTGGCCTCCGAGGGACGTCGGGTGAGGGGTCGATAAATGCAAAAGCCGCGATCGGCCCTTTCGGCTGATCGCGGCTTTTCTGTCTGGGAACCCCTCATCCGTCGGCTTTGCCGACACCTTCTCCCGCAAGGGGAGAAGGAAAAGATCAGAGCCCCGCCTTCTCGAAAGCCCCTTCCACCCGCTCCTGCACCTCGCGGCCAGGCAGGGCGCGTTCGCCCTCCATCACCGCGACGTAAGACAGGCCCAGGTCCGGCTTGCCTTCGCTGGCCGGCACAGGGCCCATGGCCCAGCCGACGGTGTTGACGCCGGGTCCCGAGGGGCAGCTGATGAAGCGCGCCGGCTTGCCGACCGCGCCCTTGAGCACGGTCTCCGCCGTGGTCGTGGCGCCGTCACAGGTGGGCAGGTTGCGGGAGCAGGTGATGTAGCCGCCGCCGGTCCAGACCACCTTGCCGGCCTTGTCGGCCAGCAGCACACAGGTGTTGGGACCACCGATGGCGCGCCCGACGGCGTTGGACAGCTGCTGCTCGTCGACGCCCTTGGGCAGCTTGGGCGAACAGGCGGCGAGGGTCAGCCCCGCCGCGATCAGAAGGACGGCGGGACGCGCGCGCATCAGGCGGCCGTCTTGATGCGGTTGCCGTCTTCCAGCAGCACCACGGTGGGCGCGTAGTTGCGGGCCTCCTCGGCCGGCATCTGGCAGTAGGTGACGACGATCACCGTGTCGTTCTTCTGCACCAGGCGGGCGGCGGCGCCGTTGACACCGATCACCTTCGAGCCGCGCGGCGCGGCGATGGCGTAGGTGGTGAAGCGGGCGCCGGTGGTGATGTTCAGCACATCGACCTGCTCGTTAGGCAGGATGTTGGCGGCTTCCAGCAGATCAGTGTCGATGGCGATCGAGCCTTCGTAGTCGAGATCGGCCTGGGTGACGGTGGCGCGGTGAAGCTTGGCCTTCATCATCGTCAGCAGCATGGCGGAACAACCCTATCCATTTGAGATACTTACGGATTTATCGGGCCGCCACACACATGACCCGTGATCAGTCTGGCCATATAGACGCGAAGGGCCGCGCATTCAATCGCGGTGCGCTCGGCTGCGCGTCCCCGAAGAAGGTTAACAGTCACGCTTGGGCGCCCTATGGTTAAGATAACGGCGTGATGCGAGGGGGCTTTCATGCGACTGGTGACGGGTTTTGTGCTGGGTGGAATCTTGGCGGCCGGGGCGTTGGGAGCGGCTGTGTCGCAGACCCGCGTCGATCCAGCGACCGGGGCGCAGGTCCCGGGCGCGGCGCCGGCCACCACCACGCCCGCGCGGCCGGGCCCAGCGGTGCTGAACCGCGCCCCGCGCGGCGGCCAGGTGGACTGGAAGGCGGCCGTCGGCGGCCTGCGCCAAAGCGGTGGCGCCAATCCCGCCCCCAATCTCAACCAGGCCGCCGTCGACATGACCCGCGTGCCGATCCTGTTGCCCGCCGACGCTGACCTGACTGCCGGCGCACGGATCTATTCGTTCGGCGACTACTACACGATCACCGCCGACGCGCCGGGCGCTGGCGTCTCGCTTAGCGGCACGACCACCGTGGTTCCCCTCCCCGCCGGAACGCCTCTGAAGCTCACGGCGATGGGCCTCGAGAGCGCCACCTCGCAGCGGACGGTCGACGGGCAGCTGATCAGCTTCGTGCGCTACGGCGTGCTCTATACGGTCGAGGTGCGTTGCGACGCGCCCACCGATCCGCGCTGCGCCGACGACAACTACGCCCGCGGCCTGGCCGCCAAGACCTCCACCGTGGTGATGGGCGCCGCCGCCCGCGCCGCCGCCGGCCTGGGGGGCTGAGATGCTGCGCAAGCTGCTGCTGCTCTCCCCACTGCTCCTGGCCTTGGCCTTGAGCGCCTGCGATGACACCAAGCCCGCCGCGCCCGGCTCGGAAGGCGGCGAGGTCAAGACGCCAGCCTCGCCCGAGCCTGGCCCGCCCACGCCCGACGACGAGCCCAGCGACGGCGGGGCCGAGCAGCCGTCCAGCGAGCCGAACCCGCCGGCGCCCGGTCCGCCTGTCCAGCCCGCCGATCCCCCCGCTTCATCGGCTGTATCGTTCAATCACAACCCGCCGGGCGTGATGCCCAATGGCCAGGGGCACGGCTATCTGGACCGCACCGTCTGGTCGCCAGCCATGTGCTGGCCCTTGCAGGACGACGCCTTCGCCAATTCCCAGGTCTACGGCCATGGCGGCGGCATGGGGCCCGCCGGGACCAGCCAGTGCGACAGCGCCAACTACAGCCTGCCCTGGCGCGACAACTTCTGCGAGGCGCGGTCGCGCGACAACCCGCTGTGCGCCGGCGGCGGGACGGGCCACCAGGGCCAGGACATCCGGCCGGCCACCTGCAAGAAAAACCAGTATTGGGCGGTGGCGGCCGAGAAGGGCGTGATCACCGATATCGGCAGCTACACCGTCACCCTGGTGGGCTCGGCCGCGCCGCATCGCACCTATCGCTACCTGCACATGCAGATGGCGGCCCTGGCGGTGAAGGAAGGCGACAGCGTCGTGGCCGGCCAGAAGCTCGGCAAGGTGGCCAACGACTTCGGCGGCACGCCCACGACGATCCACCTTCACTTCGAACTGAGGGCCGGCGTGGCGGGGGTGACCACCGACGGCAAGCCGGTGGTGCTGCACACCTTCCTGCCGCCCTATATGAGCCTGGCCGAGGCCTATCAGCGCAAGCTGAACGGGGGGACGTGCTCGTAGAGCGACGTCCCCCGCCCTTTACAGCTTGTAGCCGCCCGCCAGGATCTTGGCGTGGACCGCCTTGGTCAGCTTGATGTAGGCGCCCTTGTTCGGGTCGCGGAAATACAGCGGATCCTTGGTGTTGGCGGGGTCGAAGCCCTCCGTCACCAGGTCGATCTTGCGATACTTGAAGGTGCCGGTGGTCTCGATCTCGGGCTGCAGGCGCACGAAGATCGGGCGAGCGTAGACCGGCAGTTCGCGGTCGACATATTCGGCCAGGGCGGCGATATCGAACTCGGGGCCGACCACCAGCGCGGCCATCCCCGCCTTGCCGTCCAGGTCGCCGACCGGAACGCCGTAGACATTGACCTCCTTGACGCCCGCCACAGCCGATAAGCGTTCGGAGACCTCGCTGGTGGCGACGTTCTCGCCCTTCCAGCGGAAGGTGTCGCCGATGCGGTCGACGAAATAGAGATAGCCGTCGCCATCGGCGCGCATCAGGTCGCCGGTGCGGAACCAGCTGTCGCCCTTCTCGAAAACATCGTGCAGGATCTTCTTCTCGGTGGCGGCCTTATCGGCGTAGCCCGTGAAGTTGCTGCGGGCGTCGCTGGCGATGTGGCCGATGCATTCGCCGATCTCGCCGGGCGCGGCCTCGATGCAGCAGCCGTTGGCGGCCCGCACGGGGGTCTCGGTCTCGACATCGAACTTGACGATCCGGATGTTGAACTTCTTCTTCAGATAGCCCGGCACCCGGCCGATCGCGCCGCGCCGGCCGTCGAAGTTAAACAGCGACACGTTGCCCTCGGTCGCGCCATAGAACTCCAGCACGCCACCCACCTTGAAGCGGTCCAGCATCACGTCCCAGACGTCGGGACGCAGACCGTTGCCGAAGATCAGGCGGATCTTGTGGGCGTGCTCGTTGGGGGTCTCGGGATGGTTGGCCAGGTAGCGGCAAAGCTCGCCGATATAGACGAACATCGTGCAGTTGTTGGCGACCACGTCGTCCCAGAACGACGTGGCCGAGAACTTCTTGCGCAGCACCACCGCCCCGCCATTCAGCAGCGCCGCGCCCATGGCGCAGAGGCCGCCGGTGGCGTGGTAGAGCGGCAGGGTGATGTAGATGCGGTCGGTGGGCCGCGAGTCGGTCGAACCCGCGAAGCCGCGCATGTAGAGCTGCGCCCGCATGTGCGTGATGCGCGCGGCCTTGGGCAGGCCGGTCGTGCCGCTGGTGAAGATGTAGAGCGCGGTGTCCTTGGCGGTCAGGCCGGCGCGAGCGGTCAGGCGGTCGGGACGCAGTTGGCTGCAGCTCTTCAGCGCATTGGCCAGATCGCGCTGGTCGCCGATGGCCGGACCCAGAACCCATTGCTGTACGTGGCGGCCCAGCGAGGCCTTCACCTGCTCGAAGCAGGGCGAGGTCTCGGGATCGACGATGCAGTGCAGGGCCTGGGAGATGTTCAGGCAGTGGGCCAGGGCCGGGCCGGTCAGTTGGTTGTTGATCAGGGCGGTGGCCACGCCAACCTTCGACAGGCCATACCAGATCGCCAGGTATTCCAGGCGATTGGGCATGAACAACGCCACGGTCTGGCCGCGGGTGATCCCCTGCCCCTTGGCCCAGTGGGCGTAGCGGTTGGCGATTCCGTCCAGCTCGGCATAGGTGACCGACTTGCCTTCGAAGACGATGGCCTCGCTGTCGCGCCACTTGTCGACGGCCGCCTCCAGATCGTCGCAGATCAGGTTGGGGCTGTCCGGCGCGATGGATTTCACGCGTTTAAGGGTTCGCGAGAGTCCCTTCAGGAACTTCAACTCGCGTTTCAACCTAGCCGGCAAACTCATCGACGCACTCCGTTCAAACAACCATTGGAGAGCGGCGAGCGGCGGGTCAAGTCGTGGCGGCGTCTCGATTTGCCGAACGGGACTACAATCGGAAATGTACCTGGCCTCGGGTGAAATCCAGCGCCACGGTTTGGAAGGCGTTCAGGATGTCGATCCCGATCAGGATCGCCGGTCGACGAACCAGGCCCCAGTACTCGAACGTGTGGACCGGCCCGAACACTACCGGCACATTGCGAAGGGTGATCTGGCCAAGGCCGAGGGTCTTGAGCGCGGCCAACCGGCCCTCCACGGTCTGGCCCGTGAGGCTCATCAACTGGATGTCCGCCCATTCGCTGGTCACGCTGCGATAGTGCATCGCCAAGCGCATCAGAGCCATGTTCCCCACCGTCGTCGTGGAGCCGGTGTCGATGAAGGCCAGGGCCGAGGCGCTCGCGACCCTGGCCTCGATCAGATGTAAACCGCTGGGGCGCGCCTTCACCGGCACGCTCACGGTATAGTCGTCTATGGGAGGCGAGATCGAGCCCACCCTCATCTGATCGCGGGCGAAGTCCAGAACCAGTCCCTGCCCGCCCAGCCAATCCAGGCCCAGGACGCCGGCCCCTTCCACGTATCGTCCCGGCAGGACCGACAGGGTGAGATCGCGCCGCACGCGCCGACCGACCGCGATCGAGTCGACCTTGACCGTTTCCACGGTCTCGACCCCGGCGATACCGTGCAAGGTGGCGGAACCGCTGATCTGCAGGTTCAGCTGGGCTGCCAGTTCACTGGAGATGACCGAGGCATTGGCGCCCGTATCGACGAGGAAGGCGTAGGGTCCCTGGCCGTTGATCCTGGCCTGGACAGTTAGCCGCCGTTGGAAACGTTGGGTCTTGGTCGGCTCAGTCAGCGTCGATGGGTCAGGCAGATCCAGCGCGGCGGCCGGAAGGGCCGGCTCGAGACCGGTCATCGCGAGCATGACCGCCAAGCGTCGCCGCGAGAGCTCGGGACCGTCCACGGGAACAGCCTCCTTCCAGAGAAAGGAGGCTATACCCTGGCAGCGACCTTAGCCAGCGCTTCGAAGATTCGCGTTATCCCGCAGCCGACCGTCGCTGGTCGTCCCGGGCCGATTTCAGCTTCTCGGCCACTAGGAACGCCAGTTCCAGGGCCTGCTCGCCGTTCAGGCGCGGGTCGCAATGCGTATGATAGCGATCGGCCAGATCGGTTTCCGACACGGCCCGCGCGCCGCCCAGGCATTCGGTGACGTTCTGGCCGGTCATCTCCAGATGCACGCCGCCCGGATGGACGCCTTCGGCGTGGGCGATCTCGACGAACGACTTCACCTCCGAGAGGATGCGGTCGAACGGCCGGGTCTTGTATCCGGTCGAGGCCTTCAGGGTGTTGCCGTGCATCGGGTCGGTGGCCCAGACCACCGAACGGCCGGCGGCCTTGGTCGCCTTCATCAGGCGCGGCAGGCGGTCGGCGATCTTGTCCGAGCCGAAGCGGCCGTACAGGGTCAGGCGGCCCGGCTCGTTGCTGGGGTTCAGCACGTCGATCAGGCGCAGCAGGTCGTCGCCTTCCATGGTCGGACCACACTTCAGGCCGATCGGATTCTTCACGCCGCGCATGAACTCGATGTGGGCGCCGTCCAGCTGGCGGGTCCGCTCGCCGATCCACAGCAGGTGCGCGCTGGTGTCGTACCAGTCGCCCGAGGTGCTATCGACGCGGGTCATGGCTTCCTCGAAGCCCAGCAGCAGGGCCTCGTGGCTGGTGAAGAACTCCACCCGGCGCAGATCAGGCTGGGTCTCGGGCGTGACGCCCACGGCCGACATGAAGGTCAGGGCTTCGCTGATCTTCTCTGACAGCTCGCGATAGCGCGCGCCCTGCGGGCTGTCGCCGACGAAGCCCAGGGTCCAACGGTGGATGTTGTAGAGGTCGGCATAACCGCCGCTGGCGAAGGCGCGCAGCAAGTTCAGGGTCGCGGCCGACTGGCCGTAGGCCTTCAGCAGGCGGTCCGGATCGGGCAGACGTTCTTCGGCCGTGAAGTCCATGCCGTTGATGATGTCGCCGCGATAGGACGGCAGGGTCACGTCGCCGATCGTCTCGATCGGTTCGGAGCGCGGCTTGGCGAACTGGCCGGCGATGCGGCCCACCTTCACCACCGGCTTGCCCCCGGCGAAGGTCAGCACCACGGCCATCTGCAGGATCAGCCGGAAGGTGTCGCGGATATTGTCCGCGTGGAATTCCTTGAAGCTTTCCGCGCAATCGCCGCCCTGCAGCAGGAAAGCCCGCCCCTCGGCCACCTCGCCCAGCAGGCCCTTCAGGCGACGCGCCTCACCGGCGAAGACCAGCGGCGGCATCTGGCGAAGCGTCTGTTCGACACGCTCGACCGCACCCGCGTCGGGATAGTCGGTGGGGACATGTTTCGCCGGCATGGCTCTCCACGACGACGGTGTCCAACGGCTGGTCATGACGATCTCAAACTTCTGAAAAGGGAGCGGCTTTTATCGCAAGAGCCACCGAAAGGCAAAATCATTGCGAACAACGAGAAAAAATCACCCCAGCAGGGCAAGTTCATCCACCTTCGCCTGTGGACGCTCGCTGACCATCCGGGCCAGTCCGCACACGATGAGGGTCAGGGCGCCAAGCGCCAGCCACCATTCCTGCCAGACCCCGAAGCTCAGACCCTGGATCACCAGATAGCTGACGAGAGCGGCCGCGGCCATCGCCGCTTCGGTCCGCGAGCGCTCGCACAGCCGCACCACCCCATAGGCCAGCCAGCAGAAGAACACCCCGGCCAGCGCCGCGCCGATCGCGCCCAGTTCCAGCCACAGCTGAAGCTGAGCGTTGTGGGTATGCAGCGGGATGGCGGAACCGAAGGTGCGGCTGGCGTCCAGCCCCCAGCCTCGGAAAGGATGGGTCTGGACGTGGCTGGCGGTGAAGGTCCAGATGTTCAGGCGCGCGTCCCAGGAGGCCGGCACCAGCTTGTGCAGCCAGGCGACGAAGCCGGTGTCGACGCCGATCAATACCGCCAAGGGCGCGAGGATGAACGGCAGGGCGACCAGCCCCACCAGGACCTTCGCCGCCGTCCTTCCAAAGACGTAGACCGCGATCCAGACCGCACCGCCCCCCGCCAGGGCGAGAAGGCAGGCGTCCGCGCTACAGATCACGGAGGTGATGACCAATCCCGCCGCCAACGGCCAGATCAGCACCACGCGCGAAATCCGCGCGAGGGTCAGCGCCGTCGGCCAGAACAGCAGCGCCAGGATGTAGGTCGAGAACGCGACCTTGACCATCGCCACGTCGGGCCGGATTCCCTCGCCGGTGACCTGATGCAGCTTCTGATAGATCGCCGCGCCCATCAGGGAATCCACCGCCGCGACGACAGCCAGCGCCACCATGCCATAAGCCGACGCCACGGCGGCCCGGCGCGCGCCGTCCCCGTCAAGCCGACGCAAGGCCACCACCGCCGCCCCATACGTCCCCGCCTGCAGGAACAGCTTGAGGGCCGTCAAATCCTCCAGGTCGTCATAACCCTTGAACTTCGCCCAATCAGGCGCCGCCGTGCTCCAGGTCATGCTGATCGCCGCCCAGACGGCCAGGGCCGCCAGGATCAGCCACGGCGGCACGGTGGCGCGGGTCGGCTTAACGCCCGGCAGCGCCAGAAGACCCGCCAGGGCCAGCAAGGGCGCGAAGCCCAGCGGAGCCAGATAGGCCAGCAATGGGGCCATCACCACCAGGAACATCGCCACGCCGCCCAGCCAACGCTGGAGGCGCGTCGGCGCCTTTCCCGCTTCGCCCGCGGTGCTGTTCGGCTCGAGCGAAGGGGTGTCGGTCATACGGTTCCCATTTCCGACGGCAGGTACTTCTCACGCATGGTGACCAGCTCCTCGGCCAGGGTCGGGTGCACCGCGCAGGTGGAGTCCCACTGCGACTTGGTCACGCCCATCTTCACCGCGATGGCGGCCATCTGGATGATCTCCGGCGAGTCCGGCCCCACCATGTGCACCCCGACGACCCGCTGGTCATCCTGCTTGACCACCAGCTTCATCAGGCAGCGGTCCTGGCCGCCGTAGAACACGCTTTTCATCGGCCGGAACACGGCGCGATAGATGTCAACCTTGCCGAAGGCGTGGCGGGCCTGGGCCTCGGTCATGCCCACCGTCCCGATGGGCGGCTGCGAGAAGACCGCGGAGGCGACCATGTCGTGGTCGAAGCGCGTGGGGTTGTCGTAGAACTCGGTCTGCGCGAAGGCCGCGCCCTCGCGGATCGCCACCGGCGTCAGGTTGATCCGATCAGTGACGTCGCCGACGGCCCAGATGTTGTCGACGTTGGTCTTGGACTGCTCGTCGACCGCGATGGCGCCGCGCTCGTTCAGCTTCACGCCCGCGTTCTCCAACCCCAGGCCTTCGACGTAGGGTTCGCGGCCGGTGGCGAACAGCACCACGTCGGTCTCGAAAGTGAGCTCGTTGTTGAACGTGCTGACCAGGCCGTCAGCGGTCTTTTCCAGCTTCTCGTGCGAGCAGCCCAGGACGACCTTGATCCCGCGCTTCTCCAGCTCATCGGCCAGATGCGAGCGCACGTCGTCGTCGAAGCCCCGCAGGATGTTGGCCCCCCGGTAGCAGAGGGTGGTCTGGACGCCCAGGCCGTTGAAGATGCTGGCGAACTCGACGGCGATATAGCCGCCGCCCACCACCATCACCCGCTTGGGCAGTTGCGGCAGGTGGAAAGCCTCGTCCGAGGTGATCCCGAACTCCGCGCCGGGGAAGTCCGGCTTCCAGGGACGGCCGCCCGTGGCGATCAGGATCTTGCGGGCGGTGTAGCGGCCCGCGTCCTTGGAGCCCGACTTCGGCAGCACCTCGACTGTGTGCTGGTCGATGATCTGGGCCCGGCCGTGCAGCAGGTGAGCGCCGGCCTTCTGGAGGTTGGTGACATAGATGCCCGACAGCCGGGCGATCTCGACGTCCTTGTCGTGCAGGAAGGTCTTCCAGTCGAAGCTGGCCTCGCCGATGGTCCAGCCGTAGCCCTTGGCGGTCTTCAGCTGGGACTTCACCTCGCTGGCGTAGACCATGAACTTCTTGGGCACGCAGCCGCGGATCACGCAGGTGCCGCCCACGCGATATTCCTCGGCCACGGCGACCTTGGCGCCGCTCATGGCGGCCAGGCGGGCGGCGCGCACGCCGCCCGAGCCGGCGCCGATGACGAAGAGGTCGAAGTCGTACTCAGCCATCGCGGCGCTCCGGAATCACTTGGTCGGACCGGGCTCGGCCATGAGCCCGGAAGGTGGCGGATATGGGTCTAGGGGACCAGCTTGACCACCCCGTTGTCGGTTCCCAGCAGCGCTTCGTCCGCCAGATCGAGGAACAGACCGTGGTCGACGACACCCGTCACCGTCTTCAGGGCCGCGGCCAGGGCGGCCGGTTCGGCGATCACGCCCGACGGCAGATCGTAGATCACGTTGCCGCCGTCGGTGATCACGATGCCCCGCTCGGCCATCCGCAGGCGCGGCGGCAGCAGGTCGAACTCGGCGGCGATGTCGGCCAGGCGGTGGCCGGTGTGGACGTGGCCGAAACGCACGACCTCGATCGGCAGCGGGAACTTGCCCAGATGGTCGACCTTCTTGGCCGCGTCGGCGATGACCACGCAGCGCTTGGAGGCCTCCCAGACCAGCTTCTCACGCAGCAGGGCCGCGCCGCCGCCCTTGATCAGCGACAGTCCGGGGCCGACCTCGTCGGCGCCGTCCACGGTCAGGTCGATGGACTTCACGTCGTCCAGGGCCGCCAGCGGGATGCCCAGCTCGCGGGCCAGGTTGGCGGTGGCCTCCGAGGTCGGCACCGCCCTGATGTCCAGCTTGCGCGCGGCCAGGGCCTTGACGAACCAGGCGGCCGTCGAGCCCGTGCCCAGGCCCACCACCATCCCAGGCTCGACAAGCTGCGCCGCGGCCTCGCCCGAAATCCGCTTCTGATCGTCGGCGCTCATTTGCTGTCCTTCTTGGCTTTCTTGGCAGCCTTCATGGCCCGGAACTTGGTGGCCCAGCCGGGCTTGTCATCCTGCGGCGCCCGGCTCAAGGCCAGCGCCCCGTCCTCGATGTCCTTGGTGATCACCGAGCCGGAACCGGTCATCGCCCCCTCCCCGACCCGCACCGGCGCCACCAGGGCGGTGTTGGAGCCGATGAAGGCGCCCGCGCCGACGTGGGTCTCGAACTTGTCGAAGCCGTCATAGTTACAGAAGATCGTGCCGGCCCCGATATTGGCTTTTGGGCCAACCGAGCCGTCGCCCAGGTACGACAGGTGGTTGGCCTTGGCGCCCGCCCCGACCTTGACCTTCTTGACCTCGACGAAGTTGCCGATGTGGGCGTCCGCTCCGATGTCGGCCCCCGGACGCAGGCGGGCGTAGGGACCGATCAGGGCCCCCTCGCCGACGGCGGCGCCTTCGAGATGGCTGAACGCCTTGATCACCGCGCCGCTCGCGACGCTGACGCCCGGGCCGAAGACGACGAACTGCTCCACCGTGACGCCGGCGGCCAGCCTGGTGTCCCAGCTGAGGTGCACCGTTTCCGGCGCCGGCATGGTCACGCCCTCGACCAGGAAGGCCGAGCGGCGCGCGGCCTGCCAGACGGCCTCGGCGGCGGCCAGTTCGGCCTGCGAATTGACGCCCTGCACCGAAGCCTCTGGCGCGAAGGCCGCGCGGGTCGACAGTTCGCGGTCGTGGGCCAGGCCGACCACGTCGGTCAGATAGTATTCCTTGTTGGCGTTGTCGTTGCCGACATTGGCCAGCAGCTCGAACAGCAGGGCGCGGTCAGCGGCCAGGACGCCGGAGTTGCAGTGCTTGATCTGCTTGACGGTGTCGTCGGCGTCCTTAGCCTCGACGATGCGCAGCAGTACGTGGCCGGGGGCCAGGACCAGACGGCCATAGGCCCCGGGATTGGCGGCGTCGAAGCCCAGCACGGCGACGTCCGCGCCTTTCGCCCGCAGGTCGAATAGCGGCTGGATGACCGGGGCGCTCAGCAGCGGGCAGTCGGCGAAGGTCACCACCACGTCGCCGTCGAAATCGGCGAGCGCCTCGCGGGCGGCGAGCACGGCGTGGCCCGTTCCCTGCGGCGGGTCCTGCAGGACGGTCGCGCCCTCGCCCAGACGCTTCCTAGCGTGCTCGCCGACCTGGGGGCTGTGGGCGCCGACGACCACCACGATGCGCTCGCAGTTCAAGGCCTGGGCCGTGTCGATCGCGTGGTCCAGCAAGGTCCGGCCGCCGATCTTATGCAACACCTTGGGCGTCGGCGACTTCATCCGCGTGCCCTGGCCGGCCGCCAGGATCACGGCCGCGCGGGGACGTCCGGGCCCCGGCGAAGGCGACGAAACGGCGTTGGTCATGGGCGAAGCGACTCCCGAAGCACGGACCTAAGTTGCATTAGCCGCGCGTTTAGCCGAAAGGCCAGAGCCATGCATGCCCAGAACGACATTCTCGCGACCGACATTCTGAACGGCGCCACCATCGCCTTCGACCTCGACGGCACCCTGGTGGACACCGCGCCGGACCTGGTGGCCTCGCTGAACATCATTCTCGCCGAGGAAAGCCTGCCGCCCTTGGCGTTCGAGGACGTGCGCAAGATGGTCGGCCGCGGGGCCAAGGCGCTGCTGGAGCGCGGCTTCGCCGCCGCTGGCGCGCCGCTGGACGCCGACCAGGCGCCGAAGCTCGTCGAGCGCTTCATCGCCCTCTATCTCGGCCGCATCGCCCACGAGAGCGCGCCCTTCCCCGGCGTGGTCGACGCTTTGATCGAACTGCGCGCGGCCGGCGCCAAGCTGGCGGTCTGCACCAACAAGCTGACCCACCTGTCGGTGGCCCTGCTCGACGCCCTGGACCTGACCCAGTATTTCGACGCCGTGGTCGGGGCAGACAGCGCGCCCGCCGCCAAGCCCGACCCGCGCCACGTGCTGGCGACGATCGCGGCCGTCGGCGGCGATCCGGCCCGCGCGGTGATGGTCGGCGACAGCATCAACGACGCCCTGGCCGCCAAGGCCGCCAAGGTCCCGACCCTGCTGGTGACCTTCGGCTACACCGAGGCGCCGGTCGAGACTCTGGGCGGAGATCTGTTGATAGACGCCTTCTCCGACACGCCTTCGGCCTGTATCCGGCTTTTGACCTCTTGCGCCCCCGAAACGACCGGGCTATAGGCCCCCTCCTCTCGCGGCGGGGTCTCACCGACCTCACCCACACGGCGGATGCGTAGCTCAGCGGGAGAGCACCTCGTTCACACCGAGGGGGTCACAGGTTCAATCCCTGTCGCATCCACCATTTTTCCCGTGAAATCGCTCTAATCCTACGTCCGGCCTCGGGCGGCCTGTACTCGCCGTTCCGGAGCGGCCGTTTCAGGCCGAAGCCGAGCCTCGGCTCGCGGGAGCGCAAAACAGTCCAAGGGCGGCCGCGAGAAATCCTAGCCACCGCGACACCGGCGCCGCCAAGGTCGCCCTACCAGGGGCGAGGAGCGCGCGCGAATGGACACCCCGAAACCGGCTGCCCCCCATTGCCTTTTCGAGGATCGTTCGGCTCCGTGCCTCGCGGACGTCCAGCACGAGGCGATCGTCGACGCGCCCTTCGGCAAGGTGGATTTGCCCGCCTGGCAGTTCGGCCTCGCCGATTGCGAATACCGCGGCTTCTCGCCTGATCACATCGCCGCGGCCGTCAGCACATCGACCGATGGGCGGCGCGTCGCCATCAGGGTGGACAAACTCGGCGACAGCCTTCTGGTGGGCCACTATGTCGAGGAAGCCCGCGAACCCGTGCGGTGTCGCCTGCGGTCGCTTTCCGACCTCGTGACGGCGAAGGCTCGCCTGGGCGTCTGGATCGCCCGCGACCTCTGGGTCGAGCCAGTCGATGAGCAGACCTGCCGGCTCGTCTGCCGCGTGCAGGCCCACGCGACGCCTGACATGATCAACGCCCTCGCGCTCGAAGGCGAGGCGTTGTCCGCCTTCCGCGAAAGCCTGCGACGCGATCTCGCCCGCCACGCCGCCTTGGAAATCGGGCCTTTCGCCGAAAGCATCGCCAACCAGATCGCCGGGCGACCGCCACGGACGCGGCCCGCCGCGCATCCTGGCGACGCGGGCGACGCGCTGCTCGCCGCGTCCAGCTGTGTCGCGATCGTTCATGCGCCGATTGGCGTGATCGACTTGGGCGCCTGGCTCTACGCCTTGCCGGACGCCGTCTACCGAACCTGCTCCCAAGACCATGTCGCCGCCGGTGTGACGACCGGCTGCGAGGGGTCTCGGCTCTCGATCAACGTCGAACAGCCCGGGGCCTTCATGGTGCAGCACTACCGCGAGGACGTGACCGGTCCCGCCTACTGCCGGGTCGTCTCCGCGCGGTCGGACATGTTCTCGCCGGCGGGCCACACGACGAACTGCGTCACCTGGGAACTGTCGCTTCAAGCCCTCGACGCCGAGCGGTGCGAATTGACGAACACCATCACCTGCCAGGCCACGCCGGACTTCATGGCCAAGCTGCGGGAGAGCGGCGCCACGCTTGAGGCGGTCCGCGCCCGGACAAGCGCGCTTCTGGTCGCCCACAACGCCGAGGAGACGCCGAAATTCGCCGCCGACCTCGGCGGCCGATGGTTGGGGCGCTGAGCCGGCGCCCAAGCCTAGGACGCCGGGCGTAAAGCCCGCTGGGCGCCGCCATCCTCGTAGTGACGGATCCAAGTGCCCGGGGAAACACCCGTGAACCGCTTGAAGACCCGTGTCAGGTGGGCCTGGTCGCAGAACCCGACTTCAAGCGCCGTCACCGCCAGGGGCTGGCGCGTACTGGTCATCACCTGCTTGGCGAGCTCCACGCGCTGGCGGGCGATGTAGCTGACGGGGTTTTCGCCGAAGCTGGCTCGGAAGCGCCGTCCGAAATGACCCGCGCTCAGTCGGACCACCGCCGCGACGTCCCGCACGCGTATCGGCGCGTAGAGGTGGTTGGAGATGAAGGTCCGGACGCGCTCGGCTTGCCAGCTGGCCAAGGCGCCTTGGCCGCCGGTGCGCGGAGCCGGCGATGGGCGCATCAATTGAAGCGCGCGATCAAGGCAGTCCCGCGCCCGATCGCGATCGTCGTCCAACGCGCGGCGCGCTTCATCGAGCAGCGCCGCCAGTCCGGGCGCCGTGAGGGCCGGCCCGGGCCTCGGCGGCGCGTCCGTCGTCACCAAACCAAGCTGCACGACCCACTCTCCCCGGCATCGACGCGGAGTCCGCGCCGGGTTCGAACTTCCTCCGACCGTCGCGGCCGCGCGAGTTATGGGATGCAAAAGATTGTAATGACGGTGACGGCCGTGGAGCCCGGACGTCGTCTACGGGCATCTCCACCCAGCCGACGATCGATCGACCATCGACACGGCAGAGGATCGCCGCCACCGGCCGCCAGGCGCCGTATCCCGACCATGAAGTGGAGGCGCCGCCCCGCGTCGAGATCATCGGCCGCCCTTCCTGCTCGTGATGTTCCGAGACTAGAGGCGGCGGTCACTCTGTCTTGTACGGATTTCACGGTTTTAACTGTTCATACCTCCTAAATTTCGCGACGTCGGCGATATACCTTCCGTAGCGTGATGACGTGCTGAAGATTTGTGTCATCTTGCGCGCGCGAGAACGGAGATGGGTCCATCGTGGATCGACCTCTTCATGGGCAGGACATGCGGGACCACGACGTTTCGGATCAGGCGAATGGCGCCCATACCTCGCCGCGGGATGTCGTCTATCACTTTGGCCGCTACCAACTCGATCCAGCGCGTGATCGCCTCATGCTCGACGGCGCGACCGTGCCCATCGCGAGCCGGGCGCTGGAGATTCTCAAGATCCTGCTGCAGGCGGATGGCGAACTGGTCGACAAAGCGTCGCTGATCGCCGCGGTTTGGCCGACCACCTTTGTTGAGGAAGCCGCGCTGCGGGTTCACGTCTCGGCGCTTCGCAAGGCGCTCGGCGCCGAGTCGGGCGAGCAGTACGTGCAGAACGTGCCCGGCCGCGGATATCGGTTCGGAGCGCCGATCCGGCGCGTCGGCCGCAGCGAAGATTCGCGCGACGCTTCAACGGAGCACGCCCGCCCCAATCTTCCCGCCCAGCTCATTCGCCCCGTAGGCCGGGACGACGTCGTCCAGAGGCTGGCTCCCGCGCTGGAGAGAGGCCGACTCGTGACGATCGTCGGCCCAGGCGGCGTGGGAAAGACGACCGTCGCGGTGACCTTCGCACACGCCGCCGTCGCGAAGTTCCCTGACGGGGTCTGCTATGTCGACCTGGCCACGGTGTCGGATCCCGATCGCCTGAGCAGCCTCGTCGCCACGGCCTTGGGACTGCCCGTGCAATCCAGCGACATCATGCGGTCGCTTAAGGCGCAGTTGCGCGACAAGTCCGTGCTGCTGGTGCTGGACTGCTGCGAGCCAGTTGTCGATGCGGCCGCGCGGCTGGCCAGCGAACTGCTGCAGGCCAATCCCAACCTGCGCGTTCTGGCGACCAGCCGCGAGCCTCTGCGCGTCAGCGGGGAGGAAGTCTGGCGGCTACCGCCGCTGGGCTTCCCCAGCGGCGGCGCTATCTCGGCCCAAGCCGCGATGGGGTTCTCGGCGGTGCAACTGTTCGTGCAACGCGCCGCCGGCGGCTTCGAGGGGTTCGAGTTGACAGACGAGCACGCCGCGGCCGTCGGCGAAATCTGCCGGCACCTCGACGGGATTCCGCTGGCGATCGAGATCGCGGCCGGCCATTTCGGGGCTCTCGGCGTCGAGGGGCTTCGCGCGCGTCTTCAAGACCGCCTGCCGCTGGAACTGGCGGGCTCGCGCACCGCCTCTCCCCGCCACCAGACCCTGGAAGCCACCATCGACTGGAGCTTCGAACTGCTTCCGGAAAGGGAGCGGCTAACGTTCCGCCGGCTGTCCGTGTTCGCCGGGGACTTTACGCCGGACGCCGCGCGCGCCGTTCTCGGCGACGAGGCCTCCGACATCTGGACCGCTATCGAACCGCTTTGGGCGCTGAGCTCCAAATCGCTGCTCGTCGCCGACATCAGCGGCCCCACGCCGCACTATCGAATGCTCGACACGACCCGCGTCTACGCGCGCCGGCGGCTGGACGAAGCCGGCGAAACGGCCACCTTCCGCCGTCGCCATTGCCTGTGGATGCAGGACTTCCTGCGCCAGGTCACGGACGAGTGGGACAGCGGCGTCAGTGTCGAGCAGCTCAATATCTATGCTCGGCAGATCGGCAACCTGCGCGCGGCGACCGACTGGGCGTTTTCCCCGCAAGGCGACCCGGACCTGGCGATCAAGCTGGCGTTGCTGGGCGCGCCGATCTGGCTGCATCTCAGCCTTATCGTGGAATGGAGCGAACTGGCGGAAAAGGCCGTGCGCCTGCTGCCGACCGTCCCGCCGCTCAGCACCGAAGATCTGGCCGCCCTCCACCTGGCCCTCGGAACGACTCGGCACCACACCATGGGCCCCAGTCCCGAGGTCCTGGCCGCATGGGAGGAAGCCCTCCGCCTGGCCAGACAAGTGGGCGAGGCGCGGTTCATCCTGCCCGCGCTCTGGGCGATCTGGGCGAACATCTACAACAAGGGGCGCACGCAGGAAGCGCTCAGGATCGCGGAGGAGTACCGCAGCATCGCGGAAAGCACCGGCCTCTCGGGCGATGTCGACATGGGTCACGACATGGCGGCGTCGGTCTATCGCACGCTGGGCGACCAGCCGGCGGCGCTGAAGCATTGCATTCACCTGCTTGATCGCAAGGAGCTACCCGGCGATCTGCTTTACGCCTCGCGCTCGCTCTTCGACCAGCGGGTCGCGGCGTTGACCACATTGGGCGACGTCCTTTGGGTTTCCGGACGCCCCGACAAGGCGACCGAGGTCTGCGATCTGGCCGTCGAGCGCGCCGTCCGCATCAACCACTTGCCATCCCTGGCCTACACTCTCGTCTTCAGCTCCGCCCAGGTGGCTGTCCTCTGTGGGGATGAGCTGAGAATGGCGCGCTATGACACGATGCTGTCCCAGGTGGCGGACGCCCACGAGCCGTTCACCGATTGGGTCCACGCCATCCAGTCGCTGATCTACATCCGGCGCGGCGACGCCGAGGAGGGGGTCGCTCTTCTGAAGCGGACCCTGGCCCGGCAGGATCCGGGCTGGTTCATCAACGTCCACGTTTACCTGCTGACAGCGCTGGCTGAAGGACTTTGCAAAACGGGCGAGTACGCCGAAGGGCTCTCCGTGCTCGAACGGGGGCTCGAGCAGACCTTTGACAAACAGGACTTCTGGTGCCTGCCGGACGCCTATCGGATCAAGGGCGATCTTCTGCTGGGAAGCGGCCCCACGCACCTCGCGGCGGCGGAAGAAGCCTATCTTCAGGGCCTGGACTGCGCCGTGCGGCAAGGAGCCCTTTCCTGGGAACTGCGCGCGGCGATCGGCCTCGCCAAGCTACGGCTGCGCCAGGGCCGCAAGGCTGAAGCGGAAGCGATGCTGAAGACCATCTATGGCCGCTTCACCGAAGGCTTCGCGAGCGCGGATCTGGTCGAGGCGCGGGCCTTGCTCGCGAGATGCGCCGCCGACCACGTCGCGGCCACATAGCGCCAGACGCGGCGCCGTGAGAAAGCCAAGCCGCGCTACAGATCGTCAATGGGTGTTGGCGGCGGAGGATCGACCTACATCTTCATTCGGCAGTGTGGGGCGTGGACGCCAGCCGGGCCAAGGCCTCCACCACGCCTTCGCCGTAGAACGGATCCGCCTGGTCTGTACAGATCGAACATAGGGCGCGCCCAGGCCGACCCTTAGTTGGTCAGCGCCTTTCTCCCGGTGATCGTCAGGTCGGCGCCGACGCCCGGGGACTGGGCCAGGCCCGGCCGCGAGATCGGCTGGCCGCCACCGATCCACAGTTGGACAGCGCCAGGCTCGACGCTTCGACGACCCGCCTCGTCGACGGTCGAGAAGGCGCCGGCGTCCAGTTCGAAGGTCACGGCCCGCGTCTCGCCGGCTTTCAGGGAGATGCGTTTGAAGCCCTTCAGCGCGCGGACGGGCGCGCCGGCGACGCCTGGCCGGGTGACGTAGAGCTGGACAACCTCGTCGCCGTCGCGGCCGCCCGTATTGGTGACCGGCGCGGTGACTTTGACGCGGTCGCCCGCCGCGACGACGGCCTTCAAGGTCGGCTTGCCGTAGGAGAAACGCGTGTAGGACAGGCCGTGGCCGAACGGGTACAGCGCCTCGCCACCGAAATAGCGATAGGTGCGGCCGGCCATGCCGTAGTCCTTGAACGGCGGCAGTTGGTCGGCCGAGCGGTAGACGGTTACGGGCAGGCGGCCGGACGGGCTGAAATCGCCGGCGATCAGGCCCGCGACGGCCGTTCCGCCCTCGCCGCCCGGATACCAGGCCTCGATCACCGCCGGGAGGGTCTTGTCGGCCCAGTTGCTGCTGATCGCCCCACCGTTCATCAGCACCAGGATCACCGGCTTGCCCAGGGCGTGCGCGCCTTCCAGCAGCTTCTGCTGCGGGGCCGGCAGGTCGAGGCTCGTGCGGTCGCCGCCGGCGAAGCCCTGGGCGTGCACGCTCATTTCCTCGCCCTCGACCCGCGCGGTCAGGCCGCCGGCGAAGATGACGAGATCCGCGTCCTTGACGATCGCCAGGGCGGCGTCTCCGTCGTCGGCGGGCTGGTTCCAGATCAGGCCTTGCGTCCCGCGCTCGCTGTCCTGCCGCGCCTCGATTGTGATGGGATAGGCTTTGCCGGCCGTCAGATTGACCGACTTGCCCATCGACGGATCAATCGTGCCGTCCCAGAAGTCGGCCAGCACCTTGCCATCGACGGTGATGCGCCAGCCGCCGTCTCCCGTGAGAGAAAAGCCATGCGCGCCGGTCTGCCGAGGCGTGACGAACCCGCTCCACCGGATCGAGCCCTTGCGCATCTCCCGCGTGGGCCAACCCCAGCGGAACTTGGCGTTGGTGTCGCCGCGAACCTTCGGCGTTCCGGCCAGATCGAGGTTGTCGTAATCCTCGACCTTCAGCCCCGTGGTCGCGCAGGCGGCGTCCTGGCAGAAGACCCCATCGGGCGTCGGCGTGCTGGCGGGACCGATCAGGCCCGTGCCCGGCACGTAAGTCACCTTGGCGTCGGGGAATCGCGCGCGAACGCCCGCGAGCACCGTGATCGGCTTTGACGGCGTGCCGGCGTAGTTCCCGACCAGAGCGTCGACGCTGTCCGCGTTAGGGCCGATCACGGCGATCGATCTGGGCGAGGCTTTCAGCGGCAACAGGCCGTCGTTCTTCAGCAGCACCAAGGACGACTGGGCCGCGCGCAGGTTGATGGCGCGATGGGCCGCGGTGTCGTTGTCGGCGGCGGTGATCTTGCCCCACGGACCGCTGGCCGGCGGATCCATCAGACCCAGGCGATAGCGGATCTCGAACAGCCGGTTCAGGGCCACATCGACCTCCGCCTCGGTCACCAGCCCCGTACGCACCGCCTCGACGATGGCTGGAGCCTCGACCCCGAGCTTGCCGCCGAAGTCGCAGGCGACGTCGGTGCCGGCCTTCAAGGCGACGGCGAAGGCCTCGGCCGGGGTCTTCCGATAGGCATGGGCCTTGGGCAGGTAGATGTCCGCCATCGCCCCGCAGTCGGTGACGACGTGCCCCTTAAAGCCCCAGTCCCGGCGCAGGCGCTGGTTCAGCAGCGCATCGCTCGCGCAGGCGGGCACGCCATCGACGGCGTTGTAGGCGCACATGACCGACTCGACCCTGGCCCTGGTGACCAGCGCCTTGAACGCCGGCAGGTAGGTGTCTTCCAGGTCATGGCGCGAAGGGTGGATGTCGTCATGATGGCGGTCGACCTCCGGCCCGCTGTGCACGGCGTAGTGCTTGGCCTGGGCGGCGACCTTGGGGTGCAGCGGATCAGCCCCCTGCAAGCCTTCGACGAAGGCCACGCCGACCTCGGCCGTCAGGTGCGGATCCTCGCCGTAGGTCTCCTGTCCCCGGCCCCAGCGGGGATCGCGGAAGATGTTGATGTTGGGCGACCACACTGTCAGCCCCCGGTACTGGGCGGTCGACCCATCGGCGGCGACCTTGTCCACGTACTTGGCGCGAAACTCGGTGCTGATCACGTCGCCAATCTGTTCGACCAGCGTGGTGTCGAACGTCGCGGCCAGGCCTACGGCTTGCGGAAAGACGGTCGCTTCGCCGGCGCGCGCCACGCCGTGCAGGCCTTCGTTCCACCAGTTGTAGGCGGGCGCCGACAGGCGCGGGATGGCCGGAGCGACGTGACGCAACTGCGCGGCCTTCTCCTCCAGCGTCATCCTCGACACGAGGTCGGCGGCGCGCTTGGACGGCGAGAGCTTGGTGTTCTTGTAAGGCGCTAGGTCCTGCGCCATAGCCGAGGAAACGACGCCCAGGCTCACCGCGGCGGAAAGCGCCAGGAGCCGGCGCAGATTATTCGACATCGTCATTCTCCCGAATGGCGTTCAAGTCCCGCGGGACGAACGGGCGCGACATCGCCGAGAGGCTGCAGGACCTGACCGACGCGCACCGTGACCTCCCCTTCGGCACTACCTCTTTGGCGGCCGCTTTTCCGGCTGGTTACCGGTATCATTCTCGAAGGCCTAACCGTGCGACCGAGGTTTTGAAAGCGGAAAGTTACCGCTCCCAACGCATTGGACCGTCCCTCGAAATCGCGACCTAATCGACGAATAGGCGCGCCCGACCCGCACAAAAAACCACACGACGAGGGCTAGTTATCTGTCGGTTGAAAACTCCCACGCCGCGCGTCTCCAAGGCCGCGACAAATCAATCTTAAGAGGCAAAAACATCAAACTCGCCCTTTGATCTTGTGAATTGGTGATTTCAAGCGTTCTCTTGAGCCGCGCTTGGGGGGACCGAGCATGACGCTTGAAGGTCGGGCGGCCGCATCGGCGCCGCCCGGCGGCTCGTCGTTCCATCTCTCCAAGGTTCCGTGTCGCCCGCCGGCTCGCTCCGGCCATGCGACCCGGACGTAAGCGCCAGTCCGCGTGCCGTGCCCGAGCAGGTCCATTTCGGATCGCCGTATCAGAACAGAGGGAAGACATGACGACTTTCGCCACCCGCCGCGCGCTGGCCGTTTCCGCCTTGGCCTTCGCCACCGTTGTCGCGACGACGGCCTGCAATCCGGTGAAGCCTCCCCCTGCCCCCGATACTGGGATCACCAAGGAAGAGGTGGCGACCGCCCAGAAAGCCTGGGGCAAGGCCCTGGTGGACATCTCGCTCGCCTACGAGGCCGGCGGTATCGACAGGGCCAGGTCGCTGGCCAGCGCGGTGCTCGACCAAGCCTACGGCTACAATCTGGGACCGGTGCTGTTCAAGCCGACCCTGACCCGCGAACCCCAGACCTTCCGCCTGACCAAGGAAGGAGCCCTGGCCTATTTCGTCGGCCACGACCCTAACTATCCCAACGACACTGGCTTCGCGCTCAAGAACTGGCGAAGCGTGGAGGTCAACGACGTCGGGCTGCAGATCAACGGCAATGTCGCCAACACCATGGGCAAGGTCGTCATGACCGACGCCAGGGGCTGCAAGACTACGGTCGACAAGACCTGGGTTTTCAAGAAGGACGACGGGGTGGTGCGGATCATCGTGCACCACTCGTCCCTGCCCTTCCCCGAGACCGGCGAACCGGCCTGCCCCAAGGCCGCCGGCGCCGCGCCCGCGGCGGCCCCGGTCAAGCCGTCGTAGGGGTTGGTCAGAAAGAAAACGGCGCCCCTAAAGGGGCGCCGTGAGACGTCTTCGTCGTGGCCGGATCAGTTTGAGGCCGGCACGCTGGCCTTGCTGACCAGGATCGTCACGGAAACGCGACGGGCTTCGGCGTCGTTCGCGGGCGGGTCCGGATCCTGGGTGACTGGGTTCGAGCCCAGCGCCGCCGGCGGGACGAAATAGACCGGCAGGACGCCCGCGCTCTCGGTGAGGTATTCCTTCACGGCGATGGCGCGGCGGGCGCTCAGGCGCTTGTTGGCGGCGGCGTTGCCGGTGGGATCGGCGCGACCGACCACGGCCAGGCGGTAGCCGCCCTTGATCGCCTTGGCCTTGGCGGCGAGGTCGTCCAGGTCCTTCTTGCCCTGGTCGGTGAGCGCGGCGCTGCCGACCGCGAAGAACACCTTGGTGCGGCCCGCCGCCACCAGGTTGCCGATGTTGTTCAGCCGCTCTTCCTGCTCGGCGATGGCCTGCTTGTTGGCCGCGACGCCCTCTTCGGTCTGGGTGATCCCGGCCGCGATCTGCTTGGCGGTCTTCAGATCGGACTTCTTGAAAGTGACCGATTGGGCGACAAGCCCAGTGTCCGTCGGTATGCCCCGAAACTCGATGGCCAGACCTCTGATCAGGTCCTCGGGCGAACCGCTCTCACGCTGCAGCACGCCGGCGCCGGCGGTCGCCGTGATCTTGGTGTCCGGCGTCAGGGTGAGCGTCTGCTGTTCCGTACCGATCTTGACGCCCAGGGTGTTGTCGGTGTGCGACGTGATGATGCCCTTGTAGACCGTGGCCTCCTGGGCCAAGGCGAGTCCGGGCAGGGCCATCAGCACCGCCCCGAACATAGCGACGATCGCTTTCCGGATATCCATGTTGCGCGTTCTCCGTCACCCGCGCTCGGACCGGCGATGCGGCGGCCCCCTCGGAACGCGAGATCGCGTAGGTCGTAACGCGGACAAAGCTCGCGCGACATCCGTTCAACACCTGAGCTAGGCTTCGCACATCCCCCCGATGCGCCGCTGGATTCGTGAGCCGATCCTGTCGTAGTGCGAGGCAGGTTGCGCACAGCCATGAGGCGCGCGATGTTGCGCCGTCGGTATCATTCGCCGCCCTGCGGAACCTCGGAGGAATGGTCGAGTTCCACCCTCAGCTTAGCGCCAGGTATGTCGGATTTAATGGTTTCTCGTCGTTTGACGGATCTTGCCCAGGCGGAGCGATTCCAACTGCTGCTCGGCGCGGTCAAGGACTACGCCATCTATCTGCTCGACGCCGAAGGGCGCGTGGCGACGTGGAACACCGGCGCCCAGTTGTTCAAGGGCTATACGGCCGACGAGATCATCGGCCAGCATTTCTCGACCTTCTACACCGAGGAAGATCGCGCGGCGGGCCTGCCGGAACGCGCCTTGCGCACGGCGGCCGAGGACGGTCGCTTCGAATCCGAGGGGTGGCGTGTGCGCAAGGACGGCACGCGCTTCTGGAGCCATGTGGTCATCGATCCGGTCATCGAGAACGGCGACCTGATCGGCTACGCCAAGATCACTCGTGACGTATCCGACCGACGCACCGCCGACGAGGCGCTGCGGGAAAGCGAGCGGCGCTTCCAGCTGCTGGTCCAGAGCGTCCACGACTACGCGATCTACATGCTCGACCCCGAAGGCGTGGTGAGCAACTGGAACGCCGGGGCGCAGGCGATCAAGGGCTACACCGCCGACGAGATCGTCGGCCAGCATTTCTCGCTGTTCTACACGCCCGAGGACCGTGAGGCGGGCAAGCCGGCCATCGCCCTGGCCACGGCGCTGCGTGAAGGCAAGTTCTCGGGCGAAGCCCAGCGCGTGCGCAAGAACGGCGAGCGGTTCTGGGCCAGCGTGGTGATCGATCCGATCCATGACGAAACGGGTCGCCTGCTGGGCTTCGCCAAGGTGACCCGCGACACCACCGAGAAACGTCTGGCCGAGGAGGAGCTGGAACGTTCGCGCGAGGCCCTGGTCCAGGCCCAAAAGATGGAAGCCATCGGGCGGCTGACCGGCGGCGTCGCCCACGACTTCAACAACCTGCTGACCGTGATCCGCGCCTCGGCCGACTTCCTGCGCCGACCCGACCTGCCGGAAGACAAGCGCGCCCGCTACGTCGAAGCCATCGCCGAGACCGCCGAGCGCGCCGCGACCCTGACGGGCCAGCTGCTGGCCTTCGCCCGCCGCCAGCCGCTGCAGCCCGAGGTCTTCGACGTCAGCGCCCGCCTGCAGGGCCTGCACCGGATCATCGGCAGCACGATCGGCTCGTCGGTGACAATTGAGACCGACCTGCCCGACACCGAGCACGTGGTCGAAGCCGACCCGAGCCAGTTCGACACCGCCGTGCTCAACATGGTCATCAACGCCCGGGACGCCATGCCACGCGGGGGGACCATCAAGATCCGCGCCCGGACCGTCGAGGGCGTCCCCGCGGTTCGCGGTCACGCCCCCGCCCTCGGCGCGTTCGTCGCCGTCGACATCGCCGACGACGGCACCGGCATGTCGCCCGAAACGCTGAAGAAGATCTTCGAACCCTTCTTCACCACCAAGCCGGTCGACAAGGGCACCGGCCTGGGCCTCAGCCAGGTCTACGGCTTCGCCAAGCAGTCACGCGGCGAGATCGATGTCGAAAGCCAGCTGGGCCTGGGCACGACCTTCACCCTCTACCTGCCCAGCGCCGCCGGCCAGCCCCTTACAGGCGCCACTTCCGAATCCGGCATGGTCGATCTGTCCACGGTGGCGCGCCGGCGGATTCTGTTGGTCGAGGACAATGAAGGCGTGGGCAAGTTCGCCGCGGGCCTGTTGAAGGAACTGGGCCAGACCGTCACCTGGGTCGGCGACGGACAAGCCGCGCTCAAGCAGTTGGCGGCCAATCGAGACGCCTTCGACCTGGTGTTTTCGGACGTCGTCATGCCCGGCATCAGCGGCATCGAGCTGGCCCAGCAGATCCAGCAGCGCTGGCCCGGCCTGCAGGTGGTGCTGACCAGCGGCTACAGCCACGTCATCGCCGAACAGGGCCCGCAGGGCTTCCCGCTAGTGCGCAAGCCCTATTCGATCGACGGGTTGCTGGCCATCCTGGGGTCGCGGGGGGACTAGGCGTAGCGGCGAAAACCTCGTCCTTCGACAAGCTCAGGATGAGGTTTCTACAACGCCAAGTCCTTCCATGGTGCTGATCCTGAGCCTGTCGAAGGACGAGGAGCACGCAATGGGCCTAGAGGCTGATTACCTCGGATAGCCCCCGACGTCCTTCTCGTCGTCGATCACCCTGCCCGTTCCCTGTCGCACTTGCTGGACGATGCGGCGGTCGACGGCGTCACGGTCCCACGGCCGGGCGCCGGCGTTGGCCAGGACCTTGGCTTCGACCTTGCGGGCGTCGATGGCCTGGAAGCCCTGGGGCCACACTGGCGGCTTGTCGAGCTGGTTGATCGTGGCCAGCGGCTCGGCGGGGATCACGCGGCTGGCTGGCATCGGACGGCCGTCGGCATAGGTCGCAAGGTTGTTGTGGGCGTACAGGTCCAGGTCCCCCTGCCCTTCCACCACCAGGAACGGCAGTCGCAGGTCGGTGGAGGCGCCGCCCTTGACCACATTGCCCACCAGGACCAGGCGCCCGTTGCGCCAGGCGTGGCCTTTCCACTCCTCGGCGTTCAGCGCGTAGTGCATGGCGCGCGTCCCTGGATCGTAGATCAGGTTGTTGACCGACACCGCCTCGACCGCGCCCTTGAACAGCTGGTTGCGCTCGCGGTTGTGGGCGTAGAGGTTGCCGACGATCAGCACCTGCGTGGCGTTGTCGTGGATCAGGCTGCCCTTGGAGTGCTCGCCCTTGACGTGGCTGGCGTTCGACAGGCCCTCGGCGACGATGTTGTTGCTGAAGGTGATCCGGTGCGAAGTCCCCTCCTGCCAGCCCTTCGGGTCCTCGCCGCCGGTGAAGCGCGGGCCCGAGGCCGAGAGGTTCTCGTCGGTGGCCCAACTGATCGAGCAGTGGTCCACGATGACGTCATGGGCTTTCCAGCAGGTGATGCCGTCCACCTCCCAGCCGCTGCGCGCCTTGGCGCCGTCGCGGCCGGCCCGCACCCGCAGGTGGCGGACGATGACGTCGTGGGTCTCGATGGCCAGGTCGCCCTTGATCAGGGTCACGCCCGGCGACGGCGCGGTCTCGCCGGCGATGGTCAGGAAGGGCTCGACGATCTTGACGCCCTTGCGGTCCAGGTCGATCACCCCGGCCACGTCGAAGACCACGGTGCGCGGGCCCTTAGCCGTCACCGCCTCGCGGAACGAACCCGGACCGGAGCCGGCCAGGGTGGTGACCCGGATGACCGTCCCGCCGTCGCCGCCGGGCGTCCTGGCCGCCCAGCCCAGGCGCTCGAACTGGCCCGGCCGAGGCTCGGCCGCCAAGGCGCCGAAGGCCGGTAAAGCCAGGGCGCTTCCCAGCAGCACCGCGCGTCGGTTCATCACCATCTCAATTCCCTCACGCGCCGTGCGCCAGCCAGTCGACGGCGTTGGCCAGCCAGCGCCGCTGCAGCGGTCCGACCATGTCTGGCAGACGGTGCACCAGCACCCGCATGCCGTCCTTGCGGGCGATGAAGCTGGCAGCGCCGTTCTTGCGGTCGTGGTCGCGGCTGTAGGCGGCGATCACCTCGACGCCCTTGCCTTCGACCAGCATGCCGTTCGACGGCTGGCCCTCTACCTGGTGCAGCACGCTCATGCCCATGTCGACCGGCAGGCCGGCGAAGGTGGAATGGGCGCGAACATAGTTCCAGTTGCCCATCCACGGCGCGCGCAGGCCGCCGACCTGGCCGGCGTAGTCGAAGAGGCCCAGGCCCGACAGCTGCTTGGCCACGCCCTCGGCCAGGCCGTCCTCCTGGACCATGGCCAGCAGGGGCGCGCCGGCCTTGACCGCCGCCAGCACCTCGGCCGGCAGGTCGCCCAGCACCACCACGGGCTTGTCGCCCTTCTTGGGCTGAGCCTCCAGGCCCGTCTGCTCGCCCACCTGGCGACGGACGATCTCGTCGCTCTTCAGGCCCGAGGCGATGATGCCGTCGTAGCGGACGCCCGGCTTGAAGTCCTCGACCACCAGGCCCGGAACGCCGGCCAGCTGGTCGCGCAGGCTCTTGGCGATCCCCGAGACGCCGACCCGGATCGGCTTGGCGGGCTTGGCCGCCGGGCCCGTGACCCAGATCTCGCGGTCCGACACCACGTCGCCGATCGCGATGCGGATGCGGTTCAGGCCCGCACGGGTCAGGGCCGGCGTCTTCACCTTCTCGGCGACGAGATAGCTGAACTGGTCCGGCGACTGGGCCGGAACCGGCCAACGCCCCAGGGCCAGGACCGCGCCGTCCGGTCCGACCAGGCTCAGCACCAACTCGCCGGAGGCGGGTTTGCCGGTGTCGTTGAGCAGGTAGAGGTCCAGCTCGGCGCTGTCGCCCGCCGCATAGGCCAGGCCCCGGGGCTTGGCGATGGCCAGCACCGGCCGCAGGCTCTGGCTCATCAGCGCCGGATCGGCCTTGAAGCCGCGCAGCACGTCTACGATGCCCGAGTGGTTCTCGATCGCCGTCGACTCCCAGCCGGAGATGGCGGCGATGTCGACGGTCTCGCCGATCCGGATGTTCTCCAGATACTCGCGCCAGGCCTCGTAGGCCTTGCGGCCTACCGACAGGAACAGGGCCTCGCTGGTCAGGAAGGCCTTCTGGAAGCCCCAACGCTCCAGATAGCTGTTGGTCGGGGCGACCACCGCCTTGTGGTCTTCCAGGTCGTAGCTCTTGCCGCCCTTGGACAGGATCTCGACGATCATGGCCGGGTGGTTGTCGGCGACGGCGCAGCCCTGCATCTCGCCGAACTCGACGATGAACGGCTTGCCCGTCTGGCGGTGGATGTAGTCGTCCTTGCCCTTGTAGAAGTGGTCGTACCATTGGTCACCGGCGCCCTGGTGGTTCACCCACCAGCCGCCCCATTCGTCCTTGTCCGAGCGCCAGTAGCGGTCGTCATAGGGCAGGTACATGGCCTGAGCCGCGCCCCGCGCCACGAAGCCGTCGTTGAGGATCACCGCCCGGCTGGGATCCTCGTCGTGGATCGCCTTGAGAATGAACTGGACGTCGGGATTGGCCAGGTTCGCGCCGATCTCGTTCTGCAGGGTGTAGTGGGCCAGCGACGGGTGCGAGCGGAAGGCGCGGGCCATGGCCCGGCACTTCTCGACCATGAAGTCGCGGCTGAAGGCGTCGGCCGGCGACAGGCTCTCGCCGGGCTTCAGGTCCCTGCCGATGCCATGGCGGCCGCCGCCGGGCTCCATCACCCGCAGCAGGCCCATCTCGTCCATGGCCGTGAAGACCTCGGGCTTGCCGACGTTGCGGTGGAAGTGCAGCGCGTTGAGGCCGAGAGTCTTGGCCGAGGTGACCTCACGCCGGGCCAGCTCCGGCGTCGGCCACAGGCCGTTGAAGCCCCAATAGCCCCACGAGATCGCCGAATAGAGCCGTAGCCGCTTGCCGTTAAGACGAAGCAGGGCGTCGTTCCCCAGGCCCTCGGGCGCGAACCAGCGGAAGCCGAAGCGGACGTCGCGCGTGTCGACGTCCTTCTTCGTCTCGGCCCAGCCCAGACGCAGACGATGCAGCACGGGCGTCGCCAGGTCCCACAGCTTGGCGTCGGGCGCATGGATGGCGAACCGGGCGCGCAGGCGACGGTTGCTCAGGCGCTCCAGTCCCTCGAGCTTGACGTCCGCGGCGACCGGCCGGCCCTGGTCGTCGACCACCGCCGCCGAGGCCTTGCCCCTCAGGCGGTCCAGCCCGCTGTCGGCCAGCGGCTTCTCCAGCACGACCTCCATGAAGGCCGTGATGCGGCGCGGATCGGGCGTATTCAGCACCCAGGCGTCTTCGATGCGGGCGGCCAGCGGATGGACGCTCAGGCTCAGCCCCCGATCCAGCCCGCCGAAGCCGTGCGAGGCGAACAGCTTGGCCTTGCCCCACATCATGGTGGTGCTGTCGCGCCAGTCGAACCGGCCGCCCGGATTGGTGATGCGGATCGCCAGGCGGTTGGACTGGCCCGGCCGCATGGCCTTGGTCAGGTCGCAGGCGATCGGCAGTTCCGACATGATCGAATAGCCGACCAGCTGCTCGTTCAGGAACACCTCGGCCCGCAGGCGCGCGCCGCGGATGTTCAGCATCACCCGCTTGCCCTTGGCGCTCGCGGGGATGTCAATGGTCTTGGACCACCACGACACGCCCTTGTAAGCGCCGTACTGCGGGACGTCGTCGTCCTCTGCGTAGCGGTATTCGTCGGCGCCATAGGGCCGCGTGCCGAACTGGCCCCAGAAGTGCTGCTCGACCGTGGTCGGCAGGGTCACCTTGATCGCGTCGGACGAGGCCAGGGCGCCCCAGCCGCCGGTGGGGGGATTGACCGGCAGGGTCGCCAGGTCGAACCGACCCGGCAAATGGATGTCGTCGTCCTTCCAGGCCGCGGCCTGGTCGATCCAGAGGCCCCAGCCTTCGTCGGGAATGGCCAGCGGATCGACATCGGCGGCGGCGACCAGGCTCGGCGCCATGCTGGCGGCAACACCCACGCCCCCGGCGGCGAGGAAGCTTCGTCGGTCTAGGCGCATCGTCGGCTCGCTAAGCTTGGAGGATCAACAGGTTGGGAAGTCGGGCGCGGCCAATCAGGGCCGCCACCCGTCGGGGCGGGCCAGGAACACGTCGCGCGACCAGGCCTTGGCCTGTTCGGGGGGCAGCTGTCGGCTGCGCGGCTCGCGGGTCGAGGGGCTGGCCCCCTGCCCTGTCGAGGCGTACTCGGCGTAGGTGGCGGTGTTCAGCGTCTCGGTCTTGCCCGGCGTCCACTCGCGCCAGCCTTCGGGGTGGAGCTTGGCGTCGATCCGGGTGCGCATGAAGATCACCGTGGCGTACGGGCGCCAGGCGCGGCCGAACCACAGCTCGCCCACGCCCGCGTCGGCCGTGATCCGGCAGCGATCGAAGACATAGGCGCTGTCCTGGTCGGGGCGGACCTTGCTCTGGGCGGTGATCATCACCGTCTCGTGGGCGATGCCGTGGATGTGGCAGCGGTCGAAGAAGGCCTTGGCGTCGCCGAAGATGAAGTCGACGTGGCCCTCGATGTAGCAGTCCTTGAAGTACTGCCGGCTGGGCGCGGTCTTCTTGCTGGCGGCGTAGAGGGTGTCCTGGGCGCCCAGCAGGCGCACCTTTTCCAGCACGGCGCGGTCGGCGGTGATGGCCAGGGCCACAGCCTGGGATGGACGGGCGTCCTTGAGGTGATAGTCGTTCTGGATGGTCAGGTTGCGGGCCCGGAAGCCGTCGCCCGACACGTTGACCGAGGCCGACTTGAACGTGCCGCCGGCGGTGATCGCCCCGTCGCTCCAAACCAGCACCACGTCCTGCGGACGCTTGCCCTTGCCGATCAGGCGAACGTTCGGCTTGGCGATCTCGAGCTTCTCACGGTACTCGCCCGGCGCCAGTTCCAGGGTCCCGCCGTCGGCCGGCACGGCGTCCACCGCCGCCTGGACGGTGGCGTAGGCCCCGCCCTTGCCGACCTTGAACGTCGTGGCCCAGGCGTCGGCGCTCATGCACAGGGCCGCGGCTCCGCAGGCCAGGGCGATCCACCGGTTCATCATGGTGGTCACGCTCAGGCTCTCCGCAGCACGCCGTCGCGCGCCGTCAGGCGGACGCGCTGGCCCTTCTTCATGTCGAGATCGATCGACGAGGCGCCGTACTTCACATGATGGCGTCCGTCGGCGGTCGCGGTGAACACAGCCGTCTCCAGCTTGCCCCGCGTCCAGATCACGTCGACGCCCACCGCGCCCCGGGCCCGCAGGCCGGTCAGGTGTCCGGTCGGCCAGGCCGACGGCAAGGCCGGCAGCAGATAGATCTGGTCGTTTCGGCTTTGCAGCACCATCTCGGTCATGCCCGAGGTCCCGCCGAAGTTGCCGTCGATCTGGAACGGCGGATGGGCGTCGAACATGTTCGGATAGGTCCGCTCGGGACCCAGCAGCAGCGACAAGATCTTGTGCGCCCGGTCGCCGTCGCCCAGCCGCGACCACAGGTTCAGACGCCAGGCGATGGCCCAGCCGGTCGAGATGTCGCCCCGGGTGTTCAGCGACACCTTGGCCGCGTCGGCCAGCTTGGGCGTGGTGTCGATGGCGATCTGGTCGCTGGGGAACACGCCGTACAGGTGCGAGACGTGGCGGTGCTGCAGGTCGTTGGCGTCGGCGTCCCAGTCCTCCTGCCACTCCTGAAGCTGGCCGTCCTTGCCGATCTTGTAGGGCGCCAGCTTCTCGCGGGCGGCGGTCAGTTGGGCGGCGAAGTCGGCGTCGGTCCCCAGGATGGCGGCCGACTTGATGCAGGCGGTGAACAGGTCGCGGATGATCGCCTGGTCCATGGTGGGACCGGCCACCAGGGATGAGCCGTGACCATGGTTGTTCTCCGGCGAGATCGACGGATTGGTGACCAGCTTGCCCGACTTGGGATCCACCACCAGGGCGTCGAGGAAGAACAGGGCCGAGCCGCGCATCAGCGGATAGACGTCGGCCAGATAGGCGCGGTCGCGATTGTAGTCGTAGTGGTCCCACAGGTGCTTGCAGAGCCAGGCCCCGCCGGTCGGCCAGACGCCGAACTTGGCGCCGTCGATCGGCCCCGAAGCGCGCCACAGGTCGGTGTTGTGGTGAGTGACCCAGCCGCGGGCGTTGTACATCACCTTGGCCATGTGGGCGCCGGTGACGGACAGGTCGCGGACCATCTCGATCAGCGGCTTGACGCACTCGGCCAGGCCCGTTGGCTCGGCCGGCCAGTAGTTCATCTCGGTGTTGATGTTGATCGTGTACTTGCCGCCCCACGGCGGGAAGGTCTTGTCGTTCCACACGCCCTGCAGGTTGGCGGCCTGGCCGCCCGGCCGCGAGCAGGCGATCAGCAGGTAGCGGCCGTACTGGTAGTACAGCGCCGCCAGGGCCGGATCATCGGTGGTCTGGGAGACCTTGATGCGCTCGTCGGTCGGCCTCAGGGACGCCGTGGTCGTGCCAAAGTCGACGCTGACGCGCCGGAATAGAGCCCGGTAATCGGTCTGGTGCTTGGCCAGCAGCGCCCGCCAGCCCTTGGTTCGGGCCTTGGCCAGCACCGCCTTGTTGATCGCCACGGGATCGCCGCCGACGTCGTCGAAGCGGCGATAGCTGGTAGCCGCCGCGATCAGCAGCAGCACCTCGTCGGCGCCGGAGACCGACAGCACGCCGTCCTTGGCGCTGAGCGTCCCGCCCTTGTTCAGCACCTGGACGCGGCACTCGAACTTCAGCTGCGCGGGGATGCCCTGCTGGCTCTCGTTCGCGCCCGCCAGCACCAGGGTGTCGCGGCCCTCGATGCCGGAGACCGGCTTGGACTTCAGTGGGCTGGCGAACGACAGGTCGACCGAGATCGCCTTGGACTTGTCCGCGGTCAGCCGCACGGCGATCACCCGGTCGGGATAGCTGCCGATCACCTGGCGGGCGTAGGCGGTCCCGCCCACGGCGAAGCGGGTGGTGGCGATGGCGCCGTCCAGGTCCAGGTCGCGGACATAGTCGGTCGGCGGACCGTCCAGACCCGGGAAGGTCAGCTTCAGGTCCCCGATCGTCTGGTACGACATCTGCCGTTTGGGCGTGGCCATGAAGCGGGCGTCGGCGATCTCGGTCGCCTTGGCGTAATCGCCGGCGTCGATCAGGGCGCGGATTTCCGGCAGGGCCCTCAGCGCCTCGGGATTGGCCGGGTTGTAGGGCCCGCCCGCCCACAGCGTGTCTTCGTTCAGCTGCAGCCGCTCGGCCGCGACGCCGCCGAACACCATCGCGCCCATCCGACCCGAGCCGATCGCCAGGGCCTCGACCCATTCGTTGGCCGGCTGGCGGTACCAGAGACGCAAGGGCGAGGCCGGCGTGGCGGCCTGGCCAGAGGTGAAACCGCCGGTCGCGGCGCCGGCCGCCAGGGCGAGAGTGGTTCTACGGGTCAGACGCACGGCGGGGTCCTCGTGACGCGAAAACTAGGGAATCAGGAACCGGCGCAAGGCCGGCACGGCCTTGGCCAGGTCGGCGGTGACCATGGTCGCGAAATAGTCCGCGCCGGTCTCGCCCAGGTGGGTGTAGTCGAACGACAACCTGGCCTGGCCCATTGGCTCGACGGCGGCGTTGTTCTGGACGGTCGGTTCGGCCGGCCCGGCGGCGGGCGCTGGGGACGCGCCGGGCGGGGGCGCGTCGGCCGGGATGGTCGTGCCCATCTTCGCCGCCTCCAGCACATGGGGCGCGGGCGGGCGTTGGGCGAAGCGCGTCGCCTCGGCCGCGCCCATCGCCTGGACGGCGGCGTAGCTGTCGGCGTGGAGGTCGACCAGCGGCGTTTCCGTCTCGCTCGCGACCTTGCGGGTCGCCTCGGCCCACAGGGCAAGGTCGTCGACCAGCTTGCCGTCCTTGAACTGCCGGCGGGTCAGTGGCGTGACCAGCACGGGTTTGCCGCCTGCCGCGCGGATTTCCTCGACATAGGCCTTCAGATTGGCCGGATATTCGGTGGTCAGGTCCGTCGAGCGGCCCGGCTTGCCAGGCTGGTCGTTGTGGCCGAACTGGACCAGCACATAGGTGTCGTTGAAACCGCCGGACTTGATCTCTTTCAGCGCCAGGGCCCACGACCCTTCCGTCCGGTAGTTGCCGCTGCTGCGGCCGCCCCGGGCCAGGTTGATGCAGGCGGCGAACGAGGTCACGTGCTTGGCGCAGAAGCTTGGGCCCCAGCCGCCCATCACGGCGGTGGTGGAGTCGCCGATCAGCACGATCTTGATGGCGTTGAAGTGAGGCGGCGGATTGGGAACGGGCGTCTGGGCCCGAGCGCCCGAGGCGGCGATCGCCAGGCAGGACGCGAGAGCAAGGGCTTTGACACGCATGCGCCGTCTCCGAACTCGGTACTGGGAGAAAGGTGACGGACGGCCGGAAGGACGGCCATCCGCCTAAGTCACCGCGGGAGGCGGCTTGGCGACCACGGATCATCGATCCGCGGTTCGGCCACGACCGGCCCGACGCGAGCGCCGGTCGACCGCGGCCGAATTGGGCTAGTACTTGTAGCGGATGCCGATCCGGTAGTTCGGACCCGTGCCGCCGTAAGAGGCAATGACCGGATCGTTGTAGCTGAACCGTTCGGACATCTCGTTGGTGATGTTCAGCGCCTCGAAGGTGATGCTCACCTGTTCGATCGGCGAGTAGCGCATGGAGAAGTCGACGTTCATGGTCGACTTCGCCCCGTTGAACTCGTTGATCAACGGGCTGTCGCAGGCGCTGCCGTTGGACTGAAGGCCAGGGTCGCAGTTGCCCGCGGCAAGAGGATAGCTGGTGTAGTATTCGTCGCGATACGAGGTCGAGACGCGGGCGTTGAACTTGTCGGTCTCGTAGTAGAGCGTGAAGTTGACGCCCGTCGGCGACGACCCCAGCCACGGCGCCTTGCCATAGGTCGGAGCCTTGGTGACCACTCCGGTCGTGGCGTTCACCGCGCCCGGATCCAGGATGTAGGTCAGCTCGGTGTCCAGCTTGGTGGCGTTGAACTGGATGCCCAGATTCTTGAAGTACCAGGGCAGGAAGGTCAGATCCTGCTGGAAGTTGAACTCCCAGCCCTGGAGAACGCCGCCGGGCGCATCGCGGACCTGGCGGGCCAGGAACGGATAGTTAGCGTCGATATAGGCGCGGCGCAGGACGTCAGAACCGGTTTCGCCCGGGAACTGCAGTTTCAGCTGCTGGATCGCCTCGGCGTCCAGGAACTCCGTCAGCGGCGCTTCATAGAAGACCGTTTGCGGATACGACGAGATGTCCTTGCGGAAGTAGGCCAGGCTGATCAGGCCGCCGGGCATGTAGTACCACTCGGCCGCGATGTCGTAGGCCTCGCCGCGGAACGGCGACAGCTTGGGATTGCCCACCGTCAGCGTGCCGCCGGTGGTCGCGCCGTCGCCCGGGACGCTGATGCCGGTCACGGCCGGCGACAGGTTGCCCAGCAGCGGGCGGGCCATGACCTTGGCCGCCGCGGCGCGGATGTAGAAGTCCTTGAACGCTTCGAAGGTCACGTTGCCCGAGGGCAGCGTGTCGTCATAGCTGTTCTCGCCGTAGATCGGACGGCCGGCGGTGGTTTCACCTTGCGAGTCGACGGCCGTGTGGGCCTGGCGGACACCGAAGTTGCCCGAGAGACGACGACCGTCCAGAACGTCGTAGTCGAAGTTGAACTGGGCGTAGTACGCGTAGTTCTTCTCGGTCACCCCGAACGAGGCCGACCGGTTGCGCTTCCGGGTGATCCGGTAGTCGCCGTACTTGTTGATGCAGTTGCAGGTGAAGTCGAAGACGCTGTCGAAGGCTTCCAGGCTGGGCGCGAAGAAGGCGGTCGTCGTGCCCTGCGGCACCTTCAGGCCTTCGCCGAAGTCGATCACCTGGCCCAGCGAAGCGATGCTGACGCCGGCCTCCTTCTCGGTCGGGTTCAGCAGGTCGCTGTTGCGCTCGAACTGGTTGGTGGTGAACTCGAACTGACGGCCGGTGCCGCCGAACTTGATCGTCCAGTTGTCGTCCAGGTCGTAGGTGAAGTCGGCCTTGAAGCCCTTGTAGGTGTTCACGGTCTCGCGCTTGTAATTGCGCATGGCCGAGAAGCCCTTGATGATCCCCCACTTGGCGGGGTCGGTCGCGTCGAAGCCGGCGTCGAAGCGGGGCATGCCGCTGGCGCCGCGCTCGTCGAAGATGAACGCCTCCTGGGCGTCCATGTAGTTGAACTCGACCAGCGTGCCGGTGTTGTCGTTCTTGGACTCCGACATGCCGGCGCTGAACTGGCCGCGGAACTTGTCGCTGAACTCGTGGGTCAGGTCGAGCGACACCTGGCGGAAGTCGGTCGTGTAAGCGCCGCGGTCGGCGTACGAGCGCCAGTCGATGTTGCTGAGCTTCAGATATTCAGCGTTGTTGCCCACGACTTCGGCGTCGAGGAGCTTGACCGACGGACGGCCGATCAGGTCGCCGCGGAACGGCAGCGTGGCGGCCGGCCCGGCGTAACCGACCGACAGCGGGTTGGTGTAGTACTCGTATGGATCGAGGTTATAGGGCGTGTAGCTGAAGCTGTAGCCCGGCAGCGGAGTGTTGCCGTACAGCGACTGGCCGCAGTCCTGGCCGGGGTTCAGTTCGGTCTCGTCCGCGAAGGTGCAGGTGCCCGGATAGAGCGCGCGACGCTGGGCGGCGGTCATGGCCGAGCCGGCTCGCGCGGTCGCCGTCGGCACGTTCGCGCCGTACTGGTAGCTGGCGTTGGTGTTGTTGCGGTTCAGGCCGACCGGCGAGAGGCCGTAGTTGGTGGTCTCGCTCTTGAAGCGCGAGTACAGCGCGTCGACCGTCAGTCGGGTGCGCTCGCTGATCTCGACCTGGAAGGCCGCGGTCAGACCCACGCGCTCGGTGTCGACGTTCTTCTGGGTCAGCGACGGCAGGGCCGGGAAGCGGATTGTCGAGTCGTTACAGCCGGGGCTGGTCGCGGTCAGGTTGATGACAGGCGTGGCCGTCGCGGCCGCGCAGTTCGGATAGAGCTTGGCGTAGGCGGCCGGATCCGAACCGGTCATCTCGGCATAGGCCGCCGGGTTGGCCATCGGATTGTAGTAGTTGGCCGGATTGGCCTTGTAGGCGGCCAGCGCGGAGCCCGTCAGCGTGGTCGGGATCAGGGCGGTGAACACCGTGCCGGTCGGCGCGGCGAAGCCGGCGCGGCCGGGCAGTTCGTCACCGGTCCAGGTCGAGCCGCGATAGGTGTAGTCGGACGAGCCGCCGCCGCGGGCGTAGGCGTCATCCACCGACTTGCGCTTGGCGTAGGCGCCCGACACCAGCATGCCGACCTTGCCGTCGAACCAGCGATCCGAAGCCAGGACGGTCAGGCGCGGGCTGTGGGTCTTGCCGTTCTCGTAATAGGAATCCTCGGCCGAGGCAGCGAACGCCGCGCCCTTGTAGTCGAAGGGCTTGCCGGTGATCAGGTCGACGGTCGCGCCCAGCGAGCCCTCGTCGGCTTCGGCGGACGACGACTTGCTGACCCGCACCGAGCTGAAGAGCTCCGACGCGAAGGCGTTGAAGTCGAAGGCGCGCGAGCGGTTGGGGCTGGCGCCGGCGTCGTTGTTGGCGCCGGTGGACAGCGCTTCCATGTTGTTGATGCGCACGCGGCTGAAGTCGCCGCTGAGGCCGCGGACGCTGATCGTGCGGCCTTCGCCGTTGTCGCGGTCGATCGAGATGCCCGGCAGCCGCTGCAGGGATTCGGCCAGGTTCGAATCCGGGAAGTCGGCGATGTCCTCGGCGTTGATGGCGTCGAGCATGATGTCAGACCGACGCTTGGTCTCCATCGCGCTGCGCAGCGAGGCGCGGTAGCCGGTGACGACGACTTCTTCGATTTCCGTCGTCTCGGCGGCCGCTGCCTGGGCGTTCTGAGCAGACGCGGCGGTCGCCGCCAGGCCGATCGAGAAGCCGGCGGTCAGCGCGGCTGTCAGCGCCAGGCGCGACGAATTGCGCAGCAAAGCGCAGGTGTGCGGATACATGGACTTGGTCATGGACACTTCCCTCCCCAGTTCGTCCCGGCGGTTCCGAGCCGCCGTTCTTCGTCCGGCCTTTTGTCACCGGTGTCATTAGGATAGACATGTTGCAGACTGCGAGAAAAGAGGAAAAGTTAGCGGTATCATTCCAAATTGTATGAATTTTATTCCCCTTTCTGAACCGCTGAGAAACGACGATTTCGCCATGGCGATCCGCACAAAAAAGTCCGCCTCGGCGCCATTTTTTTCAGTTTCGGTTGATCGCGAGCCCGTTCGCTCTCATCGTCGCGACTTCAAGAAAAAGACCGACGTGACTGGGGAGCACCGGTGTTCGAGGCGAAGACGCCCAAGCTTCGAGTCGTCAGGTCAGATGAAGAGGGGTCGGATCGCATCGAAGGCCGGTGGCGCGATCGCCCCTCCTATTCGGAGACCTACGCCCGCGAGTGGCGCGACGTGTGCGCCTTCCTCCGCGCGCGGTTCGGCCCTGGACCGCCCGACCCTGAAGACGTGGCCCAGCAGGCCTTCTTCAAGCTGGGCGAGCTGCAAGGCGCCGAGCGGCTTGAAAGCCCCCGGGCCTTCATCTTCCGCGTGGCGATCAACCTGATGCTGGACGAACGCCGCAGCCTGGCGCGCGCCACCCGGACCCTCGACGCCTCGGCGCCGCTGCTGGCCATCGACAGCGAGGAGACTCCGGATCTGGAGCGCAGTCTGATCGCCAAGCAGCAGATGGGCCTGCTGGAGAAGGTCGTGCAGGGTCTGCCCGACCGGCACCGCCAATACCTTCTGGCCAACCGGCTGGAAGGCCAGAGCTTCGTGGCGATCGCCGAGCGTTTCGGCGTTTCCCAGTCGCTCGTCCGCAAGACCGTTGAGGAGGCGCTGGCGGTCTGCCAGCGCGCCCTGATCCATGGAACCGCCGATTATCGGGGACTGTCGCGTGAACGAAGCCGTCGATCCTGACTCGCCGATCGGCCAGACCGCCCGCGCCTGGGCCCTGGCGGTGGTGGGCGAGGACTTTCCGCCCGAGCGGTCGCGGATGCTGGGCGCGTGGCTGGACGCCGACCCGCTCCACCGCCGCGCCTACGAAGAGGCCGAGGGCGTGGTGCTGATGCTGGGCGGCTTACAGGGCCTGCACGGTTCGTCGATCGCGGCGGTCCAGCCTCGGCCCATGGATCGGCGCGTCGCTCGGCGTGCGCCTTGGCGCGTGCCCGTCGGGATCGTCGGGGGCCTGCTGGCGGCCAGCCTGGCCGTCGCCTTCTTCGCCCTCCCCGGCCCCGCCTACGACACGCAACCGGGCGAAACGCGCCAGATCGCGCTCAGCGACGGCAGCCAGGTCACCCTGGCCCCGGCCTCGCGTCTACGGGCAGGGTCCCGCTGGCGCCCGCGCGAGCTGTCGCTGGAGCGCGGCGAGGCCTTCTTCGCCGTCGCCCATCAGAGCGGCCGCCCCTTCACCGTCCAGGCCGGCGATGCGCTGGTGCGGGTGATCGGCACGCGCTTCAACGTCCACCACGGAGTCGACCAGCGCGTGCGGGTCGAGGTCGAGCAAGGGGCAGTTCGGGTCTCCGACGAGGGCGGCGAGGATGGCGCCGTTACCCTGCGCGCGGGCCAGACGGTTCTGGCCGACGCGCGCGGCCTGAGCGTCGGCGCGCTGGCTCGGCCGGATCTGGCGGGCGGCTGGCGGCAGGGACGCCTGGCCTACGACGACGCCCCCCTCGCCGAGGTCGTCGCCGATCTCAACCGCTACAGCCGGCGCCCGCTGAGCATCGGCTCGGCCGCGACCGGCCGGTTGAAGGTCACCGCTGCCTTCGACATCGCCCAGGCCGACCGTTTCGTCGCCGAACTGCCGCGCGTGCTCCCCGTGCGCCTGGCGTCAGACGGCAAGGGCGGCCGGGTCCTGGTCGCCATCGATCCGAAACGCGCGCCGGAGCCTCATGCCCGGTAAGACCCGCTTCGGCGCCGCCGGCTTTCGGCAGGTTGGCGTTTCGGCGGCGCTGGGCATCGGCCTCGGTTGGAGCTTGGCGCCGGCGACGGCTTTGGCCGCCTCGACCAGCCAGGTCGACGTGCCGGCCCAGTCGCTGTCCACCGCCCTGCTGACCGTGTCGCGCCAGACGGGGGCCGTCATCATCGCGCCCGCCGCCCTGGTCCGGGGACGGCACGCGCCGGCCGTGCGCGGCCGCCTGGAACCGGGCGAGGCCGTGCGTCGGCTCCTGCGCGGCTCGGGGCTGGAGATGTCGGTCAGCGCCGACGGCGTCATCAGCATCCGCCCCCCCGCGCCCCGCCCCGCCACCGCGCCGTCGCGCCCCCGACTGCTGCCGCCCGAAGACAGCGAACCTGCGGCCCTCAGCACCGTCCAGGTGGTCGCGCGCGACCAGGCCAGCGAGGCGCTATGGCGCAAGCGCCTGTCGGCCGAGAGCAGCGATATCCTGCTGGGCGACGACCTGCGCGGCCTGGCCGAACCTGGCCTGGGCGGCGCCATGCAACTGCTGCCGGGCGTGGCGGTCACAAACGACGGGGGCGAGAGCCGGCAGGTGAGCGTGCGCGGCGTCGGCAGCGAGTTCACCCGCGTCCGCATCAACGGCATGGAGACGCTGGCGACCTTCGGCGGGCCGACGGCCGGCGGCGGCACCAACCGTGGGCGAGCCTTCGACTTCAACGTCTTCGCGGCCGATCTCTTCAACCAGATCCGCGTCCAGAAGACCCCCTCGGCCGACGTCGACGAAGGCTCGCTGGGGGCCACGGTCGACCTGCAGACCCGTTCGCCGCTGGATGGTCCCCGCTCCAGGGCCCAGCTGTCGATCGAGGGCGCGTATAACTTCGGCAGCAGGGAGGCCCTGCCGAGAGTCTCGGCGATCCTGTCGCGCAGCACGGCGGACGACCGGTTCGGGGTCCTGATTTCGGGGGCTTACTCGCAGCGGGCGGTCGACGACGTCGGCACGAACGCCGGCCAGTGGCAGACCGGCGACAACGTCTATCCAGGCTTCCGCGGCGCGCCCGCCGGCGGGCCGGACCTCGCCACGCTGAACGCGACCCTGCATCCGCGCATTCCCCGGCTGGAAGCGTTCCACATCGAGCAGGAACGCCTGGGCCTGACGGGCAGCCTGCAATGGCGCCCGTCCGACCGGACCCAGGTCACTCTGGACGTCCTCTATTCAGAGCTGTCCTCGGAACGGCGCGAGGATTTGCTCGAGAGCTTCACCTTCCGGCAGGCGGGAGCCTGCGGCGCGCCGCTCGATCCCCGGTGCGGGCTGGGGGCGGTGCAGGTGCGGGACGCCACGGTCATCACGCCCCGTCCGGGGCTGCCGGTGCTGATCGCCGGAACGTTCGACAATGTGGACGTCCGCTCCGAGGCGCGGCTGGACCAACTGAAGACCATCTTCCGCCAGACCACCCTGTCGGTCAGCCACCGGCTTTCGGACCAGCTGACCTTCAAGGTGCTGGCCGGCTACAGCCGGTCCGACTTCAGCAACCCGCTGCAATCGACGGTCCAGCTGGACCAGTACGACGTCCAGGGATTCACCTATGATTTCCGCGACAGCCGGCGGCCGCTGATCAACTTCGGCACGGCCGACCTGATCAGTCCGAACAGCCTGACCCTGGCCGAATTGCGCACCGAGCCGAACTGGGTCGACAACAGCTACAAGACCGCCGGCCTCGACCTGGAATGGACGGCCTCCAGCCATCTCGTCCTGCGCGGCGGGCTGCAGCACAAGACCTACCGCACCGACGCCGCCGCCGCGTCGCGGTCCGACGGCACGGTCGCCAATCTCAACGCCGACATCCCGGCGCCGCTGGCCGCGATCCCGCCGTCCGCCTATCTGCGCCAGGCCTGGTCGGATCGGTTCTCGACGGCGCGGGGCACGCCCGAGGCCTGGTTGGCGCCCGACGTCGCCAAGGCCTTCGCCCTGTTCCGCTCCGCCTGCGCGGTCAACGCCTGCGGGACGCTGGAACTGGGTCCCGAGCCGCTCCTGGGCCTCAACTACGCGGTCCAGGAACACGACAGCTCGGCCTATCTGCAGGCCGCCTTCACGATCCCGGGGGCTTGGGCGCCGCGCGGCGACGTGGGCGTGCGTTACGCCCACACCCGCCAGTCGTCGCACGGCTTCACCCTGGATGCGAATACCCCGGACTACGTCACCCCCGTCGCGGCGACGCGCGACTATGACGACCTGCTGCCGTCGTTCAACCTGGCGGTCTCGCCCAGCGAGGATCTGCTGCTGAGGCTCGCCGCGGCGCGGGTGATGAGCCGACCGGACCTGCGCAGCCTGCGCCCCGGCGTGAACGTCTCCACGGGCGGCCTCCGCGCGGTCTCGGCGGGCGACCCGTTCCTGCGGCCGGCCCGCGCCGACACTGTGGACGCCGCCGTCGAATGGTATTTCGCCCCCGGTTCGATCCTCTCGGTCGCGGTCTTCCACAAGACGATCCATTCCAGCGTCCAGATCAACACCACCGCGCCTTCGGTGTTCGCGGCCAACCCCTTCGGCCTGCCCGACGACGTGGCGACCACCGCCTGCGGCCGCCTGCCGGGCTGCGCGGCCGACCTGCCGATCTGGCAGTTCCTAACCCGCACCGACCGCGGCGGCGGCCGCCTGGACGGGGTGGAGCTCGCGCTCCAGGCGCCGCTCGACAACCTGACGCCGGCTTTGCGCGGCTGGAGCGTCCGGGGCGGCGTGACCTATACGCGCTCGCGCATGCGGTTCTGGACTCTGGACGGCGCGCCGTTCATCGCCCACGACAATCTGGGCGCGCCTCGTCTGGTGAGCACGATCACCACCGCCTATCGCCGCAACGGCCTGGACCTGCGCGCCACGCTGTCGCATCGCGGCCGCTACCTGAACGCCATCCCCGCTCCCACCGGCGGCGACGTGGACGGCGTAAACGCCCACACCGGCCTGGACGTCTCCGCCCGCTATCGGATCGCGCGCCGCTGGTGGCTGTCGGCGACGTGCGGGAACCTGCTGGACAGGGCCCAGCGCCAGTTCACCGACAGCAGCGACATCGCCAACTACCAGCATCACACCGGTCGCGAAGTTCGCCTGGGGATCGAGACACGGTTCTAGCCCGGCGAGCCGATCGAGGCAGGCATGACCGGCCGAGTGACGCCTCGGCTTGACGCTCAAGACCCACACTATAATCTTCCATTCCACAATATGGTAGTTACGACGCCACGAAGAGATCGCGACGCGACGACCGACAACAAAGTGGGGGAAGACGCCATGACACCCAACCCGCTGCTGGGCGTAGTGTTTCACTGGCTGGGCGGACTGGCCTCGGCCAGCTTCTACGTGCCCTATCGCGGCGTCCGGCGCTGGTCTTGGGAGATCTTCTGGCTGACGGGCGGGATCTTTTCCTGGCTGCTGGCGCCTTGGTTGTTCGCCGCCCTCCAGACCAAGGATCTGCTGGGCGTCATGGCCCAAATACCGCCCCGGACCGCCGGGCTCTGCGTGCTGTTCGGCGTGCTCTGGGGGTTCGGCGGCCTGACCTACGGCCTGACCATGCGGTATCTCGGCCTGTCGCTGGGCATGGCCGTGGTGCTGGGCCTGTGCACCGTGTTCGGGACGCTGATCCCGCCGCTGGTCCAGGGCGACATCGCCGACAAGCTGCTGGCCACGACCTCGGGAAGGATCATCCTGCTGGGTCTGCTGGTAACACTGGCCGGCATCGTGGTGGTGGCCTGGGCCGGGGCCAAGAAGGACGGCGACCTGTCGCCCGAGCAGAAGAAGGCCGCCGTCGCGGAGTTCGACTTCAGGAAGGGCATCGCCGTGGCGGTGTTCTCGGGCGTCATGTCGGCCTGCTTCGCCTTCGGACTGTCGGCCGGCGAGCCGATCAAGGCCCTGACGGCCGCGGCCGGCACCGGCCCGCTGTGGACCGGTTTGCCCACCCTGTGCCTGGTGATGTTCGGCGGCCTGATCACGAACGGTCTCTGGTGCGCCTGGCTGATCCTCAAGAACCGCAGCGCCGGCCAGTGGCTGGGCGCGGTCAGCCCCGCCGAGACCGCCGACAAGCCCGAAGTCGCGGCGCTGAAGCGCTCGCCCCTGCTGGTCAACTACCTGCTGTGCGCGGTGGCCGGCACGGCCTGGTACTTCCAGTTCTTCTTCTACACGATGGGCGAGAGCCAGATGGGCCGGTTCGGCTTTTCCAGTTGGACCCTGCACATGGCCTCGATCATCATCTTCGGCGCGCTCTGGGGCTTCGCCTTCCGCGAATGGAAGGACGCGCGGCCGGCGGTCAAGGCCATGGTCTGGACCGGCGTGGCCCTGCTGGTGGGGGCCACGGTGATCATCGGCTACGGCAACCGGCTGGGCAGCTAGGTCCGAGGCGCCGGACTCCCCTCCTCCTTCGTCTTCCCACGCAGAACGAACGCGGCGAGCGGGAACACCCGTCCCGCCGATCGGTTCTGAAAGGGGCAGATATGGAGGAAGCGATGTCTAAAGCCCCGCCCATTCCCGAAGAACAACGCGCTTTCAAGGGCCAGAAGCCCGATATCGAAGGCGCATCGAACGGCCGCCGTGACGAAAAGACTGGATTGCAGTCCAGTCAGCCCGGCGACGACGACGTCAATCTCGCCGAGCAAGGCCGCCAGGGAAACATCCGCCAGAACACCACCCACCAAGGCAACGTGCAGGACCGCTGACCATGCCCGACAAGAACCCCGCCGCCGACCGCTGGGGCGGCCCCGGCGCCAGCCACGAGAACGCCAAGCAGCCGCGCCCCGACCCGACGGTCAAGGACCGCGACGACCCCGACCGCTACAGCCGCCACGCCAAGGTCTCCGGCGGCGGCGGCGAGGCCGACGTCCATCACGCGCACGATCCGGACCGCAAGGACGACTTCCAGGCCAACGACGCCCAGAAGAAGAAGCATTAGGCACGATTGGGGACACGCGCGTGCGCGTGTCCCCAGCCATGGATCAAGCCGCCTCACGCACCTCCGGCGCGAACTCCGGATAGTAGCCAGCCATCATCCGCTCGGCGAAGGCGACCAGGTTGGGCAAGGCCTCGGCGCGGCGACGCAGCGGCGAGTCGAAGAACGGCGTCAGGATCTGGGCCAGCATGGCGAAGACGATGGCGTCCACGCTGGTCGGCCGATGGCCCATCATGAACGACTTGTTCCCCAGCATCTCCGACAGGGCCGTCAGCGACCAGGCGCCTAGCTCCACGATTTCCTCGGGCGAATGACGACCCATGCCCACCGCCTTCAGCGTGCCTTGAACCGTGCCCAGCAGGCCGTCGATCGCGTCGGCCTTGGCCTCGCCGGGCATGCCTTCGAACCAGCGGGCGGGACCCTTGGCGAAGTTGTCGTCATCGAAGAACCGGAAGTGGCAGCTGGCCCAGCCCAGGTGGTTCTCGACCATCCGCTCGATCGCCCAGGCCTGGCCGCGCTGGGCCTTGGTCAGGCCCGCATCCAGGTCGACGCCGTAGCTGCGCTCGATATAGGCGCGGATGAAGGTGGAGTCGGCGACCTTGATCCCGTCGTCGTCGATCCACGGCAGCTGGCCCTTGGGCGAGGTCTCGGGATGG
>Ga0209256_1000599_pt1 | contig 50126 bp, 43 predicted proteins | sample AraplaCol_mCL_r2_2_FD_184270 | JGI IMG/M metagenome (GOLD analysis project Ga0209256, IMG submission 184270) | Arabidopsis root microbial communities from North Carolina, USA - plate scrape MF_Col_mCL_r2 (SPAdes) (version 3) | ecosystem: Host-associated > Plants > Roots > Endosphere | place...
ACGACACGATCTGCACGACGTCGGGGCGATCCACATCGATCAAGTGCATCAGTTCGTCGCGCAGACGCTGGTAGCCAGTAGCGGTGATGTAGTTCTTGGTGCCGGCGGGCAGAGGCGTTGCGCCTTCCGGAAGATCGTCGTCGTCATCGTTGGACGACTCTTTGACAAAAGCCTTGTTCATGGTCTGGATCACTTCATCAGGCTTTCAATTATAGGAAGTTGCGCTGCCCGACCGTCGCCGATGAAAAAAATGCGCGCGGGGGCTTCACAAAACTGAAAACTTCTATATAATCTCTTTTCTCGGTTGCGGCTGTAGCTCAGTTGGATAGAGTACTTGGCTACGAACCAAGGGGTCGTGGGTTCGAATCCTGCCAGCCGCGCCAACCAATACGTGAGAAGGGCTTCCAGAAATGGAAGCCCTTTTTGCATTGGGCGCTCGGGATTTGTTTTGTGTCGATTTGGGAACGGCGCCACGTTGCGAGGCTCGAATCCTTATCGACAACCCATCGAGGGGACGCACATGCAGCAAGAAGAGTGGCGTGTGGAAGGCTATCGCGGCATGGATGCATACGTTCTGGTGACATCGCATCGCGATGCGGTGGCCGGCAGTGTTGGCGATACGCAGACGTGGGGCTACGAAGTGCGCGTGGGTCAGGAGGGTGCAGATCCTGCCGATGCAGGCGATACGGAAATTCTGTCGAGCGGCGCGCATGTGTTTGCCACACGGCATGCGGCCGAGGTGGCTGCGTTTGCTGCGGCTTATGCGTGGATCGACAAGCTGCTGGGTGACGCTCGGTAGATAAGAGACCAAGTTCCTTGCGATGCGTGCAACAGTCCATATCGACGCGAAAAGGCTGTCATCAAGGTCGATTTGATCGAGATCATTTTTGGTTTGGGGTATCACTCCTAGTCTGCAGATAAGGCGCGCCGCGGTGCGCGCCAGCTGCAGAAGACAAGGAGGTGCGATGCCCGAGTACGAAGGCTTCAAGATCGTTTATGAAGTGCTTGCCATGCCCAAGGACAAGTGGGCGATCATGATCGAAATCATTCGGCGGCACGGGGGTGAGGTCTTGATGGCGCGACACAATCCATTTCCGCGTCAGCCGTTCGATACAAAGCTGGAGGCGCTGGAGCATGTCAATCGATACGTGTCGGAGACCGTAGCGCGTCTTGAAGGTGAGGCGGAAAATGATCGGCGGCGCCGTGCGTGACGCCCGGCCTCATTGAAAAGCCTCAGGCATGCCTGAGGCTTTTTTCATTTTGGTGCATGAAGTGCTTGCCAGGGGCGTCACATTACTGCATAATCTCTTTTCTCAGACGCGGGGTGGAGCAGTCTGGCAGCTCGTCGGGCTCATAACCCGAAGGTCGCAGGTTCAAATCCTGCCCCCGCAACCAGTACCTTGTGCTGGAACCCCTGAGAGTCTCGGCAGTCATCGAGTAGTTTCCCAGCAGTTCCCAGGCCGTTCGGCCAACCTTCTCAAACTTCGATCAGTACCGCTTCAGCGCACAGAGCTTCGTCACGCTTTCAGCAATGATGCAGCTTGTGCGAACGTATCGCGTACCTGTGGCTGACCTTCGCGTTCCGCTGCCTCGGCGCGATCCTTCAGGCGCGAAGCCAGCACGGCAAGATTGCCGCCGGTGCCACATTGTTGCGCGGCGTCCTTCATCAGTTGCTTGAGTTCCTGGTCGATGTCGGCGCCATCGAATGCGCTGACCGACAGCGCGGAAATGCGCTCCAGAAGATTGTTGACCAATGCTTCGTCGTGTTGCGGCTCGGGCATGGCGTCTCCTTGGCTGTCGAATATCAGGGATGCGGGAGCAACGGCGCTTAGTCGCGCCGCGACAATTGCGGTGGGATGGCTACGCGTCGTCGGGCCGGTTTCAGCGCGCGCTGCGGCCATAGTACGTAGTTGGTATGCGGATCCATCGGCTTGCCGAAGTAGGACACCCATACCTGGACGCCATGCTCCGTCTCGGACACGATGGCGGCAACGGCACGCGCGGCGACGGACGGCGACTTCAGAAGATCTCCGAGCGCTTCCACGCCCTGGACCACATGGTGCTTCACCCCTCTGAACCACACGTATTGACGCATGGCTGCAAGAAAACTCTTTGTCATGATTGCTGTTCTTCTCGTTGGCAATGCGAAACAGAGACCACAGCTTACACGCTTGGGTGTGACGTTTTTGTAGGGAAGCGTCTGATATTTGTGGCATCGCATGTCATGGGCGCCGCGGCGGCGCAGAAAGTGCGCCAGCCGTTGCTGGAATGCTGTGTGAGCCAGCAAATTGACAATGTGACGCTGCTGTCTTAGCGTGGTTACATTGCTGCACAAATGTTGTCATTGGCTCGGTGAGCCGTGGAGGCATTGTGGAAACTCAAGCGGAGTTGCAGGAACGGCGCGAACGAGGCAGGGCTCTGCGGCAGATGGTGCCCCGGCGCGAACATGAAGTGATCGGCAACATCGATCGCGACCCCGTCGCGTTGCTCAAGCAGAGCAGCGAGGGGCGCGTGCCCAAGCTGATTCCGCTTCGATACGGGCGAATGATTGCGTCGCCCTTCACATTCTTCCGAGGCAGCGCGATTATCCAGGCACATGACCTGGCCGGCACCCGGCATTCAGGCGTGATCCACCAGATCTGCGGCGATTGCCACCTTTCGAACTTCGGTGGATTTGCTACACCCGAGCGTGCGCTGCTGTTCGACGTCAACGATTTCGATGAGACAAGTCCCGGCCCCTGGGAGTGGGATGTCAAGCGGCTGGTGGCGAGCTTCGTGGTTGCGGCCCGGCATTTTCGGCACGGTTCAGTGGCTGCGGACGAGATGGTTCGTCATGTCGTCTCCAGTTATCGCGACCGTATGGCCGAATATGCGGAGATGGGTATCCTGGATACCTGGTATGACCGCATCACATTCGAGCGGCTGCTCGACAATGCGTCGGACCCCGACGTTCAGAAGCGTATCCGTCGCGCCATGGATCGCGCTGCCGAGCGCACGCACGAGGCGTTATTGCCAAAGCTCGGCATACGAGAGGGTGAAGGCGACCGGTGGCGCATTCTTGATGCGCCACCGGCCATCTTCCATGTGCGCGGTGAGCAAACCTTGTTCGACCCCGACGATGACTGGCTCGGCGTCGATGATCCCGCCGCCATCGTCAACAAGTGTTTCGGTGACTACACGGCCACGCTGGCACCGGATCGCCGCCAGTTGCTCTCGCATTTCAAGCTGCACGACATGGCGTTCAAGGTGGTGGGCGTCGGCAGTGTCGGTACGCGGTGCCTGATCCAGTTGATGATCGATACCCATGGCAAGCCGTTGTTCCTGCAGGTCAAGGAAGCATCGAAGTCCGTTGTCGCGCGGTATTTCAAATCGCCGTCAGTGGCGCATGAAGGGCGCCGGGTAGTGGACGGGCAGCGACTGATGCAGGCGGCAAGCGATCTGTTCCTGGGCTGGTCCAAGGGCCCATTCGGCCGGCACTTCTATATCCGCCAGTTGCGCGACATGAAGTTCTCGGCCGATCTGGAGCTGATGGATACCAACCTGCTCAACTTCTACGCGCGAGTGTGCGGGTGGGTGCTGGCGCGTGCGCATGCCAAGGCAGGCGGGCTCGCCGCCGAGATCAGCGGCTATCTTGGTACCAGTGACCGCATAGCCGATGCGCTGGTGATCTACGCCAATGCCTATGCTGATCAGGTGGAGCGCGATTACGAGATCTTTGTCGATGCCTGCCGCTCGGGGCGTCTCGAGGCGCGCACCGATACCGATATGGCCGCCGATTTCCGAGTTTGATCTGCCCATCTCCAGGAGTCCGGGATGACTGAAGACATGCTGCTGCAACTGATCATCGAAGTGGAGAAGGCCGATCCCATCGACTACGCCAACCTGCCGTTCGACGACGTCAAGCTGCGGGCGCTGGCGTGCAAGCTGATTGCCGAGCGGTCCATCGAACTGGAGTCGTCGGGCATGTCGCAGGATGCCTTGTTGGCAACACTCTGGGTCTCCACCGCCAAGCTCGTGCTCGAAAACATCGTGCTCAATGCGCGCCTGCTGACCTTGATGGGCAAGGCCGAAGATGCCCGGGTGCTGATCGACCGGATTTCCCGGCAATCGCGGGGATAATCCCGCATCGATTATCGATGTGGTGACTTGCGCACACACTGCGCGAAGCGCGCCAATTCGCTAAAATACGGCGTTTCTACCCGTTCGGACGATCCGTTGGGTGGGTTTGTCTTGGAGAATTCGGGTGATCAAGTGGATTATCGTCGCGGCTTACGTAGGTGCCATCTTGTATGTGCATTTCCGCGGCAAGGTCAGGTTGCCGTTCATGCGCCAGATGCTCGACCATTCGGCATTGGTTGCGCCCGTGAATTGCTTTATGTATCTGTTCTCGGGGGTACCGCGCACGCCGTATATTCCCGTCGAGCGTTTTCCTGATCTCGAAAAGCTGCGCGCTGCCTGGCCGCAGATTCGCGACGAAGGCCTGGCGCTGATCGCGATGCGCAAGATCAAGGCCGCGGACAAGAACGATGACGCCGGTTTCAACTCGTTCTTCAAGTACGGCTGGAAGCGTTTTTACCTCAAGTGGTACGAAGCCCAGCATCCGTCCGCCGAGCAGCTGTGCCCCAATACCGTAGCGCTGCTGCGCGAGATGCCGACGGTCAAGGCGGCGATGTTTGCCGAACTGCCACCGGGCGGCAAACTCAATCCGCACCGTGATCCGTTTGCCGGTTCGCTGCGCTATCACCTGGGTCTCTCCACGCCGAACGACGACCGCTGTTTTATCGAGGTTGATGGCGAGCGTCATAGCTGGCGCGATGGTCATGGCGTGGTCTTCGACGAGACCTACCTGCACTGGGCCGAGAACCGCAGCGAGACCGATCGCCTGATCCTCTTCTGCGACATCGAACGTCCGATGCGCTATCGCTGGGCCGCGGCCGTTAACCACTGGATGGGCCGCAAGGTCATGACGGCAGCCAGCTCACCGAATGACGATACCGACCAGACCGGCATGATCAACAAGCTGTTCCGCTTTGTCTGGCTCGGCGGCCAGTACCGTCGCCGCTTCAAGGCATGGAACAAGACCGTGTACAAGATGACGAAGTTCGGTCTGATCATCGGTGGGGTGGCGTTGATCGTCTTCCTCTGATCGAACGGGACGTTGTATTAAAAAAGCCGGCTGAATTGCCGGCTTTTTTGTTGGGCGATCGAGCAGTACTATCCTCGCCGCTCATTGCCCAACGCTTCATAGTGCGCACGCTTGGCTTCGTACATCCGGCTGTCCGATAGCTTCACCGTGTCCGTCAGCCGGTCCCCTTGTGAACAGGTTGCCGCGCCGATGGAGAAAGACAGTCGCGCACCGGGATAGAACTGGTTGTTGAGACCCACGACTTCCTCGATCTGCTCGACCACGGTGGCGGCGCCACGTTCGTCGCGGCCGGCCAGCAGGACCATGAATTCGTCGCCGCCGATGCGGGCGATGCAGGCTTGTTCGCCCACGGCCTTCTTGAGGACTTCGCCGGTGCGGCGCAGCAGGGCGTCGCCATCGCTGTGTCCGAACTGGTCGTTGATGATCTTCAGGCCGTTCAGGTCTACGGCAATCACGCTGACGGGCCAGGGGCCCTTGCGGCCCAGGCGGGCCAGTTCGTCCTCGTAGTACGCACGGTTGTAGAGTTTGGTCAGCACGTCGTGCTTGCCCAGGAACTCCACGTAGGCTTCAGCCTTCTTGCGCGCGGTGATATCGGTCAGCGATACGAGCACCTGATCCCAGTCGGATTCGCAGCCGGGGAAGACCGACCATTGCATGAAGACATCGACCGCGCGGCCGTCGAGCGCGTAGTTGATGACTTCGCGTTGCTGCCAGAGTTTCTCGTGCCAGAGATCGACGAGTTGCTCGGCGAAGTGGATGCGCATGTCGTCGCGGAACACGTCGCCGAGGCGCGACAGCAGGATGTCCTTGCTGGGCGCGCCGAACATCGACAGCGTTTGCTGGTTCACGTCGAGCACGCGGATTTCCTGCATGCAGCGCGAGACGAAATCGGGGTGGACGTTCAGGAAGGTGCGGAAGTCCGTGATGCCCGCAGCCCGCACTTCGTCGAGCAGCATCTTCACGACGCTGAAGTCTTCCACCCATAGCGATACCGGCGAATGTTCGAACAGTCCGCGCGCGTATTGCTGGCTGCGGCGCAGCTCGCGATCGGCGCGTACACGTGCCGTGATGTCCTCGATCGACAGCAGCACGCGCGACCAGTCATGCTCGTGGCCTGGCATGACGCTGGCTTCCAGGCGGATGTCGAGCCGGTCGCCATCGAGCGTGTAGTTGACGGTCTGGCTCTCGAAGTGCTGGCCGCCATCCCAGAGTTGGCCGAGTTCCTCCACGTGCTGGTCGAACATGTCGTCGCGGAACACCGTGTCGAGGTTGGCGACGAGGTCGGCCAGGTCACTGGCGCGGAACAGGTCCAGCGTGCGGCGATTGACGTCGAGCACGCGGATCAGCGCCGAGCAGCGGGCCACTTCGGACGGATGCTCGCGCAGGTATCCCCGCAGGTCGGAGACGCCATCGGCCCGTAGCGCGTCGAACGCCTGGCGCACTGCGCTGAAGTCTTCCAGCCAGAGCGAGACGGGCGCGAGCTGGAACAGGGTCTGATAGTCGTTGTCGAGCCGTGCGGCGACCGATGCGTGCCCCAAGTTCTTCTCCCTTGTTGTGATGGATGGCATATCGCGCATTAGGATAGGCGAGCGCGCCTCACTTGGGGAGAAATCTTGCGGGAGCGAAACGCCTGTTGGCGTCCGCGCCACGCTGGTCAGGCCGCCAGGCGGCGTGCGGCGGCGGCCACGGTGTCGAGCGCGGCCTCTAGCTGAGGTGTGCGGAGGTTGCCGCAGTTGAGTCGCAGGTAGTGATTGAAACGGTTGGAGTTCGAAAACATCGCGCCGGGCATCACGCGGATACCGTCGCGCAGCACCTGTTCGAAAAGGGCTTCCGACGAGACATTGGCGGGCATCTCCAGCCAGATGTGCAACCCGCCGCGCGGCAGCGTCAGCCGCGTGCCGGATGGGAATGTCGCGGCTACCTTTTGCGCTACCCACTCGCGCTGCATGCGGAGCTGCGTGCGCAGACGCCGCAGGTGCCGCTCGAACGCGCCGGTGCCCATGTACTCGGCCACGGCGATCTGGGTCAGCATCTCGTTGGGGCGAGACAGCCCGAACTTCAGCATCTCCACGCGCGCCTGCCACCGGCCACCGGTGATCCAGCCGAGCCGCATGCCGGGCGCGAGGATTTTGTGCAGCGACGCGCAGTGGATGACGGTGCCGGTCGTATCCCAGGACTTGGCGGCGGTCAGCGGCACATCGTCATCGAACGTGGCCGAGCAGCAGTCGTCCTCGATCATGGCGATGCCACGCGCGGCACACCATGCCACAAGCCGCTGCTTGTGGGTGTCGGGCATCACGCAGCCCAGCGGGTTCTGCAGGTTGGGCACGACGCAGACCGCCTTGATGTTGTCGTAGGTCTGCGCGGCCAGTTCCAGTGCTTCGAGCGAGATCCCGGTCTGCGGGCTGCACGGGATTTCGAGTGCCTGCATGCCGAGGCTCTCCAGGATCTGCAGCAGGCCGTAGTAGGTGGGCGACTCCACCGCGATGATGTCGCCTGGCACGGCCACGGCGCGCAGCGCGAGCGTCAGCGCCTCGGTGGCGCCATGGGTGACGACGATCTCTTCCGGCGATACATGGATCTTGTGGCGCAGCGCATGCCGGGCCAGTGCGGCGCGGAAGGCCGGATGGCCGTCAGCCTCGACGGAACTGCCGAAGAGGTCGGGCTGCTTGCGCAGCGCGCGGATGGCGGCGTGGCGCAGGTCGTCGGCCGGATACAACTCCGGCGCGCCACACGCACCGCCGAGGTTGACCTGGTGGTGGCGGCTGCGGGCAAGGATCGCGGAAATACGCTGGTGAATGCCCACATACTGTGCCGGGTCGGGCAGCCCTGGGGCGGGCTCCTCGATCGGGGCTAGCGCAGGGCGCTGCGGGGCCGCCACGAAGTAGCCGGAGCGCGGGCGCGCTTCCAGCAAACCGGCCGCTTCCAGTTCCCGGCACGCTTGCAGGGCGGTGGACAAACTGACGTTGTGGAGTCCCATCAGTGTCCGCACGGACGGCATGCGATCGCCCGTGGTCAACGTGCCGGCCGCAATGGCCTGGCGATAGTGTCCCGCCACCTGCTGGTAGAGCGGGGCGGATGCAGCACGAAGGGCGGAGGGCACGGCAGACATGGGAGGCATCATCGCGCGCGGGCGATGTCCGGAACAGATACAGATTCAGGGGTTCTGTATCGTAACAGAGCATATTCATCGTATCTGTTCTGGCGTCGTGCTCAAACGCTTGTGCCTGTTGAGGGGAAAGGCCGGCCGATAGTCTGGAGGCTCGAAATGTTGCCAGGAGAAACACCATGCCAGCCCCTGATATCGTCACCCGGACCCTTCGCCTTGCAGCCGGGCAAAGTCTCATGATTCACCTGACCTCGGGCGTGGTGGTGCGCGTGAATGCGGGGCGCATTGCCCTGCACACCGCGCCGCGCTGGCTGGCGGGCGGCATCTTCACTGTCGGGAGCGAACTCGATGGAGAGGGTGTGCAGGTGATCGAAGAGGCGGGCTGGTATCGGATCGAGGCGCATTCTGCTGCGCAGTTGCAGATCATGGCGCTGCCGCCGCGCCCAAGCCTGTGGCGGCTGATAAAATCCCGGCTCGGCCGTTCTGGCCTCCTGCTGGGTAACGCCCGGCCACCAGACGACAAGGCCGCAGAACAATCGGTACCCCATGCTACGTCTCAGTGAAGTCAAACTCCCGCTCGACCATGCCGAGGGCGACCTGGAGGCTGCCGTGCGCAGCCATCTCGCTCAAATCGGTGTCAAGGGCGACGGCCTCGTCAAGTTCACCGTCTTCCGCCGCGCGCACGATGCGCGCAAGCGCGACGATATCAAGCTGACCTACATCATCGACATCGAGGTCAAGGACGAAGCCGCGGCGATCAAGCGGATGTTCCGCAAGCCGAACTGGAGCGTGACGCCTGACATGGCGTACCACTTCGTGGCGAAGGCACCCGAAGGCGGCCCGAAGCTGCGGCCCGTGGTGATCGGGCTTGGGCCGTGCGGCCTGCTGGCCGGTTTGATCCTGGCCCAGATGGGTTTTCGCCCGATCATTCTCGAACGTGGCAAGGAAGTGCGCGAGCGCACCAAGGATACGTTCGGCCTCTGGCGCAAGAATGTGCTGAACCCCGAGTCGAACGTGCAGTTCGGCGAAGGCGGTGCGGGCACGTTCTCGGACGGCAAGCTCTATAGCCAGATCAAGGACCCCAAGCACTATGGCCGCAAGGTGCTGGAGGAATTCGTGCGCGCAGGCGCGCCCGAAGACATCCTGTACAAGGCGCGTCCGCACATCGGCACGTTCCGGCTGGTCAGCATGGTCGAGAAGATGCGCGCGGAGATGCTGGAACTTGGTGCGGAGATCCGCTTCGAGACACGCGTCGACGATATCGATATCGACAATGGCCATGTGCGCGGCCTGAAGCTGTCGAATGGGGACTACCTGGCGTGCGATCACGTGATCCTGGCCGTGGGCCATAGCGCGCGCGATACCTTCCACATGCTGCATGACCGTGGCGTGTTCATGGAGGCCAAGCCGTTCTCGCTGGGCTTCCGCATCGAGCATCCGCAGGGCCTGATCAACCGCAGCCGCTTCGGCAAGTTCGCCGGCAACAAGCTGCTGGGTGCCGCCGATTACAAGGTCGTGCATCACGCGAGCAACGGCCGCGCCGTATACAGCTTCTGCATGTGCCCGGGCGGTACGGTGGTGGCGGCGGCATCGGAGCCGGGCCGGCTGGTGACGAACGGCATGAGCCAGTATTACCGTGCCGAGCGCAATGCCAACGCCGGCATCGTCGTGGGCATCACCCCCGACGAGGATTTCCCGGGTGGCCCGCTGGCGGGTATCGCCTTCCAGCGCAAGTGGGAAGAGCGCGCGTTCGAACTGGGCGGCGCCGACTATCGCGCACCGGCCCAACTGGTCGGCGACTTTGTGGCGGGCCGCGCATCGACTGCGCTGGGTGCGGTGGAGCCGTCGTACAAGCCGGGCGTGACGCCGACCGACCTGAGTACGTCGCTGCCGGACTACGTGATCGATGCCATTCGCGAAGCGCTGCCGGAACTCGACAAGAAGATTGCCGGGTTTGCGATGCACGATGCAGTGCTGACCGGTGTGGAAACGCGTACGTCGTCGCCGCTGCGGATTCGCCGTAACCGTGACGACTGCCAGAGCATCAACGTGCGTGGCCTGTATCCGGCGGGCGAAGGCGCGGGCTATGCCGGCGGCATCTACTCGGCGGCGATCGACGGCATCGAAGTGGCCGAAGCCGTGGCGCTGCACATCACCAACGGGCAGTGACGATGACGGACAGCACTCGTGACGATCACGACGTCGCTCGCATCACCGGCGAGGTCAGGCACTGGCTCACGCGTGCCGTGATCGGCCTGAACCTGTGTCCGTTTGCCAAGAGCGTGCATGTGAAAGGGCAGGTGCGCTACGTGGTCAGCGATGCCACGCGCGACGAGGACCTGCTCGATGAACTGGAGCGCGAGCTGACGCTGCTGGTGGAATCCGATCCGGAGGCCATCGACACCACGCTGCTGATCGTGCCGCATGCACTGTCGGACTTCCTCGCCTACAACGACTTTCTCTACGTGGCGGACCAATTGCTGCAGAGCCTGCGTTTGGATGGCACGCTGCAGATCGCGAGCTTCCATCCGCAGTATCGGTTCGAGGGGACCGGGCCGGACGATATCGAGAACTATACGAATCGCGCGCCGTATCCGATCTTCCATCTGCTGCGCGAAGACAGCATCGCGCGTGCGGCGGAGGTATTTCCCGAAGCCGAAGATATCTACGAGCGGAACATGGAGACGGTTCGCCGGCTGGGCCATGCCGGCTGGCTCGAATGGATGGCGGGCAAGAGCGATCTCTGACCCGCCATTGAGGGAGGGATGCTACGCCGCAGCGGTATCCGTAAAGAACCGCTCGTGCAGTTCTTCCAGTCCCACTGATTCCAGCACTTGCTGCAGGCGCTCGGCCGGACGGCGGCGCGGCAGGTCCTTGTACTGGGCGATGATCAGTTCGTTTTTCATCGAGTGTTCCCAGCCCACCAGTTCCGTCACGCTGACCTGATAGCCGTGCGCCTCCAGTTGCAGGCAGCGCAGCACATTGGTCAACTGGCTGCCAAACTCGCGCGTGTGCAGCGGATGTCGCCAGATTTCCGTCATCGGATTGCCCGCCAGCATGCGGCCCTTGTGCTTGCGCAGAACGGAAGCCACCTCGGCCTGGCAGCACGGCACCAGCACGATATGCTGCGCGCGCTTGCCTAGTGCAAAGCGGATGGCATCGTCGGTGGCGGTGTTGCATGCATGCAGTGCCGTGACGACATCGACCGTCTCCGGCAGCACCGACGATTCGATCGAATCGGCGACCGACAGGTTCAGGAAAGACATCCCCGGAAAACCCAGACGTTTTGCCAGCGCCTCGGAGCTGGCCACCAGTTCCTCGCGGGTTTCGATCCCGTAGATGTGGGAGGTGTCCTTCAGATCCTTGAAGAACAGGTCGTAGAGGATGAAGCCGAGGTACGACTTGCCGGCGCCGTGGTCCACCAGCGAGACGGCGCCGCGGGCGTCCTTCACTTCGCGCAGCAGCGGTTCGATGAACTGGAACAGGTGGTAGACCTGCTTGAGCTTGCGGCGGCTGTCCTGGTTCATCTTGCCATCGCGCGTCAGGATATGAAGCTCCTTGAGCAGTTCGATGGATTGTCCCGGGCGGACTTCGTTCTGGCTGGACATCAGGGTGTGGGGGTGATGCTGGAAAGGGCGACAGTTTACCGAAAACCAGGGCCCCCTACTTTTGTGGGCTAAAGTTCACTTCGCTTCCTGCCGTTGATCTGTGGATCACGACAAGCAGAGTTGGCGCGGTTGCGGCGGGTTTTGCGGAAAACCTTCGGGGCATCGACCCTGGCCGGCTGTCGCCACTTTAGAACGAGAAAGTGGGGAGCCATGACAGCGGACATGGGATTGCGCCTGGAGCTGAGCCAACCCGGCGATCAGGTTAGAGCATGCTTTGCGCCCGAGCCGGGGCGCCTGCCGCCCGACCGGGCGGCGCTGGACGCCGAACTGGCCGACCATGGCTGGGAGGGGGCGCGCCTCGACCCGTCTGCCGTGACGGGTTTTCTGACCCAATGCCAGTTGACCGATCGCGAGATCGATGCCGTGATCGGCAGCGTGCTGGACGGCGCGTTCGAACTGGAAATCACCGCAGACAAGCTGCAACTGTTGCTGACGCTGATGCCGCCCGAGGGTGGACGTCCGATTGCGGAAGAAGATATCGCGGCAGCGGCAGCATCGATGAAGATCGTGGCACTGCTCGACTCCGCCGCCATTGGCGTGGCGCTGGAAGCGGGCAGTTGCGAAGGCCGCGAGATTGCGCGTGGCGTGGCACCTGTGCAAGGCGAGGCGGCGCGTTTTGACAGCCTCGTGCAGCAACCTCGTCCTGCCCAGGTGGAGAACGAAGACGATCGCGTGGACCTGCGCGATCTGGGTAGCCTGCTGCTGGTCAATCCGGGTACTGCGCTGATGCGCCGCACACCTGCGCGGATGGGCAAGGACGGCATGGACGTGCTCGGCAAGCCGATTGCCGCCGACGCGGTGGTGGACACCCCGTTCGCTGCGGACATGACCGGCGCGGCCGTCGATCCCAATGATCCGAACCTGTTGCTGGCGGTGATCGCTGGCTCGCCCCGCGTGCTGCCCAATGGCGTGATCGTCAGCCCGGTGGTGGACGTGGAGGCCGTGGACCTGCATTCGGGCAATGTCACGTTCGATGGCTCGCTGCGGGTATCGGGCGACATCCGCACGGGCATGACCGTACGCGTGACCGGCGATGTGGTGGTGCAAGGCACGATCGAGGCTGCCCATGTGGAAGCGGGCGGCGATGTGATCGTCAAGGGCGGCATCATCGGCAAGGCGGAAGGCGCCCATGGCGGTGCCCCGAGTGAAATCGCCAGCGTGCGCAGCAAGGGTGCCGTGCATGCGCGCTTCATCCAGAACGCGATTGTCGAGGCGGCCACCGAGGTCATTGTCGAAAGCGGCATCCGCCAGAGCGATGTCTCGGCGGGCGAGCGCGTGGCGGTCGGCACGCCGACGGGGCAGGGCAGTATCAGTGGCGGACGCACGCGTGCGTTGCAGGCGGTCAGTGCCGCCATCCTGGGCGCGCCCGCCGGCAGTGCCACCGCCGTGCATGTTGGGCTGAATCCGTTCGCTGACGAGCAGAAGGCAGATCTGGAAGCGCGCCGCCGCCATGTACTCGACGATCAGGCGAAGCTGCAGCAGCTGGTGGCGTTCTTTGCCAAGCATCCCGAGCGCGCACAGGGCGACGTCCGTGAGAAGGCTCGGGCCACGATGTACAAGATCAATCGGGAACTGTTCGAGCTCGATGCGGAAATCGCCAAGCTTAACGAGCAGATCAAGCCGACCGACGATGCCGTGATCGCGGCCAGCCGACGTATCCACGGTGGCGTGACGCTGCAGGTGGGCCACAAGGTGCTGAAGGTCATGGAGGACAAGTCCGGCGGCCAGGTGCGCGTGGTCGAGGATCGCATCACGGTAAGCTGACCCCGCCGCGCGTTTCGTGTATTCCGCGTGACGCGTTACGCCGGGGAGGGTGACGCGTTACGTCACGCGTAACGTTGGGGATGACCGGCCGTGGCAGCCAGGATGCCGCATGGCGCGGCGCCCCAATTGCCCGCAAAGCCCGGGTTTTCAAGGGTTGCGGGCGTTACGCGCATGGCCGCGCACACTGATCGGATGAGCGGCTTTCCGCTGGCACGGGGTTTGCGGTGTCTCCTGCACTCAAAACACATACGGGGAGATTGCCATGGACACGATCGTGATCGAAAGCCAGCCGCTGATCCGACTGGGCATGCAACGGATGCTGGAGCGCATGGCCGGGATCGGTGCGGTGCGGGTGATGGAACCCGCTGCCATCGTCTCGATGCAACACGCCACGGAACCTGCCATCGTGGTCTTTGGCATGTCCGCCGATACCGCCGATAACTGGTACCTGCTGCGCCGGCTGCACCACGTCATGCCCAGCGCGCGCATCCTGCTGCTGTCGGACAACATGTGGCTGCGCATACCAGAGACGAACACGTCGTGCGGCGTGGTCGAGCAGTTGCCGAAGTCGGCATCGATCGAGCGTATTGAGGCGGTGGTCTACCAGATGCTCGGTCACGAGGGCTTTGTCCCCATGCCCGCTGCGAGGGATGGGTGGCGGCCTGCCTACCAGCATCATTCCGCATTGTCGTGAGCGGTAGGGCAGGACGCTCGCAAATGGGCTGGGCAACATTGGCCCGATAGCCAGGCTCCAAAGCAAAAAGGGCAACCCGAGTGGGTTGCCCTTTCTACTTCAAGTGGTGCCGGAGATAGGAGTCGAACCTACGACCTTCGCATTACGAATGCGCTGCTCTACCAACTGAGCTACACCGGCGAAACCTTAAACTTGTCTGAAACCTGTTTTCTCGCTGGATTTGCTGCGTTTGTTGCTTCTGGCATCGCGTCCAACAGAGCCAGCAATCTTAGCAGCGACCCTCGGATTTGTGAAGCCCCTCCTGCAATTTTTTTCGCAAAGCTTGCTGGGGCAACGCGTCACAACAGGCGTAATCATCGCATGGGCTTTGCTGCCACGTTCCAGGAAAAAGGGGGCGATGTCGCCCCCTTTTTCTCGTTGACCTGCTTGTGTCGATTACCGCATCAGAACTTGTGGCGCAGGCCGGCCATCACGCCCACGCGGCTGCCGTGGCCGTAGAACGGCGTCTGGAACGTCGGCTGCGCGCCGAGGGTGCGCCAGGCGTCGGACAGCGTGGTGTAGTCGGCTTCGAGGTAGACGTCGGTGCGCTTGCTGAATGCGTAGTCGAGCATCATGGCGCCCGTGAAGCGGTTGCCCGAATCGCTGCCGGTCTTCAGGTGGTCATAGGTGCCGCTCGCGATGACCGACCATGCCGGATTGAACTGGTACTTGAAGCCCAGGTAGCCGGCCTGGTTCTTGTAGCCAGCGTTGTCCACGTTGCTGTTCGTGTAGCCGAGATAGACCGTGGCCGGGCCTGCGGTGTATGTGCCGCCGAGAGTCCAGACCTTCTGATCACTGTTCGGTACCGTGACGCCGTAGTACGTGGTGGTGTCCTTCATGATCTGGTAGCCGCCTGCCACCATGAACGGACCGGCCGCGTAGGTCAGGCTGCCGCCCGTCGAGGACGACTTCGCCACGCTGCCCGGCTGCTCGCCGAATGCATGCTGGGCTGCGATGGTCAGGCCGCCGAACTTGCCGGCGTACTTGATCATGTTGTCCTGGCGCACGCCGCCCGTGTAGTTGCCACCCTGGAAGCCGACGATGGCGAGGTTGGCCAGCGCGTATGCGTCATAGCTGGCAATGACTTCGTGGATCACCGTGAACTGGCGGCCCAGCGTGACCGTCCCGAAATCACCCTGCATCCCGACGTACGCCTTGCGACCGAACAGGCGGTTGCCCTGCAGGCTCTGGCCCGCGTCAGGCGAGAAACCGGATTCCAGCACGAAGAGCGCCTGATAGCCACGGCCCAGGTCTTCCACGCCGTACATGCCCCAACGGCTGCCGGTCAGCACGCCGTCGGTCATCTGCACCTTGGCGTTGCCAGCGGCGTTTTCATTCGTGGTGTAGCGGATCGTGGTGTCGACAATGCCGTAGAGCGTGACATTGGACTGGGCCTGGGCCGAAGCCGAGACGCCTAGTGTCGCGAGTGCTGCGGTGGTGAAGAAGGGCGCAAGGGCTCGCTTCATGGTTTGAGTCTCCATCCTGGCTTGTTATTTCGTTTGTTGTGGAATTGCCGGTGGCGAATGCTTTGACTTCTGCTGCGTCTGGCTCAGGCATTTCCTTCACCGGCGGGCATGGGAGGCGCGCGGTATTTAAGGCGCGCCGCGCGCCGGGACGTCCGAAACATGGAATTGGGAAAGGCAATTCATGTGATCTGATGTCCGATGACATCGTACCTTACAAAAAAATAACGACGCAAGACATAGGATGAGACATTGCGTTGTGGAATCACACCAGTTCAATCATTCCAGCAGCCGCCAGCCCTTGATGCAGAGCGGAAATCCCACGTCTGCCGATGTGAAGTCGAAGCAAAGAAATGACTGTCATCGGCTTTATTAGCTAATCGCTTAATAAGCCTGTATCCCATTATTCATAAGGGTTACAGGGTTTTTATCCGACTGTATTTCGCTATTCACCAAAATAGGGAATTCACTCGTTTGAGTTAGAAATATCGCATTGCAGCAATTAAAGTCTGGATGTCTGCAACTTAAAACTTCTAGGGAATTCACTGAGACAGAGTGATCTTGACCTGAATACGGGGCGCGATTAGATTCCAGTGGCGTTGTATGACGACAGATCAATAACTCTCAATTTAGTCATGAGTGCGCCTGTAGCAGGACCCGCGCGCCATGCAAGCCGAAATCCATGTCCCAGACTTTCAAAGACCCGCTGGATGGCGTCGCCACCCGCTGCCACCGCATCCTGCTGACCGGTGCGGCCGGCAACCTTGGCCGTGTCCTGCGCGACCGGCTGAAGCGTTATGCCGATGTGGTGCGCGTTTCCGACATCGCCAACCTTGGCCCGGCGGGCGAGCAGGAAGAAGTCTTGACCTGCGACCTTTCCGATGCCAAGGCTGTGCACGCGCTGGTGGAAGGTGTCGATGCCATCGTCCACCTGGGCGGTGTGTCCGTGGAGCGCCCGTTCGAGGAAATCCTGCCGGCCAACATCCAGGGCACCTATCACCTGTACGAAGCGGCGCGTCGTCATGGCGTGCGCCGCGTGGTGTTCGCCAGTTCGAACCACGTGATCGGTTATTACCGGCAGGGCGAGGTGCTCGATGCCGATACGCCAGCGCGCGCCGATGGCTACTACGGTATCAGCAAGGCATTCGGCGAGCAGATGGGCAGCTTCTACAGCGATCGCTATGGCATCGAGACCGTGGCGCTGCGCATTGGCTCGTCGTTCCCGGAGGCCAAGGATCGTCGCATGATGGTGACGTGGCTGGGTTATGAAGACCTGGAACAGTTGATCAAGCGCGCGATCTTCGTGCCCGAAGTCGGCTTCCTGATTGTCTATGGCGCGTCGGCCAACCGCGATAGCTGGTGGGACAACAGCAAGGCGGCGAAGCTGGGCTTCAAGCCCGTGGAATCGTCCGAGCAGTTCCGCGCCAAGGTGGAGTCGGTGCCGCCGCTGCCGGCCGATGATCCGGCAGGCTGGTACCAGGGCGGCGCCTTCGTGAAGGCCGGACCGTTCGGAGACTGACCGCCATGGCAGGCCACACCGAATTCGAACGCATCGGCGACATGCGCTGCGGCGTGGGCGAAAGCCCCGTCTGGCACGCCGGCGATGCGGCGCTGTACTGGACCGATATCCCCAATCGCACACTGTGGCGCTTCGATCCATCGAGCGGACAGACACATCAATGGGCCGTGCCCGAGATGGCGGGTTGCATCGCGATGACTGCCGATGGTGGCTGGCTGCTGGCGATGGAAACGGGACTCTTCCGCATCGGCAAGCTGACGCCGGGACAAACGGTATCGGCCATCGACCGCGTGGCGACGGTGCAGCACAGCCACGGCGGCATGCGCTTCAACGATGGTCGTTGCGACCGGCAGGGGCGTTTCTGGGCCGGCACGATGGTGATGGATATGTCGCTGGCCGCCACCGACGGCAAGCTGTATCGCTTCGATGCGCGCACGCAGGCGCTCGACACCATCCGCGAAGAAATGATCACGCCGAACGGGCTGGCGTTCAGCCCCGATGGCCGCACGATGTACGTCTCCGATTCGCATCCCGCGCGGCAGGCCGTGTGGGCCTACGACTTCGACACCGATACCGGCACGCCATCGAATGGCCGCCTGTTCATCGACATGAACAAGTACCCGGGCCGACCCGATGGAGCGGCGGTGGACGAGGACGGCTGCTACTGGATCTGCGGCAACGACGCCGGGCAGGTGCATCGTTTCACGCCCGATGGCCGGCTTGACCGCAGCGTGGCCGTGCCGTTCGCCAAGCCCGCGATGTGCGCGTTTGGCGGCGCGGGCCTGGACACGCTCTATGTCACGTCGATCCGCACCGACGACACCGATCCGCTGTCCGGCGCCGTGGTCGCGCTACGCCCTGGTGTGCGTGGCCTTGCGGAGCCGGTATTGCGCGATTCCATGCGCGACTGATTTTTGAACGAAGAACTACAACACTGGAGACACTGATGACCCGCATTTCGCCCCCTCGCCTGCGTACCCTGATGGCCGCTTTCGCCACCGCGATGGTCCTGCCGCTGGCCGCTCAGGCTGTGGAATTCCGCTCCGCCGACATCCATCCGGAGGACTATCCCACGGTGCAGGCCGTGCGCCAGATGGGCGAACTGCTCAAGCAACGCTCCAACGGCAAGATGACGGTCAAGGTCTTTGCGCAGGGTTCGCTGGGCAGCGAGAAGGATGCTATCGAGCAGACCAAGATCGGCGCACTGTCGATGGTGCGCGTGAACTCGGCGGCGATGAACAACATCTGCGAAGCTACCATCGTGCCGACGATGCCGTTCCTGTTCCGCTCCACCGAACACATGCGCCATGTGCTGGACGGCCCGGTGGGCGACGACATCCTGAAGTCGTGCGAGAAGAACGGCTTCATCGGCCTGGCCTGGTACGACAGCGGCTCGCGATCGATGTACACGACCAAGCGTCCAATCAAGTCGCTGGCCGATGCCAAGGGCATGAAGATTCGCGTGCAGCAATCGGACCTATGGGTCTCGCTGCTCGAAGCCATGCATGCCAACGCTACGCCGATGCCGTGGGGCGAGGTCTACACCGCGCTGAAAACCGGTCTGGTCGACGGCGCCGAGAACAACTGGCCCAGCTATGAAAGCTCGCGCCAGTTTGAAGTGGCCAAGTACTACTCACTGACCGAGCACTCGATGGCACCGGAAATCCTGCTGTTCTCGAAGGTGGCATGGGATCGCCTCTCGAAGGACGACCAGGCGATGGTGCGCCAGGCCGCCAAGGATTCGGTGCCGTTCATGCGGAAGCTGTGGGACGAGCGCGAACTGAAGTCGCGCAAGATGGTGGAAGCCTCGGGTGTGCAGATCATCCAGGTGGACAAGGCATCGTTCCAGGCCGCGATGAAGCCCGTGTACGACCGCTTCATCACCAGTGCCCAGATGAAGGATCTGGTGAAGCGCGCGCAGGACACGAAGTAAGCCTCATCGTAGTGGCCGCGGCCCTTGAGCAAGCGGGGTCGAGGGCAGTCCCTTTGCTGTCGTATCGCTGCAGGAATCCATCATCATGCTTTCGCCATCCCCTACGCCGGCCACCCCGGCGGAGGGCGTGCGCGGCGACGCCATCGAGGCGCCGGTCGTACACGCCAACTTCTACACTCGCCTCTGCGCCACGCTCGCACGCACCTGCCTCGCGCTCGGTGTCCTCGGACTGGTGCTGCTCGTCGTGGCCGTGCTCACGCAAGTCTTCGGCCGCTACGTGCTGAACGACACGCCGACCTGGGCCGAATCCATCGCCATGCTGCTGGTGCTCTACGTGACGATGTTCGGTTGCGCCGTGGGCGTGCGCGATTCGGGCCATATCGGGCTGGAGTCGCTGCTCGTGCTGCTGCCCGATAGCGTGCGTATCAAGATCGAACTGCTGATCCACGTACTGGTGGGCAGCTTCGGCGCCATCATGGCTTACAACTGCGCGCTGCTGGCGCTGTCCGTGGCCGACTACAAGCTGCCGACGCTCGGCATCTCCGAAGGCTGGCGCTATCTGCCGCCGGTCATCGCCGGCGTGCTGATCGTGCTGTTTTCGATCGAACACCTGATTGCCGTGCTGAAAGGCACGGAAGTGGAGCCGGCATGGCACTGATCATTCTCACCGTCAGCTTTTTCGGCTTCCTGATTCTCGGGGTGCCGGTTGCATTTGCCATCGGCCTCTCGGCCGTGGCAACGATTCTGTACGAGGGCCTGCCGCTGGCCGTGGTGTTCCAGCAGATGACCTCGGGCATGAACGCGTTTTCGTTCCTGGCCATTCCCTTCTTCATCTTTGCGGGCGAGCTGATGCTGTACGGCGGCATCGCCAACCGCATCGTCGATTTCGCCAAGTCGCTGACCGGCCATGTGCGCGGCGGGCTGGGTATGTCGAACGTGGTGGCATGTACGCTGTTCGGCGGCGTGTCGGGTTCGCCGGTGGCCGACGTATCGGCCATGGGCGCGGTGATGATCCCGATGATGAAGAAAGAGGGCTATCACGCGGACTACGCGGTCAACGTGACCACGCATGCATCGCTGGTGGGCGCGCTGATGCCGACCAGCCACAACATGATCATCTTCACGCTGGCCGCAGGCGGCAAGGTGTCGATCGCCGCGCTGATTCTCGCGGGCCTGCTGCCGGCGCTGATCCTGACGATCTGCAACCTGGCCGCTGCCTACTTCGTGGCGCGCAAGCGTGGCTATCCGGCTGGCTCGTTTCCGGGCTGGGAAATCGTGGGCCATTCGCTGGCGGCGGCATTGCCGGGTCTGTTCGTCGTCGTGCTGATCATCGCGGGCATCCTGTCGGGCGTGTTCACGGCAACGGAATCCGCTGCGGTGGCCGTGCTGTATGCGCTGACGCTGACCGTGTTCCTCTATCGCTCGCTGACGCGTGAACAGTTCATCAAGGCTGCTGCCAAGGCAGTGAAGACCACGGGCGTGGTCCTGCTGCTGATCGGCATCTCGGCCACGTTCGGCTACATGATCAGCCTGTACGGCGTGGCTGCGCTGACCGGCGAGTTCCTGAGTTCGATGTCCACCACGCCGTGGATGATCTTCCTCATGGTCAACGTGATGCTGTTCATCCTGGGCACGTTCCTGGACATGGCCGCGACGATCCTGATCTGCACGCCGATCTTCCTGCCGATCTGCATCCACTACGGCATGAGCCCCGTTCAGTTCGGCATGATGATGCTGATCAACTGCGCGCTGGGCTTGAATACGCCGCCTGTAGGGACCACGCAGTTCGTCGGCTGCGCGATTGGTGGTGTATCGGTGGGGCAGGTGATGCGCACGATCTGGCCGTTCTACGGCGCGTTGCTCGCAGCGCTGATGCTGGTGACGTTTGTGCCGGCGTTCTCGCTGTGGTTGCCGGAGATGTTGTTGAAGTAAGTATCAAGAGCGCGGTTGAATCTGCCGCTGTAGTTCTCCCCTCTCCCGCTTGCGGGAGAGGGGCGGGGGAGAGGGCAAGCAGTGCAAATCGCGACGCGGTCGGCAAGCAGACCCTCCGGCCCTCTCCCCCAACCCCTCTCCCGCTTTGCGGGAGAGGGGAGCAAAAACAAGTGGAATGTTGAACATGCCATTGCTCTCCGCTGGCCCCATCCACACCCTCCGGGCCGGCCCCCACACCCTCGTCATCGCCCCCTCACTTGGCGGCCGCATGGCATCGTTTCAAACCACGCGTGCCAACGGCGTCGTCATCGACTGGCTGGCTCCACTCGACGTAACCCAAGGCTTCGACGCCCACCAGTGGCCCAAAACTGGCAGCTATCCTTTGCTGCCGTTCTCCAACCGCATCCGTCTGGGCCGCTTTCGCTGGAACGGCCGCGATATCGAATTGCCCGCTCATCCGGGTCAGGCCCACGCGATGCACGGCTTCGGTCATGCGCGGCCGTGGACCGTGGAAGAAGACAGCGAAGACACCCTCGTCATGACACTCGCCCACACACCGGCCGGTGAAGACTGGCCATGGCCCCTCCGTGCGCGGCAGACCCTGCGACTCACCGAACGAGGACTCGAAACCGAACTGAGCTTGCGAAACGATGGCGACGACGCGATGCCTGTAGGCGGTGGCTTCCACCCATTCTTTGCCCGCGTGCCAGGGATGCGATTGCAGTTCGATGCCGCGCACGTCTGGCCTGCGGACGCCGGAGGCGTGGCCACTGCGCGTACCACCGTGGCGGAGCGCGAGCGTTTCCTGCGCGAACGCGATTTGCCGGAGGGTGATTTCAGTCGCTACTACGGCGCATGGAAGCGCGCGGCCACACTGAAGCGCCGCGATGGCGCAGCGCTGACGATCCGTGCCGGCGAAGGGCTCGATCATCTCGTGCTGCATGCCCCGTCAGGCGCTGACTTCTTTTGCGTGGAACCGGTGTCGCATGTGGCCGATGCCGTGAATCTTGCGGCGCGCGGTTGGGAGGGCACGGGCCTGCGGCGGCTGGAGCCGGATGCGTCGGTGACGTGGCGCATGCAGTGGGACATTGGCGCCTGAAATGAAACGGGGCGCCCGAAGGCGCCCCGCTTGTTTTCATTCGATTGCCAGTGATCAGACCACCGGCTTCGAACCGTCTTCCTGGTGATAGCGGGTCACGCGATCCACTTCGTTCTTCGAACCGAGGATCACCGATACCCGCTGGTGCAGCTTGGTCGGCTGCACGTCGAGGATGCGTTCGTGGCCGTTCGTGGCCGCGCCGCCAGCCTGCTCGACGAGGAACGCCATCGGATTGGCTTCGTACATCAGGCGCAGCTTGCCTGGCTTCTCGGGTTCACGCTTGTCCCACGGATACAGGAACACGCCGCCACGGGTCAGGATGCGGTGCACGTCTGCCACCATCGAGGCAATCCAGCGCATGTTGAAGTTCTTGCCGCGCTCGCCATCCTCGCCGGCCAGGCATTCGTCGATGTACTTGCGCACAGGCGGAGCCCAGTGGCGCATGTTGGACATGTTGATCGCGAATTCCTTGGTGTCTTCCGGGATCTTCACGTCCGATTGCGTCAGCACGAAGCTGCCAGCCTCGCGATCGAGCGTGAACATGTGCACGCCATTGCCAACCGTCAGCACCAGCGTGGTCTGCGGACCATAGACTGCGTAGCCGGCGGCCACCTGCTGCGTGCCCGGTTGCATGAAATCGGCCTCGGTCACGGTCTCGCCCGGCTTGGGCATGTGCAGCACCGAGAAGATCGTGCCGATCGACACGTTGACGTCGATGTTCGACGACCCGTCGAGCGGATCGAACAGCAGCAGGTATTCGCCCTTCGGGTAACGATTCGGGATCTCGTAGAACGAGTCCATTTCCTCGGATGCCATCGCTGCCAGGTGGCCGCCCCATTCATTGGCGTCGAGCAGCACTTCATTGGCGATGACGTCGAGCTTCTGCTGGGTCTCGCCCTGGACGTTGCCAGTGCCGGCCGAGCCGAGCACGCCGGCGAGGGCGCCCTTGCTGACGGCGTTGGAAATGGCCTTGCAGGAACGGGCAACCACTTCGATCAGCAACCGCAGTTCCGGCTGGATCGTGTTGTGTTTGCGCTGCTCCTCGACCAGATAGCGGGTGAGGCTGATGCGTGACATGGTGCGTTCTCCTTGGATGGCCGCCATTCTACAGGGCTGCCGCTAAGGACAGCCCGTTTTCGGTCGCCCTGGGGCGCTTAACTGGCCAGTGCCTTGCCCACGATCTCGCGTACATCGCGCGACAGCGTCGATGCAGCCGCCACCCGTTCCAGCGCGCTGCGCATCTGCTCGCGCAGCGGCGCTTCGTATTTTTGCCAACGATCCATCACACGGGCAAGGCGCGCCGCCACCTGCGGGTTGATCGCATCGAGCGCCAGCACCTGTTCGGCCCAGAACGCGTAGCCGGAGCCGTCCTGCGCGTGGAACTGTGCCGGATTGCCCGAGCAGAAGCTGAAAATCAGCGAGCGGGCGCGGTTCGGATTGCGAAGGTTGAAGGCCGGATGCTCCATCAGCGCGCGCACGGTATCGATGGTGCGCTTGCCCGCGTGCGGACCCACTTCGCCGCGCTGCATGCCTTGCAGCGAGAACCACTTGTCGATGACCAGCGCGTCGTTCTCGAAACGCTCGTAGTAATCGGTCAGCGCGTGTTCGCGGCCCGGCGCGAAGCTGTTGACCAGTGCAGACAGTGCAGCAAAGCGGTCGGTCATGTTGCCGCTCTGGCGATAGTGTTCATCGGCCAGTGCCTGCATGTCGGCGTCGCCAGAATCCGCCAGGTAGCCGAGCGCGAGGTTGCGCAGCGCGCGCTTGGCCATCGAGTCGGCATCGGGGCTGTACTCGCCCGGCGTGGCGTTGGATTGATAAGCCGCCAGCCATTCGTTCTTGAGCGCGCGGGCCAGGCCCTCGCGCATGAACAATCGGGCGTGATGGATCGCAGCGGGATCGGCCACGCTCATGCGTTCGGCCAGGTAGGCTTCGGCGGGCAGCATCAGCGCCTGTTCGCGGAACGCCGGGTTCAGCGAACCATCTGTCAGCACCGTGCGGAAAGCGGAGACCAGTGCGGGATCGAGCTTCAGTTCGCGATTCGCCTGCACGTCCTGCACCAGTTGCAGCAATGCGCGCGTGGCCAGTCTCTGGCCGGCTTCCCAGCGGTTGAAGGCATCGCTATCGTGCGCGAGCAGGAACGTCAGTTCGTTGTCGCTGTACTCATAGTCGACGATGACCGGTGCCGAGAAGTTGCGCAGCAGCGAGGGCAGGGGAGCCTTGTCGCCAGTGGGCAGGCCCACGAAGCGGAACGTCTGCTCGGCCTGCGTGAAATCGAGCACCCGCGTGGTGACGGTTGGCTGTGATTCGCCATCGAGTTGCAGCGGCAGGTCGTTGCCTTCGGCGTCGAGCAGTCCGACGGCGAACGGAATGTGGAACGGTTGCTTGTCGGGCGAGCCCGCGCGCGTTTCGATGCCGACCTTCGGGCAGCGCTGCGACAACGTCAGCGTCAACACGCCAGGCTTGCCATCCCAGTGCGTCTTCGCGGTGACCACGGGCGTACCCGCCTGGCTGTACCACAGGCCGAACTGTGTGAGATCGCGGCCGTTGGCATCGGCCATCGCTGCGCGGAAATCGTCGCACGTCACGGCCTGACCGTCATGGCGTTTGAAGTAGAGATCCATGCCGCGCCGGAAACCATCGCGGCCCAGCAGCGTCTGGTACATCCGCACGACCTCGGCGCCTTTCTCGTAGACGGTGACCGTGTAGAAGTTGTTGATCTCCTCGAAGCTGTCCGGGCGCACCGGATGTGCCATCGGGCCCGCATCCTCGGGGAACTGCACCTGACGCAGCACACGTACATCCTCGATACGCTTCACGGCGCGGCCCGATTCCGAACCCATCATGTCCGCCGAGAATTCCTGGTCGCGGAAGACGGTCAGCCCTTCCTTGAGCGAGAGCTGGAACCAGTCGCGGCACGTCACGCGGTTGCCGGTCCAGTTGTGGAAGTACTCGTGCGCCACCACCGATTCGATATTGGCGAAGTCCACGTCGGTGGCGGTCTCCGCATTGGCCAGCACGTACTTCGTATTGAAGATGTTCAGGCCCTTGTTCTCCATCGCGCCCATGTTGAAGTCGCTCACGGCGACAATCATGAAGCGGTCGAGATCGAGTTCCAGTCCAAAGCGCCGTTCGTCCCAGCGGATCGAATGCACCAGCGAATCCATCGCGTGCTGTGTCTTGTCCAGATCCTGCGGCTCCACCCAGACCTGCAGCAGCTTGTCCTTGCCCGATGCGCTCTGGATCGTCTTCTCGATGCGTTCGAGCTTGCCGGCTACCAGCGCGAACAAATACGACGGCTTGCGGAACGGGTCTTCCCACACGGCCTCGTGACGCCCATCGGGCAGCTCGCGCTCGGACAGCAGGTTGCCGTTCGACAGCAGCACGGGGCACGCGTCACGGCTCGCGCGCAGCGTGACGCGATAGGTGGTCATCACGTCGGGGCGGTCGAGGAAGTAGGTGATGCGGCGGAAGCCTTCGGCCTCGCACTGCGTGAAGAAGTTGCCGTTCGACACATAGAGGCCGGACAGCGTGGTGTTGGCGGAAGGATTGCACGCGACGGTGATTTCCAGCGTGCCCTGCGCGGGCAGGCCGGTCAGCGTCAGCGTGTCGTCTTCCTGGCTGAAAGCGGTGAACGGATGGCCGTCCAGGCGGATGCCAACCAGTTCGAGCGCTTCGCCCGTGAGCACCAGCGGCACGTCCGTGGTGGCGGTACGTTGCAGGGTCAGCGTGCTGGTGACGATGGTCCGCTGCGGATCGAGATCGAGCACCAGCTCGACGTGGTCGATGGCGAACGCGGGCGGAGTATAGTCCTTGCGATAGACGGTAACGGGCGTATCGGTGCGCAGCATGGGGAAATCCTGTCTTCGGAGTGACCGGGGGCGGAGGGCCGTGCGGAACGGTCCGGGAAGTCCTCATTGTAGCCAAGGGGTCGCCGGCTTGCGCTGAGGCAGCTTCTGCACGGGAATTCGCACGATCGGTTCGTGTCTGAGGAAACGGGTCGACCAACAGGGATGAGGTATTGCGATGTGGCAAGACGTGCTGAGATGGGGTCGTTGGGGCATGGTGGCGCTTGGCGCGCTGTGGCTGTCGGGGTGCGCAAGCACGATCACAACCGAGGTGACCGCATTCCGCGAAGCCACTTGGCAGAACGATGCGCCGCGCACCTATGCCTTTGATCGCGCGCCCCAGCAGGAAGGCCAGCTCGATCGGCAAACCTACGAACTCTGGCTGGCGCAGGCGCTGTCCGGCCTTGGTTTCGAGCAGACGCCCGCCGCGCAGGCCCGCTACCGGGTGACGATGGACTATGACGCGACGCCGGGCTTCGTGCGCGTGGCGGAAACCTACTACCCCGATCCCTGGTACGGCCCGTGGGGTCCCTACTGGGGACCGTATGGCTGGTATCGCCCCTACGGCCCCTATGGCTGGGGGCCGGGATACTGGCCGCCGCAGACCGTGGTACGCGACGTGCCAGTGACATTCTCGAACCTCCGCGTCTATTTCAAGGACGCGGCCAGCGGCAAGCGCGTCTATCAGGTGACGGCACGCAACACCACCGAAGGCGGCAGCCTGACCGGTGTCATGCCGTACATGATCCGCAGCGCGTTCCTGGATTTCCCGGCCGAAAGCGGAAGACCGCGTCGCGTCACGCTCGAAGTGGAGAAGGAAAAGAAGCCGTAAGGCAGCCAAGTCAGAGGGGATGCGTGCCGCATGCATTCGTCGACATTCGTCCACTGATGAGACGACGCGCAGTGCCTGCCACTCGGCAACACGATTTTTGCGCGCAGCCCCGTGAAAAACCTTGATTTGCGCATTGCAAAGGGCCGCCAGCACGTATTGACTGGGCTAGAATGGCCCCTCGATTTTTTTCGCCTTCTCTCCTGGACACGCAGATGAGCAGCAACACCCGCAGTGATGCACCGCAACATGTTCCGAACAGCCCCGAAGCGCAACTGCGCCTGGCGGCACTCGAATATCACCGCAGCCCGACCAAGGGCAAGATTCAGGTAACGGCCACGAAGGCGCTGTCGAACCAGCGCGATCTGTCGCTGGCCTACTCGCCTGGCGTGGCGTATGCGTGCGAGGAGATCCACAAGGACCCGGCGATGGCTGCCGAGTACACCTCGCGCGGCAACCTGGTGGCCGTGATCACGAACGGTACGGCGGTGCTGGGTCTGGGCGACATCGGCCCGCTGGCCGGCAAGCCGGTGATGGAAGGCAAGGGTTGCCTGTTCAAGAAGTTCGCGGGCATCGACGTGTTCGACATCGAACTCGATGCGCGCGATCCGGACAAGATCGTGGAAATCGTCGCCGCGCTGGAGCCCACGCTCGGCGGCGTGAACCTTGAAGACATCAAGGCGCCCGAGTGCTTCTACATCGAGAAGCAACTGCGCGAGCGCATGAATATTCCCGTCTTCCACGACGACCAGCACGGCACCGCGATCATTTCCGCCGCCGCACTGCTGAACGGCCTGAAAGTCGTGGGCAAGGAAATCGGCAAGGTCAAGCTGGCGGTCTCGGGTGCGGGCGCCGCAGCTATCGCTTGCCTGGACACCATGGTCAGCCTCGGCGTGAAGCGCGAGAACGTCTTCGTGGTGGATTCGAAGGGCGTGATCTTCCAGGGCCGCGATGCCAACATGGAAGCCAACAAGGCCCGCTACGCGCAGGACACCACGGCCCGTACGCTGGCCGATATCGTCGATGGCGCCGACGTGTTCCTGGGGTGCTCCACCGCAGGCGTGCTGACGGGCGACATGGTCAAGACGATGGCCGACAAGCCCATCATCCTGGCACTGGCGAACCCGGAGCCGGAAATCCGCCCGGAAGTGGCCAAGGCCGCGCGTCCGGACTGCATCATCGCCACGGGCCGCTCGGACTATCCGAATCAGGTCAACAACGTGCTGTGCTTCCCGTACATCTTCCGTGGCGCGCTCGATTGCGGCGCGACGAAGATCACGGAAGAAATGAAGCTGGCCTGCGTGAAGGCGATTGCCGAACTGGCCGAAGCCGAACTCAACGATGCCGTGGCCGCAGCCTACGGTGGCCGTGAACTGAAGTTCGGCCCCGACTACATCATCCCGACGCCGTTCGACCAGCGCCTGATCGAGAAGATCGCACCGGCCGTGGCCAAGGCTGCCGAGGAATCCGGCGTGGCAACGCGTCCGATCCAGGATCTCGACGCCTATCGTCAGCAACTGTCGAGCTACGTGTATCACACGGGCCTGATCATGAAGCCCGTGTTCTCCGCTGCGAAGGCAGCGCCGAAGCGCGTGGCCTACGCCGAGGGCGAAGAAGAGCGCGTGCTGCGCGCCGTGCAAAGCGTGGTCGATGAAGGCCTGGCACGTCCGATCCTGATCGGTCGTCCGCACGTGATCCAGATGCGTATCGAGAAGGCTGGCCTGCGCCTGCGTTCGGGTGTCGATTTCGAACTCATCAATCCGGAAGACGATCCGCGTTACCGCGCCTACCACGAGGCTTACCACGCGCTGCGTGGCCGCGATGGCGTGACGCCGGACATGGCCAAGGTGGCACTGCGCCGCTCGAACACGCTGATCGGCACGATGCTGATGCACATGGGCGATGCGGACGCGCTGCTGTGCGGTACGGTAGGCCGTTTCGAAGCACACCTGGAACATGTGCGCGACGTGATCGGTCTGGCGCCGGATGCCAAGGTATTTGCGGCGATGAACGCGCTGATGCTGGAGAAGCACACGCTGTTCATCACCGACACCTTCGTCAACGACGATCCGAGCGCCGAGGAACTGGCGGCAATCGCGCAACTGGCGGCGCAGGAAATCGCGCGTTTCGGTCTGCATCCGAAGGCAGCGATGATGTCGCACTCGATGTTCGGTTCGTCGAACCGTCCGTCGGCGCAGAAGATGCGTGAAGCCGCAGCGATCCTGGCCCGCGTGGCGCCGGAACTGGAAGTCGAAGGCGAAATGCAGGGCGATGCCGCACTCGACGAAGACGTGCGCCGCCACTTCCTGCCGAGCACGAAGCTGGCTGGCAGCGCCAACCTGCTGGTCATGCCGACGCTGGATGCGGCCAACATCGCGTTCAACCTGCTCAAGATGACGGGCGGCCAGGGCGTGACGGTGGGTCCGATCCTGCTGGGCGCGGCCAAGCCGGTTCACATCCTGAACCCGCAGGCCACCACCCGCCGCATCGTCAACATGACGGCCGTGGCCGTGGCGGAAGCCAACGCGATCCGCTGATCCGCTGATCCGAGTAGAGTCGAAAAAAAACCGGGCCGCCTATGCGGCCCGGTTTTTTTTGTCGGTGCGCTGGCACTTCTGCCGGGGTGTCAGCGCGTCGGCGAGTCAGTACGCACAGTCGTGCCCGCTCACTGCAGCACGTTGTACTGCTCCCGCATCACCACGATGATCGAACGGGCGGCGGCCATTTGCTGCGACAAGTCATCGAAGCACTCCTGGCGGAGATCGACCTCAGCACTCCAGTTGCAACCCGTATGGTCCGGCTGATGCACACGCATCGCGTGCAATTCCATCTCGCCGCACTCCGGGTTGTTGTCCAGGCATTGGCTCAATATGGCCATGAGTTCCGATCGGGACTTCACATAGCGCCGCATGCGTCACCTCTCTCGTCCTGATTTACGTGGTCCGGCACACAGTCCGGAAAACCAATCTAGGTAGAAGAGAACATAGTCGCCAATTGAAAGCGACTATGAAGCAGCCGTTTCCCATCCTGCTGCCGTTGCGCAACGTCTTGCTGCGTCGCAGCATGTTGTGCGCAGCATTGTGCCGGCGAGCGGCGCCTGGCGCGCACGAAAGCGCATGAAAAAAGCCTGCCGCGAGGGCAGGCTTTCAGGGCTGCTGTATACCTTGCGATCAGAACTTGTGACGCACGCCCACGCCGAAGCTGTCGCCGTGCTCGAGGCCCGTGATCTTGTCGTAGTAGTACGCGGCGTAGACGTCGGTACGCTTCGACAGGTTGTAGTCGTAGGCCACTGCCATCGTGTTGCGCTTGAAGCTCGACAGCTCGTTCAGCACACGGCCATACGTGTACGACGCCAGGATGTTGCCGGCGCCCACGGGAATCGACACGCCACCCTGACCGTCGATGTGCTTGATGTCGCCGTTCACATTGTTGTTCACGTCGGTCTTGATGTACTGGCCTTGCAGGAACACCTTGACGACCTTGAAGTCGTACGAGGCGCCGGCCTGCACTGCCGTCTGCTTGTCGAAGCCGACGATGTACGGCGTGTTGGCGTTTGGCGTGGTCGGTGCGTTGGTCAGGTCGAACGGCGTGTTGTCGAACTTGACCTGCTGGAATGCCACCGTGGCTGCCACAGGACCCGAGAAGTAGGTCACGTTGCCGCCCCACTTGGCCTTGCTGGCGTTGCCGGCCGACTCACCCGCGCTGTAGATGAAGTTGGCGGTCAGGCCACCAAAGTTCGGCGTCGAGTAGACGATCGAGTTGTTCCAGCCCGAATCGCCGATGATGCCCGGGTCGTACACGCGGCCATTGTTCGCGCCGAAGTACGTGTGGAAAATCATCGGGCTGAAGACGTACGAGTCAACCAGCGGATTGAACAGGATCGTGGAGACGAAGTAGGGCGTGGTGTTGCGGCCCAGCTTCACCGAACCATAGCGATCGTTCTGCAGGCCGACATACGCATTGCGGCTGAACATCGAGTCGCCGTTGAAGCGGCCCATGCTGCCGGAGTCGGTGCGGAAGAAACCGTTCAGGTCGAAGATTGCCTTCGTGCCCAGGCCCAGGTCTTCCGTACCCTTGATCCCCCAGTACGACGTTTGCATGCCACCCGAGTTGGCAACGTAGGCGCGGTCCGCGCCGCCCACGCTCTTGATACCACCGACGAACATGTCAGCCTGGCCATACAGCGTGACGCTGGATTGGGCCATGGCCGCGCCGGAGAAAAGGGTAGCCGCGATTGCCGCCAGCTTGAAAGCCGGCTTGTACTGCTTCTTCATGTTTAAGACCTCCGTGGTTGTAATGCTGCTCAGAACGTTTTTTCTTGTGTGCCGGAACCCTTCAGGGTTTCTTTGGTACTACGTCCCTCGGCCGCGCTCGGAAGTCTGACTGTGCATTGGGGACCGGCGCGGCCGGGGACGTTGTTTGACAGCAGGCATGGCTCGCTGAACGTCCCTGAATTTCTCTCTCTCTTCTACCGTTATGGTTTTGATTTCAGGCGGATACTAAGTCGTTCAACCGGAACTGCGCAATGCGATGGATCTGGTTGATGCAAGTTTGCAACTCGACATCGGGTGCGTTCTCCAAACGCCTTGCAAAAGCCTCGATGATGCCGTGGCGATCGTAGCCACGAACAGCCAGGATGAAGGGGAATCCAAACTTCTGGTTGTAGGCCGCATTCAGATTCTGGAGGCGCTGGAATTCCTCCGGCGTGCATTGATCCAGTCCGGCACCGGCCTGTTCCCGCGTGGACTCCGCGGTCAGTTCGCCGCGCACCGCAGCCTTGCCCGCAAGCTCCGGGTGAGCGCGTACGAGCTTCAGTTGGGCCTCCTTGCCGGCTGCATCCACGGCACCGCGCAATGCGGTGGCGAGTTCCGCCGTGTTGGCGAAAGGTCGCTGCTTCGATGCGGCTTCGGCAAACCACGGCGAGTGCTCGTAGATGCCGCCGAGGACTTTGACGAATTCTGCTTCGGGCAGTCCATTGATCTGCGCGATGGTGTATGGGTTGTGGGTCGTTGTGCTCATGCCTGGCTCCGGTGGGGATGGGTTTCGATCCAGTGGCGTGCGATATCGACACGCCGGCAGATCCACACCTTGTCGTGCGACTGCACGTAGTCCAGGAATTTCTGGAGCGCGCGGAAGCGGCCCGGGCGGCCCAGCAGTCGGCAGTGCATGCCCACCGACAGCATCTTTGGCGCGTCGAGTCCGCTCGGGTCGCCCTCGGCATACAGCACGTCGAACGCGTCCTTCAGGTACTGGAAGAATTGATCGCCGGTATTGAAGCCCTGCGGCGTGGCGAAGCGCATGTCGTTGGAGTCGAGCGTGTACGGCACCACCAGGTGCGGCTTCTTCTCGCCACCGGTGACTTCCACTTCGGTCCAGAAGGGCAGGTCGTCGCCGTAGTAGTCGGCGTCGTAGAGCAGCCCGCCGTGTTCCACGACGAGGCGGCGTGTGTTGGGGCTGTCGCGGCCCGTGTACCAGCCGAGCGGCATCTCGCCGGTCAGGTCCTTGATGATCTGCATGCCGATGCGCATGTGCTCGCGCTCGGTGGCTTCGTCCATGCCTTGGTAGTGGATCCAGCGCCAGCCGTGGCAGGCGATCTCGTGACCGAGTTCGACGAACGCGCGCGTGAGTTCGGGATGGCGCTGCAGTGCCATCGATACGCCGAAGATGGTGAGCGGCAGCTTGCGTTGCTCGAACTCGCGCAGGATGCGCCAGACGCCGGCACGCGAACCGTACTCGTAGACGCCTTCCATGCTCATGTGCCGCGCGGGGTAGGCCGCGGCACCGATGATCTCGGACAGGAACTGCTCGGAAGCGGCGTCGCCGTGCAGCACGCAGTTCTCGCCGCCCTCCTCGTAATTGAGCACGAACTGCAGCGCGATGCGTGCGCCGCCCGGCCAGCGGGCGTGCGGCGGCTGGGCGCCGTAGCCGATGAGATCGCGTGGATAGTTATCGTGTTTCATCTGGTTATGTTTGCTTCAGGTGCCTCAGGAGAAAACTCGGAGAAATCAAAAAAACGTTTGCTCGTCCGGCGTCCCTGGCAGCGGCTTCACTTATGCAAAGCGCGTGCCAGAAAGACTCCGGCGGGCTTGACATCGTGGCGGCAACGTGGCCACAAATTGTTGCCGCCCGATTGTCGTTCGAGATTGTTGGCGGTCAATCGTCGGCGGCGTTACTCCGTGCCGTGCGAGTTTGCCGCGGCGTTGCGCATGGCTTCATCGGCAGACTGGATGCCGTTGAAGAACAGGTTCAACGCCACTGCGACGATGGTGCCGAGCACGATGCCGCTGTGCGTGAACGGGTCGGTCCACTTGGGCAGATACTGGAACAGCGTGGGCGACAGCGTGGGAATCATGCCGAAGCCGATCGAGATCGCCACGATGAACAGGTTGTGGCGGTTCTTGTTGAAGTCGCACGAACCCAGGATGCGGATACCCGTGGCCGCCACCATGCCGAACATCACGATGCCGGCGCCGCCGAGCACGAACTGCGGCACCGAAGCCACCACGTGGGCCATCTTCGGGAACAGGCCGAACGCGATCAGGATCAGGCCGCCGGCTGCCGCCACGTAGCGTGAGCGCACGCCGGTTACCGTGACCAGACCCACGTTCTGCGAGAACGAGGTGTACGGGAAGGTGTTGAACACGCCGCCGATCACCGTGCCCAGGCCATCGGCGCGCAGGCCGGCCGTCAGGTCGCTGCGGCTCAGCTTGCGGCCCGTGATGTCGGACAGCGCCAGGAACATGCCGGTGGACTCCACCAGTGTGATCAGCATGACGATGCACATCGACAGGATGGCGGTGATCTCGAATGTCGGCATGCCGAAGTGGAACGGCGTGATGACGGCCACGTAGCTCGCGTCATGCAGGCCGTCGAACGACACCTTGCCAAAGGCCATGGCCACCAGCGTGCCGACGATGATGCCGAGCAGCACCGCGCAGTTCGATACCAGTCCGCGGCCGTACTTGCTCAGCACGAGGATCACCAGCAGCACCAGCCCGGCGATGCCGAGGTTGGTCAGATCGCCGTAGGCAAGGTTGGGTACTTCCTTGACCACGCCATCGATCACGGCGCGGGTGGTGGGTTGTCCGCCACCGGCCCAGTTGATGCCCACCCGCATCAGCGACACACCGATCAGCGTGATCACGGTGCCGGTCACCACGGGTGGGAAGAGTCCCAGCATGCGCCCCATCATCGGCGCGATCAGGATGCCGAACAGTCCTGACGCGATCACCGCGCCATAGATGCCGAGCAAGCCGACGTTGGGATCGTTGCCGATGGCGATCATCGGTGCCACCGATGCGAACGTGACGCCCATCATCACCGGCAGCCGGATGCCGAACTTCCAGAAACCGATGGCCTGGATCAGCGTAGCCAGGCCCGCTGCGAAGAGGTCGGCATTGATCAGGAAGGCGAGCTGATCCTTGGGGAGCCTGAGCGCACCGCCGACGATCAGCGGAACCGCCACCGTGCCGGCATACATCACCAGTACATGCTGCAGGCCCAGCGCCAGCAACCGCCCGGAGGGCAGCCGCTCGTTTGTGAGATCCGTGGGGACCGTGGTGCTTGCGGAATTCATGGGTGTGTCTCCTCTCCTTTGGTTTTGGATGGGAACGCGCGCCGGGTTTTACCCTTGACCGTTTTGTCGGCGCCTCTTGTCGTGGGCACTTGTTGACGGTTCTTGTCCGGTTTCCTGCCGTGCCTCTGACGGGCGAATGTGGTGGCTAAACCGGTGGGTCTGCATCGGCAACAGGGGATGGCTGTTGCCCGGCGGCGGGAACATTGCGCTAGGTGGAGCGGCCCAGCACGCTGCGAAGATCGAAATTGCCTGGTTCATCGGGTTGCACGCGATCGGCGCACGCGCCAAGGTGGTGCGCCATGCGCGACTTGGCCAGGGCAGCGTCGCCCTGTTCCAGTGCGTCGAGAATCTCGTCGTGCTCATCGAACGAACACGCGTTGTGGCCGGGGGCTTCCACGCTGGCAATCATCAGCGTGGTGCGCGACACCAGGCGGCGCATCATCGTTACCAATAGTTCGTTGCCGGACAGCTCGGCCAGTGCGGTATGGAATTCGGCGGACAAGCGAATCCAGCGCGGACGCTCGTGAGTCAGGAACGCCTGGCGCTCGTCGTTCACCATCTTGCGCAGCGGGGCGATCACGGCACGCACGTTCGGCAGGGAAGCCAGCTTGTCGAGCACGGCGCGCTCGAGCATCTGGCGCAGTTCGAACATGTCATGGGCCTCGTCCGTGGACGGGCTGGCGATGAACGCGCCACGGTTCGGTTCCAGATCCACCATGCCGTCGGCGGCCAGTCGCGACAGCACCTTGCGCACGGTGTGGCGCGCGGTGGCATAGATCTCGCAAAGCGAGTGCTCCGTCAGCTTGGTGCGCGGCGGCAGGCGGTGCTCCATGATCGCGTCGTAGATCTCGTGATACATGCGCTCTTCCACCGATCCCTTGCGGGCAGGCTTGTTGTCGAGGGACGCAGGCAGTACGTCGGCGGCGGTGGGGGCAATGAGCTTGAGATTCTTGGACATCCTGGACACTCGCAAAAAAGCTGAAGGGGCGATGGTCAGTGATCGTAGCGACCGGTCATCAGATCGACATCAAGCGTCTTGATATCGGTCATACGGCTGCATGGATCTAAAAATTGTTGACAATTATTTGGATATGCAAGCACCATTGTCAACAAAACCGAGTACGGTTTTTGACAACCGCGGGTATCTACCGAGTTGTCACCGGGTCGGTGCAGGCGCATTGTCGCCACGCACCAACCTAGCGCCGGGATGCGTTGAAATACGTACCGAGCGGGCACCATTCCCCACAAATGGTGCTAGTGAAGGCAGCGGCGCCCCTCACAACCCACACTCCAAAGGAAGAACAGGATGGGACGCTTGACCACTCACGTTCTCGACACCGCAGCCGGCACGCCCGGCGCCGGCATGTCGGTTACCCTGCATAAAATTGTCGACAATCGTCGCGAGACCCTGAAGTCGATCCAGACCAACCACGACGGCCGTGCAGACCAGCCCCTGCTGGAAGGTGCCGACCTGCAGGTTGGCGTCTACGAACTCGATTTCGGCGCCGGCGACTACTTCCGCGCGCAGGGCACCAGGCTGCCCGAGCCCGCATTCCTCGACGTGGTGACCCTGCGTTTCGGCATTGCCGATACGAGCGGCCACTACCACGTGCCGCTGCTGGTCTCGCCGTGGTCGTACTCGACCTATCGCGGTAGCTGAAGCGGTCGGAAGGGAAAGGAGACAAGTCATGGAAGGCTACATTCTCGACTGGGCCAATCTGCTGTTGCGCTGGCTGCACGTCATCACCGCAATCGCCTGGATCGGCTCATCGTTCTACTTCGTCTGGCTCGACAACAGCCTGACGCCCCCCACCGACGAGAACCTGAAGGAGAAGGGTGTCGGCGGCGAACTCTGGGCCGTGCACGGCGGCGGCTTCTACAACCCGCAGAAGTACCTCTCGTCGCCGGCCAAACTGCCCGAGCATCTGCACTGGTTCTACTGGGAGTCGTATTCCACGTGGATGAGCGGCTTCGCGCTGTTCGTGGTGCTGTACCTGTTCAACGCGAGCACGTTCCTGATCGACAAGAACGTCTTCGACATGTCGCCGGGCGCGGCAGTCGGGTTCGCGGTGTCATACCTGATCGCCGGCTGGGTGGTCTATGACGCCATCTGCCGCATCTTCGGCAAGAGCGACAAGACGGTTGGTATCCTCGTGGCGATTTACGTGGGTGTGGCCGCATACGTGGCGTGCCATATCTTCTCGGGTCGCGCGGCATTCCTGCTGACCGGCGCGATGATCGCCACGATCATGAGCGCGAACGTGCTGTTCTGGATCATTCCGGGCCAGCGCAAGGTGGTGGCAGCCCTGCGGGCCGGCAAGCCGGTGGATCCGATCCACGGCAAGCGTGCCAAGCAGCGCAGCGTGCACAACACGTACTTCACGCTGCCGGTGCTGTTCGCGATGCTGTCGAACCACTACAGCATGACGTATGCGGCAAAGAACAACTGGGCCGTGCTGATCGCGATCATGCTGGCCGGCGTGTTCATCCGTCAGTTCTTCATCCTGAAGCACAAGGGCAAGATCAACATCGCGTGGCCGGCCGCCGGTGTGGCGTGCCTGGGCGTGGTGGCGTTCCTGATCGCACCGCAGCCGCGTCCGCAAGTGGCCAAGGCCGATGGCGCTGCCGCCAACGCGGTGAGCTTCGTCAAGGTGCAGGAGATCATGAACTCGCGCTGCGTGCAGTGTCATGCCGAGCAGCCGAAGATGATGCCGACGGCTGCCAAGGGCATCAAGCTCGATACCGTGGATGACATCAAGTCGCATGCCCAGCTGATCTATCAGCAGGCTGTGCAGCAGAAGGCGATGCCGCTGGGCAACGTCACGCAGATCACGGACGACGAGCGCGCATTGCTGGGCCAATGGTTCGAAGGCGGCGCCAAGACGACCAACTGAACACCAACTGAATCTGACCGGGCATCGGTGATCGACGGTTCGGAGGCTGCGCAGTTGGCAGTCGGCTGTACCGAACCGGCGAGGGTTTGAACGGGGCTTCGTGCCCCGTTTTTTTATTATTGCGTCGGTGCCTCAGCCGCCGACATTGAACAGCGCCAGCAGGCCCAGTACCAGGAAGATCGCAGCGGCGATCTTGTGCACCAGGGCGATGGGCATCTTGTTGGCGAACTTGTCGCCAAGCAGCACGGCAGGGGCATTGGCGAGCATCATCCCGAGCGTCGTGCCTGCTACCACGGCCAGGACTTCACCATGGAAACGCGCAGCCAGCGCCACGGTGGCGATCTGCGTCTTGTCGCCCATTTCGGCAAAGAAGAATGCCACGATGGTTGTACCCAGGATGCCGAGCGTGGTCTTGGCAGGCTTGGTGTCTTCGGCGTCGTCCAGCTTGTCCGGGATCAGCATCCATGCCGCCATGGCGATAAAGCCCAGGCCCAGGATCCACCGCAGGAGATTCGCGCCCAGCACATCGGTCAGCCATCCACCCAGTGCCCCGGCAAAACCGTGGTTGACCAGTGTGGCGATCAGGATGCCGAGAATGATGGGGATGGGTTTGCGATACCGTGCTGCGAGGACGAGCGAAAGCAATTGCGTCTTGTCGCCCATTTCCGCGAGCGCGACGATCCCTGTGGAGACGAGGAATGAGGATGCCATTTCTTATAGGTCGAATAACCGGGCCGAAGGCGCATCTGCGAGATGCCAATGACGCATGCCTTTCCCGGCCCGGCCAGAAAGGTATGGTCATCGGTCTCGCCAGGCGCCGGACGCAAGGTCCAGAGCTGCGCACGCCATAACTGCGGTGGCAGTCAAGTCTGTTGACGTACGCCCCTGTCTTCCGGATGCCGCATTGCGCGGCGCGGTGAGATCAGGGCGGCTACTCCCCAATGGAAGGCCGCATTGTAGCCAGAGCGGTGGATGATGTCCACCAATCCGGCGTAAATGCTAGTTTTTGAGAACGGTTCTCAGTAGATGGTGCGTATCAGACGGGGACCGGCGAGTTCTCGCTGGTCTGGCGACCGCGGAAATCGGTCCAGCAAAGTGCCTTGAAATCGTAGAGTTTGCAGCGGCGCGCCGTGCGGAAGTACCAGCGCCACGAGAAGTTCTCGATGATGATGCGGCCCGGCAGTGCGTGTTCGAGCAGTGCCTGGGCCTTCTTGAGCCGGTACAGCGGCACGCTCATGTCCACGTGGTGCGCGGTGTGCTCCATGATGTGATGCAGCGCGGCGCCGATACCCATGCCGAAGCGCAGGTGGACCGTGGTCGAGACGAACGGCTGCGCCTTGGACCACATCGGCTTGGTGTCGTACCACGCCACGCTCGTATGCGTGTGGTGGACGTACAGGACGAAGCCGACCGTGGTGTTCCAGATCAGGAACGGCAGCACGAAACCCGTGCCGATCATCAACAGGACCGACTGCTCCGTGGCCATCGCCAGCACTGCCAACGCACCGATCCACAGCGCGCCGAAGGCGGCGACCAGTGCGCAATCCCACATGAAGATTGCACGACGGGTTGCCATCTGGCGCTTGCTCGGGAAAAACAGCTTGAACCACCAGATTTCGATGAGGTAGTACAGGCCGGCGCCGAATCCATTCCGGTAGATCCGCTCCATCACGCGGCGGCGGCGCGGCAGCGCGCGGAATTCTTCCAGCGAGTAGGGCGCCCACACGAAGTCGAAGCCCTTGAGATTGGTATAGCCGTGATGGACCACGTTGTGGCCCACTTCCCACAGGCTGTACGGCGTGAGCGACGGCAGGAAGGTCAGCCGGCCGAGCCATTTGTTCAGGCCGCGGTTGTCGGTCAGGCTCTGGTGGCAGGCGTCATGGCCGATGATGAACAGGCGGGCGATGATCAGGCCGGCCAGCACACCCAGACCGACCTTGGCCCACCATGCCGGCACCAGTACCACGCCGGCCAGCACTGCCGCGAACAGCAGATAGTCGAACGCGAACAGCATCAGCGCGCGCGGCGTGCTGCGGTCCCCGAGCGGGATCAGCCAGCTGCGGATGGTCTTGCGATTGGGAAAGGGGGCTTCGAACGCGATGGGTTCGGGCAGGGGAAGGTTGCCGCGTGTATGCGGCTGGCCGGGATTGCTGGCCCCAGCGTCGGCCGAGGCGTTGGCAGCAGATAGGGTGTCGGATCGGGCAGTCATCGATGTGTCAGGCTTGTCGGAGTCGAGGCTGCGCCCATCCTATACGGCAAAAGCGGAGGGGCGCATGAATCCGACAGGCTAGAAGGGTTTGATGACTGTTGTGTTGATCCCAATCAAGACACTTGGGCTATTAGGGATATTTCTGGTCAGGAATCGGAAGGTTGTTTGCGCTCGGACACCTTTCAGGACGCCATTGTGCGGGTGGCTTCGCCCATCACATAGACGTTGTCGATCACGCGGTCGTCGCCCAGCATGGCGAACGCGAACAGTTGCTCTTCCAGAGTCTCGCAGCGGCTGCTGCGTCGTCCGATCAGCGGCGTGGCCTCCGGGTCCAGCACGATGAAATCGGCTTCGCAACCTGTCTCGAAACTGCCCACGCGGTCCTGCCAGCCGAGCGCATCGGCCGCCGCGCGCGTGGCCAGGTAGAACATCCGCAGCGCGGTCAGGTGATAGCCGCCCATGCGCGCCACCTTGTGTGCGGCATTCATCGTGCGGAACATCGAGAACGACGTGCCGCCGCCCACGTCGGTGGCCAGTGTCACGTTGAGACGGTTGGCATCGGACTGATGGAAGTCGTAGAAGCCGCTGCCCAGGAACAGGTTCGACGTCGGGCAATGTGCCACGGCTGCGCCGCTGTCGGCCAGGCGAACCCGGTCCTCGGGGTCGAGGTAGATCGCGTGGCCGTAGAACGCGCCGGGGCGCAGCAGGCTGTAGCGGTCATAGACGTCGAGGTAGCTGCGCGCATCGGGGAACAGCTCCGCCACCCATTTCACTTCGTCGCGGTTTTCGGCAACGTGAGTCTGGATGAAAACATCCGAATGGGCGCGCGCGAGTTCGCCGCAGGCGGCCAGTTGGGCCTCGGTGGAGGTCGGGGCGAAGCGCGGCGTGATGGCATAGGCCAGACGGCCCTTGCCATGCCACTTCGAGATCAGGTCCGCCGAATCGCGCGCACCGGTCTCGGCGGTGTCGCGCAGGAATTCGGGGCAGTTGCGGTCCATCATCACCTTGCCGGTGATCATGCGCAGGTTGCGCGCCTGGCTGGCGGCGAACAGCGCATCGGCGGACGCAGCGTGCACGGTGCTCCACACCATCGCCGTCGTGGTGCCGTTGCGCAGCAGTTCGTCGGTGAAGAAGTCGGCCACGCCGCGCGCGTAGGTGGCGTCGCTGAAGCGGCGCTCCTCGGGGAAGGTGTACGTGTCGAGCCAGTGCAGCAGGCCCGGCGACGGCGACGCGATGATATCGGTCTGCGGATAGTGGACGTGCGTGTCGATAAAGCCCGGCACGATCAGCTTGCCGCGATGATCGATGACTTCGGCGCCAACCGGGATGTCGTGCGACAGGTCTGCGTAGGCACCGGCCGCAGCGATGTGGCCGTTCGTGACGATCAGCAGGCCGTCTTCCCAATACTCGTAGGCATCCTCATGAAACTGCGGATCGCGCAGGAAATGGAGGATGCGGCCGCGCACGGCGCGGGTGCCGGAGGTGTTCGGGAAGGAGGGGGCAGTCGTCGTCATCGTCTTGTCTCAGGGGCGGCCGGGGCCAGCGCCCGCGCGGATCTTGCGATCTTGCAGCGGGCGCGGCGCCGGCATTCTTCGTATGTGCCCGGTCAGGTCGTGGGGTTCACGTTGGCCGTTGCAGGCGGGTGGGTGGGCGTGGCCGACCAGAAGTGGTCGACTTCGGCCAGGAAATCGGCTTTCCGCGCGTCGGGCAGGAAGGCCGCTTCGAAACTGTTGCGGGCCAGCTTGTAGGCGTCTGCAGCATCCAGCGGCAGCGCATCGAACGTGGCTTCCCAGTTGGCGTTCATGTAGCCGCCGAAATACGCAGGATCGTCCGAGTGCAGCGTCACGGCCACGCCAGCATCCAGCAGCTTTTTCAGCGAATGATCGGCCAGGTCCGGGTACACCTTCAGCTTCTGGTTCGACAGCGGGCACACGGTCAGCGCGATGCGTTCGCGTGCGAGGCGCTGCACCAGTGCGTCGTCGTCGATGGCACGCACGCCGTGGTCGATGCGCTCCACCTTGAGGATGTCCAGGGCATCCGTCACGTACTGTGCCGGGCCTTCCTCGCCAGCGTGTGCCACGAGTCGCAGGCCCAGTTCCTTCGCACGGGCAAACACGCGAGCGAATTTCTCGGGCGGGTTGCCGCGCTCCGACGAATCGAGTCCCACGCCGACAAAGCGGTCGCGATACGGCAGCGCGGCTTCGAGCGTGGCGAACGCGTCTTCCTCGGAAAGATGGCGAAGGAAGCAGAGAATCAGGCTGCTCGAAAAATCGTATTCGGTGCTGGCCTGCGCCAGCGCGTCGGAAATACCGTCGATCACGGTGCCCATCGGCACGCCACGTTCGGTGTGGGTTTGCGGATCGAAAAAGATCTCGGCATGGCGCACGTTGTCGGCGGCGGCGCGCTTCACGTAGTCCATCGTCATGTCGAAGAAATCTTCCTCGGTCAGCAGCACGCTGGCACCGGCGTAGTAGATATCCAGGAACGACTGCAGGTCCGTAAAGGCGTAGGCGGCGCGCAACGCTTCCACATCGGCATAGGCCAGCTTGACGTTGTTGCGCTGGGCCAGCCGGAAGATGCGCTCGGGTTCGAGCGTGCCTTCGATATGCACGTGCAATTCGGCTTTGGGAGTACGGCGGATCTTGTCCGCCAGCGCGGCATCAATGGTCATGGGGCCTCATTTTTCTATGACGACGGCCGGATCGCGGCCGTCTTGTTACGGATGCATCGCCTCCAGCCGGTGAGCGGACAGCGCAGCAATGCGCTGGTCGCGAACCTGAAGCAGCTGGGCGACGATGGCTACCGCAATCATAGCCGGTGCCTTGTCTGTGATGCCTGCCACACCCATTGGGCATGTCATTTCGGGGAAGCGCGCGGGGTCGATACCGTGCTCCACCATGCGGTGCTCGAACTTGGCACGCTTGGTTTTCGAGCCGATCAGTCCGAAGTACGCAAAGTCGTTGCGACGGAAGATCCGCTCGCACAAGCTCTGATCGAGCGCATGGCTGTGCGTCATGACCAGGAAATACGTGCCGGCAGGTGCTTGATCCACCACGGCTTCCGGTGAGTCGGTGGCTTCCGCCTCGACGTTGGCGGGCAGGCCGCCCGGAAACAGCGTGTCGCGCTCATCCACCCAATGCACGGTACACGGCAGCGTGGCGAGCACCTTGACCAGTGCGTGGCCCACGTGACCCGCGCCGAACAGCACCATGTGCATGGGCGAGGGCACGAGCGTGTCGATCCACGTATCGTCGGCATGCAGCGTCACCGATGGCAGCAGTGCGCGGCTTTCCGACACGGTAACGTCGCCGGACAGTGCCACCGTCCGTTGCAGCGACTTGCCTTCGGCGAACGATGCTTCGAGCGCGTCGAGCCACGCCAGATCCGCTGTGCCGAGCACCTCGAACGCGAGTTTCACCACGCCGCCGCAGCACTGGCCCAGCGCGGGCCCAAGCGGAATCCGCTCGATGCGGCGGTGCGGATTGCCCCGGACATGGCGATTGGCCAGCATGGCCCGCGCGATGTCCATGCCGCGCCATTCCAGATGGCCGCCGCCGATCGTGCCGACGAGGTCGTCGGCCGTCACCAGCATCCGGATGCCGGCTTCGCGCGGCGCGGAACCCTTGACCTCGGCAATCGTGACCATGGCCACGGGCACGCCGGCCCGCAGCCAGCGGGCGGCATCGGCGAATCGGAATGGCTTGAGCGGGGCGTCCTGCATGATGTTTCCTTGCTCGCGTCAGGCGGTGGCGCCGGTGGTTGCCTGCACGGCTTCCACGGCGTCCAGAATCGCTTCGCTCGTGGCCGGGGCGCGCAGCGGCGGGTTGACCTGGTAGTCACCCACGGCAGCAATCGCATCACGGATCGCGAAGAACACCGAGAACGGCAGCAACAGCGGCGGCTCGCCCACAGCCTTCGAACGGTGAATGCTATCCTCGACGTTCTCGTTCTGGAACAGCCGCACGTGGAAGCCTTCCGGCACGTCGTTGATCGTCGGGATCTTGTACGTGGACGGTGCGTGCGTCATCAGCTTGCCCGCCGCGTTCCACCACAGTTCCTCGGTGGTCAGCCAGCCCATGCCCTGCACGAACGCGCCTTCCACCTGGCCGATGTCGATGGCCGGATTCAGCGATTTGCCTGCGTCGTGCAGCGCATCGGCGCGCAGCAGCTTCCACTCGCCAGTCAGCGTATCGACGAGCACTTCCGAGCACGCAGCACCGTACGCGAAGTAGTAGAACGGCCGGCCATGCAGTGCTTTCTGGTCCCAGTACAGTTTGGGCGTGGTGTAGAAACCATCGGACCACAACTGCACGCGCGACACGTAGGCTTCACGCACGAGGTCGCCGAACGGCATGCGCAGTTCGCCGGCGATCACCAGATCGTCGTTGAAGCGCACGGTGGAGACTTCCACGCCGGCCTTGCGCGCGGCAAACTCGGACAGGCGTTCGCGGATCTGGCGCGCGGCGTCCTGCGCGGCCTTGCCGTTCAGGTCGGCGCCGGTCGAGGCCGCCGTGGCCGAGGTGTTGGCAACCTTGCTGGTGTCGGTCGCGGTCACGCGCACGCGTTCCATGCGGATACCCAACTCGTGCGCCACCACCATCGCCACCTTGGTGTTCAGGCCCTGCCCCATCTCGGTGCCGCCGTGATTCACGAGCACCGAGCCATCGTTGTAGACATGCACCAGCGCGCCGGCCTGGTTGTAGTGCGCCACGTTGAACGAGATACCGAACTTCACGGGCGTGATGGCGATGCCCTTCTTGAGGATCGGACTCGTCGCGTTGAACGCTCGCGTGGCCTCGCGGCGTGCCTGGTACTCGCTGGACACCACCAGTTCGTCGATCAGTTCATGGATGACGTTGTCTTCCACGGTCTGGCCGTACGGCGTGACGTTGCGCTCGCCCTTGCCGTAGAAGTTGGCGCGGCGGACCTCAAGCGAATCCTTGCCAACATTGCGCGCCACGTTGTCGAGGATGTACTCGATGGCAAACGCGCCCTGCGGACCGCCGAAGCCGCGGAAGGCCGTATTGCTCTGCGTGTTGGTCTTGCCGCAGTAGCCGTCGATCTGCACGTTCGGCAACCAGTAGGCGTTGTCGAAGTGGCAGATCGCGCGGGTCATCACCGGGCCCGACAGGTCGGCCGAGAAACCGGCGCGCGACACCATCTCCACGCGCACGCCTTCGAGGCGGCCTTCGTCGTCATGGCCCACGTCGAAGTCGAACGTGAAGTCGTGGCGCTTGCCGGTGATCATCATGTCGTCGTCGCGGTCCGGACGCAGCTTGACCGGGCACAGCAGCTTCCATGCCGCCAGCGCGGCGCAGCACGCGAACATGGCCGATTGCGATTCCTTGCCGCCGAAGCCGCCGCCCATGCGCCGGCATTCCACCAGCACCTGGTGCGCGTGCCAGCCGAGCATGTGGGCCACGGCGTGCTGCATTTCGGTGGGATGCTGCGTGGAGCACCACACGTGCATGCCATCGTTCTCGCGCGGCGCGGCGTAGGCGATCTGCCCTTCGAGGTAGAACTGCTCCTGTCCGCCCAGGCGGATGTGGCCGCTGTCGCGATGCGCTGCCGACGCCAGATGCGCGGCGGGCTCGCCACGCGTCAGGTGCATCGGCGCCAACACGTAGCTGCCCGCCGCGTGCGCGGCCTCGGGCGACAGCACCGGCGGCAGGTCTTCGTAATCGATGTCGGCCAGACGTGCGGCACGGCGCGCGGCGTCATGCGAGGTGGCCACGACGATAAAGATCGGCTGGCCGATGAACTGCACGGTGTCTTTCACCAGGATCGGATCGTCGTGGATGATCGGGCCGCAGTCATTGACACCGGGGATGTCATCGACGGTCAGCACGGTCACCACACCCGGCGCCTTGCGCACGCGGTCGAGGCCGACCGATTTCAGTCGCGCATGCGCCTTTGTGCTCATGCCGAGCGCGGCGTGCAGCGTGCCGGCCAGTTCGGGAATGTCGTCGGTATAGGTGGCGGTGCCCGCCACGTGCAGATGGGCCGATTCGTGCGGGCGCGAGATGCCCACTTGCGGCGTTGACTCTGCGGCCACGCTGGCGTCGAGCAGGAAGGGTTCGGTTTGCTTGTTCATGCTGACTCTCCTCAGACGCTTGCGGTTTCACCAGCACCCACGGCCTCGCCAGCGCCCAGCGCGCGGACATTGACCATGGCAGCGGGGAGGGCGCCATCGCGCGTCTCCAGCCAGAAGCGATAGAGCAGGTTGGCGGCGCCGCGCGAGCGGTAGGCCGCGGTAGCGCGCATATCGGAAAGCGGCGTGTAGTCCTGACCCAGTGCAGCCATGCCGGCGCGCACCGTGGTTTCGTTCCACGGCTGGCCCGTCAGGGCGGCTTCCGCCAGCGGGGCACGCTTGGGTGTGGCGGCCATGCCGCCAAAGGCGATGCAGGCAGACTTGACGATGCCATCTTCGACATCGATGCCGAACGCTGCGCACACGGCCGAGATGTCCTCGTCGAAACGCTTGGACAGCTTGTACGTGCGGAAATGCTGCGGTCCCTTCACCGGCACGCGCAGGCCCGCCACGAACTCGCCTTCGACCATGGCAGTCTTCTGATAGGCGAGGTACAGGTCTTCCAGCGGCATCGTACGACGGGTCTCGCCACGCTGCAGCACCACCTCTGTGCCCAGCGCAATCAGGGCCGGCATCGAGTCACCGATCGGCGAGCCGTTGGCGATGTTGCCGCCCAGCGTGCCCGCGTTGCGGATTGGCAGCGACGCAAAGCGCTTCCACAGTTCGGTCAGATCGGGGTGCGTTTCGGCCAGCGCGGCGTAAGCCTTTTCCAGCGTCACGGCCGCGCCGATCTCGATAACGCCATCGCGCTCGGCCATGCCGGTCAGGTCTTCCACCTGGCCGACGTAAAGCAGGTTGCCCAGTTCACGGAACTGCTTGGTCACCCACAGGCCCACGTCCGTGCTGCCAGCCAGGATGCGGATGCCAGGCTCGGCGGCCTTGATCGCGCCGAACTCGGCTGCGGTGCGCGGGGCATAGAAATGCTGGCCGCGCACGCTGTAGTGGAAGGTCTCGCCGCGCTTGAGGTTACGCAGCGTATCGGCAATCTGCTTCGGATTCAGGCGGCTGGCCGTCGGCGCGGGCAGGGCCATCATGCGCTGGCCGGCGTCGACGATGGGGCGATAGCCAGTGCAGCGGCACAGGTTACCGGTCAGCGCGTCGCAGATCTCCTGCCGGGGCGGCGGCGCGGCGCCGGGCGTGTGCTGCTGGTACAGCGCCCACAGCGACATGACGAAGCCGGGCGTGCAGAAGCCGCATTGCGAGCCATGGCACTCCACCATCGCTTCCTGCACCGGGTGCAGCGCGCCGTCGGCCTGGCGCAGGTCTTCCACCGTGATCAGCGCCTTGCCGTCGAGCGTGGGCAGGAACTGGATGCAGGCGTTGACGGCCTTGAACTCGACATCGCCGTCCTGTTTGAGCTCGCCCAGCACGACGGTGCAGGCACCGCAGTCGCCTTCGGCACAGCCTTCCTTGGTGCCGGTGCAGCGCACGTCTTCACGCAGGTACTGCAGGACAGTGCGGGTGACGGGGGCGTCTGCCACTTCCTGGACCTGGCCGCGGTGGAAAAAGCGGATGGTTTGCGTCTCCATGGTCTTCTCTCTTTCGGGGATGGTTGCAAACATAGCATTGGCCCTTTGATGCAATATTCGGCCCATGTGATATGCCCCATCAAGGCGCGCCCAAGGCGACGCGCCTGCGCCGGAACTCCAGCCCCATGGCGGCCTGGCGGCGTTTCTCCGGGTCTTCCCGTAGTTGGGGCGCTGTGGGCGTCCGAATTGACCGCATCGGGGGTGGCTGTCATACACTATGCGCCGTTCCCTTCCCCCACGCCAGCCACGCCCCGCCCGAGAGAGCGCAGGCGCGTGGCGGCATCTGCCATGCACGGACGCGACCATCTCGATACTTACCTGCTGCGGGTACTGCACACCCTGCTCACTGAGCAGAGCGTGACCCGCACCGCCGTCCGGCTGGGCCAGTCGCAGCCGGCCATCAGCAATACGCTGAAGCGCCTGCGCGAAATTACTGGCGACGCCATCCTGGTGCGCGGCAAGAGCGGCATGGTGCCCACCGAGCGAGGCCGCGAGTTGTTGCTGCTGGCCGAGCAGAGTCTGGCGGCGATGGACCGCATCGCGCGTCCGCCGCAGCAGTTCGATCCGGCCACGACGACGCGCACGTTTCACCTGGGCGCGCCGGACTACCTCGACGCCTTCTTCCTGCCGAATATCGTTGAACGCGTGCGCCGGCTGGCGCCGGGCGCCAAGCTGTTCATCCATCCGATGACGCAGTCGGCGGACTTTCTCGATGCGCTGGAGCAGGGCCATCTCGATATCGTGGTGGGCAACTGGCTGTCGCCGCCCGAGCATCTGCACATCTCGCCGCTGTTCGACGATGAAGTGGTCTGCATGCTCGGCGCCCAGCACCCGCTGGCCCGCCACGGGCTGACGCTGCGGCACTACCTGGAAATGCCGCACCTCGCCCCGGCGCCGTACGCGTCGATGCAGCGCAGCATGATCGACCAGGCGCTGGCCGAGCAGGGCTACAAGCGCAATATCCAGGTTACGCTGCCGTATTTCGGGCTGGTGCCTTACGTGCTGATGAAAACCGACATGGTGTTCACCACGGGCCGCCAGTTTGCCGCTCACTATGCCCAGTACCTGCCCATCCGGATGGTGCCTTCGCCGGTGTCGTTCCCGCGCATGCGCTTCTACCAGCTCTGGCACGAGCGCTGCCACGCCGCGCCGGACGTGATGTGGCTGCGTCGCATGATTGCCGAAGTGGCGTCCGACCTGCCGCAATTGCCGCGCCTCGAACCCGTGCCAGCCAACCAAGGCTGAATCGGGTGGGGGAGTGCCGATAGGGGCATAATCGCGTCAAAGGCGCAGGCTGGCGGCGACGGGATTACACTGCCTCGAAGCGCATTGCGCCAATGCGCTGCAAACGAGGACTCCCATGCTCGAAACCGCCGCGCTGGCCGCCGGCATGTCCTGGGCCAGCGGCTTCCGTCTCTATCTGGCCGTGCTGACTGCCGGGGTGCTGGCGCGTCTTGGCTGGCTCGACCTGCCGTCCGGACTCCAGGTGCTGGCGTCATGGTGGGTGATCGGCGTGGCCGCGATCCTGACCGTGACCGAATTCGTGGCGGACAAGGTGCCCGGTTTCGACACCGCCTGGGACGGCATCCAGACATTCATCCGTATTCCCGCCGGGGCCATCCTGGCTGCCGCCGCGTTCGGCCACATGGACCCGCAATGGACCGTGGCGGCGGGCCTTGTCGGCGGTACGCTGGCAGGCACCGCCCATGCCACCAAGGCCGGTACGCGGGCGCTGATCAATGTCTCGCCCGAACCTTTTTCCAACTGGGTGGCCTCATTCACCGAAGATGTGGGCACGATAGGCGGCCTGCTGCTGGCGATCTTCCTGCCGGTGGTGTTCTTCGTGCTGCTGGGCGTGTTCCTGCTGGTGGCCATCTGGTTGCTGCCCAGGCTTTGGCGCGGGGTCAAGCGGCTGCACGCGGGGCTGCGCGGTGTGGGGCGTGGTTCCGCAGAGGGGCCGCCCCGCCGGCCGTGACTGCGATATCCCTTTTTACTTCCTGAATACAGATTTCCCGATAGCCAACTGCCGATGCCAGCCGAGACCGTTTCCGTCGATCCCCCCGTCCGATTCTCCGCGTGGCGCCAGGCCCTGCGCATGGCACGCCGCGACTGGCTGGCTGGTGAACTGACGCTGCTGCTGTTTGCGCTGGTGCTGGCCGTGGCGGCGCTCTCCAGCGTGGGTTTCCTGGCCGACCGCATGCGGCTGGGGCTGGAGCGCGATGCGCGGCAAATGATCGGTGCCGATGTTCGCCTGAGCGCCGATCAACCCTTCGACACGGCCTTTATCGACCGGGCGAAGCGCGATGGATTGCAGGTGGCGCAGACCGTGACGTTCCCTAGCATGGCCACGGCGCGTCCGGCCGGGGCACCGGAAGGAGGGGAGGCCGCCAGCCAACTGGCCGCGCTCAAGGCCGTCAGCGACGGCTACCCGCTGCGCGGCGGCCTCAAGCTGGCGCAGGCACCCGGCGGCGACGAAGCGGCGGCGAACGGCATCCCGGCCCCCGGCACGGCCTGGGTGGACGAGGCGCTGCTGGGATCGCTGAACCTGCGCATGGGCGACAGCATCCAGCTGGGCAGCCAGACGTTCCGCATCGAACGCATCATCACGCAGGAACTCGATCGGGGCGCCGGCTTCATGAACTTTGCGCCACGCGTGATCTTCCCGATGAGCGATCTGGAAGCGACCAGGCTGATCGGCTGGGGCAGCCGCGTGACATACCGCCTGCTGGTGGCGGGCCCCGATGCCGCAGGGCAGGCGTACCAGAAGTGGGCCGCCGACGAGATCGA
>Ga0209256_1000612_pt1 | contig 49490 bp, 45 predicted proteins | sample AraplaCol_mCL_r2_2_FD_184270 | JGI IMG/M metagenome (GOLD analysis project Ga0209256, IMG submission 184270) | Arabidopsis root microbial communities from North Carolina, USA - plate scrape MF_Col_mCL_r2 (SPAdes) (version 3) | ecosystem: Host-associated > Plants > Roots > Endosphere | place...
AATCGAAAGGAATCATCATGCGTCACCGTCATGGTTTGCGGAAACTGAACCGCACCTCGTCGCACCGTCTCGCGATGCTGCGCAACATGTCCAACTCGCTGTTCCAGCACGAGCTGATCAAGACCACGCTGCCGAAGGCCAAGGAACTGCGCAAGGTTGTCGAGCCGCTCATCACGCTGGCCAAGAAGGACACCGTTGCAAACCGCCGTCTGGCATTTGCCCGTCTGCGCGACCGCGACATGGTCACGAAGCTGTTCAACGAACTGGGCCCGCGTTACAACGCTCGCCCGGGCGGCTACACCCGTATCCTGAAGTTCGGCTTCCGTCAGGGCGACAATGCGCCGATGGCACTGGTCGAATTGGTGGATCGTCCGGAAATCACGGAAGCTCCGGCTGACGAAGCCGCAGAGTAAGTGAACGCCGCAGCCCGTCGCTGACGGGTTATCGGACACCGCACTACAATCGAGCCAGGCAATTGCCTGGCTCGATTGTTTTGTGCGCGCCACACGACCCATTCGTCATGAAAGATTCAGAATCTGCTCATGTTGTATCGCTTGCGGACCCGTCAGAATCGGTCTGGATGGCGATGACCAACCTGCCCGATGAGCCTCCGCGATGCGGGTGGCGCGCGCAGTGCTCGAGGCTCGCGTGGCGGCGTGCGTGAACCGGCTGGCGCCCTGCCAGTCGGAGTACTGGTGGCAGGGCAAGCTGGAGCAGGCGCAGGAGTACCCGTTGCTGATCAAGACGACAGCGGGCCAATACGCGGTGCTTGAAGCCGTCATTCGCGCAGTGCACCCGTACGACGTGCCAGAGGTCGTGGCGTGGCCGCTGGCGGCCGGATTGCCGGCCTATCTGGGCTGGGTCCGGAGTGAGGTCACAGGCAGCGTGGCAGTGCCTCCTACAAACTGAACGGAATGATTCATGGGAATGTCGGGTAACTGGGTGGATGCAAGCATGCCGAAGGGTGCGACGTCATTCTTCGCATGGCGAAGCCTGCGTCATATCACCGCACCATCGGCTGCGTTGCTGATCGCGATATTGGCGATGCTGGTCTGCCTGTTCGCATGGAGCCCGGCACACGCAGCGAGCGAGGATGATTTCCTGCCACCCGATCAGGCGTTCCGTTTTTCAGCGAAGCCGCTCGATACGAAGACCGTCGAGATCCGTTTCGACGTCGCCGATGGCTACTACCTGTATCGGGAGCGCTTCGCGTTTGCCGCAAAGCCACAGGATGTCAGGCTCGGCATACCGGAATTGCCGCAGGGAAAGGTCCATTTCGACGAGACGTTCGGCAAGGACATGGAAACCTACCGCGGCACCGTGGTGATCAAGGTGCCTGTGCAGCAGATTCCCGCCGACGGGCAATGGAGCCTGGTCGTGACGTCGCAAGGCTGTGCCGACAAGGGCTTGTGCTATCCGCCGATGGAAAGCGTCTACAAGGTTGGCGGCTCGGTACTTGGCAAGCTGTTTGGTGATCGCAGTGCGGCGCCTCAGTCCAACCCCGGCGAGTCCAGCGCAGACGCCGCAGTTGGCTCTGCCGTCCCGCCGGATGTACCCGGATCAGCGGCGGCACCGGTGAGGCGCAACCTGACGGCTGACGACGGTGACCGTATTGCCGGAGCACTGGCTACACGCAACCTTGCCTTGATCGCCGGCCTGTTCTTCGGCCTTGGCCTATTGCTGACCTTTACGCCCTGTGTGTTGCCGATGGTGCCAATCCTGTCGTCGATCGTCGTCGGGGAACATGTGACGCGTGGCCGGGCCTTCGTCGTGTCGCTGGCGTATGTGCTCGGCATGGCCGTCGTCTATACGGCGGTGGGCGTGGCGGCAGGGCTGGCGGGTGAAGGACTGTCAGCCGCGCTGCAGACACCCTGGATACTGGGCGCATTTGCCTTGCTGATGGTCGCGCTGTCGCTGTCGATGTTTGGCCTCTACGAATTGCAGTTGCCGCAACGCTGGCAGAGTGGGCTTACAGCCAGTTCGAACCGGCGCCAGAGCGGACAGATCGCCGGCGCAGCGGCAATGGGCGCTATCTCCGCGTTGATAGTCGGACCTTGCGTCACCGCGCCGCTGGCCGGTGCGCTGGCCTACATCGCACAAACGGGGGACGCGTTGACTGGCGGTGCCGCACTGCTGGCCATGGCCCTTGGTATGGGTGTGCCGTTGATCCTCGTAGGCGTGGGTGCGGGCAATCTGCTGCCACGCGCAGGGAGGTGGATGGAGGCGACCAAGCGCTTCTTCGGATTCATGCTGCTGGGTCTGGCGATCTGGATGGTGACGCCGGTACTTCCGTCGTGGATCGTGATGCTCGCGTGGGCCGCGTTGTTGATCGTGGCGTCTGTATATCTCGGTGCGTTCGATGCGCTGGCGCCGGACGCGCGCGGCTTACTGCGGCTGGGCAAAGGGCTTGGTCTCGTTGCTGCACTGGCCGGTGCGATCCAGGTTGTGGGTGTAGCGTCAGGTGGGCGCGATCCGCTGCAGCCGCTCTCGCATATCGGCGCAGTGACGGGAGCGGTGGGTAGTCGACCGTCCAAAGATGAAGTGCGCTTCGAGCGCGTGCGTAGCGTAGCGGAGCTCGATGCCCGCGTGGCACAGGCTGCAATTGCGGGTCGACCAGTGTTGCTGGATTTCTATGCGGACTGGTGTGTCAGTTGCAAGGAAATGGAGAAACTGACGTTCCCCGATCCCAAGGTGCGAGCCCGACTGGCGAACGTCGTGTTGTTGCAGGCCGATGTGACTGCAAACAACGCCGATGACAAGGCGCTGCTGAAGCGCTTTGGTCTGTTTGGGCCACCGGGCATCATCCTGTTCGGTGCGGATGGCCGGGAGCGACCCGTTCGGGTGATTGGCTACCAGTCGGCGAATCGCTTCCTCGATAGTCTTGAGCGCGCCCTCGGCAAAGCGCCGCAGACCTGAGCCTGAGTTCGGGCTATCGCTCCAGCCAGCGGTTGAGTGCCCAGATCCCGCCAATTGTGGCAACCACGCCGCCCATCAGTCCGATGGTCCACCAGAAGCCATTGGTTTCCTGCAGCCATGGCATTCGCGCGAAGTTCATTCCGAAAATGCCGGTAATCAGCGTCAGTGGCATGAACAGGGCCGTGATGACGGTGAGTGCGCGCATCGTCCGGTTGGTGCGGTGCGCCACGGCGGAGAAGTGAATCTGCACGGCCGATTCGATGGAGTCTTCAAGCCGACGTGCGTGGGCGAGTACACGCAGAATGTGCTCCATCAGATCGGTCAGACGGACGAGCAGCACTTCATCGCGACTGGCCGTTGTGGCGTTCTCACCATCCTCGGTGCTGTAGCGATTGTCCAGCAGGCTGTCGCGAAACTCCTGTAGCGCATCGCGTTGCTCCTCGCTCAGGTGCTCAAGCCGGCGTAGCTGGATGCGGGCGTCGAGCAACCCTTCCCAACTGGAGAAGCTCCGGCGCGTGCTGAGCAGCGCGCGCTGCCAGCGATCGAGTTGGCGGGTCAGTGGCGCCCGCAGATCCAGGTAACGATCGACCATGGCATTGAGCAGCCGCAGCATCAAGTCTTCAGGCCGCGTAGGCGGGCGCACGCCATGCACCAGCGCACTGATACCGTTGGCACGCGGTGCGGCGATGCGTGGCGCACCGCAGGTATCGAGCAGCCGTTGCCGGACCTGATCGACCGTACGCGACGGCGACGGCCGTACGGTCACCAGCACGGTGTCGAATACGAAGAAAGTGATTGGCTGGGTGTCGATCCTCGCCAGCGCGGGCAGGAAGCCGGGTGCGTACTTGCGAGCTGCCTTCTGAGGCGCCGGCATTGGCGTTACCGGTGTTCCTGACGGCTCGACCGCGGTGGGCGTGGCGCCCGAAGATGCCTGCGCGGCGGCATCGCCTGCATGCTCCGCTTCCTCTTCCGCAAACTGCCGACTGGTTTCAAACGTCAGCTTGCGGAAGATGACCATGTCGTACGCATTGGTCGTATCGAAGAATGACGGATGCGCCGGATTGGTGGCGTCGGAGAGGTGCAGGTCGAGGATCGGTGCACCTGTCAGCGCCACAAGGTTGTCACGCCACGCCGCAGGCGCAGCAGTGACTTCTTCCGTGGCGAAATCCGCCCAGACAAAGCGCGCGGCCGCATTGTCAGCCAGGAAGTCACGCGCCGCGTCCAGCGTGGCCAGCGGATGCACCTGGCTGGCCGAGAACCCAAGTAGTTGCATGCAGGCGATATCGGGGCCGGAGCCTCAGGCCGTCAACAGACGCGCCGCATCGCGGGCGAAATAGGTGAGGATGCCATCGGCACCGGCTCGGCGGAATGCGAGCAGCGACTCCATCATGACCTTGTCGTGATCGAGCCAGCCGTTCTGCGCAGCGGCTTTCAGCATCGCGTATTCGCCGCTGACCTGATAGACATAGGTCGGATAGCTGAACTCGTCCTTCACACGGCGGACGATATCGAGATACGGCATGCCCGGCTTCACCATCACCATGTCCGCACCTTCCATGATGTCCTGGGCCACTTCGCGCAGGGCTTCATCGGTGTTGGCCGGGTCCATCTGGTAAGTCATCTTGTTGCCCTTGCCCAGATTGGCGGCCGAGCCTACCGCATCGCGGAACGGGCCGTAGAACGCGGAGGCATACTTGGCCGAATACGCCATGATGCGCGTATGGATGTGGCCCGCCTCCTCGAGCGCGGTACGGACTGCGCCGATGCGGCCGTCCATCATGTCGGACGGTGCCACGATGTCCACGCCGGCTTCGGCCTGGACCAGTGCCTGTTTCACGAGAAGCTCGACGGTGATGTCGTTGATCACGTAGCCGTTCTCGTCGAGCACGCCGTCCTGGCCGTGGCTCGTGTACGGGTCGAGCGCCACATCGGTCAGCACGCCCAGTTCGGGGAAACGATCCTTTAGCGCGCGCACGGCGCGGGGCACCAGGCCGTCGGCGTTGGTGGCCTCGATGCCGTCCGGCGTCTTCACGGACGGATCGATGACGGGGAACAAGGCGATCACGGGGATGCCGAGCTTGACGCAATCTTCGGCCACGGGCAGCAGCAGGTCCACCGAGACGCGCTCGACACCGGGCATCGACGCCACCGCTTCGCGCTTGTTCTGGCCTTCCAGGATGAACACCGGATAGATCAGATTGTCAGGCGACAGGCGGTTTTCTCGCATCATCCGGCGCGAAAAATCGTCGCGGCGCATGCGGCGCGGGCGGTACTCGGGGAAAGTGGACATGGCTGAATCTAGGGGAGTGAGTCGGGGGACAAATGCGCGACGCAAGTCACCAGAACCTCTCGCGGCCGGTGACCCGGAAACAGCGTCGAAAGAAAAAAGAACTTTTGTGCCTGCCCGCTATCATACTCGCGGACACCTTGTGTTGCTTCGCGCAGCGCGGTGTCCCCCGCTACTCCTCCCTGAGCGGGTACCCGCCCTGAACCGGTGGGAAAGTTTGTCCCCGTTGCTTGCAACGGGGCTTTTTTTTGTCCGGCCAATGCGGGGATGGCTGCGGGAATATGCGCGAGGGAATCAGGGTTGCGGCGTGACCGTGCCCTGCTCGGGCGGCTGGGCTTCCGGTAGCGCCAGCCATCCGGCTACTACGCGCTGGGCTTCCTCGATACCGCGCCTTTTAAGGCTGGAGAACAACTGCGCAGTCAGAGGCGGCGGGTTGTCCATCTGCTGGGAATAGTTCGCCAGGATGCGCCGCGTTTCCCGAAGCGCATTGGTGTTGTCGTTTTGCGTCAACTTGTCGGCCTTGGTCAACAGCACGTGGATCGGCTTGCCCGTGGGCAGGAACCACTCGACCATCTGGCAATCGAGGTCCGTGAAAGGGCGTCGCGCGTCCATCATCAAGATCAGGCCCATCAGTTGCTGTCGCGTCTGGACATAGTCCGACAGCAGTCCCTGCCAGTGGAACTTGGCACTCCCCGACACCTGCGCATAGCCATAGCCGGGCAGGTCCACGAGGAAGGCAAGCGGATCGGTGGCCTTGACCGGTGCCACCGTGAAATAGTTGATGTGCTGCGTGCGGCCAGGCGTGCGCGACGAGAAAGCCAGGCGCTTCTGGTTGCACAGCGTGTTGATGGCCGTCGATTTGCCGGCATTGGAGCGGCCGGCAAACGCCACCTCGGGCACTGCCGTGGCGGGCAGGTCGCGCAGATGGTTGACGGTATCGAAGAAGCGGGCCTGATGAAGAAGGGACATGCGCGAATGCGGTAAGGAGGGCGAAAAGCCGGACTTGGCAAGCTGCCAGTGCAGACGTCGCCACAGAGAATGACCTAAGTCAATCCGGAAAGCGATTTATTGTACAATAACCCGGTTTACGGTCTCCTGAGCAGGTGGCGTGTGGCATTCTTGCCGGATGTCATCGGCAATGCTTTAAATCGATCGCTTGAGCTTGAAGTTGTTCGCGATCAATTCAAAGGCTTGCGCATACGCGGTACCAGGCTCTCTGTTTTTTCTGCTCACATAGGCGCTTCCTCACCGCCAGGCAGGACAAAGGCAGGGGTCAGGAAAGGGACGACCGGCGGCATGCATTACGGTGTTCATAACAAATCTGACAAGGTGTACTAATGAACCGCATTGCGAAACTTTTGGGTGTCATGGCGCTGGCTGTTCCGCTTGGCGCAATGACTGGGCTGGCAACTGCCGCAGAGCAGGCCGCCACCACGAAAGCTGATCCCGCCAAGGGCGAAACGCTTTACACACAGGGCGTCCCTGATCGCAATGTTCCCGCCTGCTTCTCCTGCCACGGCGCCGCTGGCAACAGCAGCGCCGCAGTCAATCCCAAGCTGGCTGGCCAGCAGGCCGACTATACACACAAGCAGCTTGTCGATTTCAAGGCCAAATCGCGGGACAACCCGATCATGTCGCTCTACGCTGGCGCGCTGTCGGATCAGGACATGCGTGATATTGGCGCCTACCTGGCCAAGCAGCCACTGAAGCCTGCCACGGCCAAGAACAAGGATACGATCGAACAGGGCCAGAAAATCTACCGTGCGGGTATTGCCGCGAAGGGTATCCCGGCTTGTGCCGGCTGCCACGGACCGACCGGCGCCGGGATTCCGGCGCAGTATCCCCGTATCGGAGGCCAGTATTCCGAGTACACCGAAGCACAACTGGTGGCATTCCGCCAGGGCACCCGCAAGAACAATTCGGTCATGACCACGATTGCCGCCAGGATGTCGGATGCCGAGATCAAGGCGGTGGCGGATTACGTCGCCGGCGTCCGTTAAGTCGTATCGCGCGCGATCCGGTATATCCCGTAGTGGGATGAACCGGAGACGCGGGCAACAATCGAAGAGGGTGGCCTGCTTGCCGAAGCATGTCCACCCTTTTTCATTTTTTGCGCCGCACCGTGGCGTCACACCGGCGCGAGAGACTCGCGCCACATGGATTTCAGGCGTTTCCGCACATGTCGAACCCTTCCACTTCAGGGCTGCACCTGAAGACCTCCCACCGCGTCCTGCGCGATACCGTCGAGTTGCTGTCCTCGATGCGGTTCGCCATCACGCTGCTGACGGTGATTGCCATCGCCAGCGTGATCGGCACGGTGCTCAAGCAGAACGAGCCGTATCCGAATTACGTCAACCAGTTCGGACCGTTCTGGGCTGATCTCTTTCACACGCTGTCGTTGCAGAAGGTGTACGGCTCGTGGTGGTTCCTGTTGATCCTGGCCTTCCTGGTGATTTCCACATCGCTGTGCATCTCCCGCAACGCCCCGAAGATGCTGGTCGAGATGCGTTCGTGGAAAGACCATGTGCGCGAGCGCAGTCTCCGTGCGTTCCATCATCGCGGGGAATATGATGCGCCGCGCGGTCGTGCGGAAGCGGTCGGCCGCGTGGCCGCACTGCTACGCAATCGGGGTTATCGCATCAAGCCGGTGGAGCATGAGGGTGCCACGCTGCTGGCGGCGAAGGCCGGGGCTGCGAACAAGCTTGGCTACATTCTTGCCCATACAGCCATCGTCGTGATCTGTATCGGCGGTTTGCTCGATGGGGATATGCTGATTCGCGCGCAGATGTTGTTTGGCGGCAAGTCGCCGATCAGTGCAACGCCCTCATCAGCGGAGATCGGGGCTCAGCATCGTTTGTCGACGAGCAACCCGGGATTCCGTGGCAGTGCGTTCGTGCCCGAGGGCGCTACCGTGTCGACGGCCATTCTCAATGTCGCGGACGGCGCGCTGGTGCAGGACCTGCCGTTCACGATCATGCTCAAGAAGTTTACGGTCGACTACTACTCGACCGGCATGCCCAAGCTGTTTGCGTCCGATGTAATTGTGACCGACCGTGCAACGGGCAAGCAGACCGAGGCGACGATCAAGGTTAACGAGCCGCTGACGATCGATGGCATTGCGATTTACCAGTCGAGCTTCGAGGATGGCGGCTCGCAATTGAATTTCGTGGGCTATCCGATGGCCGGTAGCAGCCATGCCACCTTCGCGCTTGGTGGCACGGTGGGCGGTAAGGTGCAGCTTGCCGGTACGGGTCCCGACGTCGACGGCCTGACCGTCGAGTTCAGCGATTTCCGCCAGATCAATGTCGAGACGGTTACCGATGGCTCGGGCAAGGCCGATGTGCGCGGTGTTGCGCGCAAGCCGCTCGGCACGCTGGATCAGCACCTGGGTTCGGCGGTGAACCTCGACAAGGACAAGAACCTGCGCAATGTCGGTCCGTCGGTTCAGTACAAGCTGCGTGATCGCAACGGTCAGGCGCGCGAGTTCAACAACTACATGCTGCCGGTACAACTCGAAGGACAGACGGTATTCCTGGCTGGAATGCGCGAATCCCCTAGCGAATCGTTTCGTTACCTGCGGATTCCCGCGGATGACCAGCGCAGCCTGAATGACTGGATGCGATTGCGTGCGGCACTGCAGGACAAGGCGATGCGTGAACAGGCCGCACGCCGGTTTGCGGAAGCCTCGATGCCCGGTGCCGGCAAGGAAGCGCTGCGTGGCCAGCTTGCCGAAAGCGCCTTGCGTGCGATGGATCTGTTTGCCGGTGCCACGCGTCCTTCGCCGGACTCTCCGCCGGGCGGCTTCACGGCCATTGCGGCGTTCCTGGAGAAGTCCGTGCCGCAGGGCGAGCAGCAGAAGGCCGCCGATGTATTGCTGAAGATTCTGAATGGTTCGATGTGGGAATTGTGGCAACTGTCACGTGAGCAGGCCAAGCAGCCCACGATCCCGAATGACGCGCAAAGTGCGGCATTCCTGCAGCAGTCCATTAACGCGTTGTCGGACAGTTTTTTCTACCTGGCGCCAGTTTTCCTGCAGCTTGATGACTTCAAGGAGGTCAAGGCAAGCGTGTTCCAGATGACCCGTGCGCCGGGCAAAAACATCGTGTATCTTGGCTGCCTGCTGTTGACGCTGGGCGTGTTCGCGATGTTCTACATTCGCGAGCGCCGGGTCTGGGTCTGGGTGCGCGACAGGCGCGACGACGAGGGCGACACAACGGGCAGTCACGTCATGATGGCGATGTCCACGCAGCGACGCACGCTCGACTTCGAGAAGGAGTTCACGGCGCTGCGCGACGATATCGGACGCGCGGTAGGTGCCGGCGCCACGGTAGCGATGCCGTCCGCAGCACATCGATCCGAAGCATCAGCGCACGATGATCAACGCGGCGCGTCGCTATAGTAGAAAGTCAGCAGAGTCAGCAGATATAACAGGCGCGCAAGCGTCGCATAGCAGGAATGCCATGTCCTCCAATCTGAACCACGCCAATCCCGGGCTGCCCGCGCGACAGAACGTCGCAGCCCACGATATCCCTCCGGCCGATGCATCGTTCGATGCCGAATATCTGGAGCCGTCGTTCCTTCGCCGGCTGACCTGGGTTGACTGGGCCTTTGCGCTGCTGCTGGTCGTGGGTGCCGGCTTCGCGCTGGCGCAGTACGGACACTGGATGAACGTCTACGACAAGGCCGTGCTGATTGCGTCGGTGCCGACGTTCGCGCTGCTTGGCTGGCACTGGAAGGCGGTGCGGCCGTTGATGGTAGGCATCGCCGTACTGTCGCTGCTGGCGATCCAGATGTACCAGGGCAACCTGGCGCGTGCCGAAGAGGCATTTTTCCTGAAGTATCTGCTGTCGAGCCAGTCGGCCATCCTGTGGATGAGCGCGCTGGTGTTTCTCTCGACGGCGTTCTACTGGGTGTCGTTGATCACGCGATCCGAAACGGGCGCGAGCATCGGCAGCAAGCTCTGCTGGGCCGCCGTGGTCCTCGGTTTTACCGGTTTGATGGTGCGCTGGTACGAGTCGTATCTGATCGGCGCAGACATCGGTCACATTCCCATCTCGAACCTCTACGAGGTCTTCGTCCTCTTCACGCTGATCACGTCGCTGTTCTACCTTTACTACGAGCGTCGCTACGCTACGCGCGCGCTGGGCGCCTTCGTCATGCTGGTAGTGTCGGCAGCGGTGGCGTTCCTGCTTTGGTACACGGTGTCGCGCAATGCGCAGGAGATCCAGCCGCTGGTACCTGCGCTGCAAAGCTGGTGGATGAAGATCCACGTGCCGGCGAACTTCATTGGCTACGGCACGTTTGCACTGGCTGCAATGGTGGCGGTGGCCTACCTGCTCAAGCAGCGCGGCATCATGGCGGAGCGCCTGCCATCGCTCGAACTGCTCGACGACGTGATGTACAAGGCGATCGCCGTGGGCTTCGCGTTCTTCACGATTGCGACGATCCTGGGCGCACTGTGGGCGGCCGAAGCGTGGGGTGGCTACTGGAGTTGGGACCCCAAGGAAACCTGGGCGCTGATCGTGTGGCTGAACTATGCGGCATGGCTGCACATGCGCCTGATGAAGGGGCTGCGCGGCACCATGGCGGCGTGGTGGGCGTTGGTGGGCCTGTTGGTCACGACCTTTGCGTTCCTGGGCGTCAACATGTTCCTTTCGGGGTTGCATAGCTACGGCGAACTCTGAGACGCGCCGACGCTGGACCCGAGCTTGTCGATCGAAGAGCCCGTCCAATACGACGGGCTCTTTTTCGTTTGTCATGTCGAGTAGCGCGCGCATCACAGGCGACATTTATTTGAACTCGACGGCGACAAACGCATCACATTCGGTGTTTACTGAGGGTGAACGGCACCGGTTGTCGGCGCCGACCGAGAAGGGAGACTTGAAGATGACTATTCGTCACAACGCCATGTCTGCATTGCGACCGGCTGCCTTGGCACTGGGTACGGCAGCGCTGCTGCTGGGCGGTTGCGCGAGCATGGGAATGGGAGGTGGAAACATGCCGCCGACCGTCAAGGTCGCCAACGGCGTACTGACCGATCCGCAGGGCCTGACGCTTTACACGTTTGACCGCGACACGGCGAGCAGTGGCAAGAGCGTCTGCAACGGCGCGTGTGCCACCAACTGGCCGCCGCTGTTGGCAGAGCCCGGCCGTACGGCATCGGGCGATTATTCGATCATCACGCGCGACGACGGCGCACGCCAGTATGCGTACAAGGGCAAGCCGCTCTATCGCTTTGCCAAGGACGCCAAGGCTGGCGATCGTGCAGGCGACAACCTGAACAACGTCTGGCACGTCGCAAAGCCCTGAGCGGGCACGGCGACCCGCCAGAAGGCCGCGCCGGCTCCCGGGTAGAAGGGGCGGGCGCGGCCTTTTGTCGCAATGTCGGGGGCGGCATCGCACGTTTGAGACCGTTTTCGTGTCCAATGCAGCATCGTCCAGAATAAATGCTGCCCATCATGCTGATTCCTTCCCCCAAATGGCTGCGCGGTGATGACATTGCCGCATCCGAGATCACGCCTCGGGAGACATATCTTTCGCGTCGGCAGTTGCTGGCGCTCGGCGGCGCTGGGATGGCGGGTACGTGGCTCTCGCGTTCAGCGTTTGCGCAAGGCGCGCCCGGCAAACTGGCGCGGCTGCCCGCCACGCCGAACAACGCCTATGTCGTGACCGAGAAGCGCACGCCCTACGAGGACGTCACCACCTACAACAACTTCTACGAGTTCGGCACGGACAAGTCCGATCCCGCCCGCAATGCCGGCACGCTGCGCCCGCGTCCGTGGCAGGTGGCAGTGGAAGGCTTGGTCAAGCATCCCAAGACCTACGACATCGACGAGCTACTGAAACTCGCGCCGATGGAGGAACGTGTCTACCGGCTGCGTTGCGTGGAAGGTTGGTCGATGGTGATCCCGTGGATCGGATATCCGCTGGCGGAACTGATCAAGCGCGTGGAGCCGCAGCCCGGCGCGAAATTCGTGCAGTTCATCACGCTGGCCGACAAGAAGCAGATGCCGGGCTTGGGTAGCAGTGTCCTCGATTGGCCGTACAGCGAAGGACTGCGCATGGACGAGGCGATGCATCCGCTGGCGCTGCTGACCTTCGGGCTGTATGGCGAGGTGCTGCCCAATCAGAACGGCGCACCCGTGCGGATGGTGCTGCCGTGGAAATACGGATTCAAGAGCGCAAAGTCGATCGTGAAGATTCGTTTCGTCGACAAGCAGCCGCCGACGAGTTGGAACCTTGCCGCCGCCAATGAGTATGGCTTTTATTCCAACGTGAACCCGGATGTCGATCATCCGCGCTGGAGCCAGGCCACGGAGCGTCGCATTGGTGAGGACAAAGGCGGTGGTGGTTTCTCCGCGCTGTTCGCGCCCAAGCGCAAGACGCTGCCGTTCAACGGCTATGGCGCGCAAGTGGCATCGCTCTATCAGGGCATGGATCTGAGGAAGAACTTCTGATGGATGGGCGCGGTCCGTCGGCTACCCCGACGCGTGCGGGCGAGGCGCGCGGGCTGGCGATGCCCACGCCAGCGCAACTGCGTGCCGTGAAGGTCGTGGTGTGGTTGCTGGCATTGCTGCCGTTCGCGCGATTGATGTACCTGGGCGCGACCTCGCAGTTCGGCGCCAATCCATTGGAATTCGTGACGCGGTCCACTGGGACGTGGACGCTGGTGATGCTCTGCGTGACGCTGGCTGTCACTCCGCTACGCAGGCTGACCGGTTGGAACTGGTTGCTTCGGCTGCGTCGCATGCTGGGCCTGTTCACGTTCTTCTACGCGCTGCAGCACTTCCTGCTGTGGCTGGCCGTGGATCGAGGATTCGAACTGGCGGCCATTCTCAAGGACATCGGCAAACGCCCGTTTATCACGGTCGGGTTTGCGGCGTTCGTGCTGATGGTGCCGCTGGCTGCCACCTCGGCCAATGTTATGGTGCGATGGCTCGGCGGCAAGCGGTGGCAGAGCCTGCATCGGGCAATCTATGCCATCGCCGTGCTGGCGATCCTGCACTTCTGGTGGCACAAGGCCGGCAAGAACGATTTTGGTGAAGTGTCGATCTATGCTGCCGTGGTGTTTGTGCTGCTGGCAGCGCGGGTGTGGTGGCGGGGCAAGCGGGCATAGCGGCTTCTGCACGTCGTCCCGGAGTGCCATGAAAAAACGGCGACGTGCGGTAGTCGCAGCATCGCCGTTTTTGGCGTGCCGATGCAGGGCGCATCGGGATGTCTGAGGCGTCTTCAGTCTTTCAGGAGGCACTCATTGGCGAACAGGTCCGCCGGCAGTTCGCGCTCGCGCACGAGGTGCACGGTGTTGCCATCGACCATGACTTCGGCGGCGCGGCCACGCGTGTTGTAGTTCGAGCTCATGACGAAGCCATACGCGCCAGCCGACATCACCGCCAGCAGATCGCCCGGCTGCACAGCCAGCGCGCGATCACGGCCCAGCCAGTCACCTGATTCGCACACGGGGCCGACCACATCGTAGGTGCTGGCGGCGTCGTCGCGCGGCGCCACGGGTTCGATGCGATGGAACGCCTCGTACATTGCAGGGCGGGCCAGATCGTTCATGGCGGCATCGACAATGCAGAAATTCTTTGCCGCGCCCGGCTTCAGGAACTCCACTTGGGTGAGCAGCACGCCAGCATTGCCAACTAGCGAACGGCCCGGTTCGAACAGCACTTCGCGGTGACCGTGACCTCGCGCCGCCACGCGGTCGATCAGCGTCGTGGCGAAGCCGGTGATGTCCGGCGGCGTCTCGTCGTCGTACGTGATGCCGAGACCACCGCCTACGTCGATGTGTTCGAGCTTGATCCCTTCGGCTTCGAGCGCTTCCACTACGTCCAGCACCTTGTCCAGTGCTTCAAGGTACGGGGCGACTTCCGTGATCTGCGATCCGATGTGGCAATCGATACCTGCCACGTCGATGTGCGGAAGTGCGGCGGCGCTGCGGTAAGTCGGCAGCACGTCTTCAAATGCGACACCGAACTTGTTGCCTTTCAGCCCCGTGGAGATGTAGGGGTGGGTCTTGGCATCGACGTCGGGGTTGATGCGCAGCGACACGCGCGCGCGCTTGCCCAGGCGTCCCGCCACGGCGTTGAGCCGGTCGAGTTCGGGAATCGATTCGACATTGAAGCCACGCACGTCATGTTGGAGTGCCAGCGCCATGTCGGCCTCGCTCTTGGCGACGCCGGAGAAGACCACCTTGCGTGGGTCGCCGCCAGCGGCGATCACGCGCAGTAGTTCACCGCCCGAGACGATGTCGAAGCCCGCGCCCAGCTTTGCGAAGACCTGCAGCACGGCCAGATTCGAGTTGGCCTTGACCGCGTACTGCACGTGCGCATTGCGGCCCTTGCAGGCAGCGGCGTAGGCATTGTAGGCGGTGGTCAGCGCGGCGCGCGAATAGATGTAGGTCGGCGTACCGAACTCGGCGGCGATACGGGCCAGCGGCACCTGCTCGGCGGCGAGGGTGCCGTCCGGACGGCGGGAGAAGAATTCAGTCATGTTCGTGGCGTGCAGCACTCAGCGTGCGGAGGGGGCGGAAGCGCCGGTGGCCGGCTGGACGGGTACTGGCGAGGTGGCCGGTTCGCCCATGGGTTGGGCCGGCGTCACGGTACCCGGCTTGCCCAAGCCCGGATCGGGCACGGTCGGCGAGGTGGGTTCGCCCGGCACCCGGGGCATGTACAACGGGCCGCGGATGCCGCAGCCGGCGAGGGTCATCGCGAGAACGGCGGCAAACGCCGATACAATCGCACCACGACGCAGCATCGGGGAGTCCTTCATTTGTCTGGATGGGCTTTCGGATGGCTGGGGGAGGCGTGCTGCTTCCCTGATTTCCATCAATTGATGCCGGCCCCAAAGCCTGTCGGAAACGGGCCGCCGGCGGTCTTGGAGTGTAGCATGCCCCCCCTCAATGAAACGGAGTTCCTGGCGCTGGCCGGGGCCGCGCTCGACAAGCTGGAAGCCGACATCGAGTCGGCCGCCGACGCGGTAGATGCCGATGTCGAAATCAACCGCACCGGCAATGTCATGGAGCTCGAATTCGAGGATGGCTCCAAGATCATCGTCAACAGCCAGGCGCCGATGCAGGAATTGTGGGTGGCGGCCAAGGCAGGAGGCTTCCACTTTCGCCATGACGGCGCCAAATGGATCGATTCGCGCAGCGGGGCGGAGCTGTACGCGGCGCTGTCGGGTTACATGAGCCAGCAGGCCGGTGCGACGCTGACGCTGAAGTAAGCGCTGGGGCGCTTCGGCGCCATGATAAAAAAACCGGCCGCCAGGGCCGGTTTTTTTCGCTTTGAAGCCGGAGGCCGCACATCATGCGCCGCCGAACATCTCCAGGATCTTCTTCTTTTCCTGCTCGGTATCCTGGATCGGACGCGAGCTTTCCTCGGGCTTGCCCGGCCACGGATCGCCCAGGCCCACGGAGGCCACGCCAGCGCCGCCCGCGTTCTCCTCAAGCGTCCAGTCGCCAGCCACGTTGACCACGCCTTCCGGCGCCTGGCGATCCGGGCTTTCCGGTACGCCCTTCAGCGCCTTGCTCATGTACCCCACCCAGATCGGCAGGGCCAGCCCGCCGCCGGTTTCGCGCACGCCCAGGCTCTTGGGCTGGTCATAGCCCATCCAGGCGATGGCCACGAGCTTCGGTGTATAGCCTGCGAACCAGGCATCGACCGCGTCGTTGGTGGTACCGGTCTTGCCGGCCAGATCGTTGCGGCCCAGCCGCTGCTTGGCCGGATTGGCCGTGCCGCTGCGCACCACCTCCCGCAGCATGCTGTCGGCGATAAAGGCGGTCCGCGCATCCAGCACACGCACCGCATCGGCACCGGCCGTCTGCGGATGGGTTTCCGAGATGACCTTGCCGCGCGAATCTTCCACACGCTGGATCAGGTACGGATTCACGCGGTAACCGCCATTGGCGAAGACCGAGTAGGCGCCGGCCATCTGCAACGGCGTCACGCTTCCCGCGCCCAGTGCCATTGGCAGGTAGGCCGGATGCTTGTCGGCTTCGAAGCCGAAGCGTGTGATGTAGTCCTGGGCGTACTGCGTGCCAATGGCGCGCAGGATACGGACGGAAACGAGGTTCTTCGATTTGGCCAGCGCGCGGCGCATCGTCATCGGACCTTCAAACTTGCCGTCGTAGTTCTTCGGTTCCCATACCTGGCCGCCAGTGTCCGGGCCAATCGTCAGCGGCGCGTCATTGATCACCGTCGCCGGCGAGAAACCCTTTTCCAATGCGGCCGTGTAGATGAACGGCTTGAAGCTCGAGCCGGGCTGGCGCCACGCTTGCGTGACGTGGTTGAACTTGTTCCGGTTGTAGTCGAAGCCGCCCACCATGGAGCGAATCGCACCGTCCTCCGGATTCAGCGAGACGAATGCCGCGGCTACCTCGGGCAGCTGCGTCACGGACCACGAGTTGGACTTCTCGTCCTGCGTCACGCGGATGATTGCGCCCGGGCGGATCTTGACCTTGGGCTGGGCATTGGCCGACAACGACGGCGCGATAAAGCGCAGCGCGTTACCTTCGATCGTTGCCACCTCGCCGGACAGCAGCGTGGCCTTGACCTGCTTGGCCGTCACGCTGGTCACCACGGCGGAGCGCAGGTCGTCACTGCCCGGATGCTCGACGAGTGCATCGTCGATGGCCTGCTCGCGCTCGGCGGAGTCCGACGGCAGGTCGATGAATGCCTCCGGACCGCGGTAGCCGTGCTTGCGCTCGTACGTCATGATGCCGCTGCGCACAGCCTCGTATGCGGCGTCCTGGTCGGTCTTGTTCAACGTGGTGTGGACCGTCAGGCCGCGCGTGTAGGTTTCCTCACGATACTGCGCGTACATCAGTTGCCGCACGATTTCAGCCACGTACTCGGCGTGGGTCGAGAACTCGTTGCCCTCGCTGCGTACCTTCAACTCCTCGCGTACCGCCTGATCGTACTGTTCGGGCGTGATGTAGCCGAGGTCGCGCATGCGCTGGAGAATGTATTCCTGGCGCACCTTGGCGCGGCGCGGATTGACCACCGGGTTGTACGCCGACGGTGCTTTGGGCAGCCCGGCCAGCATCGCGGCTTCGGCCGGCGTCACGTCCTTGATCGATTTGCCGAAATACACGCGTGCGGCGCTGGAGAACCCGTAGGCGCGCTGGCCCAGGTAGATCTGGTTCATGTACACCTCGAGGATCTGATCCTTGGTTAGATTGGCCTCGATCTTGTACGCGAGGAGCATCTCGTAGATCTTGCGCGTGTAGGTCTTCTCGCTGGACAGGAAGAAGTTGCGTGCCACCTGCATCGTGATCGTCGATGCGCCTTGCGACAGGCCGCCGCGCAGGTTGGCCAGGCCAGCCCGCAGCACGCCTACGAAGTCCACGCCGCCGTGTTCGTAGAAGCGGTCGTCCTCGATCGCGAGCACGGCCTTCTTCATCACGTCGGGAATTTCGCCGATCGGCACGAAGTTGCGGCGCTCCTCGCCGAACTCGCCAATGAGGATGTTGTCGGCCGTGTAGATCCGCAACGGGATCTTGGGACGGTAGTCGGTGATGGTGTCCAGCGACGGCAGGTTCGGGGCTGCCACAACCAGCGCATAGCCTACCAGCAGCGCCACCGCAACCATGCCGGCAACAAGCAGTCCGAGCACCCAGAACATGATGCGCGTCCAGAGCGGACGGCGGACGGGGAGGGACGGCTTCTGTTGTGCTGTGGCCATAAGGGGTTTACCTGACAAGAGTGCCCGGATTATATCGTCGGCGCCTGGCCACACAGCGCGCCCGGTGGCGCGGAAGGCGCTATCGCGCTGTTACAAGATGTAATGACGTTGAGGTCTGCCTGTCACGCGGTGCAGATCGCTGACGCAGCGCGGGTCAGCGGGAGGTCTCGCAGCGTTGGTGAAAACGACCCGTCTGACGTGACGTCGGAAGGGGCGCGTTGCCGGGAAACGACGCCCTGCGACGGCGATGTTTCGGAGCGTCGGATTTTGGCAACGGATTCGCGACGACCTTCTGAAAATGGATGCGTGGTCAAACCGGCACATTGCCAGCGCCCATGGTTTGAGTGAGAATCCACGAACATAAAAGAGCAAACGTTTCATCCAAGAAACTGGCTCGCACCATTAGAGCAAACAAGCCGTGGGCGAGTTCAAATGTCAGGGGGTCAACCTTGCGACGGGGCATCTTGTCGGGTCTTCTACGCCGTACTACGGTCGGCGTAGATATTGGGTCGTCTAGCGTCAAGGTCGTCGAACTGTCCGTCGGGGCAGGGAAGAACGACTTCAGGCTGGAGAAATGCGCCAGCGAACTGCTGGATCGCAATGCCGTTGCCGATGGCAACGTGGTCAACATCGAGGCCGTGGGGATCGCGCTGAAGCGTGCCCTTGGCAAGGCCGGCATCCGCACCAAGGACGTGGTCCTGGGTGTGCCGTCCATGCTGACGGAATCCCAGACGGTCAGTCTTCCGGACAACCTGTCCGAGGACGAACTCTATTCGCAGGTCGAATCGGAGGCGCACCGCCTCTATCCGCCTTCCCAGGCGGTGAATTTCGACTTCGCGGTGATTGGTCCCAGCGAAACCGAAGGTGGTATTGGCGTACGCGTCACGGCCGCCAACAGCGATCGTGTGCAGGAGCGCGTGACGGCTGCCGAAATGGCCGGCCTCAAGCCGCAGGTCATGGACGTGGAGGAGTACGCCGTACAGCGTTCGGTCGTGCAGATGCTTGGCGTTCCGGTGGGTGTGACGGAAACCGACGCCAAGGATCTGCCGGTCGTGGCGGTCGTGCATCTTGGCGGCAGCCGTTCCAAGGCCATCTTCTACCAGGGCTGGAAGGAACTGTACGAGCAGCCTCTGAACAGCTACGGCGACCAGCTCACGCAGAGCGCCGCTCGCATGTTCACACTGGACGCGCTCAAGGCCGAGATCAAGAAGCGCAAGAACACGCTTCCCGAAGCGTGGCGTGCGCAACTGCTCAAGCCGTCGCTCGATGCACTCGCCATGGAAGTGCAGGGTGCCATCGGCAACTTCATCGCCAGTTCCAGCCTGGGACGTGTCGACGAGATCCTGCTGTCCGGCGGCCACGCTTCGCTGCTGGGTGTCCAGGCGGCGATCCAGCAGCAGACGCAGATCACGACCACGCTGGCCAATCCCTTCGCCAACATGATGACCGCAGGCAAGGTCAACGAACGCTATCTCCAGCGTGACCTGCCTGCGTACATCGTCAGTGCGGGACTGGCGCTGCGCGGACTGCAATAACCCACCTTGGGGGACACGCATGTCCACGACGACGAATACCATTCCGTCGGTCAACCTGCTGCCTTATCACGAGGCGCGCAAGGCAGCCCGACGCAAGAAGGTCTACACGATGCTGGGCGGTGCGGCGGGCGCAGGTGCGCTCGTGGTGCTGGCTGGCGGCTTCTACATTGACGCGCAGATCGAGGATGTCAGCCGTCTGAATCAGACGCTTTCGACCGAGAACGCCCGCATGGACGGGCAGATCAAGGAAGTCAACTCGCTCAAGAAGGATATCGAGGCACTGCTCGACCGGCAGCGCGCCATCGAAAGCTTGCAGGCCCAGCGCAACCTGCCGGTGCAGTTGCTCGAGGAACTGGTTCGCCAGGTACCCGAAGGCGTGTACCTGACAAGCCTCAAGCAGACGGGCGACAACTTTGTCATGGCCGGCATCGCGCAATCCAACGAGCGTGTCTCCGAACTGCTTCGCAACATCGACCAGGTGCAATGGCTCGATCGAGCCGAGTTGGTCGAGTCGAAGGCCACCGTGATGACGAACAACCTGAAGGAGCAACGCAGGCTGTTCGACTTCTCGATGCGCTTCTCGTATCGCGTGGAAGAACCCGCCGTCAAGAAGGGCGCCGGCGGCGCATCGGCGGCCGCGGCCAAGCCCGCGAAAGGCAAGGTCTGACCATGGCGCTGAATTCCGATATCTCCCTGCAGGATCTGACCGCGCAGTTCCGCGGCCTGAACCTGAACGAGCCCGAAACGTGGCCTACCGCCCCGCGCCTACTGTTCTCGGTTCTGGCCGCGGTGATCGTGCTGGTACTCGGCTGGCAGTTCTATTGGAGCGACAAGACCGCCGATCTTGATCGCCGTCATGCCGAGCACGAGACTCTCAAGACACAGTTCCGAAGCAAGGTGGCGCAGGTGGCCAACCTTGAAGCATTGCGCAAGCAGAAGGTGGAAGTGGAAAAGCGCGTAGCGCTTGCCGAACGCCAGTTGCCCAACAGTACCGAGATGGACGCGCTGCTCGCGGACGTGAACCACGCTGGTGTGGCGCGCGGCCTGCAGTTCGAACTGTTCAAGCCACAGGCGGCCATCATCAAGCCGTACTTTGCCGAGATTCCGGTCAACCTCAAGGTCACCGGCCGCTACCACGACGTTGCGTTGTTCAATGCGGACGTGGCGGCCCTGTCGCGGATCGTGTCGATGCGTAACCTGAACATGTCGGTGGCCAAGGACGGCACGCTTTCGATGGAAGGTGTGGCGATGGCCTATCGTGCGCTGGACCCGGACGAGCAGGCTGCACAACGCAAGGCGGCTGCCGATGCCGCGGCGAAGAAGAAGGGAGGTGCCAAGTGAGTCGCCTTCTCGAACGACGCCCCCCGGTTGCGCTGCATACCTTGGCGGCCGCGGCACTGGCGGTGCTCGCGCTGACCGGATGCGGTCCCAGCGAGGACGACGGCCTGAGGCTGTGGATGGACCAGACGCGTGCCGCGAAGGCGCCAGCGCCCGAGCCGCTGCCCGACGTCAAGCCTTACACGCCGCGCGAGTATGCCGGCCGCAGTTCGCCGGAGCCATTTGCGCAGACCAAGATCGGCGAGCTGAACAAGTCGATGACCGAGTCGCCGGAGGCCGGACGGCGACGCGAGCCGCTTGAAGACTATCCGCTGGAGAACTTCAAGATGCTCGGCATGCTGAAGAAAAACGGCGAGACCTACGGTGTCGTACGCGTAGATAACAAGATCCACCACGTCAAGGTGGGTCAATATCTCGGCCAAAGCTATGGCCGGGTCGTCCGCATCAACGATCAGGAGATCGTGTTGCGCGAATTGGTTCGGGAAGGGGTCTCAGATTGGAAAGAGAAAATGACCAGCCTGAAGCTGGAGGCATCCGCATGATCACCGCACGTTGGGTCAGGACGCTTGCGGGCGCGTCCGCTATGGCGCTGATGCTGGCCGCTCCGGCCGCATTTGCACAGAACAACCAGCTCAAACAGGTGGACGCCAACGTGGTTGGCGAGCAGACCGTGTTCATGGTCGACCTCAAGAGCCCGCTGGCGCAGAAGCCGGTGGATTTCACGACGCAGAATCCGTCGAAGATCGCGATCGATTTCTTCGATACCGGGTTTGTAGGGGGCCGGGCACAGTATGAGTACGCCGGCAAGCTGCTCAAGAGCGCCAACGTGATGCAGATCGGGGACCGCACCCGCGTGGTGCTGAACCTGAGTCGCAACGCGACGTATCGCACGGAAATTCGGGGCACGCAGTACGTGGTGTTGATGGACAACGTCACGCAGTCGGCTACCGCCGCCGCACCGACGTTCGCGCCATCGCCGACCGTGACCGCCGCCGTGGCGGCGAACCGTCCGTCGGTACGCAATATCGATTTCCGTCGCGCTGGCGAGAGTGCGGGCCGCGTGGTGGTGGACTTGTCCTCGCGCGATACCGGCATCAACATCCAGCAGCAGGGCCAGAACCTGGTCGTGGATTTCATGGGCACCTCGCTGCCGGCCGATCTGCGCCGCCGCTTCGATGTGACGGATTTCGGCACGCCGGTGCAAGGTCTGCGTGCCAACGATGCCAACGGCAGCGCTCGCCTCATCATCGAGCCGCGCGGCAACTGGGAATACAGCTCTTACCAGACAGACACCCAGTTCGTGGTGGAGGTGCGGCCGGTCAAGAACGATCCGAACAAGCTGATCGCCGGTCAGGGATATCGCGGCGAGAGGTTGTCGCTGAACTTCCAGAACATCGATATCCGGTCGCTGCTGCAGGTCTTTGCGGACTTCACGAACCTGAACATCATCACGAGCGACACGGTGCAGGGCAACCTGACGCTGCGCCTCAAGGATGTGCCGTGGGACCAGGCGCTCCAGATCGTGATGGACTCGAAGGGGCTGGCGTCGCGCCGCAACGGCAACGTGCTGTGGGTGGCGCCGAAGGCCGAGCTGGCCACGAAGGAAAAGCTCGAGCTTGAGTCGATGCAGCAGATCAACGAACTCGAGCCGATCCGCAGCCAGGTGTTCCAACTCAACTACCAGCGTGCCGACGATGTGCGCCGCATGCTGCTGGGGTTGCCGGTTGCGGGCAGTGGCGGCGGTGCTGCACCGGCGGGTGGTGCAGCGGGTGCCGCGAGCGTGACGCGCATGCTGTCGAAGCGCGGCTCGCTGACGGCGGATCCGCGTACGAACCAGCTGTTCGTGTCGGACATCGGCAGCAAGCTGGAAGAAGTGCAAGGCTTCCTGCAGAAGATCGACATTCCTGTACGCCAGGTCATCATCGAGGCGCGCATCGTCGAGGCGAGCGATACGTTCAGCCGCAATCTCGGTGTGAAGCTGGGTTTTGCCCTGCCGCGCTCGGGCAGCGCAATCGGCAATTCCTATCAGAACGTGGCCTCGCCATTCACGGCCGACAGCAAGTGGACCAACGCGCCGGCGCTGAGTTTGCCGGCAGCGGCGATCAATGGCGTGGACCCGGCATCGGTGGCATTCAGCATCTTCAACGCCGGCGCAGGCCGCTTCCTGGATCTGGAAATCTCGGCGCTGGAAGCTGACGGCAAGGGCAAGATCATCTCCAGCCCGCGTGTCGTGACGGCAAACAACATCAAGGCGCTGATAGAGCAGGGTACCGAACTGCCGTACCAGTCGGCTACGTCGAGCGGCGCCACGTCGATCCAGTTCCGCAAGGCCAACCTGAAGCTGGAAGTCACGCCGCAGATCACGCCCGAAGGCAATGTGCTGCTGGACGTCGATGTGAACAAGGACAGTGTCGGTATCCAGACCGTCAACGGCTTTGCCATCGACACCAAGCACGTGCAGACCCAGGTGCTGGTCGACAACGGCGGCACGGTGGTGATTGGCGGTATCTACAGCCAGGACGAAAGCAACAACGTCAACAAGGTGCCCTTCCTGGGCGATATCCCGGTGATCGGCAACCTGTTCAAGAACAACGCCAAGGTCAACAACCGGACCGAGCTCCTGGTGTTCCTGACGCCGCGCATCCTGAACGATAACGTCTCGCTGAAATAGCCCGGTCCGGGTGCAGCACCAAGCCCGGATGCAGTAAACTGGCAGGCCGCGTCGCAACCCGACGCGGCCTTTTTCCTTTTGGCGGCGTCGTGGGCGGTATCGATGGCTGGCCGGGACGGGAGCCATGCAATGATGCACAATGGCGTTTGCATCACGTCGCGTCCCCTCCCAGGCGACCGCGCGTGCCCCGAGCCTTATCGTGCAAGACAGTCTCCTGTGACAGCCAATCGCCCGAACCTATTCTTTGTTGGCCTGATGGGCGCCGGCAAGACCACCGTGGGCCGCGCCGTAGCCCGACGCCTGAACTATCCGTTCTTCGATTCGGACCATGAACTCGAAGCGCGGTGTGGCGTGCGCATCCCGGTAATTTTCGATCACGAAGGTGAAGCCGGATTCCGGGACCGCGAGGAACACGCCATTGCAGAACTGACGTCGCGCAGCGGCATTGTGCTGGCAACCGGCGGCGGCGCCGTGCTGCGCGAGGCCAACCGGGCGGCCCTGAAGGCCAATGGCACGGTCGTCTACCTGCGCGCCAGCCCGCATGACCTGTGGCTGCGCACCCGGCATGACCGCAACCGTCCACTGCTGCAAACCGCCGATCCCAAGGGGCGCCTGGAAGCGCTCTACGCCGAGCGCGATCCGCTCTATCGGGAAGTGGCGGACTTCATTATCGAAACCGGCAAGCCGACCGTGGCACAGCTTGCTAATATGGTTCTCATGCAACTTGAAATGGCCGGCTTCACGCTTCCGCCCGTCGATACTGCCGCCGATTCGATTTCGGAAACGGACGAGCCAGACGGGCGCCCGGCCCAGGACACCCATTCATGATCACGCTGGAAGTCGATCTCGGGACGCGTAGCTACCCGATCCATATCGGCGGCGGCCTGCTGGACCGCGCCGAACTGCTGCAACCGCATGTGCGGGGGCAGCACGCTGTCATCGTCACCAACGAAACCGTGGGGCCACTGTACGCGGCGCACGTCGAGGCCGTGCTGGCGAAGCTCGGCAAGACCGTACGGACGGTGGTACTGCCCGACGGCGAGCGCTTCAAGCAGTGGGAAACGCTGAACCTTATCTTCGATGCGCTATTGCAGGCTGGCGCCGATCGCAAGACGACACTGATCGCACTGGGCGGCGGCGTGGTGGGCGACATGACGGGGTTTGCAGCCGCCTGCTATATGCGTGGCGTGCCGTTCGTGCAGATGCCGACTACGCTGCTGTCGCAGGTGGACTCGTCCGTGGGCGGCAAGACTGGTATCAACCACCCGCTCGGCAAGAACATGATCGGCGCGTTCCACCAGCCGAATGCTGTGATCGCCGATATCGACACGCTGCGAACGCTGCCGCCGCGGGAACTCGCAGCGGGGCTGGCCGAGGTCATCAAGCATGGTGCCATCGCCGATGCGGACTACTTCGGCTGGATCGAATCGAATATCGCCGGACTCAATGACTGCGACGTCGTGCTGATGGCCGAAGCCGTGCGCCGCTCGTGCGAGATCAAGGCAAGTGTGGTGGCGCAGGACGAGCGCGAAGGCGGCCTGCGCGCCATCCTCAATTTTGGGCACACGTTCGGCCATGCCATCGAAGCCGGCATGGGCTACGGCGAATGGCTGCACGGGGAGGCCGTGGGCTGCGGCATGGTGATGGCAGCGGACCTGTCGCATCGGCTGGGCTTCATCGACGTGCAGACCCGCGCGCGCATCCGCACGCTGACGCAAGCGGCCATGCTGCCCGTGGTGGCGCCGGACCTGGGCGTGGATCGCTATGTCGAACTGATGAAGGTGGACAAGAAAGCCGAAGCCGGCAGCATCAAGTTCATCCTGTTGCGCAAGCTGGGCGAAGCATTCATTACCACGGTGCCGGACCCCGATCTGCGCGATACGTTGCGCCACGCCGTCCTGAAACCGCCTACCGAGGCACCGGTCGCGTGAGCGACAGGTTATGCCTTGCAACCCCGAACCAGCCACGGATTAACGGATTGCCCGCATGACCACCGCTCCCCTGAAAGTCACACCCGCCGACCTCGACGCCCACCTCGCCCCGTATGCCGCGCTCTCTGCGCGGTCGCGCGGGCGCGTGCATGCGGAGCCGGCCTCGTCGTCGCGCAGCGAATTCCAGCGCGACCGCGATCGCGTCATCCACAGCACGGCCTTTCGCCGGCTCGAATACAAGACGCAGGTTTTCGTGAATCACGAGGGCGACCTGTTCCGCACGCGGCTCACGCACAGCCTGGAGGTGGCACAGATCGCGCGATCCATCGCCCGCAACCTGCGGCTGAACGAGGATCTGGTCGAGGCCATTTCGCTGGCGCACGATCTTGGGCACACGCCATTTGGGCACGCCGGACAGGATGCGCTCAATGGTTGCATGAAGAACCACGGAGGCTTCGAGCACAATCTGCAGAGCCTGTTGGTGGTGGACGAGCTGGAGGAGCGCTACGGGGGCTTCAACGGGCTGAACCTGACGTTCGAAACGCGCGAGGGCATCCTGAAGCATTGTTCGCGCGTGAACGCCGCTGCGCTGGGTGAGCTGGGGCGCCGCTTTCTGGAGGGGGCGCAGCCCTCGCTGGAGGCGCAACTGGCCAACCTGGCCGACGAGATCGCCTACAACAACCACGATATCGACGATGGCCTGCGGTCGGGTTTGCTGACCCTGGAGCAACTCGACGAGATCCCGATGTGGGGACGCCATCGCGCGGAGGTGATGGCGGCGTTCCCGGGTATCAACGGCAGGCGTGTGATCAATGAGACGGTGCGCCGTATGATCAACACGCTGATCGTCGATCTGATCGAGACCACGGGGCGCAATATCGTGGCGGCCAACCCGAAGACGATCGATGACGTACGCGCCGCCGGCCCGCTGGTGTCGTTCAGTCCGAAGGTGCATGAAGAGGCCCAGGCACTCAAGCGTTTCCTGTTCCGCCATTTGTATCGCCACTACCTGGTGATGCGGATGTCGGCCAAAGCCCAGCGCATTATTACCGACCTGTTCGGCGCATTCATTCAGGATCCGCGCCTCCTGCCGCCGCAATACCAGGCGGCGGGCCACGGCACCGATCAGCCACGGTTGATCGCGCACTATATCGCCGGCATGACGGACCGCTATGCCATCCGCGAGCATCGCCGCATCTTCGCAGTCAGCGAAAGCAACTGACTCGCCGGGGATGCATTGAAATAAACGGGGACAGATCAGGCTATCATTGGGGCCACCCAAGATCAGATAGCCGGATTGCCCCATGGCTCGCCTTCCCCGATTCTCTCCCCCTGACATGCCTGTGCTGGTGTTGCAGCGCGGGAACAACCGCCAGCCGGTGTTCCTCGGCACAGACGACTACCTGCATTACCTCGATTGCCTGCGCATGGCAGCCCGCGAACACGAGTTGTCGATCCACGCCTATGCATTGCGGCCCAACCATATCCACCTGGTCGCCACGCCCAAGGGGGCTGATTCGCTGAGCTTGACGATGCAAGCGGTGGGCCGGCGCTACGCTCGGCATTTCAATCGGGTGGCAGAGCGTACTGGCACCCTCTGGGAAGGACGGTTTCGCTCGGCGGTCATCGAACCCGGCCTCTGGATGATGCCCGCCATGCTCTATGTCGAGGGGAATGCGGTTCGTTCTGCCGATGTCTTGACGCCTGACGCCGACCGCTGGAGCAGCTATCGCCATCATGCCGGCATCGAAGCCAGTCCGCTTGTAAGCGATCACTCCGTGTATTGGGATCTCGGTAACACGCCATTCGAGCGTCAATCCAACTACCGGGCGCTGATGGCTGACGGCCTGTCCGGCAAGGCGCTCGCCACTCTGCAAAAACATGCCCATAGCGGCTGGCCGCTGGGTAGCGATGCGTTCCTGGCGCAGTTGGAGCGGCAGTCCACCCGGCGCGTGCAACCCCTTCCCAAAGGCCGGCCGCGCAAGGTGGGGGGCGAGGACGCGTTGACGGCGCCGTCGGAGCACGCACCAAGTTGAGGCATTTGTGCGCGAAATTTAATGTGTCCCCATTAATTGACCCTACAAAAATGGTGCGATTTTTAATGTGTTCTGACCCCATTTAAAAAATCTGCACGGTTAAGTCGATTCTCTTATAGTTGCCCCACCCACACAGTCATTGTGCGGCGCGTCACGCTCGTGTACGCCGCTGCGGTGCCTGCTTGCCACGCCCGATAAAGAGGCCCTGCAGCAGCCACCCCTACGGTCTGCACGCGCGCTGATTGCGCAGCCTTCACCGGAATTCAGCCCGTGGACCATACGCAACACCCCACCGCTTCTGATGCACTCGCCGCCCGCCCGCAGGCCCAGGGCCTGTATGACCCGACCAACGAGCACGACGCCTGCGGCGTCGGCATGGTCGCGCACATCAAAGGCAAGAAGTCCCACGAAATCGTTTCGCAGGGCTTGAAGATCCTGGAGAACCTGGATCACCGGGGCGCCGTGGGCGCTGACCCGCTGATGGGCGACGGGGCCGGCATCCTGATCCAGATTCCGGACCAGTTCTACCGCGAGGAAATGGCCAGGCAGGGCGTGACCCTGCCGCCGAACGGCGAGTACGGCGTGGGCATGATCTTCCTGCCGAAGGAACATGCGTCGCGTCTGGCCTGCGAGCAGGAACTCGAACGCACGGTGCGCCTGGAAGGCCAGGTCGTGCTGGGCTGGCGCGATGTGCCGGTGGACGCCAACATGCCGATGTCGCCGACGGTGCGCGAGACCGAGCCGGTCATCCGCCAGATCTTCATCGGTCGCGGCCGCGACATCATGACCACCGACGCGCTGGAACGTAAGCTCTACGTCATCCGCAAGACGGCCAGCCACGCCATCCAGGCGCTGAAGCTCAAGCACGGCAAGGAATACTTCGTGCCGTCGATGTCGGCCCGTACCGTCGTGTACAAGGGTCTGTTGCTGGCCAACCAGGTGGGCGAGTACTACCTGGACCTGCAGGATTCGCGCGCGGTGTCGGCGCTGGCACTGGTTCACCAGCGCTTCTCGACGAACACCTTCCCGGCCTGGGAGCTTGCCCACCCGTACCGCATGGTTGCCCACAACGGCGAAATCAACACGGTCAAGGGCAACGTGAACTGGGTGAACGCGCGGACTGGTGCGATCTCGTCGCCCGTGCTCGGCGACGACCTGCCCAAGCTCTGGCCGCTGATCTATCCGGGCCAGTCGGATACCGCATCGTTCGACAACTGCCTCGAACTGCTGACGATGGCCGGCTACCCGCTCGTCCACGCCATGATGATGATGATCCCGGAAGCCTGGGAACAGCACACCATGATGGACGACAACCGTCGCGCCTTCTACGAGTACCACGCCGCGATGATGGAGCCGTGGGACGGCCCCGCCGCCATCTGCTTCACCGATGGCCGCCAGATCGGCGCCACGCTGGACCGTAACGGACTGCGTCCGGCCCGCTTCTACGTGACGGAAGACGATTTCGTCGTGCTGGCGTCGGAAGCCGGCGTGCTGCCGTTCCCGGAATCGCGCATCGTCCAGAAGTGGCGCCTGCAGCCGGGCAAGATGTTCCTGATCGACATGGAACAGGGCCGCATCATCGACGACAAGGAACTCAAGGACAACCTGGCCAACGCCAAGCCGTACAAGAGCTGGATCGACGCCGTCCGCATCAAGCTGGACGAGATCGACGCCAAGCCGGAAGACGTGGCGGCCGAGAAGAAGCCGGTGTCGCCGCTGCTGGATCGCCAGCAGGCATTTGGCTACACGCAGGAAGACGTCAAGTTCCTGATGGCGCCGATGGCGCTGGCCGGCGAGGAAGCCACGGGCTCGATGGGCAATGACTCGCCGCTGGCCGTGCTGTCGTCGAAGAACAAGACGCTGTACCACTACTTCCGCCAGCTGTTCGCACAGGTGACCAACCCGCCGATCGACCCGATCCGCGAGAACATGGTGATGTCGCTGGTGTCGTTCATCGGTCCGAAGCCGAACCTGCTGGAACTGAACAACATCAACCCGCCGATGCGTCTTGAAGTGTCGCAGCCTGTGCTGGACTTCAAGGACATCGCCAAGATCCGCAACATCGAGCACTACACCGGCGGCAAGTTCCGTTCTTACGAACTGAACATCTGCTACCCGGTGGCGTGGGGCAAGGAAGGCATCGAAGCCCGCCTGGCATCGCTGTGCGCGGAAGCCGTGGACGCCGTGCGTTCGGGCTTCAACATCCTGATCGTGACGGACCGTCGCGTGGACGGTGGCGAGGTGGCGATTCCCGCGCTGCTGGCCACGTCGGCCATCCATCATCACCTGGTGGAGAAGGGCCTGCGCACGTCCGCCGGCTTGGTCGTGGAAACCGGCTCGGCACGTGAAGTCCACCACTTCGCACTGCTGGCCGGCTACGGCGCGGAAGCCGTGCACCCGTACCTGGCGATGGAAACGCTGGCCGATATGGCCGCGGGCCTGTCGGGCGACCTGTCGCCGGAAAAGGCAGTCAAGAACTTCGTCAAGGCGATCGGCAAGGGCCTGTTCAAGGTGATGTCGAAGATGGGCATCTCCACGTACATGTCGTACACGGGCGCCCAGATCTTCGAAGCCATCGGCCTGTCGCGCGAACTGGTGCAGAAGTATTTCCACGGCACGCCGTCGAACGTCGAAGGCATCGGTATCTTCGAGGTGGCCGAGGAAGCGCTGCGCCTGCATCGCGATGCATTCGGCAACAACCCGGTGCTGGAGAGCATGCTCGACACGGGCGGCGAATACGCCTACCGCGTGCGCGGCGAAGAACACATGTGGACGCCGGACTCTATCGCCAAGCTGCAGCACTCGGTGCGTGCGGACGATGGCAAGGGCCAGTACCAGACGTACAAGGAATACGCGAACATCATCAACGACCAGAGCCGTCGCCACATGACGCTGCGCGGCCTGTTCGAGTTCAAGGTTGACCCGGCCCGCGCGATTCCGCTGGAAGAAGTGGAATCGGCCAAGGAAATCGTGAAGCGCTTCGCCACGGGTGCGATGTCGCTCGGTTCGATCTCGACCGAAGCGCACGCAACGCTGGCCGTGGCGATGAACCGCATCGGCGGCAAGTCCAACACGGGCGAAGGCGGCGAGGACGAGAAGCGCTATCGCAACGAACTGCGCGGCATTCCCATCAAGCAGGGCGACACGTTCAAGAGCCTGCTGGGCGATCACGTCATCGAGAAGGACCTGGAACTGAAGGCTGGCGACTCGCTGCGCTCGAAGATCAAGCAGGTGGCGTCGGGCCGCTTCGGCGTCACGGCCGAGTACCTGGCTTCCGCCGACCAGATCCAGATCAAGATGGCGCAGGGCGCCAAGCCGGGCGAAGGCGGCCAGTTGCCGGGCCACAAGGTGTCCGACTACATCGGCAAGCTGCGTTACTCGGTGCCGGGCGTTGGCCTGATCTCGCCGCCGCCGCACCACGACATCTACTCGATCGAGGATCTGGCACAGCTGATCCACGACCTGAAGAACGTGAACCCGATGTCGGACATCTCGGTCAAGCTCGTGTCCGAAGTGGGCGTGGGCACCGTGGCGGCAGGCGTGGCGAAGGCCAAGGCTGACCACGTGGTGATCGCCGGCCATGACGGTGGCACGGGCGCATCGCCGTGGTCGTCGATCAAGTACGCCGGATCGCCGTGGGAACTGGGTCTGGCCGAAACGCAACAGACGCTGATGCTGAACGGCCTGCGCAACCGCATTCGCGTGCAGGCTGACGGCCAGATGAAGACGGGCCGCGACGTGGTGATCGGCGCGCTGCTGGGCGCCGACGAGTTCGGCTTTGCCACGGCACCGCTGGTGGCCGAGGGCTGCATCATGATGCGCAAGTGCCACCTGAACACCTGCCCGGTGGGTGTGGCCACGCAAGACCCGGCGCTGCGCAAGAAATTCCAGGGCAAGCCCGAGCACGTGGTGAACTTCTTCTTCTTCGTTGCAGAGGAAGCCCGCGAGATCATGGCGCAACTGGGTATCCGCACGTTCGACGAACTGATCGGCCGCGCTGACCTGCTCGACACGCGCGGTGGCATCGAACACTGGAAGGCACGCGGCCTGGACTTCAGCCGCATCTTCTACCAGGCACCGTTCCCGGCGGATGTGCCGCGTTACCACACCGACGTGCAGGACCACGGCCTGTCGGTGGAAGCCGGCAAGGCGCTGGACCACACGCTGATCGCCAAGGCGCGTCCTGCCATCGACAAGGGTGAGCGCGTCTCGTTCATTCAGCCGGTCAAGAACGTGAACCGCACGGTGGGCGCGATGCTGTCCGGCGTGATTGCCAAGCAGTACGGTCACGAGGGCCTGCCCGACGATACCGTCCACATCCAGTTCCAGGGCACGGCCGGCCAGTCGTTCGGCGCGTTCCTGGCGCACGGTGTGACGATCGACCTCGTCGGCGATGCCAATGACTACGTGGGCAAGGGCCTGTCCGGCGGCCGCGTGATCGTGCGTGCCCCGCACGAGTTCCGTGGCGACCCGACGCGCAACATCATCGTCGGCAACACGGTGCTGTACGGCGCGCTGGCTGGAGAAGCCTTCTTCAACGGCGTGGGCGGCGAGCGTTTCGCGGTGCGTAACTCGGGCGCCACGGCAGTTGTGGAAGGCACGGGCGACCACGGTTGCGAGTACATGACCGGCGGCACGGTGGTGGTGCTGGGCGGTACGGGCCGTAACTTCGCGGCTGGTATGTCGGGTGGCCTGGCCTACGTCTATGACGAGGACGGCCTGTTCGACAAGCGCTGCAACACGGCGATGGTGGCACTCGATCCGGTGCTCGCCTCGGCGGACCAGCAGAAGGAGCAGCCGGAATCGCAGTGGCACAAGTTCGATGGCAAGCGCCAGCTGGACGAAGTGATCCTGCGCAACCTGATCGAGCAGCATTTCCGCTACACCGGTTCGGAGCGCGCCAAGGCGCTGCTGGCCGACTGGGCAACGGCACGCCGCAAGTTCGTCAAGGTCTTCCCGACCGAGTACAAGCGCGCGCTGGGCGAGATGTACGCCAAGGAGCAGGCCGCACGCGACAACGATCGCGAAGCGGTAGCCGCCTGATCGGGCAGCCCCACGAGAGGGCGCCTGCGGCCACGGGCCGCGGCGCCGACAAGATACTGACCCCACGCGAGGCTGGCCCGGCCGCCTCGCGCCAAGCAAGACCAAGGATGCAACATGGGTAAGGCGACTGGCTTTCTCGAATTTCCGCGCCAGAACGAAGGCTACGAACCGGTAGTCAAGCGGGTGAAGCACTACAAGGAGTTCGTGTTCGCGCTGTCGGACAACGAAGCGAAGCTCCAGGGTGCGCGCTGCATGGACTGCGGAATTCCGTTCTGCAACAACGGCTGCCCCGTCAACAACATCATTCCCGACTTCAATGACCTGGTGTATCGCCAGGACTGGAAGTCGGCGATCGAGGTGCTGCACCAGACCAACAACTTCCCCGAGTTCACGGGCCGCATCTGCCCGGCACCGTGCGAGGCAGCCTGCACGCTCGGCATCAACGAACTGCCGGTGGGCATCAAGTCGATCGAGCACGCGATCATCGACAAGGCCTGGGAAGAAGGCTGGGTCGCACCGCAGGTAGCCAAGCACAAGACCGGCAAGACCGTGGCCGTGGTGGGTTCGGGCCCGGCGGGCATGGCCGCTGCGCAGCAACTGGCGCGCGCCGGTCACGACGTGACCGTGTTCGAGAAGAACGACCGCGTGGGTGGCCTGCTGCGGTATGGCATCCCCGACTTCAAGATGGAAAAGACGCTGATCGACCGCCGCATCGAGCAGATGCAGTCGGAAGGCGTGACGTTCCGCACGGGCGTGATGGTGACCGATGGCGACAAGCTGCCGGCCGGCATCAAGAACTACGCTCGCGAAACGGTGACTGCGCAGGCGCTGATGGACCAGTTCGACGCCGTGGTGCTGGCGGGCGGCTCCGAAGTGCCGCGCGATCTGCCGGTGCCGAACCGCGATCTGGATGGCGTGCACTACGCGCTGGAATTCCTGATTCCGCAAAACAAGGAAGTGGCCGGCGACGGCGCCAACGAGATCCGTGCCGAAGGCAAGCACGTGATCGTGATCGGTGGCGGCGATACGGGCTCTGACTGCGTGGGTACGTCGAACCGCCATGGCGCGGTGTCGGTGACGCAGTTCGAACTGCTGCCGCAGCCGCCGGAAGAAGAGAACAAGCCGCTGGTGTGGCCGTACTGGCCGATCAAGTTGCGCACGTCGTCGTCGCACGACGAAGGCTGCTCGCGCGACTGGTCGGTGGCCACCAAGGAATTCATCGGCGAGAACGGCAAGGTCACGGCGCTGAAGGCGTGCCGCGTGGAATGGAAGGACGGACGCATGCAGGAAGTGCCGGGCAGCGAGTTCGTGCTCAAGGCCGATCTGGTGCTGCTGGCAATGGGCTTCACGAACCCGGTAGGTTCGGTGCTCGAAGCGTTTGGCGTGGATACCGACGCTCGCAAGAACGCCAAGGCATCGACCGAAGGCGAGCGCGCGTATCACACCAACGTGCCGAAGGTCTTCGCCGCCGGCGACGTCCGTCGCGGCCAGTCGCTCGTGGTCTGGGCCATCCGCGAAGGCCGTCAGGCCGCGCGTTCGGTGGATGCGTTCCTGATGGGATATTCGGAACTGCCGCGGTAAGCATCAACCGGTGCCTCCGGTTTTCGCCCCTCTCCCACCGTGTGGGAGAGGGGAGCCAGACGGCGGGTGATGAATTTACAGCCCACACTCCATCAACACCGCCCCCTCCCCATACGTCGCCAGCTTCGCGCCAAGCGAATGCCTCGCCACCGGCGCGTACCCAAGCTTGCGCCAGAATCCATCGGCATCCTGTACGGCGACCAGCCGTGAAGACCGCAGGCCCGCATTCCACGCCACCTCGCGCGCCGCCTCGTAGAGCTGCACCGCCAGACCCGCCCCACGCCCGATCGGCGCTACGGCCATGTCATGCACGAACCACGTCAGCGATTCGCTATCGCGCCAGTCCCGCGCGAGTGCGCCATTCCATGGCGGCAACGATGTCTCGGGCCAGGCGTGCGTGAACAGATAGGCGGCCAATGTCCCATCGGGCAATCCGGAGATCCAGCAAGTGGAGGGCGAGAGGTCCAGTCGGCTCGCCAGCGCCTCGGCAGTTTCCACGAGCGCGGCGCCATAGCATTGCGCCTGGATATCGAGCACGGCGGGCAAGTCGGCGGCGCGCATCGGCCGCAGCGTGAATTCTGACTTCGGATGCATCGGCGGATTATACGAGCGCTCACATTGGGGTCCGCCCTGAGAGCGTTTACGTGTCTGTGCCGCGCCCGCTCTTCTTCTTAGAATTTCCACAGAACATAACAAAAGAAACTGCCTCGAGAATCCCTTTCAGCCGAACTGGTGCCGCTGCGGTGGGCTGCGGCCCGGAGGAAATTGATGACCGAAGTACGCGTTTGTATGCGGCTTTGGCGAGGTCAAGCGAAGTTGCCAATACTCGCTGCCAAGTGGTTGGGGTGTGCAGTTGTCTGCCTGAGCGGCATGACGACGGTCCTCGCTCAGCCTCCTGCTTTCGCCCAGCTTGCGAGCATTCCGCACAGCTCCCGCGCGGAATTGCAGAATCGCCAGATATCTTTCCCGGCGCGGTCGCTGCGCATGATCGTGCCATTCCCGGCCGGCAGTGTGGCCGATGCCGTCGCGCGCCTGCTCGCCGAGCGGCTGGAGGTACGGCTGGCGGTGCCTGTCGAAGTGGATAACCGTCCGGGTGCATCGGGCACCATGGCCGGCGACCTCGTGGCCAAGGCCAGTTCCGATGGGCACACGCTGTTGTTCCATCAGGCCAACATGCTGATCCAGCCAGGGCTGGAGCCCGTGCCTTACGACGTGATGCGCGACTTCACGCCCGTGGCCCGGGTGGCTGCCACGCCGCTGTTTCTCGTCATCGACGGACGGCTGCCGATGACGACGTCGCAGCAGTGGGTTACCGCTGTGCGCTCGAATCCGGCGTCGTACAGCTACGGCTATGGTCAGCCCGGGAGTCCTTCCCATCTCTATGCCGAGTACGCGGTGCGCAGCGTCTCGAACGGTGTGCCGCTGGTCACCGCCAAGGGCGAGAATGCCGTCGTCCAGGAAATGCTGGCGGGCCGCATCAGCGCCTGTTTCTGTTCGTGGACGGCCGTGCAGAGTCATGTGCGATCAGGCGCACTCAAGATACTTGGCGTGGCTGGGCCGCTGCGGTCGCCGCTGGCGCCGCAAGTGCCCACGCTGCAAGAGTCGGGCCTCGATGGCTATGGCGCCCTGGCGTGGTACGGCGTCATGGCCCCTGCCAAGACGCCACGAGCCATTGTCGCCCGCCTGGCCGGCGAGTTGGACAACGTGACAAACGAGCGGGACGTGCAGACCCAGTTGCTGGCTGCCGGGCTCACGCCGGTGCGGGATTCGCCCGAGGCTTTCGCCACGGCCATCCGGTCGGAATCCGTACAGTGGCAGGTCATCATGAGGCAAGGCGGGACACGCGCTGAACCCTGAATGCGGCCCGGCTGGTACGCCTCCCGAGGGCAGGTGGCGCGTAGTCCGCATCTGCAGATGCCACCTCGTTTCCCACCGGATGCCGATTGTTGTCGTGCTGGCAATGGTGAGATCACCACACGGGACAGTGACCGGTAGGTAGTAGCCCTTATAATGGCGACCTGCCTAAAACCGGTGACATTGTGAGCGCTACCGTGCCGAACCCTGCTGGCCAGCTTGCTACCGGCCCGAACATCGTCGAACTCACGGACGTCGATTTCGCGTATGCCGATGGCGCCACGCCCATACTTTCCGGGCTTTCGATGCGTTTTCCGCGTGGAAAGGTCGTAGCGGTCATGGGCGGATCGGGCTGCGGCAAGACCACCGTGATGCGGCTGATCGGCGGCATGGTGCGCCCCCAACGAGGCCGTGTGACGTTCAATGGCGCCGATATCGACACCATGGATCAGCCCGGTCTCTATGCCGTGCGGCGTCAGATGGGCATGCTCTTTCAGTTCGGGGCCCTGTTCACTGACCTCTCCGTCTTCGATAATGTGGCGTTTCCACTACGCGAGCACACTGATCTGCCCGCGTCGATGATTCGTGATCTGGTGCTGATGAAGCTGAATGCCGTAGGGCTGCGCGGTGCGCGGGACCTGATGCCGGCACAGATCTCGGGCGGTATGGCACGGCGGGTGGCGCTGGCCCGGGCGATTGCCCTGGATCCGGCGCTGCTGATGTACGACGAGCCGTTCGCCGGACTCGACCCGATCTCGCTGGGCCTGACGGCCAACCTGATCCGCAACCTGAATGACGCGCTGGGCGCCACCACGATCATCGTCTCGCACGATGTGCAGGAGACGTTCCAGATCGCGGACTACGTGTATTTCATTGCCAACGGCGGTATCGCGGCCGAAGGCGTGCCAGAAGAGCTGCGCCGGTCGGAAGATCCGTTCGTGCGCCAGTTTGTCCGTGCCGAGGCGGACGGCCCGGTGCCATTCCACTATGCCGGCCCCTCGTTGGCCGAAGATTTTCTCGCCGGAGGCTCGCGTTGACCGGCTTCTTCATCTCCATCGGCGCCGCGCTGCGCCAGTTCGTGGGTGGCCTGGGCCGAGCGACGCGCATGTTCGTGGCATTGCTGGCGCTTTCGCCTGCGCTCTTCCGCCGTTTCCGGCTGGTGACCGATCAGGTGTTCTTCGTGGGCAACCTGTCCCTGCTGATCATCGCGGTGTCGGGGCTGTTCGTCGGATTCGTGCTGGGCTTGCAGGGCTACTACACGCTGAACCGGTACGGCTCGGAACAGGCGCTGGGGCTGCTCGTGGCGCTCTCGCTGGTGCGCGAGCTGGGTCCGGTGGTGTCGGCGCTGCTGTTTGCGGGCCGCGCCGGTACGTCGCTGACGGCCGAGATCGGCCTGATGAAAGCGGGCGAGCAACTTACGGCCATGGAAATGATGGCCGTGAATCCGCTGCAACGCGTGATAGCGCCGCGCTTCTGGGGTGGCGTGATTGCCATGCCGGTGCTGGCGGCCATTTTCAGCGCCGTGGGCATCCTGGGCGGCTATGTCGTGGGTGTGCAGTTGATCGGCGTGGATGCCGGCGCGTTCTGGTCGCAGATGCAGGGCGGTGTCGATGTGCGCGCCGACGTGCTCAATGGCGTGATCAAGAGCTTCATCTTTGGTGTCGCGGTGACGTTCATTGCGTTGTACCAGGGGTTTGAGGCCAACCCGACGCCTGAAGGGGTATCGCGCGCCACGACGCGCACCGTGGTGATGGCGTCGCTGGCCGTGCTGGGGCTGGATTTCCTGCTGACCGCGCTGATGTTCAGCTAAAGCATTCCAAAAGAGACTCGCATGAAGAAAAATTCGCTCGATTACTGGGTGGGGCTGTTTGTGGTGGTGGGCTTTGCTGCACTGCTGTTCCTGGCGCTCAAGGCCGGCAACCTGAGCAGCTTTTCGTTCCAGGACACCTATACGGTAACCGCCAACTTCGACAATATCGGCGGCCTGAAGCCGCGCGCACCGGTCAAGAGCGCGGGTGTGGTGGTGGGCCGTGTGTCGTCGATCACGTTCGACGACAAGGAGTACCTGGCCAAGGTGACGATGCACCTGGACAAGCGCTTCGAATTCCCGAGAGATACCTCGGCCAAGATTCTGACCTCGGGCCTGCTGGGCGAGCAGTACATCGGGCTCGAAGCGGGCGGCGACGACAAGATGCTGGCGCAGGGCAGCAAGATCACGATGACCCAGTCCGCCGTGGTGCTCGAGAACCTGATCGGTCAGTTCCTCTATAACAAGGCCGCGGATGCGGGCGGCGGCAGCTCGCCGGCCCCCGCCTCGACGCCGGCCACCCCTTCTTCTTCGACGGATACGTCCGGCTCGGGCGCGGCAGCCTTGCCTGCGGCGCCGGGGCTTGACGGCAGCAAATGAGTTCCTATCAACGCCTGATCGCGGCCTCCGTTGCCGCCTTTGCCCTGGCGGGTTGCGCCACGGGTCCCCAAGCCAACCCGGCCGATCCGCTGGAACCCTTCAATCGCGGTGTCAGCACGTTCAACGACAACCTCGACCGCTACGCGCTGAAGCCGGTGGCCGAGGGTTACCAGAACGTCGTGCCTTCGCCGGTGCGCACGGCAGTAGGCAATTTCTTCTCCAACATCAGCGATGTCTACTCGGCCGGCAACAACCTGCTGCAGGGCAAGCCGACGCGTGCGATGGAAGACACGATGCGCGTGGCCATCAACAGCGTGCTGGGTATCGGTGGCCTGATCGACATCGCCACGCCGGCTGGCCTGCCCAAGTACAAGGAAGATTTTGGCCAAACACTGGGGGTCTGGGGTGTGCCGACGGGCCCATACCTGGTGCTGCCGCTGTTCGGGCCGAGCAGCGTGCGCGACGCGTCGGGCATGGTGGTGGACCGTTTCATGGATCCCACCTTCTATATCTCGCCGTGGACCGCCAGCCTTGCAGTATCGGGGGTTCGCGTGGTCGACGGCCGGGCACAGTTGCTGGGTGCGTCCAACCTGATCGAGGCCGCGGCGCTGGACAAGTACTCGTTCCTGCGCGATTCGTACCTGCAGCGCCGCCAGTACCTGATCTATGACGGCAATCCGCCGAAGTCCAAGGACGACGAGGATGACGGAGACGACAAGCCGGCACCGAAGGACGATGGCGCGGCACCCACCACGACGAGCGCTGGCTGATCCGGCGCCAGCCCAGTCCAGTCAAGGACGTACGGCGCTGTGAGCGCGGTGTCAGCCCTGAAACAAAGTGTTTGAAAGTGGTGTCTCAAGCATGATTCGGGCAGCGTCGCGACGGCGCCTATGTTTCAATGAGCCCGTCCCGGCGCCGTGTCTGGTGTACCGGGAGGGCGTGACCCTGCCGATATTGCAGTGTCACCACAATGAAAAGAGGAAAATTCACATGCTCAAGCGAGTTCTGCTTCCATTCCTGACTGTCCTGGCATTCTCGGGCGCCGCACAGGCCCAGGCCATCGACACTGCCACGCCGGACGGTCTGGTCAAGACCGTCGTGAACGACGTGATGGCGACCGTGCAGGCCGACAAGGACATGCAGGCTGGCAACATCGGCAAGATCACGCAACTTGTGGAACAGAGGATCCTGCCGCATGCCGATTTCACGCGCACCACGCAGATCGCCATGGGCCGTAACTGGTCGAAAGCGTCGCCCGAGCAGCAAAAAGTGATCGCCGACGAGTTCAAGACGTTGCTGATCCGTACCTACGCAGGCGCCATCGCGCAGATCCGCGACCAGAAGGTGCAGTTCCGTCCGTACCGTGGCACCGCGGAGGACACCGACGCGACGATCCGTACGCAGGTCATCAACAAGGGCGAGCCGATCCAGATGGATTACCGCCTTGAGAAGACCGCTGCAGGCTGGAAAGTCTATGACATCAACGTGCTTGGCGCGTGGCTGACCGAAGCCTACAAGGGCAGCTTCAACACGATTGCTACCCAGCAGGGTATCGACGGCATCATCAAGACGCTGCAGGACCGCAACCGCCAGTTGGCCAACGCCAAGGGCTGACTGTCCATGTGACGCTGGAAACCGTTGCGCCGCAACATGGCGCGCGGATCTGGTCTATAATGGCCGCTCGCTCCCGCCTGTTGCACTTTTTTGTTTGCAGGCGGGAGTTTCGATTCCTCTCCCGAAGCCTCCCTGATCCCATGCCAGCCTTTGGCTCCTCGCTGACCAACCGCAACGCCGCCGACGTGCTGCGTGACGGGCTGTCGCATGTGCGGCAGGGCGACGTGACGGTGGATTGCAGTGCGCTGACCCACGTCGATTCGTCGGCCGTGGCCGTGCTGCTGGCGTGGCAGCGTGCTGCCGAGCAACGTGGCCAGACACTGGCGCTCCAGGGTGTGCCACCGCAGTTGCAGTCGCTGGCCAGCCTTTACGGCGTCGACACCCTGCTGGGTCTGTCCGCCGGCGCCACCCTCCCGCAGCACCACCACCACCGACATTGAACCGGCATCCGTTGCCGTGCGCGGACTCAAGCGCGCGGTCATGCGATGCCACGGCGTCGGGCCTGGCCCGCCGTCGCGCAGGTCAGAGCGGGAGAACCCCCGCATCCCCTATAATTCCGGGTTGTTCGTCCCCAAGTCGCCCCCAACTGCCCTGAGACCGTTCCCTCAGGTGCTTCGCGGCTAACCTCAGGGTCGCTTCCCAACTCCAAGAGAGGCCCGGCCGTGCAAGCGGCCCCGTCCCAACATCTGGCCATGAAAGCCATCGAAATTACCGATGTCCGCAAGCGCTACCGCAACTTGCAGGCGCTCAAGGGCGTCAGTTTCAGCGTCGAGCGTGGCGAGTTTTTCGGCCTGCTCGGTCCCAACGGCGCCGGCAAGACCACGCTGATCTCGATCCTCGCGGGCCTGAATCGCGCCGATTCGGGGGCGGTCAGCGTGCTGGGTCACGATGTGGTGGACGATTACCGCATGGCGCGGCGCATGCTGGGCGTGGTACCGCAGGAACTGGTGTTCGACCCGTTCTTCACCGTGCGCGAGACGCTGCGGCTGCAGTCGGGCTATTTCGGGTTGTCGCGTAACGACGACTGGATCGACGAGATCATGGCCAACCTGGATCTCACCAACAAGGCCGACAGCAACATGCGCCAGCTCTCGGGCGGCATGAAGCGCCGCGTGCTGGTGGCGCAGGCGCTGGTGCATCGCCCGCCCGTGATCGTGCTCGACGAGCCGACGGCCGGCGTGGACGTGGAACTGCGCCAGACCCTGTGGAAGTTCATCTCGCGCCTGAACCGCGAAGGCCACACCATCATCCTGACCACGCACTATCTGGAAGAAGCCGAGGCGCTGTGCGATCGCATCGCGATGCTCAAGTTCGGCGAGGTGGTGGCGCTGGACCGTACCAGCAGCCTGCTGAACCAGTTCGCCGGGTTGCAACTCGTCCTGACACTTTCGAAGGGTACGCTGCCGGCGGAACTCGAAGCACTGCGCACGCAGGGCAACCCGGGCGAGCGGGCGCATCGCCTGCGCCTGTCGGGCTATGAGGCCGTGGAGCCGATCCTGGGCGCGCTGCGCGCCGCCGGATGCGAAATCGAAGACATGGAAATCAGCAAGGCCGACCTGGAGGATGTATTCGTGCAGATCATGCGCCGTGAGGGCGAGATGCCCGGCAGCCTGCCGAATTCCGCCATGGAGGCCGCGGCATGAAGAACCCCGTCGACGTGGATGTGACCCAGCAGCAACGGCTGGATGCGATGGCCGTGGGCGGGCTGGTGGGCTTCCGCACGCTGCTCTACAAGGAAGTGCTGCGTTTCTGGAAGGTCGCCTTCCAGACCGTGGCCGCGCCGGTGCTGACCGCCGTGCTGTACCTGCTGATCTTCGGCCATGTGCTCGAAGGCCGCGTGCGCGTCTATGACCAGATCAGCTACACCGCATTCCTGGTGCCTGGCCTGGTGATGATGAGCGTGCTGCAAAATGCGTTCGCGAACAGTTCTTCGTCGCTGATCCAGTCCAAGATCACAGGCAATCTCGTATTTATCATGCTGCCGCCGCTGTCGCACTGGGAGATGTTCGGCGCCTATGTGGTGGCGTCGATCATCCGCGGACTCAGCGTTGGCCTGGGCGTGCTGCTGGTGACGGCATGGTTTGCCAACCTGCACTTCGCCCATCCGTTCTGGATCCTGCTGTTCGGTCTGGGCGGTGCGGGCATCCTGGGCACGCTGGGGCTGATCGCCGGCATCTGGGCGGAGAAATTCGATCAACTGGCCGCGTTCCAGAACTTCCTGATCATGCCGGCAACGTTCCTGTCCGGCGTGTTCTATTCGATTCATTCCCTGCCGCCGTTCTGGCAGGCGGTGTCGCACGCCAATCCGTTCTTCTACATGATCGACGGATTCCGCTACGGCTTCTTCGGCGTGTCCGACGTGCCGCCGCTGTACAGCCTGGCCGTGGTGGCGGTGGCATTCGTCGTGCTGGCCGCGCTGGCGCTGCACCTGCTGCGCAAGGGTTACAAGCTGCGGCATTGATCGACGTCGATCCGCCGCCATTCACTGATTACATTTGAGACAGACATGCTGCCTACACCGGAACAAGTCAGGGATTACATTGCCCAAGGGTTGCCCTGCGAACATCTGCAAGTGGAAGGCGATGGCCAGCACTTCTTCGCCACCATCGTGAGCGCGGAGTTCGATGGCAAGCGCCTGATCCAGCGTCACCAGCGGGTCTACGCGGCCCTGGGTGACCGTATGCGCGCGGAGATCCATGCGCTGTCGATGAAGACGCTGACGCCTGCCGAGTGGCAGGCCGGGGCCGACAAGTAAGCGGCGCCACACAACAGATCAACTGCCGCCTGGACGTGTGTCGGGGCGGTGAACCAGACAGAACATGGACAAATTCCAGATCCAGGGCAATGGCCCCCTCAAGGGCGAGATCCGCGTATCGGGCGCCAAGAACGCCGCGCTGCCGATCCTCTGCGCGAGCCTGCTGACCGCCGACACGGTGACTATCGACAACGTGCCTGACCTGCAGGACACGCGCACCATGCTCAAGCTGCTGCGCCAGATGGGCATGCAGGCGGAAATGGTGGATGGCGTGGCCACGCTGACCGGGGCCGATATCAACGCGCCGGAAGCTTCGTACGAACTGGTGAAGACCATGCGCGCGTCGATCCTCGTGCTGGGTCCGCTGGTGGCGCGCTTCGGCGAGGCACGTGTCTCGCTGCCGGGTGGTTGCGGCATCGGCGCACGCCCCGTGGACCAGCACATCAAGGGCCTGCAGGCGATGGGCGCAGAGATCACCATCGAGCATGGCTTCATCCATGCCCGCGCCAGCCGCCTGAAGGGCGCGCGCGTGGTGACGGATATGATCACAGTGACCGGCACCGAGAACCTGCTGATGGCCGCCACGCTGGCTGATGGCGAGACCGTGCTGGAGAACGCCGCACGCGAGCCCGAGGTGACCGACCTCGCCGAACTGCTGGTGAAGATGGGCGCGAAGATCGAGGGCATCGGCACCGATCGGCTGGTGATCCACGGTGTGGACCGCCTGCACGGCGCGCGTCACAGCGTAGTGGCCGATCGCATCGAGGCCGGCACGTTCCTGTGCGCGGCCGCTGCCACGCTGGGTGACCTGACGCTGCGCGATATCCCGCCGCAGATCCTCGACGCCGTGCTGATCAAGCTGCGCGAAGCCGGCGCCCAGATCGAGACGGGCGACAACTGGATTCGTCTGGCGATGCCAAAGCGCGCGCAGGCCGTGAGTTTCCGTACGTCCGAGTACCCGGCGTTTCCGACCGATATGCAGGCGCAGTTCATGGCATTGAATGCCGTGGCCGAAGGCACCGCGCGCATCACCGAAACGATCTTCGAGAACCGCTTCATGCACGTTCAGGAACTGAATCGCCTGGGCGCGAGCATTACGGCGGAAGGCAACACGGCGGTCGTGACGGGCGTGCCGCGCCTGTCCGGCGCCACCGTGATGGCCACCGACCTGCGCGCGTCGGCCAGTCTCGTGATCGCCGGCCTGGTGGCCGATGGCGAAACGACGATCGAGCGGATCTATCACCTGGATCGTGGCTACGACCGCATGGAAGACAAGCTGTCGGCCGTGGGCGCGAAGATCCGCCGCATCGCCTGAGCCACGTACACCATCGACTATCGAACATCGACGAAGATCGTATCGAGTCGCCCCCTGAACGCGTTTGAAGAATCTACGATGAGCCCCGCTTTCAATGCCTCGCCCAACCAGCTGACGCTGGCGCTCTCCAAGGGCCGCATCTTCAAGGAAACGCTGCCGCTCCTGGCCGCTGCCGGCATCGAGGTCACCGAGGACCCGGAAACCTCGCGCAAGCTGATCCTGCCCACGACCGATCCCGCCGTGCGCGTGATCATCGTGCGCGCTTCGGACGTGCCCACGTACGTGCAGTACGGCGCCGCGGACTTTGGCGTGGCGGGCAAGGACGTGCTGATGGAACATGGCATGACCGGCCTGTATGCACCGATCGATCTGAACATCGCTCGCTGCCGCATGTCGGTGGCGGTGCCGGCCGGTTTCGACTACGCCAATGCCGTGCGTCAGGGTGCGCGGCTGGCAGTGGCCACCAAGTATGTGCAGACCGCGCGTGAGCACTTCGCCAAGAAGGGCGTCCACGTGGATCTGATCAAGCTCTATGGGTCGATGGAACTGGGTCCGCTGGTAGGACTGTCCGACGCCATCGTCGATCTGGTCAGCACAGGTGGCACGCTGCGCGCGAACAACCTCGTCGAGGTGGAGGAGATCGTGCAGATCTCGTCGCGGCTGGTGGTCAACCAGGCGGCATTGAAGCTCAAGCGGGAACGGCTGACGCCGATTCTGGACGCATTTGAACGGGCCTCGGCGGCAATCGCCTGAGGTGGAGTTGATCGGGGACCCGCAAGGAACGAAGTCATGAACGAATCCGAAATGGACAACCTGTCGATCCGCAGGCTCGATTCGACCGAGCCCGGTTTCGCTGAAGCGTTGCGGCAGGTGCTGGCCTTCGAAGCCTCGGAAGATGAGGCGATCGACCGCGCCGCGGCCGACATCCTGGCCGACGTGCGCCGTCGCGGCGATGAAGCCGTGCTGGAATACACACGCCGCTTCGACCGCGTGGAAGCCGCATCGATGGGCGCGCTGGAAATCCAGCAGTCGGCACTCGAAGCCGCGCTCGAAGAGCTGGAACCCAAGCGCCGCGCCGCGCTGGAAGCCGCCGCTGCCCGCGTGCGCGCCTATCACGAGAAGCAGAAGATCGAGTGTGGCAGCCATAGCTGGGAGTACACCGAATCGGACGGCACGATGCTGGGCCAGAAGGTGACCCCGCTGGACCGCGTGGGCCTGTATGTGCCCGGTGGCAAGGCCGCGTATCCGTCGTCGGTGCTGATGAACGCGATTCCGGCACGTGTGGCCGGTGTCAAGGAAGTGATCATGGTCGTGCCCACGCCCGGTGGCGTGCGCAACGAACTGGTGCTGGCGGCCGCGCAGATCGCCGGCGTGGACCGCGTGTTCACGATCGGTGGCGCACAGGCCGTGGGCGCGCTGGCCTACGGTACGGCCACGCTGCCGCAGGTGGACAAGATCGTCGGCCCGGGCAATGCCTATGTGGCGGCGGCCAAGCGCCGCGTGTTCGGCACGGTCGGTATCGACATGATCGCCGGGCCGTCCGAGATCCTGGTGATCTGCGACGGCACGACTGATCCGGACTGGGTGGCGATGGATTTGTTCTCGCAGGCCGAGCACGATGAACTGGCGCAATCGATCCTGTTGTGCCCGGACGCCGACTATCTGCGTCGCGTGGAAGACAGCATCCGTCGCCAGTTGCCGACGATGCCGCGCCGCGAGGTGATCGCCGCGTCGATCTCCGGCCGTGGCGCACTGATCAAGGTGCGCGACATGGAAGAGGCGTGCGACATCGCAAACGCCATTGCACCGGAGCACCTGGAGATTTCGGCCGAGAACCCGCGCCAGTGGAGCGAGAAGATCCGCCATGCTGGCGCGATCTTCCTGGGCCGCTACACGAGCGAGTCGCTGGGCGACTACTGCGCCGGTCCCAACCACGTGCTGCCGACCTCGCGCACGGCGCGCTTCTCGTCGCCGCTGGGCGTGTATGACTTCCAGAAGCGTTCAAGCCTGATCGAGGTCAGCGAGGGCGGGGCGCAGATGCTGGGCCAGATCGCCGCCGAACTCGCCTATGGCGAAGGGCTGCTGGCCCACGCGCGCAGCGCCGAGTATCGCTTCAAACGTTAAGTCAATTTCAGAGCCGCCTCCATAAGGATCGATATGTCAGCCGTAGACCCATCCCTGATCGAACGCATCATCCGTGACGACGTACGCGCCATGGGCGCCTATCATGTCGCCGATTCGCACGGACTGGTGAAGCTCGACGCGATGGAGAATCCCTACCGGCTGCCGCCCGCGCTGCGCGACCAGCTGGCCGCGCGGCTGGCCGAGGTGGCCCTGAACCGCTACCCGGTGCCCAGCAGCGAGGCACTGCGTGCCAAGCTGAAGACAGTGATGAACGTGCCGGCTGGCATGGACGTCATCCTCGGCAATGGTTCGGACGAACTGATCAGCATCCTGTCGCTGGCGGCTGCAAAGCCTGGTGCGAAGGTGCTGGCGCCGTTGCCGGGTTTCGTCATGTATGCGATGTCGGCGCAGTTTGCAGGACTGGAGTTTGTCGGCGTGCCGCTGCGTGCCGATTTCTCGCTGGACCGTAGCGCGATGCTGGCAGCGATGGCCGAGCACAAGCCCGCCATCATCTATCTGGCTTATCCGAACAATCCGACGGGCAACCTGTTCGATGCCGCCGACATGGAAGCCATCGTCCGCGCCGCACAAGGCGAGGTGTGCCAGAGCCTGGTGGTCGTCGACGAGGCCTACCAGCCGTTCGCGCAGGAAAGCTGGATGCCGAGACTGAAGGATTTCGGCAACCTGCTGGTCATGCGCACGGTATCCAAGCTCGGGCTGGCTGGTATCCGCCTGGGCTACATGGCTGGTTCGCCCGATTGGCTGGCGCAACTCGACAAGGTGCGCCCGCCGTACAACGTCAACGTGCTGACCGAGGCCACCGCGCTATTCGCGCTCGAACATGTGGATGTGCTCGACGATCAGGCCGCGCAACTGCGCGCAGAACGCGCGAAGCTGGCCGATGCGATGGCGGCGCTGCCGGGTGTGACGGTGTTCCCGAGCGCAGCCAACTTTCTGCTGGTCCGTGTGCCGAACGCTACACAGGTATTCGACCGGGTGCTCGCACGGAAGGTATTGATCAAGAACGTGAGTAAAATGCACGCATTGCTGGCCAACTGTCTGCGCGTGACGGTCAGCACCCCCGAAGAAAACGCGCAGTTTCTTGAAGCATTCCAGGCTTCATTGCAGGATTAACCCCACCATGCGTGTTGTAGAGGTCACTCGCGATACCTCGGAAACGCAGATTCGCGTTTCGCTGAACCTTGATGGCACGGGCCGCCAGAAGCTGGCGTCCGGTGTGCCGTTCCTCGACCACATGCTGGACCAGATCGCCCGCCATGGCATGTTCGATCTCGAGGTCGAAGCCAAGGGCGATACCCATATCGACGATCACCATACGGTGGAAGACGTGGGCATCACGCTGGGCCAGGCCGTGGCGCGCGCCATTGGCGACAAGAAGGGCATCACCCGCTACGGCCACAGCTACGTGCCGCTGGACGAGTGCCTGTCGCGCGTGGTGATCGACTTCTCGGGCCGTCCGGGCCTGGAGTTTCACGTGCCGTTCACGCGCGCCCGCGTGGGTACGTTCGACGTGGACCTGCTCATCGAATTTTTCCGCGGCTTCGTGAACCATGCCGGCGTGACGCTCCATATCGACAACCTGCGCGGCATCAATGCCCACCATCAGTGCGAGACCGTGTTCAAGGCTTTTGGCCGGGCACTGCGCATGGCGGTGGAGCTTGACCCGCGCGCGGTTGGCCAGATTCCATCGACCAAGGGAACGCTCTGAACGATACTGGGTACTGACCTGCGCCCCTTGCAGGCGAGCCGGCTGGTTGCGGCGACGCTGACACGCCACCACCGCTACTCACCCGCATCCGATGGATACGCTGAAGTCTTTCATCTCGCTGCTAGCGCTGATCAACCCGATCGGTGCCATCCCGTTCTTCATCAGTCTGACCAGTCAGCAGACCGAGGCGGAAAAGCTGAAGACGATCAAGACGGCGTCGATTGCCGTGGCGATCGTGGTGGGGTTGTCGGCGTTGCTGGGCCAGCAGATCATCGCGTTCTTCAATATCTCGGTGGCATCGCTGCAGGTTGGCGGCGGACTCATCATGATCATGATGGCGATGAACATGCTGAACGCGCAGGCCGGTCGGACCAAGGCCACGCCCGAGGAAGAGGACGAGGCCGAAGCCAAGACGAGTATCGCGGTGGTGCCGCTGGCGTTGCCGCTGCTGACGGGGCCGGGATCGATCAGTACCGTGATCGTGTATGCAGGCAAGACGGATCACTGGTACGAATTGCTGATCCTGGTGGCGATTGGCGTGGTGCTAGGGTGCGTGGTGTATGGAACGTTCCGGGCCGCTGATCCGATCGCACGGGTGATCGGGCGGACCGGGATCAATATCGGTACGCGCCTGATGGGTCTGATCCTGTCGGCGCTGGCCGTTGAATTCATTGTGGACGGGCTCAAGACATTGTTGCCTGTTTTGAAATCATGACTACCATAGCAATTGTGGATTACGGCATGGGCAACCTGCGCTCGGTGGCGCAGGCGCTGCGCGCCGCGGCGCCGGAAGCGGATGTCCAGGTCGTGGATCGCCCGGAAGCGATTCGCGCGGCGGACCGCGTGGTGTTGCCGGGGCAGGGTGCGATGCCGGACTGCATGGGTGCGCTCGGCGAATCGGGCCTGCAGGAAGCAGTGATCGAAGCCGCAGCCTCGAAGCCGATGCTCGGTGTGTGTGTTGGCGAACAGATGCTGTTCGACCGTAGCCACGAAGCTCGCATCGGCCAGGACGATACGCCTGCGCTGGGACTGATGCCAGGCGAGGTGATCCGCTTCGAGCTGGATGGCATGACGCAGGCAGACGGCTCGCGCTTCAAGGTGCCGCAGATGGGCTGGAACCGTGTTCGCCAGACGCGGGCCCACCCGCTGTGGAACGGTATTCCGGACGAGAGCTGGTTCTATTTCGTCCACAGCTATTATGTGCGGGCGCAAGACGCGGCCCATGTGGCTGGCGAGACGGATTACGGCGTTGTGTTTACCAGCGCAGTGGCACGCGATAATATTTTCGCCACGCAGTTCCACCCGGAGAAGAGTGCCGCGATGGGTTTGCAGCTGTACCGGAACTTCGTGCACTGGAATCCGTGAAGCCTCGAAAGCGGCCTCACAAGCAGAATCACGTTAGCAGCACCTTTTTGCCAGACACACCAAGAATTGTCCCAAGCGATATCGATACCGATCGTTCAGAGCCGACGACCCAGACTGCATTCCTTGCAAAACTGACATGACCTGAACGCCAGCGTCCGCGCCGGCATCGCTACCTTTCCCTTTTTACACAACCACCACGCTCGTTACGCTATGTTGCTCATTCCGGCCATCGACCTGAAGGACGGTCAGTGTGTACGCCTCAAACAAGGCGACATGGACCAGGCCACCGTCTTTTCCGAAGATCC